>WNGA01000728.1_pt1 | contig 50144 bp, 45 predicted proteins | sample 5400061 | NCBI WGS metagenome assembly WNGA01 (sample SAMN13153366, study PRJNA577476) | soil metagenome | isolation source: 100 cm soil or saprolite under grassland replicate 2 | place: USA:California | collected 2016-06-15
ACTTTTACCGGCGTCTTCGCACAAAAGACAAACCGCACAAAGTTGCTCTCACTGCCGTCATGCGAAAACTCCTCCTCGCCCTCAATCAGGCCTTAGCTTCAACCCAATCCTTTGCTTGAAAACAAGACAGTTACTACAGACTTACGACCAGGTGATGAGTCGCAGCTCGTGTGCTTGCATCAGGCAGGGGTGCGTGGGCACGACTCGCACGCTGAAGCCGTAGGTGCCGCTTTCGGTCGCGGGAACGCTGCCCTGGTAAATATAATTTCCGTCGCCCGTTCCCGACTGTTCGGGACTTTGATGCAGCACGGTAGCGGTAGGGTTGCGGATGTCGCCGTTGTCCGTTTCGCCGTGATACGCTTCCACGCGCACATGTTGCGGATCGACCGCGCCCAGGTGCACACTCGCGCTGATCTGCAATGATTCGCCGACCAAAATGCTTTGGCGGTCTTTGTTGGCTACTTGCACATCGGAAATTTTTACTTCCGACCAATCTTTGCGTATTTGCGTTTTCCACTGGCTCAGTTGCGTTGCGGCGCCGCAGCCGTCGCGTGAAAAATTCTGAGACGCCTGGGCTGCTGGAATATAGAGTTGCTCGGTATATTCTTTGACCATCCGTTGCGTGTTGAAGACCGGCGTGACGCTGCGGATGGATTCGCGCATCAATTGCAACCAGGCGAGGGGAAGTTTGCCGTCCGGTTTCGCGTAATAAAGCGGAATGATTTGGTTCTCGAGCAATTGATAAAGACTGCTCGCATCCACTTCGTTTTGAAATTCAGTGGTGCCGTTATCGATCTCAGCGCCAATGGCCCAGCCGTTGGAGCCGTTGTAGCCTTCGCGCCACCAGCCATCGAGCACGCTCAGGTTAATCCCGCCGTTCGGCGCCGATTTCATTCCGCTGGTGCCGCTTGCTTCCAAGGGACGCAGCGGATGGTTCAGCCAAAGATCGACTCCCTGCACGAGCCGGCGCGCGATGTAGCTATCGTAGTCTTCCAGAAAGACGACGCGATTTTCCAAGCCAGCTTCCCGGCTGATTTTGTAAACTTCCTGGATAAGCGCTTTGCCTGCTTCGTCGCGCGGATGCGCTTTGCCCGCGAAAATGAATTGCACCGGGCGCGTGGTATCATTCATCAAGCGCTTTAATCGTTCTTTATCACTGAACAAAAGGGTGGCGCGCTTATAGGTGGCGAAACGACGCGCAAAACCGATCGTCAACGTTTCTGGGTCAAGGATGCGATTAACCTTGCGAATAAACTCCGGGGATTCACCCATGCGCTCGCGTCGTTGTCGTTCCCGGTCACGGATAAAGTCGATGAGGCGGCGTTTGAGTTTTTGATGTGTCTCCCAAAGTTGCGCGTCGGGAATATCAATGACGCCACGCCAAAATTCGGGTTCGGTCAGGTGTTCCTCCCAAGCGCCGAGATGCTTGCGGTAAAGCGCCGCAAACTCCGGTGCCATCCAGGTCTTGGTATGAACACCGTTCGTGATACTGGTAATAGGCACTTCGTGAACCGGCACACCCGACCACACGTCTTTCCAAAGCGATCGAGTCACTTCACCATGCAATCTACTGACTCCATTCGCGTGCCGGCTCAGACGCAACGCGAGAATGGTCATACTGAACGGGTCGTCTGGATTAACGCGTGTCTGACCGAATGAGAACAGTTCGTCGAACGGAATGCTCAGTTCCTTGGCGAACTTGCCGAAATATTTCTGCATCATCTCGCGCGAGAATGAGTCATGCCCGGCCGGAACCGGAGTGTGCGTGGTAAAAACATTCGCCGCCGCGACCACCTGAAGTGCCGAATAAAAATCGAGCTTTTTTTCCACGACATTGAGACGGATGCGCTCCAGCGCCAGAAAAGCCGAATGCCCTTCGTTCATATGAAACACATCTGGCTGAATGCCAAGCGCACCGAGCGCTTTCACGCCGCCAATCCCCAGCATGATCTCCTGACGCATGCGCATCTCGAGGTCGCCGCCGTACAGTTCTGCAGTAATTAATCGGTCTTCGGCGGTGTTTTCCGGAATATCAGTGTCGAGCAGATAGACGTTTACCCGCCCGACGCGCAATTCCCAAAGCCTGGCAAAAACTTCGCGATCCAGAATCGGCACTGAGATGAGAAGCTTCGTGTCGCCCCGGCGGACCTCGCGGATCGGCAGATGATAAAAATTTTGGTTCAGGTTAATCGCTGCCTGAATGCCTTCCTTATCGATCTGCTGGCGAAAATAGCCGTGCCGGTATAGCAGACCTATCGCAACGAAATTTAGATCAAGATCGCTGGCTGATTTACAGTGGTCGCTGGCAAGGATACCGAGGCCGCCCGAGTAATTCGGGATCGATTCATGGAAACCGAATTCAGCGGAAAAATAGGCGATGGGATTTTTGATCGCGCTTCCGGCGCCGGTTTTTCCGTAGGTGTCGTGGCGTCCAAGATATTTCTCGAATTCTTCAAAAACTTGCTTGAGCTCCCGCAGGAAATTTTTGTCCTGCGAAAGTTCTTCCAGCCGGGATTGCCGCGAAAGTTGCAGCATGCGAATGGGATTATGATTGGTGCGGTTCCAGAGCTCGGGATCCAGATGCCGGAACAGGCGGCGCGCGGAAGGCTCCCACGTCCACCAAAGGTTGAAACTCATGTCCCGCAGCGGCTCTAACGTCGCCGGCAGGATAGGCGTGACATTGTAAGTTTGAAACGTCGGCATGCGGGTGCGCGTCACTGTAGCCGGGATCGGTGATCCCGGTTGACCACAGAGAACGACTTAATCAATCTCGAACGCTCTCGTGGTCAAGAAAGCTCAACTGCCAAGTCAGCCCGGTCGGCTGCCGGGGTCAACGCCCCCGGCTACAGCAGACGGAGCGAGCACGAGCCCAAGAAGAAATCCAGCGACTAGCCCGCACAAATGCGCCGACATACTGACCTGCGGGGTCGAGAGATCGAACGCGATCTGGATCGCGACGATCATCACAATGTTTGCCAATCGTTGCTTCGCATGCGGCGCGTGGCGATGTCGCATTAAAAATCCTGCCCACGTGCCGACGATGCCCATGATACAGCCCGACGCACCCACCAGTTGAGCCGGGTGTACGAGACCGATTAAGGTTAAGCCCATAACCCCGGCGCCCGAGGCGAGCCCGGAAATCAAGTAACACACGACGAACCGCGCCGAGCCAATGGATCGCTCCAGTGGCGGACCAAGAACGTAAAGCGCGAAAACATTGAAGCCGAGATGCAGCAAACCGCCATGCAGGAACAGCGCTGTGAAAAAACGCCAGTATTCGTGCTGCACTACAACCGAGTACAGCTCGAGCGCACCGATCCGATGTAAAACTTCCGGATCGTTCGAGTCGCCAACGGATATCTCGAAAAGGAAGATCGCTGCATTCAGGAGAAGCAATATGAGCACTGCGGGCGCATTTCGAAGCTGGCTACGCCTGGCGCGACGGGCAGTTTCATATTCGATGGAAATCGGACCGGCTGCGGCTCGATGGTTCGCTTGAGATTCCAACTGGCAAAATAACCGGATTTGGTCGCGCAACTCAGGAGTCGGATGCAAAATTTGAAGAGACGCTCCCAGTTTCCTGGCGGCCTTGTAGTTTCCCTGCGTGGCGAGCTCGGTCATTTTGCGCAATCCAATTGCCGGAAGGAACAGGAGAAGAAACCATGCGCAGCCACCGATGTATCCGGCGGCGCCACGCCAAAAAAGCCAGGCGACGCCTGTAATCGCGAGAACGATCAGCGCAGCGATGCGCCAGCCATGATAGGGCGCGCTGGGACGCCATGCCCGGGCCAAGACAATCAGCGGTGAAATCACCGCGAGAAAAAGCAAAATGTGATTCAGATTCACAATGAAAGTTAGGGCCAGCTCGGTGACTCGTTAAATCATTAAAGTGGATACAGCATTGTCATTCTGAGCGAAGCGAAGAATCTCTGACTTGCTTCTGGAGAGCGCGTTGGTAGGGCGCGTCACTCCGTGCGCGCCGTCGTCGGCAAACCGAAGCGGCGTGCAGAGGACTGCTCGCCCTACCGATACGCCGCGTGCCGAAATAGAGAGAGATGTTTCCCTTCGCTCAACATGACAGATGGAGGAGGCGCTTCAACGGTGCAACGATTAGACCTTGTAACTTTCTTAACCCTTTTAACATTCAACGATGCCCATTACTGTCACTGACTATCTCGACGTCATTTCATCCTGGTGTTTTTGGTCCGAACCGACATGGGCGGAATTGAAGAAGCGATACGACCGTCGCGTCGAGTTTCAGTGGAAAATAGCGCTGCTCGACAAAAGTGGGCTGCCTGTTTCGCGCGAACAGGAAGGATGGTTCTATCGGCGCAGCGGGATAATAATGCGTTCGCCGTTCATGCTTAGCACCGATTGGTACGATCCGAGTCTGCCGGAATGGCTCGCGCCGAACTGCGTTGCGGAAGCCGCAAAGGACTTTGGTTTTAGTGATGACCGCGTTCGCCTTGCACTTGCGCATGGCGCATTGCGCGAAGGAAAAAAAGTCGGCGATTGGAACGTTTCCGCTCAAATCGGTGCCGAAGCGGGTGGCATCGATGCCGGCAAATTGCTGGAGCGCGCGAGATCGCCGCAAATCGAGAAGCGCATTCGCGCCTCGACGGCCGAATTTCACGCGCTCCAGATCAACCAACGGCCCGCGTTTGTGATCGACACTGAGATTGGCGATCGCGCGGTCTTTTCTGGCATTGTGAAACTCGAGCCCCTGGCAGCGACAATCGATTCCATGCTCGACGACGCAGCTGCATATGCGGCGCACAAGGCGCATTTTGGCGACCCACCGCCAAAATGATCGTAATTGAGAAACTACTCTGATCTTGTTAGGTTTAATTTGTGAATCCCGAAGAGAGGGCGAAAGCTGCACACAGATTGACCTTGCCAGTGCAAGATTGTTGCCTACAACTTTTCTTCAGCTTGCGGTTATTAACGCCAGCACTTCGTCGCGGTAAATCGCAGCCGCGGCGAAGCCAGAGTGTCCCCGCACCCGCCGTGGCGGATGCCGGGGAATGCGATAGATGGAAATACGGCGGCGCGGCGCACTCCCGTTTCGCCGGTCAGGAGCTTGATCTAATCTGCAACCACAAATTCGTGTAAACGGTCGCATTCGCGCTCGCGAAGTCCGCGTCATAATGGGGTCCTCCGGCGAACAGCTCGGCGTCATGAAATTGAACGACGCCTTACGCAGAGCTCAAACTCTCGGCCTCGATCTGGTCGAGGTTGCGCCCATGGCCAATCCGCCGGTGTGTAAGATCATCGATTTTGGAAAGTTCCGATACGACATTTCCAAACACACCAAGGACAAAAAGCCGGCCAGCTCGAAACTGAAGGAAATCAAGTTTCGCGTGAACATCGACGAGCACGATTACCTTACGAAAATCCGGCACGGTGAAGAATTCCTGGATCGGGGAAATAAGGTGCGTGTGCAGCTGCAGTTTCGAGGCCGCGAAATGGCGCATCAGGAATTCGGTATGCAACTCGTAGAAAAAGTACGCGACGATCTTTCCGGCATGTCGCAGGTGGAAATGGAGCCCAAGATCACCGGTCGCAACATCACCATGACGCTCGCTCCTCTGCCGGCGAACCGCCGGAGACGAAAATTCACGGTGCCGCCCAAAGCGCCTGATCAAAGCGAACCAAGCAGTTCACCGATACCGACGTAACTGTAGTCCGTACAATAGCGGCGCAGCAGGGCCGCAGTAGGCATCCGTGGAGTGACGGCAACGTTTTGGAATGCAGCGCCGTTGCGCCGCTTTAGCTCAAGGTTTCTTCTTGGCCGGCGGCGATTTTTTAGGCGCCGGGGTTGATGGTGGTGGGGTCGGCATCTTTTCAGCTTCCTTCCGCTCCAAGCGCTGTTTTCGCTCTTTCGCCTCCTGGTTGTTGGGATCGATCTGCAATGCCTTCTCTGTCTCAGCCATTGAATTTTGACTGTCCTCTTTTGCCTCGTAGATATAGGCGCGGAAATTGTAGTAGCGGACTTCCTTTGGTTTGAGCTTGATCAACTCGGCGTAATCGGCCAGCGCTTTATCGTAAGCATAAATCTTCATCTCCGCGTATGCGCGCTCCTCGTAAATACGTGGCTCGTTGGATTTGATTTTGATCGCCTCGGTATAATCCTGGACGGCATCCTGAAACTGCTGGTTCTTTGCAAGAGCATATCCGCGCCGTTCATAGGCGATGGCGAGATCCGGCGTGTATTTGTGGTCGAGATTGGTCGCTTTACGGAGCAGGTCGACGGCTTTGTCAAAATCATTACTCTTCAAAGCTTCTGCGCCTTCTCGCGCAAGTCTGTTTGCTTCGCTGCCGCCTTTCGCCTGTTTTGCTTCTTTGCCGCCTTGCGCCTGTGCGATTTGCGAGAGGCCAACCGCCAAGGCAACGATCAGAGTGAGAGCTGAATATTTTTTCATAGCTTTTTATTGGACGTTGATCTTTCTAGAGAATTCGAAACTCATACTGTAAACAGTTGGCCGCAAGCCATCTTTACGTCTGCTCGGGCGAAGGCGCTTGTTCAATGTCGATCTTTGGCTCGGGCTCCGGTGTGGCCGGCGAGACGGGACCAGCCTCATCCACCCGCACAATCCGCACGGCGTGGCCGGTGGTCTCATCAATTTCGATGAGCGCTCCGCGTAATCGCACCTTGCCACCTGCCACTGGAAACGATGCCGGCAGGTTCGATATGAACCGGTTCAGGATCGGGTCGATGGCGCGTCCGAGGATGGAGTTCACCGGGCCGCACATTCCTGCATCGCACAAAAAAGCCGTGCCACCGGGGAAGATTTGCTCGTCCGCTGTCTGAACATGCGTGTGGGTACCGATCACAGCCGACACTTTCCCGTCGAGAAATCGGCCGAGCGCAATTTTCTCGCTGGTGGTTTCGCCGTGTGCGTCGACGATGATATTCGCGGTCTCACTGCGCATCTTCGTCACTGCTGCTTCGACAGCACGGAAGGGGTTTTCCAAAATCGGCTGCATAAACGTGCGCGCTTGCACGTTGATCACGCCGATTTTGCCCTTGGCCGTGTCCAGCAGAATTGATCCGCTTCCCGGCGCGCCATCTGGATAATTCACCGGGCGCAACAAACGCGGTTCGGTTTCGATGAATGAAAGAATCTCTTTCTGGTCCCAAATATGATCGCCTGTCGTGATGACCGAGACACCGGCGCGCAAAAGGTCGATGGTGATTTTTCCCGTTATTCCCCGGCCGCCAGCCGCGTTTTCGCCGTTCGCAATGACGAAGTCCAAAGCGTATTTCTTCTTCAGCTCAGGCATTCGGGCGATCACGGCCGAGCGTCCCGGCTCGCCGACAATGTCGCCAAGAAAAAGAACGGTTAACATTCTGCGACCATCGTATTAGAGAGGCTCTAAAGGTCGATGTTTCATTTCAAAAAAATGCGGAGACAATGACTAAGCCCAAATGACGAATGACGAAGGAATGCCGAAGCCCGAATGACAAAATGTCGCCGCGCTCTCCTCGCGCCGCTTCGGATTTTGTCATTCGTCATTTGTCATTAGTTCGTCATTCGCTCATTCGTCATTCGTCATTTCTGTTCCTGATCTTTCCGCTGGCGCTTCAAGCGGAAGACAACGTCAGCGTCCTTGGCAGCAAACCGAAATGGAGCGTGCTGGAGAAGTATCAGGAAACAATCACGCATGATGAGTTCGCACACCTCATCAACGACGTCTATTGCACTCACGGATTCGCTCGCGATTTGATCGAAATAAATGAAAAGACCACGCGGGTCTTGGTGAACCGCGAGACACAGAAATTTTTCACCCTGCGATTTGCAGAGAATCCCGCCACCGCGGGACGCAAACCCGTGCCAGGGCTTTGGCGTCCGGCAAAAATATTGCCGCCAGTGAAACCGGAGAAACCACTTCTCGGTTTGAAGATCGCGCTTGATCCAGGTCACCTCGGCGGGAAACGGGCAAAGATGGAGGAGCGCTGGTTTCAAGTGAACGGCAGCGCGCCAGTCCAGGAAGGCGATCTGACTTTGCGTGTTTCTCGATTGTTGGCCGCGCGTTTGCGTGAACTCGGGGCTAAAGTCTCTTTTGTCCGGAATAGTAATGAACCGATTACGGCGAAGCGTCCTGATGATTTTCGGGAATTGGCTAGAAAAATTCTGATCAAAAACGGCGTGCCACAGCCGCGCGCCGACGTTCTTGATCCAAACGATCCCGAGAAAGAGCAAACGATTCGCTGGCAAAGCGAAATTTTATTTTACCGTTACAGCGAGATCCGACGCCGGGCGGCGCTGGTGAACTTCAAATTGCATCCCGATCTTGTGCTGTGTTTGCATTTCAATGCCGAAGGGTGGGGCGACCCAAACAATCCGACGTTGACCGACACCAATCATCTTCACCTGCTCGTGAATGGATCGTACTTGGCGGAGGAGCTCGAATTTGATGACGAACGTTTCGAAATGATTCGCCGGCTTCTGAGCCGCACTTACGACGAGGAATTGCCATTAGCGGACACGATTGCGCTGGTAATGGCTCGCGAGACTGGGCTGCCGCCTTATGAATATCCGACCACCAACACCACGACCAAAGTCGGAACGAGCGGTTACGTGTATGCGCGCAATTTGCTGGCGACCCGGCTCTATCGTTGTCCGGTCGTTTATTGCGAGCCGTACGTCATGAACAGCAAGGACGTCTTCGCTCGGATTCAGACCGGCGATTACGAAGGACTGCGCAACGTCAACGGCATTGAACGCAAAAGCATCTTCCGCGAATACGCCGACAGCGTCGCAGATGGATTAGTCGAGTATTATTCGAAGGCGCGTTGTAGCCGGGATCGTTGATCCCGGCTGCCGGAGTCAGCGACTCCGGCTACAGCTCAGCAACCACTTCGCGAATATCTTCCATCGTCACATCTGTGACGATGCGTGCAGCGCCGATTCTCGGCGTCACAATGAACCGGACTTTTCCGCCTTCGAATTTTTTATCGAACCTCAGTGCGTCGAAGACCTTTTCGCGCACAAAATTTTTCGGCAATCGCGTGGGCAAGCCGAACTGGCTGAGAAGTTCGATGATCGCATCGCGCTGATCCGGCGGCAGCCCAGCTTTTCTCATGGAGATGGCGCACGCGGCGACAATTCCAAGGCTCAGCGCTTCTCCGTGAAGAAACTTGCGATAATCGCCCGCGCGCTCAATCGCGTGACCGACCGTGTGACCAAAATTAAGAAGAGCGCGCTCGCCAGTCTGGTCGCGCTCGTCCCGCGCGACGATCTTTGATTTAATCGCGATGTTGCGCTTGATCAGTTGTTGTAGGGCAACCGCGTCGGTTGCCTTCCAGTGTTGAAGTGAGCAGAACATTTTCCCATCGGCGATGATGGCGTGCTTGATGATCTCGGCGAAGCCTTGATTAAGCTCGCGCTTGGGCAGCGTTTTCAAAACATCGAGGTCATCAATCACGAGCAATGGATGGTGCACGGCGCCGATTAAATTTTTTCCATCGCGCGTGTTCACTCCGGTCTTTCCCCCGATTGAGCTGTCCACCATGGCCAGCAGCGTGGTGGGGATCTGAACGTGCGGAATACCCCGATGATAAATCGCTGCCACAAATCCTGAAATATCGCCGATCACTCCGCCGCCGAGGCCAATCACAAACGATTGCCGGTCAAGCCCCGCAGCGATCATCTGATCGCAAATCGCACCCGCTTGCTCCAGCGTCTTCGACTTCTCGCCTGCTGGGATTGTGATCAAAATCGGCCCAAACTCGACTGACTTTAAGCTCTGTTTAACCCGGTCAGCGAAAAGCGGCGCAACGTTGTTATCGGAAATGATTGCGCAGGTTTTGCGAGGTAGATGCTTGCGCACGCGTGACCCAACTTGCCTGAGCAAGCCCTTCCCGATAAGCACGCGATAACGCTGCTCACCAAAAGAGACGCCGGTCTTGGAAACCCGTTCCTCTATTGCCTCGGGTCCCAATGTTTCACACCGAGCGGCAATTGGTAATCCTTATATGTCCCTTCCGTGGTGGCCGGGCCGAATGTCACAGTTTCCGCGTGCAAGTCACAGAATAAGACATTGATCTGCCTGCCGCTGGAGTGAGTTCCCGTTGTCTCGCCAGCGCCGCCTCCTACAGATAAATCTGGTGCGTTTCCGGCATTGCCCGTCCACGAGGCGGCGCTTGCCGGGTTTCCATTGTACGTAGGCGCCATCAAAAACGTCGAAGCGGGAGACACCACTTTTAGCATGTTGCCGTTTATCCCCACGGTGGCGTCATACATATTATGATTGATGCTGTAGCTGACCGGAACCGTGCAAAGGGTATCGCTTTCGCAGGCAGGCCGCTTATCGAAAGGCGACTGAAAAACCTTTCTGGTTCCAATGTATTTCGGATAAAGCACGGGCGTTGTCGTTGTGCCTGGCCACGTCGCCGTAGCGGGAAGAATCTGGTCCTTGTCGTTGAGGTATGTTTGCATGACGATGCCGATCTGGCGCAGGTTGCTCATGTCTTTTGTCGCTTTCGCGCGGTTCAAGACGCTGTTGAAAACTGGCGTGGCAATTGCGACGAGAATACCGATAGTCACTATTACGACGAGCAATTCGATCAACGTGAAGGCGCGCTCAAAACGGGGAGGGGGACTCTTGGCCATAGATTTTGTAGGTTAAGAGCGCATGATATTGCGCTTGGGTCGAAAGCGAAAGCGAAAAAGAGCAGCCAAGAGTGCTTGACAATGCAACCATGATTTTGTGTATGTAGGTCATGCCCGACCAAGAGCCTATTCCACCTCCGCCTCCGTCAGTTGCCGGACCCGAGCCGGGGCCGAAATCGACATCAACCGGTTTGCCTTCGAATGTGGCTGCAGCGATTGCCTGTATTCCACTAATCGGCGGCATCATTTTTTACATTCTGGAAAAACACGACGCTTTTGTGCGTTTCTACGCGATGCAATCGATCATTTTCGGCTGCGCCTGGTTTCTCTTCAACATTGTTTCCGCTGTCGTGCACGCGGTGTTTGTTGCGATCCCGGGCATCGGCGGCATTCTGGTATTTTTCTGGGCGATTATCGCAGCGCTGGTGCATCTGGCATTTTTGGTGATCATGATCATCACCATTGTAAAAGCCTTTACTGGTGTGCGCTGGGATATTCCATACATCGGGCCGGTTGCGCGCAGACAGGTAGAAAGCGGAGCGCCGTAGCCGGTGTAGGTGGCGGCTGTCCTCAGCCGCAAATTTGCCCGCCAAGCGCGTGAGGACACGCGCCTCTACACATTCTGGCCCAGCAACTTCACCACCACCTCAGTCAAAATCAGCTCATGATCGAGCTGTGTGGTAACAAGCTGAAGGTTTGCTTCGAGGCACGCGCGCATGCCCTCAATCAATTGGTTGGTTTCGAACTGGTGCGCGTGTTGTGCGGCGATTCCCAACGCGTAGGCATTGATCGAACCGTCTTTCTTGCGGGGCAAATGTTCCGTTTCTTTTGCCGGCAACCGGTTAATCGCGGAAATAAACTGGAACGGCGAATGCGGCGGCCGCAAGCGATGCTGTTCCATCAGATCTTTGGCGAGCAGCAAGTTGCGGATCGTCGGGACGATTGCTACCAACAAGATGCCGACGGCGCTTTCGCCGTGATCCAATAAGCGTCGCACCAGCGTCAGCGCCAGTTCCAGATCACGCGTTGCCAGCGCGGTACTTAACTCGAAAATGACGCCTGCGCGGGAGAGTGGCACCAACTCGCGAACAAGATCGACACGCGCGAGCCGATCCTTGCCAAGGAATGTATCGAGCTTTTCCAGTTCGTTTTCGATCTGGCGCGTGTCGCCTCCTGTAAGCAATACGAACAAATCAAGGGCATCGGCGTCGAACTGGAGTTTCCGTTTTTCCGCACGCCCTCGAACGATTTCGGTTGCTTCTTCTTCCCAACCGGCGCGGCCCGAGTCAAGCCGGTCAAAAACCTGCACCTCTGCGCGTTTGATCAGCGTCTTGTAAAACCCGCGTCGCTTGTCCACATCGGTGGCGCTAATCAAAAAGGTGACCTCCGAACCGAGACCGCGGTCGAGCAGTTCGGACAATTCTTCCAGGGCGGCCTGCACTGCCGCCGAACGCGCCTTCTGGTCGTCGCCAAGGAAATTAGCGTTCTTCAGCCAAACCAGTTTTGTGCTGCCGAAAAACGGCAACGTTTGCAGCGCCTCGATTGTCGATCTGATTCGCGCGGCAGCCTGATCTGAGTTATCCGCGGCGCCGTCGATGACCTCCAATCCAAAGTCACCAGCGCCCGGCGGCGTCAAGTTGGTCGCCAGCTCACCGGCCACTCGTTTCACTTCCGCTTCGTCCGAGCCGACGGCGGCATGAATATTCGCGGTTGCCGCTTTTATTTTTGGCATCGGCGATTTCATCGCATGCATTGCGAAGATCAACAAGGTGGATCGGCTTCTCCGAAGACGATGAGAGATAACTGCGGCTTTGCCGCTTGGAGTGGGCAACGCGTTGAGGACAACGCGTTCCACCTACACGCGCGAGCGGCGACGGCCTGCATTGCGCGAGTATCTCACCGTTCGTCGTTTCGGTTCGATTTTGTCGATGCCAGCACCGCTTTTCACTTCCATGATCTGATCTCGCAAAAGGGCCGCGCGCTCGAACTCGAGATTGGCGGAAGCCTCCTGCATTTCCTCCTCAAGCTCGCGCAGGAGCTCAGTAACGTTGAAATCGCCACCGGCTTCGCGGATTACCGACGCGGCGATTTCGCGTCCTCGCAAAATTGTGTGCAGACTCTCCTGCACCGCGCGTCGGACCGTTTGCGGCGTGATGCCATGTTTTTCGTTGTAATCCATCTGCTTTGCGCGCCGGTATTCGGAAATCGACATCAGCGCTTCCATGCTTTGCGTGACGGTATCGGCGAAAAGCACCACTTCGCCATTGACGTGACGCGCCGCGCGACCCGCGGTTTGAATGAGCGAAGTTTGGCTTCGCAAAAATCCTTCCTTGTCCGCATCCAGAATGCAGACGAGCGAAACTTCAGGAAGATCGAGGCCTTCGCGGAGCAAATTAATTCCCACGAGGATGTCGAAATCGGCCGCGCGCAATCCGCGCAAAATTTCCACGCGCTCAATGGCGTCGATATCGCTGTGCAAGTAGCGGACTTTCAATCCGACGTCGCGCAAATAATCGGCAAGATCCTCAGCCGTGCGCTTCGTCAGCGTTGTCACCAGAACCCGCTCGCCTTTTTCCACTCGTTGACGGCAGAGCTCAATCGTCTCGTCGATCTGATTCTTGAGCGGCTTCAGCGTAATTTTTGGATCGAGAAGCCCAGTAGGACGAATAATCTGCTCGACAACGAGCGGCGCGCCCGGCGTGTGCACATCAAATTTTTCCGAAGGCTCATCCGTTCGCGAGAGTTGTAGCCGGGGTCGGTGACCCCGGCCCTTCGCGTTGATCAGCTCCGCACCGCCGGGGTCACCGACCCCGGCTACAGCAAACGGCACCAAATCCTCTTCCCCAATCCGCTGTCGTCGATGCGGGATGTATCCCTTATTGCCAACCACGCTGTTTTGAATTTCAAATTCAGCCGGTGTGGCGCTCATGTAGATGATCTGATTCGTCATCTTCATGAACTCATCGAAATTGAGCGGGCGATTGTCGAGCGCGCTCAGCAGGCGAAAGCCATAATTCACGAGCACGGTCTTGCGCGAACGGTCGCCTTCGTACATCCCGCCGATTTGCGGGATGGTTGCGTGCGACTCATCGATCACAACCAAAAAATCTTTCGGGAAAAAGTCGATGATGGTGTAGGGCTTCGAGCCGGGAGGGCGGCCTGACAAATGTCGCGAATAATTTTCGATCCCGTTGCAGAAACCCATTTCCTGCAACATTTCCAGGTCGTATTCAGTGCGCATCCGCAGCCGTTGCGCCTCGAGCAGTTTGTTTTGGGATTCCAGCTCGACAATGCGTTGTTCCAGCTCTTCGCGAATCGTGCGCAGCGCCCGATTCAGCTTGTCCGCCGGCGTCACGAACTGTTTGGCCGGAAAGAATGTGATCACGCTGAGCGATTCGTGCGCGTGACCGGTTAACGGGTCGAACCGTGTGATCGCTTCGATTTCATCCCCGAAAAACTCGAGCCGGATCCCTTCTTCATCGGCGCTCCCTGGATAAACCTCAACCACATCTCCCCGCACGCGAAACCGGCCTCGCGCGAAATTCACATCGTTGCGTTCATAGAGCATATCGATCAAACGACCAAGCACCGCCTCGCGCGATATCTGTTGTCCGCGTTTTACCGTGAGCAGCATGCTCAGATAATCTTCCGGCGACGTGATGCCGTAGATGCAGGAGACGCTTGCGACCACAATAGTGTCGCGGCGCGAGAGCAAAGCGCTTGTCGCCGCCAGTCGCAGACGCTCGATCTCTTCGTTGATCGACGAATCCTTCTCGATGTAAGTGTCGGAGCGGGGAATGTAAGCTTCCGGCTGATAATAATCGAAGTAGCTGACAAAATATTCGACTGCATTCTGCGGGAAGAATTGTTTGAACTCCGAATAGAGCTGCGCGGCCAGCGTCTTGTTGTGCGAAATAACTAGCGTAGGCCGGTCCAGCTCCTGGATGACGTTCGCAATGGTGAAAGTTTTACCCGAACCGGTGACACCGAGCAGTGTCTGATGCCGATTACCGGCTGCAACAGACTTCAAGAGCTTGGCAATTGCCTGTCCCTGATCGCCGCGCGGTTTGTAGTTCGATTCGAGCTTAAACGGCATCTGACAATCTAGCACAACATCGGCAGCGTAATGGCGACGCGGACGAATAAAGCTCCGCTCGTTCTTGCACTGCAACGCAAGATCGACAATAAGCGGGGGTGATGAGTCCAAGGCGATTCCTGGCTGAACTGAAGCGACGCAATGTCTATAAGGTCGCTGTCGCCTACGTGGTCGCCGGCTGGGCGCTTGCCCAAGGCATCGCACAGGTTTTTCCGGTTTTCGACATCCCGAATTGGATAGTTCGGCTGATTGTTCTGCTAATCGTGATCGGTTTTCCGATTGCGCTTGTGATTGCATGGGGCTTCGAGCTGACACCGGAAGGCTTGCTGCGAACGGAGGAAGCCGACGCGGTTGCGCTGCCACGACCCCGAAGAAATGCCTGGATTTACGTGGTGGCCGTCGCGGCCGTAGTGTCGATCGGATTATTTTTTCTCGGGCGTTACACTGCTTCAAATCGAACTGACGTCCCCGAGTTGCCGCAAAAATCGATCGCAGTTCTGCCGTTTGAAAACAGAAGCGACGAAAAAGAGAACGCTTATTTTGCTGATGGAGTGCAGAGCGAAATCCTGACCGACCTCGCCCAAATTGCGGATTTAAGAGTGATCAGCCGCACCAGCGTCATGCAATACAGGAGCGGCGCCGCACGGAATGTGCGCGAGATTGGTCAGCAGCTTGGCGTAACCCATCTGCTGGAAGGGAGCGTGCAGCGATCGGGCAATCGCGTGAGAGTAACGGCCCAACTCATTGATGCTCGGACGGACACGCAACAGTGGGCGGAGCGCTACGATCGCGATCTGGCGGATGTGTTTGCAATCCAAAGCGAAATTGCCAAGACGATTGCCGACCAGTTGCAGGCCAAACTCTCACCTCAGGAAATAGCGCGCGTCGAAGAGGTAGCGACCCGGAACACCGAAGCGTATTCGTTTTATTTACGGGCGAACCAGATCGAACGAAATCCCGATACGCTGCTGGAAGATTACAAAAGGGCGGAGCAACTTTACATGCGGGCAATCGCGCTTGATCCGAATTTTGCGCTCGCGCACGCTCGGCTTGCTTCGGTTTGTGCTGAGATTTTCCATTATTACGAGCCCACAGATGCTTGGAAGACGAAAGCACGCACGGAGGCCGAAACTGCTCTGCGGCTTCAACCGAATCTTGCAGAAGCGCATTTCGCGTTGGGTCAATGCATTTACTGGATAGACCAGGATTATAACCGCGCTGTCGAACAATTCGAGATTGCTTCTCGATTATCGCCGAGCAATGGAGATGCAGGCCGGTTGATAGCGGCGATTAAACGGCGTCAAGGCAAGTGGGAAGAAGCGCTTGAGGCGTACGAAAGAGTTGCGAAGCTCGATCCGCAAAATCCGAATACCGTACGCGAAGTCCTTTTTACGAACACTTCCATGCGCCGCTGGCCGGAAGCGGCACGGTGGGGCGAGCGAATGCGTGCGATGGCTCCGGCATCACTGGTGGCGAAGATGCAAAGCGGCTATGTGGATTTCTGGTGGAAAGGAGACACCCAACCGCTGAAGTCGCTCGTGGATCAAGTCCCCGCTGGCGTCGATCCGGACGGAACTGTTACTTCATGCCGATGGGACGTTGCCATGCTGCGACGCGACTATACCGACGCCGAAAACGTTCTCCAAAGTTCGATGGTTAATGAGCTCTCTTATACGAATGCCGGAACGACTCCGAAAATCTTTTTCGAAGGCTGCATTTATCTAGCCCAAGGAGATAACGTGAATGCTCAGAAGGCGTTCGAACTGGCAAGACCCGCTTTCGAAGCGTCAGTGAAAGAAGCGCCGGCGAGCGCCGACCGACACGCGATTCTCGGGTGGCTGTACGCGTTTATGGGACGAAGAGACGATGCGATCAGGGAAGGACAGCGTGCGGCCGAACTTAAACCTGAATCGAAAGATGCCGTGGACGGCGCACTGATGAATGGTTATCTGGCCTTGATCTACGCTCGTGTCGGTGAAAACGATCTGGCGCTTCCGCTCATTGAACGATTGTTAAAGACACCGGGCGCAGTCGATAGCGCCGATTACAGTATCACTATCAACGATCTGAAATATCGCTGGGAATGGGACCCTTTACGCAAGGATCCGCGCTTTCAAAAATTGATCCAGAGCCAGGAGTAACGGCGTGACCCTGCAATGCGTGGCTGATCTCTCGACTAGGGAATCGGATTGAGATTGGCGTGGCAAATCCATTGCCAGCCGTGCGTTCCTTTCTTCCACACGCTCAGGCGCGGGCTCGACTTCGTCGGCAATCGTTTTTGATCGATCGTCTCCTGCACCGCGATCGTGTAGGTCACCACGATGTTGTCGCCGTTGACTGTCGTTTTGAAATTACTCAGCGTGAACTCACCAAGATTGAGATTTTTGATTAATGTGATCTCACCGGCCCGGTCGCGCGGTCCGTCCGGATGGATCGATTGAAAGCCTTCGGCGATTTTACTTTCCACCGCTTTCCAGTCCTTTGCTTTAAAGTCGGCCCACATTTGCCTTTCCATTTTTTCGCCTTCCGATGCTCCTGCTGGAGCGGGAGTCTCCTGAGCGCGGAGACAAACGGCTGAGGCGAGCAAGGATAATGCAATGCCGACAACACAACTGCCGCAAAAGAATCGGCTTTTTGATTTCTGCTGTACGGCGAGGAATTGATAGGTGATTGGACTCATGGTGAGCCGATGGTATTGGGTCTGCGACCCCTGTCAAAGCTCAAAGTTGTTCGTTGCCAATCGTGGGCGAAACACGAGGCTTAATCAGGCTGGTTAAGTAGTGAACCTGAAAAAGTTCCTTTCCGAGCTAAAGCGCAGAAAAGTTTACAGCGTCGCAATCGCGTATGTTGTCGGCGGCTGGGCGCTTGCCCAAGGTATGGCGCAAGTTCTGCCGGTATTCGACATTCCGAATTGGGTGGTCCGCCTCATCGTGGTGTTGATTGTGCTCGGTTTTCCGGCGGCGCTTACGCTCTCCTGGTTTTTCGACCTTACTCGATATGGAATTGTGCGCACGCCGAATGCCGATGCGCCGCGCAGGATCGATGTCGCACAATCGGCGAAGTCGTCGGAGCGTTCGATCGCCGTCCTGCCTTTCACTGATTTGAGTCCAGGACGAGATCACGATTATTTCAGTGACGGGATTGCGGAGGAAATCTTAGCCGCGCTAGCCAAGATCGACGGACTTCACGTGGCCGCGCGACGGTCTTCGTTTTGGTTTAAAGGCAAGGAAGCTCAGTTGAGAGAGATAGCGAGCAATCTGAATGTCCGGCATGTGGTTGAGGGCAGCGTTCGGCGCGATGGGAATCGCGTGCGCGTAACAGCTGAATTAATCGACGCGTCAAACGGTTTCACGCTTTGGTCGGAAAAGTTCGAGCGCGAAATGCATGGAATTTTCGCGCTTCAGGATGAGATCACGCGCGCCATTGTCGATGCGCTGAAACTGAAGCTCGACATTGCCCCCCCTGCTCCTTCTGGCAGCACCGATGCGTATGAGGATTTTTTGCAAGGCCTGTTTTACTCAGACAAAAGCACCGAGGAGGCTTTACAGAAGAGCTTGGAATTCTTCCAGCGCGCGCTCGATAAAGATCCGAAATTCAGTCGTGCGTGGACGGGGATCGCGAAAGCATGGCTTTGGCTGGCGGACGCATACGTGCCGCCGCTCGAAGCGTATCCAAAAGTTCGGGACGCCGCGCTGCGTGCATTACGGCTCAGCAAAGATGAGGCCGAGGCGCACGTTTATCTGGCGGAAACCAAGCGAATACTGGATTGGGATCTTGACGGCGCGGAAGCGGAGTTTAATCGCGCAATCGAATTTGATCCGAACTCGACAACGTCTAATTACTTCGTCGCAGCGCTTCACGCCGCTCGCGGTGACCGCGAGAAAGCGCTCGCTTATCTGCAGCGCACATCCAAGATCGATCCAGCATCATTATGGGTGAGTAACTTTGCCTGTGAACTCTATCGTTATTTTGGCCTCAAGGATGAAGCCATCGCGGCTGGCGAGCGCTCATTGCAACTCGATCCGACATATTCTTACGGCGAGCCGTTGCTTGCCGCGCTATATCGTGAGATGGGACGGTTCGACGAAGCCATTGCACTTTATCAAAAGGCACAAAATGTGACCGGCAAAGCTGCATTTGGTCTGGCCATTACGTACGCACGAATGAACAGGCGCAAGGATGCGCAGGAAACTCTCGAAGCGGCAATCGCGACCCGCGGGAGCTACACTCCTGGTGACGCCATTGCACATGTCCACGTGGCATTGCATGCGCACGACGATGCAATTCGTGAACTCGAACGCGCCTGCGACGAGCGCTCTTCATCATTACACTTCGTCGGCATTGCCCCCGAATTTGCCCCGCTGCGTGCCGATCGTCGTTTTATTTCGATCTTGAGGAAAATCGGGCTCGAACCGGAGAAAGTCTTCGCGGCTGCGGCATCGTAATTATTGGGCAATCACATCTCGCCCGTGGCCGTGAGAACGTACTCCGTATTTATTTAAATCCTGTTGGGCCACATGCATTCCGAAGAGCAAAATCGCAATCAAACCGAAATATAATATCGACATGATCCAGCGCTGGGACGCTGTGACTTCGAAGTAACGCTGTTCTTCTTCGGTTCGTTTGCGAAATAACGAATAGATCCGCGGCAGCGACAACAGAACGATAAGCCAGATAACAAAGTTTGGATATTTCCATCCGAACCAAATGAGTAACGCGAAGCCAGGCAACCACAGCCAGCGAGACAACGCCGTCACAATCCGCCCGCCATCCAGCATTCCCACCGGCGTGAGGTTAAATAGATTCAGAAAATATCCGAACCACGCGAGCGCGATGAAAATGGGTGCGGCGAAGAATTCGCCCAGCGCGTTGCAGATCAATGCGCCAAAGCTCCCGAGCATCGGGCCACCGATGCCCACGCATGCTTCCACCCAGGCATTGCGTGGTGCTTCTTTGAGCGCGATGAACGCGCCCATGAATGGAATAAAAACAGGCGCGCCGACTTTCAGCCCGAATTTCTTTGCCACAAGCAAATGCCCTGTTTCGTGAATCAAGAGCAGGAGAACAAAACCAAGCGCGAACTGCCAGCCCCACAGTTGCATGTAAACCCAGATCATCAGCAGCATGGTGCCGCCCGACTTAAGGAGGATGGGGAGGAATTTCAGAAGCGGCAGAAGGACAACCTTGAGCTTCGCAAAGAACTTTGCGATCACGACGCCAACTACCGCGATTGGCGCCAGTGCTTTTTTCACCCGGCTCCAGGCAGTCTCCTCGGACGGCGCTTTGTACTCCTCAGTGGTTCCGGTTTGAAGATTCACGATGTGCTGAGAAATTGTAGGGCGTTTCTGTGAAACCCCAACTTATCGGCGTCTGACACAGACGCCCTACAGTTCATTAAACGCATCGCCGAGATGATCGAGAACATCGCGAGCTAACAACGATTGCTCGCTTTGGCCATCATTGAAAATCGCCATCTCCGCGGCGCGGCCACATACCCATGCACCGACCCGCGCCGCATCATACAGTGACAGACCCTGACCCAACAAACCGGCGCAGACACCGGTAAGAATATCGCCCATTCCGCCGGTGGCCATTCCCGGATTGCCGGTCGTGTTGTAGCTCAATGGACGATCGCGCTTAGCCACGATGGTGCGACTGCCTTTGAACAAAAGGGTTACTGGAAAACGATTGCAGAATTTCGTCGCAAGTTCGGCGCGCGGTTTTTTGTGGTCTGGGAAGAGGCGTTTCATCTCGCCCGGATGCGGGGTGAGTAGTCGTTCGCCTTTGCAACGCCTGAGGACTGAGGTTTTTTCTGAGAGTATGTTGAGTCCGTCGGCATCAATCACCATTCGTTGTTTTGCTTTTTCAATCAGTTCAAGAACCTCGGCTGCGCGTGATTTTCCGAGACCCGGTCCCAAGGCCCAGACATCTGTTTTTTCTTTTAGTAGGTCGCGGTATGACTGGACCGGCTTCACCATCGCTTCCATTGGCGCCGCCGCGGCAACGATCTCGTAGATTTCTTCAGGAACAAAGACTTCCACCAGACCTGCGCCTGCTCGCAACGCGCCCTCCGACGTCATCAAGGCAGCGCCGACGAATCCCTTGGAGCCAGCTACTACGCCGATCCGACCAAATTGGTTTTTGTATGCGCTGTATTCGCGTCTCGGGAGCAATCCGCAAAAAGCCGGCGGGCTGGCGACGATTTCCTTTGTTTTTTTTTCTGACGGCCGCAACTCATGCAGCGGCACAACTTCCATTCTGCCCACGTGATTCAACGCGCCATCCGCGATCAGACCCGCTTTTGCGAATCCAATGGTGACCGTAAAATCCGCGGTCACGCAGTCGCGATCTGTTTTCCCTGAGTCGCTATCGAGACCGGTCGGAAGATCGACAGCAAACACATAGGCGCCCTTATTCGTCCGCAGCTGATTGATGGAACGGCACGCGGCACGTATCGGTTCGCGCAGCGGCGGCTTCGCGCCTATCCCAAGCAGGCCATCGAGAATAATTAATGGAGCAGCGGTCCCCAAGTACGCCTCTGCCGCAATTGTTTCCTGGAAGGCGGCCAACTCATCAGCGAGTTCTTCCCAAAGTTCGACAAGAGTCACCCCGAGATCGGTCGTGGCGCTGACGGATGCCGTCGCACCCAAAATCTCAGGCGGTCTGCGACGGAGATTTTCGAGTTTCTTGCGCATGAGCTCGCTGCAATCATGCGCTTTGAAAGTGAGCCGGACTTCGATTTTCCATCCGAGGCGCCGCAAATGTTCTGCTGCTACCAAGGCGTCGCCCGCGTTATGACCTTTTCCAGCGAAGACGATGCAGCTGCCAGGCTTCGGAAAAAATTTTGTGACTGCCTGCGCGACTCCCCCGCCTGCCTGGTCCATTAGCGCTTCGACTTGTACTCCTCGCGCAAAAGCGGCCTCTTCTGCGGCTCGCATCTGCGCCGAAGTCAAAATCGGCATGTTCAAATCAGGCCTCCCGATCTATTGAGCCAGAGCGTGCTTCTGATCCAGCCGGTTTCGATGAGCTTTTCTTTTTTCGCGCGCTTTTTTTGTGTGAACGCTTGGAGCGGTGTCGGTCAGATTTCGCTACTTTGGTTTGGTCGATATATGAGGCGCTGGCAACGGAACTGCGCCCGCGGACTCCAGCTGCAATTTCTTCTGCAAGTTTTTGGCGGTAAGAAGCAGTTTGCGCATATGCAGCTTCGGTGGGGTTGGTGAGGAAGCCGCATTCCACGAGCACGGCCGGAATGTTGGTTTTTCGCAATACGTAGTAACCACGGCGGCGCACTCCACGATTGGACGAGGGCGCGCCTCCAACGACAAAATTATGGACGGCTGAGGCGAGCGGCAAGCTGTCGCGGCTGTAAAAATATGTTTCTATGCCGCCCGCGCCCATTCGTTTTGCCGAGTTGAAATGAATACACACGAAAATGGCGTTCCGATAGGAATTGGCGATTGCAACTCGCGTTGGCAACGGAACAAAGACGTCGCTGTCCCGGGTCATCACCACGCGATAACCGCTGGCTGCCAGAACACCTCTAAGGCGCTGCGCTACATCGAGGGTCATATTTTTTTCCGCCACCCGCTGGCCCGGAATCCCGCCGCGATCATGACCCCCATGTCCTGCATCGATTACCACAGTCGGGGGCGAGCCGCTACTTTGAGAAGCGGGGCTACTGTGCGCTGCAGGAGATGTCAGAAGTGTGACCAGCAAGCTGGGCACGTACAGACGGAGTCGGCAAAAATTTCTTGGCATTACTGGTCGTCTTTAGGCAAGCCCGGCGGGCGAGCAGACAGTTTCGGTGCCGTGCTCGGCGAGCTTTTCGCAGGCGTTTCGACCATACCGCCGCGGACTGCTACTTCTCCATTTGCGGAATGGACGAGGCGAGGCCGGGTTTTGGTCTCCATGAAGGAAGAGCGCGTCAGCAGTTCGCCATTCAAGCCGATTCGGGAATACGACCAAGCACGCGGCGCGGCGCAATGTAAAACATGCAATTGATTAGCGCGATCGATTTCCGCTTGCGGTTGCTCGAAAGCGATAGCCCGGCCTAACGAATACGTCGCATAGACAATTCCCGTGTCCTTGTCCTGCACACGTACATATAAGGAGGTATGGTCTGGGAAGCGGTTGGTGAGCAGCGAATACGTCCGTACATTCCCAGCCGCAGCAACGCCGTCCGGAATTCCCACTGTTTGCTGCCAGATTGGTCGCGCGTCGGTCACTTCGAACACTCGCGTTGGAGAGTAAAAAAACTTTGCCAGATCCGCGAAATAGACATGTGTCCGCACATGATAAGCGCCGAAATCGTGCACGGGATAAAGCGAAGCGAGATCAATTTGTCGCGTAACTCTCTGCCCGGCTTCGATTTTCAAAGGCGGCTGCGCGTTTTCGGTGCTGAGCAGCGCGGTCGGCTGATCGTCATTTCCGGTCACCTCGAATCCAAGCCATGATTGTCCATTGGCATCGTGAAGGTCGATATTGCGTCCGGCCAGATTGGTGATGGCAAGCGTCGCTACGACCGGTTCGTAAGCGATGTACTGCATTCGCTTGAATTTCAGGTCCACTTGAATTTGTCCTTCTGCTGCTGCGGCAAAATAGAAAACGCATATAAGGTGAAGAATGCGCTTGGCCAGCTTCGTTAAAGACGAACCACGAAAGCCGAATGACGAAGGAATGACGAAGTTCAAAATGGCGGGATGAGTTCGACTAATCGTTCTGGAGGGTCGGACAAAATGAATCACGGAGGCGAAAGGAAATATGTTCATGCCGGCGTTTCGTTTCATCATTCAGCCGTCGACATTATTTTCGTTATTCGTCATTCGGATTTTGTCATTTTGGAGATCCATCTTCGCGCGTTACATCAGTTAAGCCGCTTTGCTCGTGCGTCTGGCAAATCCCAAATACGCGGCGTCATCGTGCCGAGGTACTCTTCGAAGGGGGGAAAAGTTGCAAAAGCCGTGACGGTTCCGCCTGAACGGCTTGCAAGTCATCATCGTAATAAACCCGAATGATGTACCCCAAATATTTTCGTTTCCCGCTGTTCAAGGTAGAACTTTTGTCTCGAGTTTTGTGACCCGGGCGCACTGTTGCAGCCGCCTCAGCCAGCGAAGCCTCCGACGAAGCGCCGCTTGTTTTTGCGCGCATATACTTCACTGAGAGCACCTCCGGATTCGTCTCTGTCCAATCGTGCTTTGGCGTCAGCCAGTCGTAATTCACGTCGGCGTCGGTCAACTTGACGTCCTTGTCCCCGACCGTGTCGTAGAACTCCACCTTAATTTTCACCTTCGTGTGATCGATGGTCGCTCCAGGTTGCTTTTTGACGCCGATCTGAAATGCGAGATTTGTCTCCGCGTCCGGGTCGGGTATCTCACTAGTTTTGACCTCGCTGATACCCATAATTGGCCCTTCCGGGTTGCCGCCAACATCTTTATGTGAGGCAGCATCGGTTGTCGGATTCGCGGTACCGGACTGCTCCGTTACTGGAGCCGGCACCCCCAGTTTCAGACGTTGATCGGCCAGCTCGTACGCGGCACCAGCCGACGGCCCCATTTGCTGAAGCTTGCGCCACACGTCATTCGCACGGTCGAGGAGTTGCATGGATTCATAGGTCTTGGCCATCTCCTCGAGCACAGCAGTGTTGTTCGGTTCGCTGTCCAACGCTTCTTGTAAGCGAGCTAGGGCGTTTGTCGTATCGCCGCGATCGCGCAGCTCAATGCCTTCGCGCAGCAACTGATCGATAAGCGACGGAGAAGGGGCAGCGACGGCCGCCGCTGGCGAGACCGCCGGCTGCACCGGCGCTGCCGCAGGTGTTTGCGAAGAAATAGAGGAAGCCGGAGCGCGCGCAATAGTCGCTGCGACGGCCTGCGCCGACACTCGGGCAGCGCGAACCCTACCGACGTAGTAGGAGGCTGCGAAGAAGATTTCAGCCACCGCCAGAATCACAATCAGGCCGAGCCCGATGTGGAAGCTGGGATCGACCCGGATAGCGCGTGAGAGAAGCGTCCGCATAGCGCAATAAACCCACTTCTGTAAGCGCGCTCTTGGCAGCCTGTCAACTTGGCTTCCGCCCCGTTAAATCGTTGACACGGTGAATCGTTAAATTGGATAGCCGTTTTAACGTTGTAACATTTAACGATTCACCAGCGCGCTATCGCGAAATATCGTCCTGGCTCAGCATTTTGAATCCCTCGCCGGTCAACACCGATGACGCGCATTCCGCGTCATCTACGTGCAACGCGATCGCGGCAAAACCGCGCGGACGGATCAGTAAGGGATAAGCGAAATGCACATTGACCTCCGCCATCACCACTGCGGCCAACAGTTTCACCAGTTGGGTGGCGACTTCTCGCATCTCTACCACCACCACCTCGCTCACGCCGAAAGGAACATTTTTTTCCCGGAACAATCTCTCCACGCGCGCCGGATCGCTGGCGATTATCCGCGCAATGGCCGAGTCGGTGGATTCCGATACGCTCAAGGCAACCACGTGGGTATTCTGGGTGTTGAGCAGTTTCACAATTTCCAGCATCGCCCCCACCTTGTTAGGCAGGAACACGGAGAACTGCTTCACCAGCGGTCCTTCCATCTTCGAAGTTGTTTCCGGTAAGTTAACAGGCATGTCGCAGCGCGAGCTTGCGCAAAATCCAGATCGCGCGCTAGCCAGTATCTCACTACCGATCTTTCGTTGGCAAACCCAATGTGTAACCGTTTTAGCGTTTCAACGCTTCTATGGTTTAAGGTCTTATTCAGGCTGTTCATTTTTTGACGGCGCTTTACATTCGCTCTCCGAAGATGGAGGAAGAAAATGAGCTGATCGCGCTGCGGCGCAAAAAACTCGACGCGCTCCGCGCGAAAGGTGTCGAGCCGTTCGGAGCAGGTTTTGAGGTAAGCGGATCCATTGCGGAGGTGCGCGACCAATTCAAGGAAGGCGAGACCCTTCGTGCGGCGGGGCGCATCACGGCGCATCGCGACATGGGCAAAAGCAATTTCCTGGACCTGCGCGACGCCACGGGCCGCATTCAGATTTATATTCATGCAAAAGAAGTCGGCCCGGAGCTGATCGATCTTTTTCGGTTGCTGGATATTGGCGATCTCATCGGAGTTGAAGGGACATGTTTTGTCACCAAAAGCGGCGAACCGACACTGAAAGTGCGCACGTTCCGGCTGCTTGCCAAAGCCTTGCGGCCACTTCCCGAGAAATGGCACGGACTACAGGATGTTGAGGCGCGCTACCGCCACCGTTATCTCGATCTTCTTACCAACGAGCGTTCACGCGCTGTGTTCGAAAAACGCATCGCAATCGTCCGGGAGACGAGGCGTTTCTTCGAAGAGCGCGGCTTTCTGGAAGTCGAGACACCGATCTTGCAAACGATCGCCGGGGGCGCGGCGGCGGAGCCGTTCAGCACGCATCACAAGGCGCTCGGCCTCGATCTTTACCTGCGCATTGCGCCGGAGCTTTATTTGAAGCGGTTGCTGGTGGGCGGGTTCAACAAGGTCTTCGAAATCAATCGCAACTTTCGCAACGAAGGCATTTCCAGAAAACACAATCCGGAATTCACCATGCTCGAAGCCTACTGGGCATACGCGGATTTCGAGAAGATGGCGAATCTTGTCGAGGAACTGATTTGTTATCTTGCCGAGAAAATTTGCGGCTCACAAACGATCGAGCATCGGGATGCCGATGGGAAAATTATTCGCACCATTAATTTGAAACGGCCATGGCGCCGACTCCGCTACCACGATGTGGTGCGAGAAGTTTTCGGTAAAAATTGGTTTGAACTCTCAAGCGAGCAGCGGCGCGAATGCGCAATCCGTGAATTCAAGCTGGAAATCCTGCCGCAGCTCGCGGATTTCGAGGTGACCCAGCATGTTTTTGAAAAACTCGTCGAGGAGAAAGCGATTGATCCTCTGTTTGTGACGCATTGCCCGAAAGAACTGGTGCCATTGGCAAAACAGAACGCAGCCGATAATTCTCTCGTCGATGTTTTTGAACTGATTATTAACGGTGTGGAAATCGCGCCGGGTTACAGCGAGTTAAACGACCCTGTTGCCCAACGTCAGCGTCTGCTCGAACAGGCCGGCGAAGAGAAGCAAAGGATCGACGAGGAGTTTTTGCTGGCGCTCGAGCACGGCATGCCGCCTGCCGGCGGCTTCGGAATCGGAATGGATCGGCTCACCATGCTGCTCACCGGCGCTGAATCTATCCGCGACGTCATTCTGTTCCCGTTGCTGAGACCGAAGAAGTAAGCTGGGCAAACAAGCAAATTTACTTGACACGTTGCGGATTTTTTACAAAAAGCACGAATTTTGTGAAGAGGACGGCTCCACGATGATCAGATTCGATGCAATGGTCGCATTCGCGGTCCGCCTTCTGTTAGGTCAGCAATGAAACTAACAAAGGAGCCGCAGAGTTAGCCGCTGTTACTCGATGAGTTGGATTACCATTCTCTGGTCGATGAACGGAGCCGCGTGTTTGACGCTCGCGGCGTTCTATTGCGCGATCTGGTGTAAGCAGCGCGAGAACTGGGTGTACCTGCTGTTTTCATGCAGCGCGGTTGCTGCTGCGGCCACCGCTGCATTCGAGTTAATGATGATGCATGCCGACACAGTGGAGCGATACGCCGCACTGGTGCGCTGGATACATGTGCCTGTCTGGGTCCTCAGCTTGTCGTTCGTGGCCTTCGTACGACTCTATCTTCATGCTGGACGGCCCTGGTTGGCGTGGAGCATCTACTCCCTGCGGACATTGGTACTAATTCTCAATTTCATTTTTCCGGTGAGTATCAACTTCCGGGCAATTACCAGCGTCCGTCACCTCTCGCTGTGGGGCGGTGAGACCGTCTCGCTGCCCATCGCCGCGCCCAATCCCTGGGGTCTAATTAGCAACTTTAGTCTGCTCTTGGCGCTAATCTTTTTCGTGGATGCCACAATTACCGTCTGGCGGCGGGGGGACCGCCGACGCGCTTTGCTAATCGGTGGGATCCTGATCTTCGGCGCAATGCTGGCGTGGCACGTCCCGCTCGTGATCTGGGGCGTCATCAAGGTCCCGTTTTTCCTGTCTTTTTCGTATACGGGAATGGTGGCGGCGATGGCGTACGAGCTGAGTAACGATATGGCTCGAGCGGCGCGTCTCGCCCGTGAGTTGGAAGTAAGCGAGAAGAGGCTCAACTTAGCGGCCGATTCCGCTGATCTCGCGTTATGGGAATGGGACTTGAACGAGGACGAGATTTGGGTCATGTCGACGCACCGTGCTCAGTTGGGTTTTTCGGTTGCCGGAAAGATCACATCGAAAGATCTCGCTTCGCGATGGCATCCAGATGATCGCGATCACATACGGCAGGCGCTCAAGGAGGCCATCGAAGACGGCAGACATTACGAGGCCGAGTTTCGGATTATCCTAGCAAACGGCAGTGTGCGCTGGATCGCAGCGCGCGGGCGTGTGCAGTTAGATGAACAGGGGAAGCCGATGCGGTTGCTGGGAGTCAGTGTTGACGTCACAGCTCGAAAAGAGGCAGAGCTCCAAGCCCAGGAACAGCGCGACGAGCTCGAGCAACTGAGGCAGCAAAAGACTGCGTTGCTTGAGAAGGAAGTCGCCGAGCGCGCTCGGCTGGAGCGCGAGGTAGTGGAGACTTGCGCCCGCGAACAACGGCGGATTGCTTACGATTTGCACGATAGCGTTGGGCAAGAACTGGTGGGCATCACTTTGAGCGCGAAACTGCTGGAGCAAGAGTTGCGCGCCAAACGTCCGGCGCAAGCTAAGAAAGCTTCAGCGATCGCTCGGCTGGCCAATGAAGCAGCCCGGCACGCCCGGTTCACCGCACGTAGCCTCGAGGGAATCGATGGAGTCGGAGATTTGACATCGGCGCTGCAAGCGCTTGCGGCGAATGTGCGGAGAAATTGCCGCGTTGCCGCCAAGGTGAGAGCAGACGCCTCCTCCTTCCCGGTTAGCGCACCCGCGGCGGCCCAACTTTATCGGATCGTGCAGGAAGCGCTGCATAATGCGGTGATGCACGGCGGCGCGCGTAAAGTTGAAATCGATCTTGCTGTCGATCAGGGGAACATAGTGTTGACGATACAAGACGACGGAAAAGGATTCGATACCAGTTCCGCTTCAAATGGAATGGGTCTTCGCATTATGCGATACCGGACGCAGTGCATCGGCGGTTCGTGGGAAGTGAAATCAAGTCGCAGGGAAGGCACAGTCGTCACCTGCCGTGTGCCGCTGCAAGCCGATGCCCACCTAGGCCCCGTGCCATGACACCCAAAGGGCGAGCTCCGACAAAGTCGCGCATAATCGTAGTCGAGGATCATCCTGTGGTGTGCCGTGGTCTCATGCAATTGATTCGCAGCCAGCGGGACCTCGCCTGCATCGGCACGGCTGACAACACCTCGGATGCAAAACGACTCGTCGAGCAGCGCGAACCCGATCTCATGCTGCTTGATCTGCGCCTGAAAAGCGGCGATGCGCTTGAGCTGATCAAATCATTGCGGGTCGAGCATCCCGACGTAAAGGTCCTCGTCCTCTCGCAATACGACGAGGTGATTTTCGCCGAACGGGCACTTCGTGCCGGCGCCTCTGGTTACATCATGAAGGAAAACGCTATGAAGGAAGTGCTGCGAGCCGTGCGCAAAGTCCTGACCGGAGAGTTATATTTCAGTGAAAGAGTTGCCGCAGCTGTGATCCAGCGAATCGTGCGGGAAAAGCCAGGCGCATCGTCTGTCGATCTCGAGCGCTTGTCCGATCGCGAGATGCAGGTGTTTCAGCTCTTGGGCGCATCCTACAGCGTGCGGCAGATTGCCGAACAATTTCACCTCAGCCCGAGAACCGTAGAGGCCCACCGCGAAAAAATTAAACGCAAACTTTGCCTGCACAACGCGGCCGAATTTAAACAGGTTGCACGGAAGTGGGCGTTGGAAAATCTATTGCCCGTTCAACGGTTGACGAACCCACCTTTGTCAAAAGGACGTGCCAGGAGTTAGCGGGCGCGTGTCCTTGCGGCGATCAAACGCGAGTTGGTAATAACTCCACCAATTCATAGGGGCTTTCGCGCCTTTCTTCTAAGTGAAAAGCACCCACTCAATCAGGCTGTCTGCCTGATGGCGAAACGCCTCCTTCCTGTGGTATTAATGCAGATGGCTCCAAAACAGACAGAGGATTGTTCACCCGGCAGTTCTTTGTCTGCTGGTGAGCCCTGTGATCAATAAAATTGAAATTAACACGACCGGGAAAAGAGAAAGAACACATCCCATGTATTCAATGATTCAGCTTAAAACGTTAGTTTCATGCGGACGAGATCCGGCTCGCTTCCTGCCTTTACGGCGCGGGTTCATTCTCATTCCGCTCCTTTTGGCGTGCTTTGCGTTGCTGCCGCAAATTCGAGCAGCAGACGCTCCGGAGGTCGTTCCGCCGCCCGATGGAAGCTATCCAGGAGGCAACACGGCGGAGGGGCGCCATGCTCTTTTCAGCCGCACCACTGGCATATTCAACGCAGCGTTCGGCTGGCAATCGCTCACGCTCCTTACCGATGCGAGTTTCAACACCGGTGTCGGCGCTGGAGCGCTTGCCTTAAACAACGGAAATGAAAATACAGCCACTGGCGCTGGAGCGCTTTTGCTTAATACCGCGGGAGTGGCAAACACTGCCAACGGAGCGCTCGCGCTGATCTATAACAGTGTTGGCAGCGACAATACTGCGATCGGTGACCGGGCGTTGGAAAACAACGGCCACAATGCGAATGGCCAGGATGGCGACAGCAACAGTGCGGTCGGCAGTCACGCGCTCTTCAGCAACACCACCGGTGACTGCAACGCGGCCCTTGGCGACAGCGCCCTCCTTAATAGTACCACCGGGGACAACAATATCGCCATCGGCTGCGACGCTGGCAGTTCGATCACCACCGGCAGTAACAATATCTATATTGGCAATCTCGGCGTGGATGACGAGTCCAACACCATCCGGATAGGTGACCCTGCGATTATCCAAAACGCGTTCATTGCAGGAATTCCAGCCGGTGGCCTGGCGGCGATTCTATTCGACTACAACACTGGCACCGTGACAATCGGGGTTGGTGGCGCTGTGCCGTTCAGTCAGGCACCGCTTATCGTCGGGACAGCGATAAGCAAGACCAATAACACGACATTTACGCTCAATCGGGCCGGCGTTTACAGAGTAACCTACACGCTTCGGACGGCGCTCGTGTCGCTGCTGGCCAATGTACAAGTCCGGGTGAATGGTGCCGGCGTGGGGCCGACGGCAGCACTGGTCGTTGCGGGCACTTCTCTGAGTGATCAGGTGACGTTTCCGGCCAACGCTACTGATACGCTGCAACTGGTTGTGGGCGGTTCAGCGCTTACCTTAGGGACTGGCGACAACGCGACTATCAACATCGATAAAGTTCAGTAAAGGCAGCCGACAGACGTGTAGCTTCTTGGACTCTTGGTCGGATGGCTTTAACAAAAGGATCCGACCGGGAGATCCAGTGTCGGAACATACCTGGCAACAGCGATCGGCGCGTCGCCGTTCTGTTTGCGATCGCAACGAACGCTTTGGTTAGCGCTCCAGGTCGAATGTGACTTTGGCGTTGATGCGATAGTTGCTGATTTTTCCGTTGTCCACTTCGACCGTGAACTCCTTGATGTAGAGCGAACGAATATTCCGCAGCGTCTTCGACGCTTCATCTACCGCGCTCTGCGCGGCGTCTTCCCAGCTCTTCGGCGATTGTGACATCAGCTCGATAACTTTAACAACTTTTGCCATGGCGATTATTCTCCTTTCCTCATTTATCGCGGATCATCGCTGCATCGCGCGTTTGGGAGAACGCAATCGAAATGATTGATTGAAACGATGAAATGTTGAAGCGACGCACTTGTAGGGGCGTTTGATTCGCCCGTTCCCGCGAGCTTCACCCTTCGGGCCTCCCGTCTGTGTCGCTCGCGTCCCGCGGCTCCGCTCTGCGAAACGCCGGGAAATCGGCGTCTGGCACAGACGCCCTATAGGTTTAGATTGTGATCAGTCATGAAACCTTTTGAGATCGCGGGATTGCCTTCCGATGAAGTGAAAAACTTCGTCGCAGGAACGCATTCTGATCCCTTCCGCGTGTTAGGTCCGCACCAGGTCGGCGACGATTTGGAGATCCGCGTGTTTCGCCCCGACGCGCGCAAGGTCGAGATTGTCCTGGATCGACAGCCGGAGGAGCCGATCGCAGCAGAGCGAATTCAGCAGGACGGTTTCTTTTGCGCAACTGTGCCGAGCGCAGCCCGGGATCTCCCATACCATCTGCGCATCACAACCACGGACGGCTCGGAGCAGGTGACGCGCGATCCTTATCAATACGGCCCGATCATGGGCGAAGTCGATCTGCATCTCTTCGTCGAAGGGCAGCACTGGAAAATTTACGAAAAGTTTGGCGCGCATTTGCGCACGATTGGCGATGCGACTGGCGTTTATTTCGCGGTATGGGCGCCAAACGCGCAACGGGTCAGCGTGGTTGGCGATTTCAACGATTGGGATGGCCGGGTCAATCCCATGCGCAAACTCATCGGCAGCGGTGTGTGGGAACTATTTTTGCCCGACATCAAACCAGGCGCGCACTACAAATTCGAAATTCGCACTCAGACCGGCGCGGTGCTGCTCAAGAGCGATCCGTTCGCGTTTTTCAATCAGCACGGCAAATCGACGGCGTCCATGGTGTACGATCTGGACCGTTACATCTGGAACGATGGCGCGTGGATGCAATCACGCCGAACCAAAGATTGGCCGCGGAGCGCGATCAGCATTTACGAAGTGCACCTCGGCTCATGGCGCCGCAAAGCTGAAGAAGGAAACCGCCAACTCAGCTATCTCGAGCTGGCCGAGACGCTGCTGCCGTACGTGCTGGAGATGGGTTACACCCACATCGAGTTGCTTCCGGTGGCCGAACATCCCTTCGAAGGTTCCTGGGGTTATCAGGTCACAAATTATTACGCGCCCACCAGCCGGTTCGGCGCGCCCGACGAATTCCGCCATTTCATCGACAAATGTCATCAGGCGGGAATTGGCGTGATCATGGATTGGGTGCCTGCGCATTTTCCGAAGGACGCGCACGCGCTCGCCGAATTCGACGGCACCGATCTCTACGAACACCTCGACCCTCGCCAGGGCGAGCACCAGGATTGGGGCACGCTCATCTACAATTTTGGCCGGAACGAAGTGCGCAATTTTCTCATCGGCAACGCGCTCTTCTGGCTCGACAAATATCACATCGACGGTCTGCGCGTCGACGCCGTGGCTTCGATGCTTTACCTCGATTACTCGCGCAAACCCGGCCAATGGATTCCGAACGTTTACGGCGGCCGCGAGAACCTCGACGCGATCTATTTCTTGAAACGTTTCAACGAAGTTTGTTACGAGCGTTTCCCCGGCATCATGACTATCGCCGAGGAATCAACCGACTGGTCCGGCGTATCGCGTCCGACTTATCTGGGCGGGCTCGGGTTCGGGTTCAAATGGAACATGGGCTGGATGCACGATTTCCTGCAATACATCAGCATCGACCCGATTTACCGGCGATATCATCACGGTAACATCACCTTCTCGTTGCTTTACGCGTTCCACGAAAATTTCATCCTTGTGCTGAGCCACGATGAAGTTGTGTACGGGAAGCGCTCGTTGTTATCCAAAATGCCGGGCGACGAATGGCAGAAATTCGCCAATCTCCGGATGTTTCTGGCATGGATGTATGGTCACCCCGGTAAAAAGCTGCTTTTCATGGGTGGCGAATTCGGTCAACGGAATGAATGGAACCACGATGTTCAGCTCGATTGGCATCTTGTCGAGCTTCCGCGGCACGATGGTCTGCGCCGGCTGGTGCAACATTTGAATTACGTTTACAAGAGCGAACCAGCGCTCTGGCAACTCGATGATTCTTACGAAGGCTTCGATTGGATTGATTTTCACGACGCCGACAACAGCGTCGTTTCGTTCCTGAGAAGATCGCGCGAGGGCGACGTGGTCGCGTTTGTGGTGAACGCCACGCCGGTGGTGCGCTACGATTACCGCTTAGGCGTCCCCGAGCCCGGCTTCTATGGTGAGCTAATCAACACCGACGCCGAAACGTATGGCGGTAGCAACGTGGGAAACTTCGGCGGCGTCCAAACCCAAGATGTTCCCTGGATGGGCCGCCAACATTCAATCCTCATTCATCTGCCGCCGCTGGCGACCGTGGCATTTAAGCTGGAGAGGTGATTCGTTCCTGTCGCTAGATCTTGACTACGTTGTGTCAATAGTGAGGACTGACCCCATTTTCATTTTCCGGGAAGCGGAAGGGGGTCGCGTCTAACATTTGACATTGAGCAGCGCGCCTCCAATCACGAACTTTAAACGTTTGGATTTGCCCCCTTCTTCCATTCCAGGACCTCCGAGCTGAATTCGCCGTCGCTCACCCGGGTGCGAATTTTCATCTTTGACCTGACTGCCGTGATTGTGCGGATAATTTTTCCGCGCTCGCTCATTGTGATGCTGTAGCCGCGTCGCAATGTCGCGTCCGGTCCGAGGACGCGCAAAGTTCCTTCCATGTTTTGGAACAGACGGGTTAGCTCAGGGTTGCCGATAGCAAGGGACAATTCGGCGGGACGATCAGCTGAATCGCTCTCGGTATCGCTTCATATCGGACACTTGAAAACTCTACCGGTTCACCATCCAGGTTGACTGGAATCGTATCTTCAGGCTGGACCTCGACCCAAGGAGTTTGCCAATAAGAGATATACTCGCCATCCGGTGAAAGCTGCTGCAATTCTCGCGCGGCAGTAAGCAACGCGACCGCCGGAATATGACGAACCACGAGCACATCGAGCAAGCCGTCGTCAATGCATGCGCGCGGAGCGACTTGGACGCCCCCGCCGGTCTGGCGTCCATTCCCGACAATCGCAACCGGACCGCTGCCAGTGATTTCACGATCCGGCAAGGTTAGCCTTCCGTGATATTGATGAACGTTAATCGCAAGGATTGCTCCCATCACGGCATAGGCGACGGGGCCAAGCAAACGTTTGAGTTCCGGCGAAGTCGTGGCTGTGACTTCCGCGCCGAAGCCAACGCTGGCTACGTTCAGGAACCAGTGGTCATTGGCCTTGCCGACATCGATCAGTACCGCCTGACCTTCCATGCAAAGCGCCAGCGCCTTCTCTGGATCGCGCGGGATCCCGCATCCGATAGCGAAGTCATTCGCGGTTCCCAGCGGCACCACTCCCAAAACGGGCCGTGCGACGATCGAGAGATCCATTAGACCGTGAACTACCTCGTTCAGCGTACCGTCGCCACCGGCAGCAATTAGCAGATCCACTTCGCCTGCTTCCGACGCAAATCGTCGCGCGTCTCCCTTTTCCCAGGTTACTCGTACTTCGATGCGGTGCCCAGCTTCTCGTTGTCCAACAACCGCAGCCCGGAGCGCGTCATCGCCCGCCACTTTCCCGTTGAGAATCAATTGAACTTTTCTAGTCACCTTGGGCGTGCGATGTGGATTAACGTAATCCTAGCCACGTCGCTACCTAACGACCTCTGAGTCGAATTCGCCGTCGCTGATGCGGGTGCGAATTTTCATCTTTGGCCGGACTGCCGTGATTGTGCGGATGATTTTTCCGCGCTCGTTCATGGTAATGCTGTAACCGCGGCGCAAGGTCGCGTCCGGTCCGAGGACGCGCAAAATTCCTTCGATGCGTTGGAAACGGTGCCTGGCGTTGTCGAGTAATCGCGGCGGGCATGCAATCAATCGCCGATGCAAATCGGCAAAACGGTTGCGGCGCATCATGAGCTCCCGAGCAGGACTGCGCGCCTGTAACGCACGCGCAATGTGGAGAAGGCCGCGCTTGTAACTGTCGAACTTATGCGCGAGGCAACGCTGCAAAGTTTCGCGCGCGTAATCCAGTCTTTGTTGCACGTCGCGCACGCGGTTGAGCAACTGGCGCGCGAGCGCGCGGGCGCAACCATCAATCCGGCGCTGGAGATCGATGACGTCGGGCACAATTAATTCCGCAGCGGCGCTCGGTGTCGGCGCGCGCAAATCAGCGACGAAATCGCAGATGGTGAAATCGATTTCGTGACCCACTGCCGAGACAATTGGGACCGCGGAATGGAATATTGCGCGTGCGACAATTTCTTCGTTGAACTCCCATAAGTCTTCAATGCTCCCGCCGCCGCGCGTGATCACGATTACATCGACGGGCGCGAACGCCACGTTAGGCAAGGCGAACTCGCGAATCGCGACGGCGATTTCCTGCGCCGCGCCGGTTCCCTGCACCCGCACCGGGTTAATCAAGATCTGTAACCACGGCGCGCGACGGCGCAGCACGTTCAGCATGTCGCGAATCGCTGCGCCGCTGGGCGACGTTACAATTCCAATTCGCCGCGGAAATTTCGGCAACGGCCGTTTGCGTTCCGGCGCGAACAATCCTTCTGCTTCGAGCTTGCGCTTGAGCACCTCGAATTTTGCCTGGAGCAGGCCGACGCCTCGCGGCTGAACAATTTCCACACGCAGTTGATATTTTCCCTGCGGTTCAAAGACTGTGACGGTGCCGTAAACCTGCACCTGTGTTCCATCGACAAGAGGTTGTCGCAGCGGCGCCATGGTGTCGCGCCAAATCACGCAGGAGATCTGCGCGCGCTGATCTTTCAGCGTGAAATACTGATGGCCGCTCGGATGCAGTTTGTAATTTGAAATTTCACCTTGCACCCAGACCGCGCCGAATTTCGCCTCGAGCGTGTTGCGAATGTTCCGCGTCAGCTCGGAGACAGTTAAGACCTTTGAAGTTTGCGGGAAGAAATCGGCAGTCATTCTCATATCGAGCGAAAGTCTCTCATCCTACGGAATAATCCTAGCAGTTAGAGATTCCTCGACTCCGCTCGGAATGACAAATAAGAAAGCTTCCACGAATCGCACAAGTCGACTCGCGACAGAAAAATTGTTTATCGAATCATCTCCAATTGATCACATGAAACGCGGACTTCAGCTTGATCGGGTCGTTTTGCTCGGTCGCACATTTGAAGAGTACCGCCGCTACTTCCTTCTGCAGCCGGAAGATTTGGTAGGAAAAAGAGTCCTGGATGTGGCAGGCGGAGTCAGTTCTTTTTGTGCCGAGGCCAACCAGCTCGGCATAAATGTGACTTCGTTCGATCCAATCTATTCGCTGCCTCCGGAAAAAATCATCGAGCGTTCGGAGCCGGACCTTGAATCGGTTTACCGGGCCATTGGCAGTGTGCCGACCTATCGCTGGGACTTTTACAAAAATCCAAGATACATGCGCGAATTGCGCAAACGCGCGTCCACGATCTTTCTCGAGGATTACAACACTCATCCAGAGCGTTACGTAGCGGGAGAGCTTCCGAGACTGTCGTTCGCGAACGGTGAGTTTGATCTGACTCTCGTGTCCTATTTTCTTTTCGCGTACCAGTACCGGCTAGGGTACGAGTTTCACCGCGACTCCATTCTTGAGATCATGCGTGTGACTCGCGGAGAAGCGCGTATTTATCCGACGGTGACGTTCGAAGCACATCCAAGCGAATATATTCCAATGCTGCGATCCGATCCGGCGCTTCAAGACTTCGCATTCGCCGAAATCAAAACCGATTTTGAGTTTCTGGTGAATTCCAATTCGTTTCTGAGTGTGAGGAGCGGTTGAGTGCTCCCGAATTTGTAGGGCGTCCGTGTCAGACGCCGATTTGCGCGGTCGCGTTTCACAGAGCGGAGCCGCGGGGATGCGAGCGACACAGACGGGAAGCCCGAAGGGTGAAGCTCGCGGGAGCGAGCGAATCAAACGCCCTACAACAATTCCGCTTGGGCACCGGTAGGCGGTTTAAGTCCGAGCTTGCGATAAGCGTTTGCCGTGGCGACCCGGCCTTGCGGCGTACGTTTGATGTAGCCTTCCATGATCAAATACGGCTCGTTCACTTCTTCGATCGTGCCGGCTTCTTCGCCTACGGCGACCGCGAGCGAATTCAAACCGACAGGTCCGCCATTGAACTTGTGAATTAAGGCTTCGATGATTCGCTTATCCCATTGGTCGAACCCGTCGCGATCGATCTCCAGCATCGCAAGCGCACGGTCGGCTAGTTCAGCGGTGATTTTGCCTTCGGCTTTCACCTGCACATAATCTCGCACCCAGCGCAGCAGATTATTCGCTGTGCGCGGCGTGCCGCGTGAGCGCGCCGCGGTCTCAGCCGCGCCGGCGGGATCAATCTCCACGCCGAGCAAGCGCGCGCTACGGATAATGATTTTTTGCATCTCCTCGGCATTGTAGTAATCGAGTCGCGCCGTCATCCCGAAACGCGACCGAAGGGGCGCGCTCACCATTCCTGCGCGCGTGGTCGCGCCGATCAAAGTAAACTTCGGCAAATTAAGGCGAAGACTTCGCGCCTGTGGTCCCTGGTCGATGATGATGTCGAGCCGGTAATCTTCCATCGCCGGATAAAGATATTCCTCGATGGCTGGTTGCAGCCGGTGGATCTCGTCGATGAAAAGCACGTCCCCTTTTTCCAGGCTCGTTAAAAGGCCTGCCAGTTCACCGGCCTTCTCGATCACTGGGCCACTCGTGTTCTTAATGTTCACACTCATCGCGTTTGCGATGATGTAAGCCAATGTTGTTTTACCCAGACCAGACGGGCCGCTGAGGAGAATGTGTTCCAGCACGTCGCCGCGCATTTTCGCGGCTTCCACCATCAACTCCAACCGTTCGCGCACTTTGACCTGGCCGGTGAACTCGCTGAACGCGGGCGGCCGCAGCGAGATTTCAAACGCGGCATCTGGTTCCGGCGGTTTCACAGGCGATGGAGCGGTGGAGTAATGGAGTAGTGGAGTAATGCGGCGAAAATATCAATACTCCAGCACTCCATTACTCCAGCTTTTTTGTGAGCACCAGCTCCGTGCCGCGGCGTTTGTGTATGTAATCGACTACGTCAAAGGCGTTGCGAATGAGATACAAACCGAGGCCACCCGGTTTAATCATATCATGAGACCGGCCCTTCATTTCGTGCGGAAGAACTTGTTCGCCATAATCGCGCAACCGCATGCGCACGCATTTGCGCAGTCCCTCCATCCGCAATGAGATGAGTTGATCGTCACGCAAACGGTAAGCATAACGGATCACGTTCGTGCATGCTTCGTCCACGCCGAGCACCATCAGTAGTCTCTCTTTATCGGAGAATGGGTAACCGTTGAGAAAGTCTCGTACGCAGTTGCGCAGCAAAGCAAGGTTCGCGGTATGACTGCTGAATTCGACTTTCCTCCTCTTCATCGCGATTCGCAAAAAGGTGAGCAGATTCGGGCGCTCATTCAAGCAATAGCGCATGCGGGTTCTTAGTTCGACTTGAGGGTACGTGCTTTTCCTTGACAATTCCCAGTGCGGGTCTCCTTGATCAGAGATGCCTTTCAATCAAACGTCCCACATGAGACAAAAATTCGTTCTAACGCTTTCCTTCGTATTAGTCGTCTGTCTATCGGGCTGTTGTCGCCCGGAAATAATCGGCAGCGTTCCGAACACGTTGAGACCACAGGAGACCAACAATTGGTGTTGGGCCGCAACGACCCAGATGCTTGCCGAGCATCTGGGCTTGTCCATTACACAATGTGCGCTGGCCAACCATCGCTTTAACAAGACGAATTGTTGCACCGAAGAGACGCCCGGGACGCCATGTCCCAAGACAAACGACTGCAATACGCCGGGCTGGGTTGATCTGGATTTTGCGGGGGCCAAGTCCTCAGAAAGTGGGAGTGCGTTATCGTGGGATTCTGTTAAGTCGCAGATCTATTGCGCAAGGAAACCGATGGGCTATGCGTATGGAACGCCCGGAGTAGTGGGTCATGTTGTTGCGATAAAAGGCTACGTTACGGTAGGGAACACCAACTACGTCGTGTTGAATGATCCGTGGAGCCCGTGCCAGGGGACAGAGCGGTTGCTCGAGTACAGCTCCTATGCAGATCCTCCAGGAACAGCCACCCACTGGAATACCTGGTACGATATTGCGAAGAAATGAAGCCTATTCAAAGGAACTACAAATGAAACGCGTTTTGATATACTTCGGTCTGACGATGGCGGTAGTTTGCAGCATGGGTTGTAAACAAGAAGGGAAGCGGCCAACTTTCTTTGCCACTCCGCAAGAGGCCGCGAATAAAGGAAAAAACGATCTGTTGACCGTGCTGCGCTCTAAAAAAGACATCGCGCTCGCTCTGGAGGTGCAAACAATCGAAAAATCTCAACCAGCCCCTCCGCTTAAACAATATCAGGTCACCTTCGAGGATTTGGCGTCGGCCGATAGTTTCATGGCTTTACGACGGAATGAGCTGGCGACAGTCGTGCCTTTGGTCGCCGACGGCACCGTAGCGACCGTTGTGACAGTGGCCAAAGGCGAAACAGGCTGGAAAGTAGTTTCCCTCGCGGACAAGAGCCTCTCGGGCGAAGTTGATGTTGTTCGAAAAGCAGTCGGCCCACAGGCCGAAATCGTCATATACGATCTGCCTCACTCTGGCGAAAAGGTCTATGCCGCGATGCAGCCCGCTACTGGCGGAGGTGGAACTCTCTTGTACACCAACTACACGGGTTTCAATTTAAGGGAGCCTGTGCCTGCCGAGCGCCTGCTGCCCGTGCTTAAGCAGGATGCGGCAGAATTCCAGCGGAAATACGGCGAAGAACTGAAGCGTCAGAGGGTGGTGCGTTAAACGATCGCCGCCAGCGTGGGCTTTGTTGCTGGCGCAAGTTAGCTATCGTCTCGTAAGCCATATCCGCCGCCAGTTCGGGCAAAAACGCGATTGGACACACGGTAAAACCGTTGTTCAATTTTACGGTATGTGGCGATCGTTTGCTGCACTTTTGCTTTTGGCTACTCCTGTCTGCGCGCAAGAGAACGCCACTGCTTACGAGGCACTGCGCGTGGTGGGTACGCAATTCGGCCGCGGCGCGCTGAATCACATTGTGTCGATTACCGGCGTGAAAGGCGATCCGCAGCCAGAGAAATGGAAGATTATTTTGGAGGACCCAGATGGTCGCGGTGTGCGCGAATTGCAGGTTGCTGAAGGAAAGATTGATTCCGACGAGAGCCCGGATCGGTCGATAGCGGGTTCTGCCGAAGGCGCAACGCTCAATGTTTCACGTTTGAACCTAGATTCGAGCGGCGCTTTCGCGGTAGCCAGTCACATAGCGGAGACGTCGCATATGCACTTTGCGACCGCAGATTACACATTGCGCACAGATGAGCGCGGCGAACCGATCTGGATCGTTACTCTGCTAAATCGATCGTCGCGTGCAGTCGGTACGATATACATCGGCGCGACTCGCGGCACGGTGAAGAGAACTGAGGGAATGTTTGCCGGCGCGACAATGGAGGACGTAGCGAGCGATTCAGACCAGGGAGCGGGAACCGGCGTCATCAGTAACGTCGAAAGACGGATCAAGCATGCTTTTCACAGGACGCAGGAGGAAGCCCGAGGCATGTTTGAGAAGGTGAAACGCTCCTTTTCAGATTTCATTAATCGGGAGTAACGACACGAGGTTAGAAGATGGAGTTTGCCGAAACCTCGCGCGCGGCATCGATGCATTTCTGTAGCCGCTTCGCTCAGCGAAGCGCAGCGCTGAGGTGTTTGCATCATGCGCGTTGCGCGTCCCACAGGGACGCGGCTACAGTGGTATGGAAAATAAGATGAACGGCGCGTCTGATCACTGGCCTCCTTTGCCTTTCGCAGAGTGGAAGGACACCGCAATCACTCTGCACATGTGGACACAGATTGTAGGTAAGATTCGCCTCACACTAAGTCCATGGACGAACCACTCCTGGCACGTCACGCTCTATTTGACCTCACGCGGCCTAACGACTTCACCGATCCCGCACGGTGCGCGCACCTTCGAGATAAATTTTGATTTTATCGATCATGAACTGCGCTTCGACACAAGCGACGGCGGTCGCGAAAGGATCGAGCTTAAACCGCGTTCAGTTGCCGAGTTTTACCGGATCTTAATAAAGACTCTTGAGAATCTCGATCTGCCGGTGACAATCCACACAATGCCTAACGAGATTGAGAACCCCATCCCGCTCGACAAGGACGAAGAACATCGCTCTTATGATCGCGAATACGCGAATCGGTTCTGGCGCGTTCTCGTGCAAAGCGACCGCGTGTTTAAAGAATTCCGCTCGCGTTTTTGTGGAAAGTGCAGTCCGGTGCATTTTTTCTGGGGCAGCTTTGATCTGGCAGTGACGCGTTTTTCCGGCCGGCCTGCGCCGCCGCATCCCGGCGGAGTTCCGCATTTGCCGGATGAGATTACTCGCGAGGCTTACTCGCAGGAAGTAAGCAGCCTCGGTTTCTGGCCCGGCAATGCCGCCATGCCGACACCCGTTTTCTATTCGTACGCGTATCCGGAACCGCCCGGGTTTTCAGAAGCGAAAGTTCAGCCAGACGCAGCTTTTTATCAGGCGAAGCTGCGCGAGTTCATCTTGCCCTACGACGCGGTGCGCAATGCTGAACAGCCGGATCAAGTCCTGTTGGATTTCGCGCAGAGCGCTTACGACGCTGCTTCGCAGCTCGGCAAATGGGACCGCGCCGCGCTGGAGGAGAAGAAACCAGCCTTGCATTCGGCTCAGCATCATTCGTAATTTAGGCGCGATGAATCCCGGTTGCGCGGCCGAACAACATGCCTGGCGTGAACTCAAAGATGGCTGGCGCCCATTGTACGGCGACGTGGACAAAATCGGGGTGGCAATCGAGTGGCACGACTTTCGCATCGACCATGCCTTTAACTGGGGACGCACTTTCCACCCGCGTAGCCTGGAATTTTGTTTGAACCTTAGCGGACACGGGGCTGTGGGTGGAGAGCGCCGATCGCGGAGCGATTACTTCCCGGGCAACGCCGGCTACTACGCCGTCGCAGACGAACCGTTGCCGGCATCTCGCCAGGCGCGCGATCATCATCAATTCGTGACGCTGGAATTTTCGAGGGAACATTTGCAAAAACAGCTGGTGCAAAACGAATCGGATCTGGAGCCGGAGATTCGCCGGATCATCTTCGGCCACAAAAACGAGACGGTTGTTGCGCCTACCCGGCCGATGTCGATTAAGCAGCGCGAGGTCGTTGCGAACTTGGCCGAGCCGCCCGTGGCCAAAGCGGCACAGATTCTTTGGTATCAAAGCAAGGCGCTCGAGCTGATGGCGCACTTCCTTTTTGCGCCCAAAGACCCTGAATTTTTTTGCATGCGGCAGAAACGCGTGGCGCGGGAGCGCGTGGAACGTGTCAAGGAGGTCCTCGCGCGGGATCTGGCAAATCCTCCTACGCTGGAAATGATTGGCCAGGAGGTTGGCTGCAGTCCGTTTTATCTAAGCAGGATTTTTTCTCGCGAAGTCGGTCTGACGATTCCGCAATATTTGCGCAACTTGAGGATGGAACGCGCGGCCGAGTTATTGCGCACGGGACGTTACAACGTCACCGAAGCGGCCACAGAAGTTGGATATTCGAGCCTGAGCCATTTCAGCAAAGCGTTCTGCGAAACCATCGGCTGCTGCCCCGTTCTATATCCAGCGGCGAAGAATGTCACTCTTGATCGCTGACGCGATCACGTTACAAACGTTAAAAAAGTTACACGGTTACAATTGTTCCTTTTAACCTTTGTAACTTTGTAACTCTTTTAACTCTTTCGATGAAAATCCGCCGCGCCCTTATTTCCGTTTCCGACAAAACCGGCGTGGCTGCGTTTGCGCGCACCCTTGAGCGTCAGGGCGTTGATATCATTTCTACAGGAGGAACGGCCGAGCTGTTGAGGAAGGAAAAAATTCCAGTGCGCGAGATCTCGAGCTTTACCGCATTCCCAGAAGTACTTGAAGGGCGAGTGAAGACTCTGCATCCCCGGGTGCATGGTGGTCTTCTCTACAAGCGTGGTAACCCGAAACACGAGGCTGAAGCACGCGAATGCGGGTTTGAGCCGATCGATGTGGTGGCGGTGAATCTTTATCCGTTCGAAGCCACCATTGCGAAGCCAGACGTCACATTGGCCGAAGCAATTGAAAATATCGACATCGGTGGACCGTCGATGATTCGTAGCGCAGCGAAAAACTATGAATCGGTCACGGTCGTGGTCGATCCGGCAGATTACGACGCGGTGCTCGAAAACATGCGCGATAACAAGGGAGAAACGACGTTGAAATTGCGCGAGCGTCTCGCTATCAAAGCCTTTGTCAGGACAGCGGACTACGATCGGGCGATCAGCAGTTTCCTGAACAAGGAGCAGACAACCGACGCGTCTTTTTCACTTTCACTTCCGTTGGCGATGCGATTGCGTTACGGAGAAAATCCGCATCAAACCGCTGCGCTGTATGGCGATTTCGACAAATATTTCGAAAAACTCCATGGCAAGGAACTTTCCTTCAACAACATTCTCGACATCAGCGCAGCAACGAATTTGATTGCTGAATTCGAAGAGCCGACTGTCGCGATCCTAAAACATACCAATCCATGCGGAGTTGGTTCGGACGCTGATCTTCGCAAGGCTTGGAACAAGGCGTTTGCAACGGATAAACAAGCGCCCTTTGGCGGGATAATCGTATGCAACCGTCCGGTGAACGAGCCGCTGGCAAAAGTAATCAGCGAAATTTTCAGTGAAGTGATTATCGCCCCGGATTTTGATACCGAGGCGCGCAGCATCCTGCAGAAGAAAAAAAACCTGCGCCTGATTCGACTGAACGTTCCAGCAATACAAGCAAGACCGAAAATTGATCTGCGGTCGGTCTGTGGCGGTCTGCTGGTTCAGGACGCGGATGTCGCGAAAGAAATAACGCAAAACATGGTTACGAAAAGGCGCCCAACCAAAACGGAGCTCAATGCGATGTTGTTCGGGTGGCGCGTGGTGAAATACGTGAAATCTAATGCAATTGTTTACGCCAAGGCAGATCGGACACTTGGCATTGGCGCCGGACAGATGTCGCGCATCGATTCGTCGCGCATTGCAATTTGGAAAGCGAAGGAAGCCGGGCTTTCACTTAAAGGCAGCGCAGTTGCGAGCGACGCTTTTTTCCCATTTAGGGACGCGTTGGTCGTCGCGGCGAACGCTGGTGCGACTTGCGCCATTCAACCAGGCGGCTCAGTTCGTGACGAAGAAGTGATCGCGGCGGCTAACGAGCGTAACATGGCGATGATATTCACCGGCATCCGGCATTTCCGGCACTAATGCTGCACAGCTTGTCATTCTGAGCGGAGCGAAGAATCTCAGATCTTTTTATGTGCTCGCCAAACTAATAGTCAGAGATGTTTCGCTTCCCCCAACATGACAGGGCTCGATCACTTGAATCGCCGCGCGTTTTGAACATTGAGGATTTGCGGCGCGCGGCAAAGCGCCGGCTTCCTCGTGTGGTATTTGACTACATCGACGGCGGCGCAGAGGACGAATGGACGTTGCGTGAGAATTCTCTCGCATTTGAGGCGGTGACTTTGCGTCCGCGTTGTGCAGTGGCAACTCCAGTGTGCGATCTGCGCACGACAGTGCTCGGCACTTCGCTTCCCATGCCGCTAATCCTCGCGCCTGTTGGGAGCTGTCGGCTCATGTATCCACGCGGCGAAGAAGCGGCCGCGCGCGCCGCGGGCAAGGCGGGTCTTATTTATACGCTCTCGACCCTCTCGGGTTGTCGTTTGGAAGATGTCGCCGCCGCATCGGGTGGACCAGTCTGGTATCAGCTCTATCTGGTCGGCGGGCGCGACTGCGCTCTAGTGGCTATCGAACGCGCGCGCAAAGCAGGCTTTTCAGCTCTCGTTGTCACGATCGATACGCCAGTGGCGGGTTTCAGAGAACGCGACCTCCGCAACGGCGCGAAAGAACTCCTTAGCGGCACACTCGCAGCGATGCTGCCGTTTGTGAATCAACTTCTGATAAAGCCTCGCTGGTTGGCGGCTTTCCTCGCTGACGGCGGATTGATGAAATTTGAGAATGTCGTCGTCCCGGGGAAGGGACCGATGCCTTACGCTGATGTCACTGCGGCTCTCGAGCAGTCCGTCGTGACCTGGGGTGATCTCACTTGGATTCGCGAGGCGTGGAACGGGCCAATCGTGATCAAAGGCATTCACACCGGAGAGGACGCGCGTCGCGCCGTGGATGTTGGAGCGGGCGCGTTGGTCGTTTCCAATCATGGCGGGCGCCAGCTTGACGGCGTCGCCCCGACTTTGCGCGTGTTATCTGAAGTTGTGGCGTCCGTTGGCGATTGCATCGAGGTCCTGCTTGATGGCGGGATTCGCCGCGGCAGCGATATTGTCAAAGCGCTGTGCCTGGGGGCTCGAGCCGTAATGACCGGACGTGCATACGCCTACGGGCTGGGGGCAGCGGGCGACGCAGGTGTTGCACGCGCAATCGAGATTTTGCAGACCGACCTTGTTCGCACTCTCAAGCTGCTCGGCTGCGCTTCAGTCGGAGAACTGGATCAATCTTTTGTAGATGTTCCGCAGGAGTGGTTCAGAAAGTGATTACGCGATCCCCCTCAGGCTCGAGAGTCGCCACATCCAGATACAGAGAATGGCGGCGACGATCAGCGCAACCCAGCTTAATCCCATGGGAATGGTGTGCGTTCCGACCGTGACTTGCGCATGACTGATTAGTCGCAGGAGGTGGCCAATGGCAAAAATACCGAAAATGACACTGGCAACGCGTAATCCAGTTGTTGGTGAATTCATGCAGCGATTGTCGTGAACGGGCCCCGAATTGTCAGCAAAAAAGTCGAGATAATCTGGCGGCGTCACCCTCTCCGTAATGATGCGGCTTGAACGATGATGCCAACGACTGCAAGACCGAGAAACACAATGGTCGATCCCGTTGCAGGAAGGACAACTGCGCTTTGAATCAAATGCGCGCCAATGAGGGAGGAAACAACAATGAGAGCCCAGTCAAATAAGACGAGCAGCAGGATGGCGCCAACAATTCCGCCCACCAGAAAAACAATCGTAGAGTGCTGTCCGTAGTGAATCAAGAATGCCGAGGCAATCGCGCCGGCAAGTTTTCCGCCCGCGAGAAAACCGAGCACTGCGATCGCAACTTTCTGAAGGAAAAGCGCGAGCAACGCTCCGATTAAGCCAAGAAAGAGGGCAACGGTTAACGCCAACAGAGGAGAGGGCTCATGAACCAGATGTGGCGCAATCTCTACGCCTGCCGCGAATCCGACTGCGGCGACGCATAGCCAGAACAGTTTTCGTCCGAACAACAAAATCACCATGCCGATCAGTGCACCGACAATCGCGACGGAGAAATGCATCGGCGGAAAAGGATTTTGGACGGCCATGGGCTGTAGAGGCGTTTGTGCCAAAAACCTGTTTTATCTTCCGGGACCGTTAGAGGTCAATGTGCTAAACCGGAAAATTCGAAATCCGAATATCGAAATTCGAAACAAGTCCGAATGACCCAAATTCAAAACAAACGAGCATTGCTCTCCACGACGCAGTCTTCTTGAGATTCGGATTCAGACGCCGGTTAGTTTCGGATTTCGAAATTCGTGCTTCGGATTTCCGATCGTAAGATCGGGCTGGTGGGATTTGAACCCACGGCCTCCTGGTCCCGAACCAGGCGCTCTACCAAGCTGAGCCACAGCCCGAAATGGATTGGTTAACCTGACGTGCCAAGCCCCACGCGCCTCTTACTTCGCGTATTTTGGCGCAGATAGCAAGGAGCTCGCGCTCGACCGGCTACTGGCAACGCAAATAATTTGTTGCCGAACGCTGCTGAAGTCCGCGGATCGCACTTTGCTCGAAAGTAATTTGTACTGTTATGGACGAAATTCGTTGACAAAGAGGCGCTTCGCTTGGAAACTCAATACTCATTTTTACCATGCTCGCCCCGCGATTTGTCCCGTCCGTGCTTACAAGCACTGTGCCGGTCATTCTTCAATTCCCCACGGAAGCATCCCGCCCCGTTCGTTCCTTGCGCCATATGACGACTCAACTTCTTAGTGAAGCAGCCCAGGTGATCCCAAATCAGCAACTTCTGATCAATGTTGTTTCCAAGCGAGTGCGTCAACTTGGCTTGGGACATCGACCGTTGGTGGAGACGACGCCGCGGATGTCGTTGACCGACATTGCGCTGAAGGAAATTATTGCCGGCAAGCTGACTTACGAGTCGCTCGAAGGTTCTTCGGACGGAGCCTAGTTTCTGCTTCTAAGACGCGCTGTAGCGTGCGCTGTCCTCAGCGCACTTGACTTGCGGCGTCTGAACATGACGGCTGAATCGATTATCAATCGCAAAGCGCTTCGCGATTATCGCATCCTCGAGCGCTACGAAGCGGGCGTGGAGCTGAAAGGCAGCGAAGTCAAATCGATCCGAGCAGGCAAGGCGAACATCAGCGATGCATTCGCGCGAATCGAAAATGGCGAAGCTTTTCTTTATAACGCCGATATCCAGCCATACGAAAAAGCCAGCCACGAGATCCCGACCGCAAAGCGGGTCAGAAAATTGTTATTGCATCGGCAGGAGATCGACAAGCTCTATGGCGAAACACAGGTGAAAGGCCGCGCACTTGTGGTCCTCAAGCTCTATTGGAAAAATGGAAGGATAAAAGCCGAGCTTGGCGTGGGGCACGGGAAGCTTGCGCATGACAAGCGGGCGGATTTAAAGAAACGCGCCATCGATCGCGAGACGGCGCGCGAAGTCGCCCGCTTCCACCGCAAACAGGGTTAACTGTTTCAAGGTCGTTCCTTGTTCACGGCCGTTCGGTGGGAAGAGTTCGTATCTGATTATAAACCCCCGCAATGACTCTTCGCGTTCTCTTGCTTTCAGGCGCTATTCTGCTGGTGCTTTGGCTAATCGCGCGCTTCATTCGCACCGCACGCTATCCGCTCTACGACAAAGTTGTCCTCATCACCGGTGGGTCGCGCGGACTCGGACTCATCCTTGCGCGACAAATTTGCGCGCGAGGCGGCAACGTTGCCCTCTTTGCGCGCGACCCTGACGAACTGGGGCGTGCGAAGGCTGATCTTGTTCCTCGCGGTGGCAAAGTTCTCACGATTGAATGCGATCTGCTCGATGCCGGACAGATTCAATCGGCTGTCCGGCAAGTCATCGATCGTTTCGGCAAGATCGACATCCTGATCAACAACGCCGGCATTATCGAAGTGGGTCCGGTTGAGCACATGACACCCGAGGATTTCGAGCGCGCGATGCGCCTCCATTTTTGGGCGCCATTCGAGTTGATTTCGCAAATTGTTCCCGAAATGCGGATTTGGAGCGGAGGCCGCATCGTGAATATTTCTTCCATTGGCGGCAAAGTTGCAGTGCCGCATCTGGCCCCCTACAGCGCAAGCAAATTCGCGCTCACAGGTCTTTCTGATGCGCTTCGCGCTGAACTCGCGCGCGACAACATTTATGTGACAACGGTTGCGCCGGGAATGATGCGCACCGGGTCGCACGTGAACGCAAGGTTCAAGGGCAGGCACGACAGCGAGTTTGCCTGGTTCGCTGCCTCCGCCGGCGCGCCGCTTCTCTCCATGAACGCCGATCGCGCTGCGCGGAAAATTCTCGCTGCATGTCGCCGTGGTCAGCCATCGCTCACGCTTACCTTTGCCGCGCGGCTTCAAATCGTTGCCAACGCCTTGTTTCCGAATCTCACCGGCTACGCCATGCAGTTCGTGAACCGGTTTTTGCCGGAATCATCGGGTGCTCAAGGAAACCATTCGCGCGCCGGTTCCGAGGTGGGGCGTTTGATTCCCGATTGGCTAACGCGAGCAGTTGACAGAGCAACCGCACGCAACAACGAAACAAAAGGCAAATCGTGACAGATGACCAAGCGCCTCTTCGTCGCGATCGACCTTCCGGAGTCAACGCGCCAACTCCTCGCAAGCCTTGATCCTCAGATTCGCGGCGTGCGCTGGATTGACCCAGCTCAAATGCACCTGACGCTCGCTTTCTTCGGCGATGTTGCAGACGACATCGACCTCGCGTTGCGCGAAAAGCTCAGCGCAATTCAGTTTAGCGCGTTTTTTCTGCCTGTTGCCGGTGTCGGAATGTTCTCTGCAAAAGGCGCCCCGAAAATTATCTGGATCGGAGTTGGGAAAGCGCATCCGCATCTGTTCCAAATCTACAAGCGCGTGCAGGAAGCCGCGCTTGCTGTTGGTCTCGAACCGGAGCTGCGCCCATGGCATCCGCATATTACTATCGCGCGTTGCCGCGAAGTCTCACCGCAATCGCTTCGGAAGTTCTTGCAATCGAATGAGGATCTTGATGCGGGAATGATTCGCGTGGAGCAATTTCATCTGTACTCCAGCAAGTTGACTCCCGCCGGCCCAATTCATACGCGCGAGCTGAGCGTCCATTGTCGCGAATAACGTTGTAGTAACTGTCTTGTTTTCAAGCAAAGGATTGGGTTGGAGCTAAGGCCTGATTGAGGGCGAGGAGGAGTTTTCGCATGACGGCAGTGAGAGCAACTTTGTGCGGTTTGTCTTTTGTGCGAAGACGCCGGTAAAAG
>WNGA01002001.1_pt1 | contig 50141 bp, 45 predicted proteins | sample 5400061 | NCBI WGS metagenome assembly WNGA01 (sample SAMN13153366, study PRJNA577476) | soil metagenome | isolation source: 100 cm soil or saprolite under grassland replicate 2 | place: USA:California | collected 2016-06-15
AGCCCCCCTCCGAGGAACTTGGCGCCCTCGGCCGCACGCTCAACGTACAGGGAGTACGCCTCGCGTGCGGCCCTCGGGCGCCGCCTTGCATCTGGACCTTTTTGAGCAGCCTGCGAGTTTTTCCGCACCCTGCTAGATGTCGCGGACGAGGCGCCGCGCGCGATCCACGCTCCTCTTGTACTGGTCGAAGGAGTTGACGAGCCGCGGCTTCCGCCCGCGCCCCCGATCCAGGTTGAAGCACGAGAAGGTGATGTCGTGGGCCAGCGGGAAGTCGCGATAGAGCTGGCCGGCGACCTTGTGGGGATTCTGCGATCGCGTGATCTCGAAGTCCTCGTGGGCGCGGAGGGGCGGGATGCGCTCGCCGTGCTTGGTCCGCACCCACTTCATGGTGCCGCCGAGCAGGTAGGAGAGGAACAGGCAGTCCACCAGCATGGACTCGGTCCACGGGATCGCCTTCTGGTAGCCGGCCACGAAGCGGGCACCCGTGGCCAGCAGGAACTTCCGCGCGGTGTCAGGCGTGACGAAGTCGCAGGCGCCGAAGATATAGCCGATCCGGGGGCTCGGCCGGCAGTACTCCACCAGGTTCTCCAGGCGGATGACCTTGTCGCCGAAGCCGACCAGCGTCCTCCGCCGACCGTGGGAGGCGATATAGCAGATCTGGAAGGTGTGCCGGCGCCGCACCTCTTCCAGGAGGAGCCCGAGATCGTAGTTGCTGTAGAAGCGGCGGTAGACCAGGTTGACGCGGATGCCTTCCCAGGCCAGCGACTGGCGGATCGCTTTGAGATAGGGCAGGACCGAGGGCTCCTCCTCCAGGAGCCCGCCCTTCTTGTTCCACATGGACTCGAGCACGGCGAGGCCCGGCATCGCCTATTCCTCCGAGCGCCCCCGGACGCGGTCCGGCCAGCGATCCCCCGTGACGGCGCGCCCGCCGTCTCCGTACGGGATTCGGACATCGCCCTTCCCGACCACCTCATAGCCCATACCGACCTCCGCGATCGACGGCCTGCGGACTATCCCCACGGCGGCCCGCCATGATACCACGCCTCAGGGCCGGCGCCAATTGGATGGCCTGCAAATCATCCAATTGGCCCTTTACAATGGACTGATTATGGCGAAAATGGCGCATTGTGAGGCCGATGTGAGGATACTTCTGCATCGGAGCCCGGATCGTACCCGGAGAGAGCCGCTGTGGCGGCAGATCCAGCTCCACATCGAGCGACTGATCAGCCAGCGGCTGCTTGCCCCCGGCGTCAAGTTGCCTGCCACGCGAGAGCTGGCGCGGGACTTGGGAGTCAACCGGACGACGGTGGCCCTGGCCTACGACGAGTTGGTGGCGGGCGGGTGGGCCCGGGCCCATGTGGGGCAAGGGACCTTCGTGGCCGACCAGGTGCCGGCTGCGGTCGAGGCGGCCAGACCGGCGGCGCCGAGACTCGACTGGACCGGGTCCCTGTCCAAGAGTGCTCAGGTGATCGCGGCCGATGCCAGGCGGCGGCTCGCCTACAGCCAGGTGCCCCGACCCGCGCCCGGCGTCATCTCCTTCGCCGGGGGGATGCCGGACGCGAGCCTCTTCCCGACCGACGCCTTCCGGCGCGTGCTCAACCGCGTGATCCGGGATGAAGGACGCGAGCTCTTGCAGTACTACCCGGCGCGCGGCTACCCGCCGCTCCGCGAGCACTTGGCCGGCTACCTGCTCCGCTTCGGCCTCGAGGCGCGCCCCGAGGAGATCCTGATTGTCAACGGCTCGCAGCAGGGCTTCGATCTGGTCGCGCGGACGCTCCTGGATCCGGGCGACTTCGTGGCCATCGAGGAGCCCTCCTACCCGCGGGCGATGCGGGTCTTCAGGGCCTATGGCGCCCAGCTCCTGCCCGTGCCCATGGTCGCGGGGGGCCTTCACGTCGAGTCCCTCGAGCGGCTCCTCGAGCGTCAGTCCCCGAAGCTCGTCTACTGCCAGCCGAGCGCCCACAACCCCACGGGGCTCAGCATGTCGGCCGCCGCGCGCCAACGGCTCGTCGACCTGGCCGTCCGTCACCGGCTCCCGATCGTGGAAGATGGCTTCGACGGCACGCTGTTCTACGGGGCGCGTCCGCCGGCCCCGCTCAAGTCGCTGGACGTCTCGGGCCTGGTGATCTACATCGGCACGTTCTCCAAGATCCTGTTCCCGGGGCTGCGCCTGGGCTGGATCGTCGCCCCACCGGAGCTGGTCGAGCGCCTGGAGATGGCCAAGGACCTGGCGGATATCCACACGAGCCCGATCCTCCAGGCGGCGGTCTTTCACTTCTGCCGTCAGCGACTGCTCGACCGGCACCAGGCGCGCGTGCTGCGCGAATCCGCGCGCCGGCGGAACGCGCTCGTGGCCGCCCTGGCGCGGCGGATGCCGTCGGGCGTGACCTGGACGGAGAGCCAGGGCGGTTTCTCGCTGCTCGTCACGCTGCCCGAGGGGATGGACTCCGTGACCCTGCTCGAGCAGGCCATCACGCGCGGCGTGGCGTTCACGCCGGGCAATGCCTTCTTCGTGGACGGGGGCGGGGAGCACACGCTGCGGCTTTCCTTCTCCGCGATCCCGGTGAGCCAGATCGACGAAGGGATCAAGTGCCTGGCCGAGGCGATTCGCGAGGCCCAGCGCCAGCCGGAGCGCGCGGCGCCGGTCGCCCAGCCGGGCGTGCCGCTGGTTTAGCGGGCCATGGGGGAGCGGCTCGTGCGAGGTGATCGGCGCTTGACTTGGAGGGGGGCCACGCCCCCCTCCCGAAGCCTCCCCCAGGAATCGTTGCGCCGGCAAAGTCGGCGCTCGGAAGGGAGCCGCCCGTGAACTTCGAGACCCTCGTCGCCCGAGGAGGCCGGGACGTCCCGTCGGCCAGCCGCCCGCTCACGCCGCCCATCTACCAGACCAATGTCTATGTCTTCGAGGACATGGACACGGTGGAGTCGGTGTGGGAGCACAAGAGCCAGGGCTTCGTATACGGCCGGTACGGCACGGCCAACCACACCATGCTCGAGGAGCTGGTGGCGGCGCTGGAAGGAGCGGAAGCGGGCGTCGCGTGCGCCTCGGGAATGGGCGCGACGACAGCGCTGCTGCTGGGGCTGCTCGAAGCTGGCGATCATCTGGTCGCCGCCCGCGATCTGTACGGCTCGACTGCGGCCTTTCTTCGCGACGAGGCCCGACGGCTCGGGGTGGAGACGGAGTTCGTCGATGCCACCGATGCGGGACGCATCCTCGGAGCGCTCCGCCCGCGGACGAGGGCCGTCTTCGTCGAGGCCCTCTCCAACCCACTGCTCCGCCTCGTCGACCTGCCGGCCATCGCGCCAGACCTCTCGCGGCGCGGCGTGGCGCTGATCGTCGACTCGTCCCTGGCGTCGCCCGCCGTATTCCGGCCCATCGCCCACGGCGCGACGGTGGTGCTGCACAGCCTGACCAAGTTCATCTCGGGGCATGGCGACGTCACGGGAGGCATTGTCCTGGGACGCACCGAGACGGTAGCCCGCGTGCGCAACGCCATGATCCGGGCCGGCGCCAACCTGGGCCCGTTCGACGCGTGGCTCGCGACGCGCGGGGCGCGGACCCTCGCGGTGCGCCTCGAGCGCCAGTGCGCGAGCGCGCTGCGGCTGGCGGCATTCCTGGAGGGCCACGGCGCCGTCGCGCGTGTCCACTACCCCGGTCTGTCCTCTCACCCGCAACACGCGCTGGCCAAGCGGCTGATGCCACGCCTTCAGGGCGCCATCCTGTCCTTCGATCTGCGCGGCGGCGCGCTCGCCGTGCAGCGCTTCATGGCCCGGACGCGGCTCCTGGAGTTCGCGCCGAGCTTCGGCGACGTGGCGACCACGTGGACGTACCCGGCGCGCACCTCGCACCGGCGCGTCGCGGAGGAGGAGCAGGTCGCCATGGGCATCGGTCCCGGGCTGGTCCGCGTCTCGGTCGGGCTGGAGGATCCCGACGACCTGATCGCCGACCTGGCCGCGGCGCTAGGATAGTGGAGAGCCCATTCACGCCAAACCTTAAGGAGGCAATGCTATGGAAGTCGGGACGCTCAGGCTGAAGGTGGGGCTGGCTGAGATGCTGAAGGGCGGCGTCATCATGGACGTCACCAACGCCGAGCAGGCCAAGATCGCGGAGGACGCGGGGGCGGCGGCGGTGATGGCGCTCGAGCGCGTGCCGGCTGACATCCGCAAGGAAGGCGGCGTCGCGCGCATGTCGCCCGTGAAGAAGATCAAGGAGATCCAGAAGGCGGTCTCCATTCCGGTGATGGCCAAGTGCCGGATCGGCCACTTCGTGGAGGCGCAGATCCTGGAGGCGCTCGGGGTGGACTTCATCGATGAGTCCGAGGTCCTGACGCCTGCCGACGAGCATTTCCACGTGGACAAGTTTGCCTTCAAGGTGCCGTTCGTCTGCGGGGCGCGCGACCTGGGAGAGGCCCTGCGGCGCATCGGCGAAGGGGCGGCCATGATCCGCACCAAGGGAGAGGCGGGCTCGGGCAATATCGTGGAGGCCGTGCGCCACATGCGGGCCGTCGTGTCCGGGATCAAGCGGCTGACGACCCTCGGGGACGAGGAGCTGATGACCGAGGCCAAGAACCTGGGCGCGCCCTACGAGCTGGTGCGCTGGGTGGCGAAGAGCGGTCACCTGCCGGTGCCGAACTTCTCCGCCGGCGGCATCGCGACGCCGGCCGACGCCTCGCTCATGATGCAGCTCGGCGCCGAGGCCGTGTTCGTCGGCTCGGGCATCTTCAAGTCCTCGGACCCGTCCCCCCGCGCGCGCGCCATCGTCCAGGCCACGACCCATTACAAGGATCCAGAAGTGCTCGCCCGCGTGTCGGAGGAGCTCGGCGAGGCCATGCCGGGCATCGAGACCTCCAAGCTCAAGGAGTCCGACCTGCTCCAGACGCGCGGGTGGTAGCGGGTCCGGAGGAGCACGTGACGTCCAGTGAGGCGGCCATGACCATCGGTGTGCTGGCCCTCCAGGGGGATTTCGCCCTTCACCGAAGGGCGCTCGACCGCATCGGCGTGCCCTCTCTCGAGGTGCGCATGCCCGGACAGCTCGACCTGGTGGCCGGGCTCATCATGCCGGGCGGCGAGAGCACGACCCTGCTCAAGCTGCTGGACGCGTGGGACTTCGCGCCGGCGCTGGAGAAGTTCCACGCGGCGGGCAAGTCCATCTTCGGCACTTGCGCCGGGCTGATCCTCCTGGCGCGCGAGGTGCGCAGTCCCGCGCAATCCTCACTGGGGTTCATCGACGTGGCCGTCGAGCGCAACGCCTATGGCCGCCAGAAGGAGTCCTTCGAGGCCACGGGCGCGGCCGCCCTGGGTGAGGGGCCAGCGGAGCTCAAGATGGTCTTCATCAGGGCGCCGCGGATCCGCCGGCTCGGGCCGGCCGTCACGCCCCTGGCGTGGCATCAAGATGAGTGCGTCATGGCCCGCCAGGGCTCCGTCCTCGTGGCCGCCTTCCATCCCGAGCTGACCGACGAGGCGGCGGTGCACCAGTACTTCGCCCGGATGGTCCGCCGCAGCTCGGGCTAGAATAACTGGGTTAGGCGGGCGCGGGCTCCTGCTCGATCAGCTCTACCGGGTCACCGACCCGGATCCGTCCGCCCCTCAGCACGGCGCAGTCGAGCGCCATGCGCCCGCCGAACTCCTCGACGATGCGCCGCAGCACCGAGAGGTCCTGTGTCTGCGTGTCCGGGTCGTAGGTCGTCATTACACAGCGCGAGCGGAGCTTCTGGACGGCGATGAGCGCGCCGCCGATCCGCAGCCGCCGGCCGGGCCAGCCCCGCTCGGCGAGTCCCTCCACGTCGGCGATGACGATGTTCGGACGGAGGCGTCGGCGGTCCACGTCGAGGCGCGCGATCGCGCCGTCCGTGGCGACGAGCAGCGGCAGGACATCGAAGCGCTCCGGCCCCTCGTAGCGGATCAGCCGGGCGCCCTCGTCGGCAGCCGCGCGGACGGCCGCGGCTGCCTCGCGCGCGGTCCATGGACGCCCGTCGATCAAGGGCTCGCCGTCGGACCCGAGGCTGCCGTGGAGTGCCAGCAGGCGCGGATGGGTTCTCGAGGTGATGACGCGGCCGCGGCGATCCTGGACATGGACGATGCGGTCGCCGGCGATGCCGCTGGATGTGAGGTCGGCCATCTCCAACTGCTGGCCGGCCAGAGATTTCACCGGGTAGCGCCACAGTTCGCCGACTCGCATATGGGCCCGTCCTTGATGGATGAAGTGCTCCGGCAGTCCTGATTATCAGATGCGGTATAGAGGTCGTTGGATTGTAGCCGGTTGATTTTGTGTTGGTAATCTAGTTTACCCTTGACAGGCAGCGGCCTTGGGCTTATGGTCTGACCAGTCGACCAATGACAAATCGACCGGACTCAAGTCTCCGCACCCGCACGGCTCAAGCCCGACCCGACCGGCAGTGCTAGGAGGAAGGCATGGCGCACTTTACCTGTGAGGTCGTCTACCGCGGAATCTTCCAGAAGAACCTGGCGTCGCGGATCTGCCGCGGCATCGTGCTTTCCGCCCGCAAGGCCGGCCGCTGGGGCATCGCCTTCGGGCGCTACGGCGATAGCCCGCAGCGCAACGGCATTCCCGCCAAGGACTTCGCCATCGTCGCCGACACCCAGGAGGAGCTCGAGCAGAACATGGCCCGCTACGAACCCAAGGAGGTGGACGTCACCATTTGCGTCGACGACACCCTGGCGAAGGGGGTCGAGTCCTGGGCATGGTACGGGTTGCAGCCGATCAACCGCCTCACGTTGCCCAACGGCACCGTGCTGATGACTTCGCTCCAGACGGCCGATCAACTGCTGACGGACATCCACCGGAAGGACGCTCCCTACGATCTGGCGCTGATCCCGGCCAAGGCCTCCTTCTCCGGGCTCTGGGTCTACAAGGAGGACCACACCGAGGCGCGGATCCTGGGAGGTGTGGCCAAGATCCAGCCCGCCTTCCTGTCGCTCGACGCCGTTTGCCAGGCCATCAAGGAGGCTGAGTGGGGATCGGACCTCAAGGTGCAATCGGCGAGGAAGGCTCATGAGCGCCTCCAGATCCGGCCGGTGAAGATCATCGAGGGCAACCCCGAGACGCCCTACTCCTTCCAGAAGCCCAAGTGGTGGGAGATGCGCGAGGGCGTCAGCATCCCCGCCATCCCCGTCGGCAAACCGATGGAGGGCGGCAAGGGCTATGTGCCGGAGCGCAACCCGTACTTCAAGAAGTTCACCACGCGCACCATGCGCCCGGTGATCGACTTCGACAAGTGCGTGAAGTGCACGCTCTGCTGGATCCAGTGCCCGGACTCCTGCTTCGACGTCACCCCGGACGGCCTCTATGACGCCAACATGGAGGCGTGCTGCGGCTGCGGCGTCTGCGAGGCGGTGTGCCCGGCCAAGGACTGCGTCACCATGGTGAGCGAGGCCGCCTTCGAGGACAACGCGAGCCAGTGGGAGATGTGGCGGAAGGACAAGGCGAAGTACCAGGCGTGGATGACGGCGAAGATCAACGACAAGAAACACGTGGTCCGCTCCCACGGGTTCCGCTTCCGCGGCCAGTACGAGGAGGAGATCAAACGGGACCTGGACCTGGGGGGCAGCGAGATCATCGCGGGCATTCCCGGCGAGAACGCCGACAGCAAGAGACTGTAGCGCGCGACAGGTGTGGTGACGGGAGCTGAGGAGAGCGGACGAGAAAGCGAGCGGGAGCATCCGGCGGGGGCGGGCGGGCGACAGCCCGGGTGCCCGCGGCTGACGGGGACGGGCGGAGAGCGACGGGATCAAGCGAGCGGGAGTATCCGGCGGGGGCGGGCGGGCGACAGCCCGGGTGGGACGGGCGGAGAGCGACGGGATCAAGCGAGCGGGAGTATCCGGCGGGGGCGGGCGGGCGACAGCCCGGGTGCCCGCGGCTGACGGGGACGGGCGGAGAGCGACGGGATCAAGCGAGCGGGAGTATCCGGCGGGGGCGGGCGGGCGATAGCCCGGGTGCCCGCCCCTTGCGAAAGGAGAACAAGAAGATGCTGGAGGCGAAAGCGGCGCCGGTTGTAAGCGACGACCAGGAGATGCTCATCTCCGGCAGCGAGGCCTGTGCCGAGGCCCTCGCGCTGGCCGACATCGACGTGGTCACCGCGTACCCGATCCGGCCCTATGACACGGTCATGCAGGCCATCGCCAAGAAGATCGCCAACGGCACGCTGGTGGCCGAGTACATCGTGGCCGAGGGCGAGCATAGCCAGTTCGAGGTTGTCAAGCATGCCTCGACGGTGGGCGCGCGCGTGTTCTGCGGCTCCTCGGGCGTGGGCTGGATGTACGCCATGGAGTGCCTCACCGTCACGCCGCCGCTCCGCGTGCCCATGGTCGCGATGGTCGGCAACCGGGCGCTGGACGATCCGGGCGCCTTCGGCGTGGAGCACAACGACGCGCTGACGGTTCGCGACCTGGGCTGGATGCTGATCTGGGTGGACACGGCCCAGGAGATGCTCGACACGACGCTGCTGGCCTACCGCATCGCCGAGGACCGGCGTGTCTTCCTGCCCATCGCCATGTCGGCCGACGGCGCCTTCCTCACCCATTCGCAGGCGCTCTGCCAGGTGCCGACCAAGGCCAAGGTGGACAAGTTCCTCCCGCCGTACAACCGCGGCGACCTCCTCCTGCATCCCGACAACCCGATCACCGTGGCCCCGCAGGCCAACGAGGACTGGGTCATCGAGATCCGGCGGCAGAACGACGAGGCCATGAAGCGCGCCTCCACCGTGATCGAGGAGGCCTACGTCGATTTCCGGAAGGTGTTCGGGCGCGGCCCCGAGAACCCGTGGTTCGAGGAGTACATGACGGAGGACGCCGACATCATCCTCGTGGGCATGGGAACCATCTCACTGCCCTTCAAGGTCGGCATCCGGAACATGCGCGCCCAGGGCAAGAAGGTGGGCCTGGTGCGGCCGCGCTGGTTCCGGCCCTTCCCCACCGACCGCCTCGTCAAGGCGCTCTCGCGCGCCAGCGCCATCGGCGTGATCGACCGCGATTACTCGTTCGGCTCGCCCTTCGACTCGGGCGTGGTCGCCAACGAGATCCGCGCGGCGATGTACAACGCCGACAAGCGACCGCCGCTCATGAGCTTCATCTGCGGCTTGGGCGGCCGGGAAGTGATGCTGGAGGACGTCTACAAGGCGACGGACATGTGCTACGCTGCCGCCAAGTCCGGGAAGTCCGACCCCAAGACCCACTGGCTGGGTGTCCGGGAATAAGGAGAGGGGAAAATGGCCGAGACTTTTGCCAACGCCACGCAGATTCTCGAGCCCTTCAAGGGCGTCAAGAAGGTCGCGATCGAGGAGTACTTCACCTCCGGGCACCGGACCTGCCAGGGCTGCGAGTCGGCCCTGGTCATGAAGCTGATGGTCAAGGCGGCCGGGCCCCGCACCATCGTGCTCGGGTCCACGGGCTGCATGTACGTGGCCAACACCACGTACTACACCACGCCGTGGGTGGTGCCGTGGATGCACACCCAGCTCGGGTCTTCCGGATCCGCCGCCCTCGGGACGGCCGCGGGGCTCAAGGCGCTCATGAAGAAGGGGAAGATGAAGGCGGAGCCAATCAACGTCATCGCCTTCTGCGGCGACGGCGGGGGCGCCGACATGGGGCTCGGCGCCATCTCGGCGACCCTGACCCACAAGGAGTACAACTCGCTGATCCTGCTCTACGACAACGAGTCCTACGCCAACACCGATATCCAGCTCTCGGGCTCGACGCCGTACGGCGCCAACACCACCTTCAGCCCCCCGGGCAAGGTGAAGCGCCTCATCCACACCCGCTGGAAGAAGAACACGGCCGGCATGCTGGCGGCCGGCCACACGGAGTGCCGCTACGTGGCGACGGTCTGCGCCTCCTACGCGGTGGAGATGATGAACAAGGTCCGCCGCGCCCTCACCATCGGCGGCCCCACCTTCATCCACTCGCTCGATCCCTGCCCCAAGGGCTGGGACTACGACCCCATGCTCTCTCATGAGCTGGGCGAGCTGGCCATCGAGACGGGTATCTTCCCGCTCTACGAGGTCGAGGACGGCGTGGTCCGCCACTACGGCAAGACCAAGGCCATCGTGGAGGGTCGGCCGCGCAAGCCCGTGCGCGAGTATCTGCTCAAGCAGGGCCGCTTCGCCCACTTCACCGAGGAGGACCTGGAGTATTTCCAGGCCAAGGTGGACCAGATGTGGGACAAGTGGGAGATCCCGGGGGTGATCCCGTTCCGGAGGGAGAAGCCCGGGAAGTAGCCGTTCGCTTGTGATTCGAGGGCCAGGCTCGTCGTGGGGGCCTGGCCCTTGTGCGTCTCTAGCCGGGGAACCTCCCGCGCCGCCACCTGTTTGTGTAATAGGGCTTCGACTTCTTGGCCTCCGATTTCTCCGAATCGCGAGCTTTGAGGGGAGGATAAACACATGAGACGTCACTGGCGATGGTTCACGCGATTGCTCATCGGCCCTGTCCTCATCGTCTCGGCGCCCGCTGCCGCCGGCGCGGCCTGGGAGCCGACCAAGCCTATCGAGTTCGTCATCCCGGCGGGGACCGGAGGCGGCGCCGACCAGATGGCGCGGCTCATCGCCGGCATCGCCGAGAAGCACAAGCTCTCTCCGCGCCCGATCATCGTGGTCAACAAGTCGGGCGGGGCCGGGGCCGAGGGATTCCTGCACGTGAAGGGTAAGAAGGGTGACGCCCACACCATTATCATCACGCTCTCGAACCTCTTCACGACGCCGCTTCACACGGGCGTCCCCTTCAACTGGAAGGACCTGACCCCGATCGCGCGCATGGCGCTCGACGAGTTCATCCTGTGGGTCAACGCCGACACGCCGTACAAGACGGCCAAGGAGTACATCGCCGCCGTCAAGGAGAAGAGCGGCACCATGAAGATGGGCGGCACGGGATCGGCCCAGGAGGACCAGATCATCACCATTCTCCTCGAGCAGTCCCAGGGCGCGAAGTTCATCTACGTGCCCTTCAAGGGCGGCGGCGAGGTGTGCGTGAATCTCGTCGGCAAGCACGTGGACTCCACGGTCAACAATCCCATCGAGTGCGTGAGCCACTGGAAGGCGGGGCGGGTACGGCCCCTGGCGGTGTTCGACACCGCGCGCATCCCCGTCGCGGAATGGAAGGATGTTCCCACTGTGAAGGAGGCGCTCGGGGTCGACATCCACTACCTCATGCTGCGAGGCATCTTCGGCGCCCCCGACATGCCCAAGGAGGCGGTCGAGTGGTACCAGGGGTTCCTCAAGAAGGTGACGGAGACGCCGGAATGGAAGAAGTACATGGAGGAGGGCGCGCTGAAGCCGGCCTTCGTGAGCGGTCCCGAGTACGTCAAGTGGGTCGAGGACAACGAGCAGCTCCACAAGGAGCTCATGGCCAAGGGCGGTCTCCTCAAGAAGTAGGCCCGAGTCCGCGCGGCGGGCCGCCGCAGAGCGGAAACCGGGGAGCGGCATGCGCGCGGCGGACCTGACCACGGCCCTGGTGTTGATGGCGGGGGGCGTGCTCGTCGTCTGGGACTCCTTCCGGCTGGGCATCGGGTGGAGCACCGACGGGCCCAGGAGCGGGTTCTTCCCGTTCTGGCTGGCGGTGGTCCTGCTCCTGTGCGGCGCCGGCCTCGTCGTCCAGGCCGTCCGGCGGGCGGACCGGCGGCCCTTCGTCACCCGCGACGCCGTGCGTCCCGTCCTCAAAGTGCTGGTGCCGGCCAGCGCGTTCGTCGTGCTGATCCAGGTGGCGGGGCTCTACGTGGCCTCTGCGGTCTACATGGGCATCTACATGCGCTGGATCGGCCGCCACTCCTGGCTCGCAGTCATCGGGCTGAGCGTCGCCTTCCCAGTGCTCACCTTCCTGGTCTTCGAGATCTGGTTTCTGGTGCCCATGCCCAAGGGGCCCCTGGAAGCCTGGCTGGGTTACTAGCCGGTGGGCTTCGAGAACCTGCTCCTCGGCTTCCAGGTCGCGCTCCAGCCCTACAACCTGTTCCTGGCCGTCGTGGGCATCATGCTCGGGACCATCATCGGGGTGCTGCCGGGGCTCGGCGGCGCAAACGGGGTCGCCATCCTGCTGCCGCTGACGTTTTCCATGCCCCCGAACTCCGCGATCATCCTGCTCACGAGCCTCTACTGGGGAGCGCTGTTCGGCGGCGCCATCACCTCGGTGCTGTTCAACATTCCGGGTGAGCCCTGGTCGGTGGCCACGACCTTCGACGGCTTCCCCATGGCGCAGCGGGGGGAGAGTGGACAGGCCCTGACCGCCGCCTTCACCTCTTCCTTCGTGGGCGCGCTGTTCGCCGTGATCCTGATCACGCTCTTCGCTCCGATCTTGGCCGAGGTCGCGCTGAAATTTGGGCCGCCGGAGTTCTTCTCGATCCAGCTCCTGACCTTCTCCTCGTTCATCGGGCTCGGCGGCGGCAACCCCGTCAAGTCGCTGGTGTCCATCCTCATCGGCTTCATCCTGGCCGTAGTCGGGCTCGACATCGTGACCGGGACGCTCCGGCTGACCTTCGGCGTTACCGAGCTGATGAAGGGCTTCGATTTCATCGTCGCCGTGATCGGCCTCTTCGGCATCGGCGAGATTCTGCTCACGATGGAGGAGGGCTTGTCCTTCCGGGGAACCAGGGCGAAGATCAACCCGAAGGTGGTGTGGCAGACCTGGAAAGTTTTGCCCCGCTACTACCGGACCTTCATCCGCTCGGCCTTCATCGGGTTCTGGATGGGCTTCAAGCCCGGCGGCGCCACGCCGGCCTCCTTCATGAGCTACGCCTTCGCCAAGCGGTTTTCCAAACACCCTGAGCGCTTCGGCAAGGGCGAGATCGAGGGTGTGGTGGCGCCGGAGACCGCCGCCCACGCGGCCGGCGGCGCCTCCTTGCTCCCGATGATCACCCTCGGCATTCCCGGCTCACCCACGGCGGCGGTGATGCTGGGCGGGCTCATCATCTGGGGGCTCCAGCCCGGCCCCATGCTGTTCAAGGAGAAGCCCGACTTCGTCTGGGGCCTCATCGCCAGCATGTACACGGGCAATGTCATCGGCGTCCTCATGGTACTGGCCTTCGTGCCGTTCTTCGCGGCGATCCTCCGGATCCCGTTCGCGATCCTGACGCCGCTGATCGTGTCCATCTGCGCCGTCGGGGCCTACTCGGTGCACAGCAGCATGATCGATGTCTGGTACATGCTGATCTTCGGGGTGATCGGCTACGCCTTCAAGAAGCTGGATTATCCGCTCGCGCCCCTGGTCCTGGCTCTCGTGCTGGGCGACCTCGCGGAGAACGCCCTGCGCCAGAGCCTGATCATGTCTCAGGGGTCGGTCCTGATCTTCTTCACGCGACCCATCTCGGGGGCCATCAGCGCCGTGGCCCTCTTCTTCTTCGCGCTGCCCCTCATCACGCCCTACTGGCGCCGGCTTCGCGGTCTCCCGGCGCAAGCGCCCGCCCGCCAGGAAATGTAGCGGTGTGTGTGACCAACCTCCCCGCGAGTGCCGGCTCCGCCGGCGCAAATTTCCGGATCGCTCGCCTCGGACGGTGGGCTCCCAGCCCCTGCCACGTCCTGCGGCTCGCACTAGAGCCAGGGGGAGGCCTGGGAGGGGCCGTCGAGGCTCCGCTCCGATTCTCCCAACGTGCCGGGTCAGCTGCCATGGCCGTGTTGCCCGCTAGCGCGGCGGTGCTCGGGCACGCGTAGGCGCAGCCGGCAGGGAACACGCTAGGGGCGGGAGCGCGACCGCATGGCGAGCCTGTACACGGCGGAGTTTTGGGTACGCCTCCTTGAAATCGGTTTCCTCAACCTCCTCCTCTCCGGCGACAACGCCGTCGTGATCGCGCTGGCGGTGCGCGCGCTCCCGAGGCGCCAGCGGCTTCTCGGGCAGATCTGGGGCACCGTGGGGGCGGTGGTGCTCCGCCTGCTCTTCGTGGGCATCGTCAGCGCGCTGCTGCGCATCCCGTTCCTCAGGCTCGCCGGGGGGGTGTTGCTGGTCTGGATCGCGGTCAAGCTGGTCCAGCCCGAGGAGGAGTCGGAGGGGGGGGCGCGTCACGGGACCTCCTTCTGGGAGGCCGTGTGGATCATCATCGTCGCCGACATCACCATGAGCCTCGACAACGTGCTGGCCATCGCGGCGGCCGCGCGCGGAGATATGCTGCTGGTAGGGGTGGGCATCGCCAGCTCGCTGCCCTTCGTGGTGTGGGGGAGTGGCGTGCTGGCAAGCCTCATGAACCGCTATGTCTGGATCATCTGGCTGGGCGGCGGAATTCTGGGCTACGTGGCCGCGGACATGATCCTCGAGGACCCCGTCGTGTCGACTCGCCTCGGATCCCTCGCTCACGCCTTGGAGTATTCTGTACCCCTCGGGCTAGGAGCGGCGGTGACGGCCTTGGGCTGGTGGTTCGCGCGGCCTCGCCGGCGCCGAGGGCCGGGCGACACGCGGAGCGAGGGGGATGCGCAGCAGGGAGCGAGGCGGTCGACGGGGCGGGGCACATGAGCTTCTACAGCGGTCGGGAGTTCTGGGCCCGTCTCTTGAGCATCGTGGTCATCTCCATCATGGTCGCGATCATCATGACGGCGGTCGGCTGGTGGTTCGCCCAGGGGCGAGGGCGCCGCAACACCCCGCAGCGAGCCTAGAGCCATGAGCGCCGAGAGACGGGACGCCGCCGATGGAGCGCAGGCGAGGGGGCAGATGGATATCGAGCCCATCAAGTCCACGCGCATCTACGAGGAGATCGTCCGCCAGGTCAAGCAGCTCATCGCCGAGGGAAAGCTCAAGTCCGGCGATCGGCTTCCGCCCGAGCGCGACCTCGCCGAGAAGTTCATGGTCAGCCGCACCTCCGTGCGCGAGGCGCTGCGGGCGCTGCAGAGCCGCGGCCTCATCGACATCCGGGCGGGAGAGGGCGCCTTCATCCGCGCCATCTCGGTGGACGCTCTCATCGAGCCTCTTGCCCTGGTCATCCTGCCCCACCGCGAAGTCGTGGGCGAGCTGTTCGAGGCGCGGCGCCTGCTGGAACCCGCCATCGCCGCTCTGGCCGCGCGACGGGCGACGCGGGACGAGCTAGCGGAAATGGAGCGCATCCTCGAGGAGCAGTCCAAGGAGGTGACCCAGGGGCGGACGGGCGTGGCCCAGGACACCGCGCTGCACTCCGCCATCGCCAACAGCGCGCACAACCGTGCCATTACCCGCATCGTTAGCGCGCTCATGGACCTCCTGACCCAGAGCCGCGAGGAATCCCTCCTCACCCCGGGCCGGCCGACCCGCTCGCACGACGACCACCTGCGAATTCTCGACGCCATCAAGCGGCGTGACGAGATGGCAGCACATCGCGCCATGCTGGATCATCTGATCGCAGTAGAGGGCCTCGTCATGGGAGCGCATGGCAGCCTAGGCCCGAGCCGGGCGGTGCGGAAGAAGAGGGCCCCCAAAGCGTAGGCGACGCGGTCTCTGCGCGACGGCGGCCTGTCTATGTGAGTGTAAGTGCCCGTGGCGGAAGAATAATCGTTGACATTATCACGGCCGGCGCTTACGATTTCAGAATCAGCCGGGCTCGAGCTGGGTCGGCATTCTTCTCCGCTAACCACTGGACGTTGGCCAGGGGGATCAGTGAATGGCACCTGCCAGGACGCGGAAGACTCCGATGGGAAGGTCTAGGAGGGCGTCACCACGCCCGCGCAAGTATGTGTACTTCTTCGCCAGCGGTAAGGCCGAGGGTTCCAGCGCCATGCGTCCGCTCCTCGGTGGCAAGGGGTGCGAGCTGGCCGAGATGACCAACCTCGGAATATCCGTGCCGCCGGGCTTTACCATCACCACGGAGGCCTGGGCGACCTACAATGCCGCCGGGAGGAAGCAGCCGCCCGGGCTCTGGGCCCAGGTGGAGACGAGCCTGTCCCGTCTCGAGGCCGCTGCCGGCAGCCGGCTGGGTGATCCTGATCGGCCGCTGCTCGTCTCGGTGCGCTCGGGCGCGCGGGCCTCGATGCCCGGAATGATGGACACCGTCCTGAACCTCGGCCTCAATGACAAGACGGTCGACGGACTCGGGCGCCGGACGAGGAACGAGCGCTTCGCCTGGGACTGCTACCGCCGCTTCCTCACGATTTTCGGGGACGTGGTGCTCGGAATCGACCGCCATGCGTTCGACGCGCTGCTGGATCGGGTCAAGGCGAAGGTGGGAGCCAAGACCGACGCCGACGTGCCCGCTGATGTCCTCAAGGAGTTGGTCGCGGAGTCAAAGCGCCTGGTAGAGGAGAAGACGGGCCAGCCCTTCCCTCAGGATCCCGTGGAGCAGCTCCGGCTGGCCATCAATGCCGTCTTCGACTCCTGGTGGGCGAAGAAGGCGGTGGACTACCGACGCATCCACCGGCTGTCCGACGACTGGGGCACGGCAGTGACGGTCATGGCCATGGTGTTCGGCAACCTGGGGGACACCTCCGGCACCGGGGTCTGCTTCTCGCGGGACCCAGCCACCGGCGAGCGGCGCTTCTTTGGGGAGTTTCTCGTGAATGCGCAGGGTGAGGACGTGGTGGCCGGCGTCCGCACGCCCGAGCACCTCGACGACCTCAAGCGGCGCATGCCGAAGTCGTACGCCCAGCTCGTGGCGATCAAGGACAAGCTCGAGCAGCACTACCGGGAGATGCAGGACATCGAGTTCACCGTCCAGGAGGGGCGGCTCTATATCTTGCAAACGCGCTCGGGCAAGCGCACGGCCGCCGCGGCGGTGCGCATCGCGGTGGAGATGGTCAAGCAGAAGCTGATCGACAAGCCTACTGCCCTGCTGCGCGTGGAGCCGGGATCGCTGAACCAACTCCTCGTGAAAACGGTGGATCCCAAGGCCAAGTACACGTCCATTGGCCGCGGGCTTCCAGCGACGCCCGCTGCCGCCGTGGGAAAGGTCGTCCTCAATCCGGAGAACGCGGTCGAGATGGCCCTGCGCGGTGAGAAGGTCATCCTCGTTCGCGCCGAGACGTCACCCGAAGATGTGGCGGGGATGCACGTCGCCGAAGGCATCCTCACCTCCCGCGGGGGACTCACGTCCCACGCCGCGGTGGTGGCGCGCGGGTGGGGGAAGTGCTGCGTGGTGGGCGCGGGGGACGTGGTCGTGGACGAGGAGAACCGCCTGTTCCGGGCCGGGACGAGCATCGTTCGCGAGGGGCAGGTGATTACGCTGAATGGCGCCACCGGCGAGGTGGTTGTCGGTCCGCTGCCGCTGGTCGACCCGGAGCTGTCGAGGGAGTTCAGGCAGCTGCTGGGATGGGCGCGCGAGGTCGCGACCACCAGGGTCCGGGCCAATGCGGACACTCCGGAGGACGCCAGGAAGGCGCGGGAGTTCGAGGCGGACGGAATCGGGCTGGTGCGGACGGAGCACATGTTCTTCAGGAAGGACCGGATCCTGGTCGTCCGCGAGATGATCATGGCCACCGACGAGCAGGGGCGGCGGAAGGCGGTGGACCAGCTGCTGCCGTTCCAGCGCGAGGACTTCATCGGCATCTTCAGGGAGATGAAGGGCTTCCCGGTGACCATCCGGCTCCTGGATCCGCCGCTCCACGAGTTCTTGCCCAAGTACAACGAGGTCCTCGAGGAGTACACCAAGCTGGACGCCCTCGGGATCAACCCGGCGCGCCACCAGGAGCTCGGGGCCGTGAAGGCGCGCCTCGAGGCGCTCATCGAGGCCAACCCGATGCTCGGCCACCGGGGCTGCCGGCTCGGCATCACGTTCCCCGAGATCTACGAGATGCAGGTGCGCGCGATCATGGAGGCCGCCTGCACCGTGTCCAAGCAGGGCGTCGAGGTTCAGCCCGAGATCATGATCCCGCTGACCGGCACCACCGCCGAGATGAAGCTGACCGCGCAGATGACGCGAAGGGTCGCCGAGGCGGTCACCGCGGAGATGGGAGTGCGCGTCCCGTACATGGTCGGCACGATGATCGAGGTCCCTCGGGCCGCGCTCATCGCCGACCAGATAGCGCAGCACGCGGAGTTCTTCTCGTTCGGTACCAACGACCTGACCCAGATGACCTACGGCTACAGCCGGGACGATATCGGGAAGTTCTTGCCCTTCTACCTCGACAAGAAGCTCCTCCCGGCGGATCCCTTTGCCGTGCTGGACCAAGAGGGCGTGGGCGAGCTGATCCGGCTCGGCATCGAGCGCGGGCGGAAGACGCAGTCCGACCTGAAGATCGGCATCTGTGGCGAGCACGGGGGGGAACCGTCCTCGGTCGAGTTCTGCCACCGCGTGGGCATGACGTACGTCTCCTGTTCCCCGTACATGGTTCCGATCGCCTGGCTGGCGGCGGCCCAGGCGCAGATCAAGGAGCCCCGGGCCGTCCGCGGAGGGAAGCGACATGCGTGAGTTCGACGGCGTCTTCATCCCGGTGCCGACCCCGTACAAGGGGGATGCGGTCGCGACGGAGCGGCTCAAGGCCAACCTGGAGCGCTGGAACGAGACGGGACTCGGCGGCTACGTGATCCTGGGCTCTACGGGCGAGTTCCCGATGCTCTCCGAAGCCGAGCGGGACGCCGTGCTGACGGTGGCCCGTGAGGCCATCCCGCGGGACAAGGCTTTCATCGCGGGCACGGGGACGAACTCGACCCTGCTCACCATCCGTCAGACCAAGCGGGCGGCGGAGCTCGGCGCCGACGCGGCCATCGTGATCACGCCACACTACTTCACCAAGGCATTCTCTCAGGCGGCCGCCCAGACCCGGCATTACCTCGCGGTGGCCGAGGCCTCGCCCATCCCCGTCATGCTGTACAACTTCCCGCTCAACACGGGGATCAACCTCGAGCCCGACACCGTCGCCCGCATCGCCGAGCACCCCAACGTGTGCGGCATCAAGGACTCCTCCGGGAACATCCCGCAGGCCGCTCAGATCATCCATCTGACGCCGAAGAGCTTCCACGTGCTCGTGGGCGCCGCGGCGGCCCTGCTCCCATCGCTCGCCATCGGCTCGGCGGGGGGCATCCTGGCCCTGGCCGTCATCGCGGCCCGGGAGTTCGTGGAGGTCTACGCCCTCGCCAGGCAGGGGCGCTGGGAGGAGGCGAAGGAGATCGCGGCGCGCATGATCCGGGCCGACCGCGGCGTGCCGGGCCGCTACGGGATCGGTGGGCTGAAGGCCGCGCTCGACCTGCAGGGCTTCTACGGCGGCCCATGCCGCGCCCCACTCGGGACGCCCGACGGCGACGCCATCGATGACATCAAGGAGAGCCTCGTCTCCGCGGGGCTATTGTAGTGCGAGCCGAGACGGCAGGCGAGGCGAGCTTGAAATGGGTCGAGGGGAGTGCGAGCCGAGACGGCAGGCGAGGCGAGCTTGAAATGGGTCGAGGGGAGTGCGAGCCGAGACGGCAGGCGAGGCGAGCTTGAAATGGTGGAGGCAGCGGCGGGTCACGCCGCGGAGGGGTACTCGCGCACCACGGGAAGAGTGGGCGTCTGCCTCGTCACGTCTGGGCCCGCCGCCACCAACCTGGTGACGGCGCTCCAGGACGCGCTCATGGACTCGATCCCGCTCGTCGCCTTCACGGGCCAGGTGCCCACCCACCTGATCGGTAACGACGCCTTCCAGGAGGCGGATAATGTCGGCATCACCCGCTCCGCCACCAAGCACAACTTCCTGGTGAAGGACGGCAAGGACCTGGCGCCTATCATCAAGGAAGCGTTCTACCTCGCTTCCACGGGGCGGCCCGGGCCGGTGCACGTGGATCTGCCCAAGGACATCCTCGTGAAGGAGTGGCCCTTCGAGTACCCCGAGGATGTCCATCTGCGCTCGTACAACCCCACCTACGAGGGGCATCCGGGGCAGATTAAGAAGGCGGCCCGCGCCATGGTGCGCGCGAAGCGGCCGGTGCTCTACGTGGGCGGCGGCGTCATCTCCTCGGACGCGTCCCCGGAGCTCGCGGAGCTGGCCGACTTGACCCAGATCCCGCTGACCCAGACCCTCATGGGCCTCGGCTCGTTTCCCATGGCGCACCCGCTGTCACTGGACATGCTCGGGATGCACGGCGCCTACTATGCCAACATGGCCGTGCACCACTCGGACCTCCTCGTGGCCATCGGCGCGCGCTTCGACGACCGCGTCACGGGCCGCGTGGACGCCTTTGCGCCCAACGCCGAGATCGTCCATATCGACATCGATCCCTCGTCCATCTCTAAGAACATCAAGGTACACATCCCGATCGTGGGCGACTGCAAGCGGGTGTTGAAGAAGCTCGTGGACGCCGTGAGGGAAGAGATGCAGGACGGCGTGCCGGCGGGCGTCAGCGAGGCCCGCAGGCAGTGGGCGGCGCAGATCGCCGAGTGGAAGCGGGACTACCCGCTGCGCTACGAGCGGACCGACGAGGTGATCAAGCCACAGTACGTGATCCAGGAAATCTCCAACCTGACCGAGGGCGAGGCCTTCGTCGTGACGGGAGTGGGTCAACATCAGATGTGGGCCGCCCAGTACTACCGCTTCAAGCATCCACGGCGCTGGTGCACCTCGGGAGGACTCGGCACCATGGGCTATGGGCTGCCCACCGCCATGGGGGTCCAGGCCGCCCACCCGGGCAAGCTTGTCATCAACATCGATGGTGACGGCTCCTTCCAGATGAACAGCCAGGAGTTGGCCACGTGCTTCACCGAGGGGCTTCCGGTCAAGACCGTCATCATCAACAACAGCGGTCACGGCATGGTTCGCCAGTGGCAGCGGATCATCTACAAGGAGCGCTACTTCGCCATCGATCTCCCCGGCGTGCCCGATTATGTCAGGCTGGCCGAGGCCTACGGCTGCGTGGGGATCCGGGTCACCAAGCCGAGCGAAGTGGTGCCGGCCATCGAGAAGATGATCGCCACGCCGGCGCCCGTGGTGCTCGACGTCTGCGTCGACAAGGACGAGTGTGTCTTCCCCATGGTGCCGGCGGGCGGCGCCAACAAGGACATGATCCTGGCCCCCCCGAGCCGCGAGGTGAAGGACAAGGCCGCCAAGTCTCAGACGGGATTTTGAGGTCAGAGGAAGCAGCTGACACCGCCAGAGTGAAGCATCGAGCGTGAGCATCCGGCGGGGCACGGGCGTGGCGACAGCCCGGGTGCCCGTACCCTCGGGAAAGGAAAACAAGAAAGTGGAGGCGGAGAAGCACACAATCGCGGTGCTGGTCGAGAACAGGTTCGGCGTGCTCTCGCGCGTGGCGGGGCTCTTCTCGGCCCGCGGCTACAACATCGAGAGCCTGTCCGTCGGGGAGACGCTGGACCCGACTGTGTCCCGGATGACGCTGGTGGTCAGAGGCGACGCCTTCATCATCGAGCAGGTGATCAAGCAGCTCCACAAGCTCATCGATGTGATCAAGGTCACGGACCTGAGCGACGAGGATCACGTGGAGCGCGAGATGCTGCTGCTGAAGGTGAACGCCGAGCCCGCGAACCGGGCGGAGATCCTCCGCGTCGGGGACATCTTCCGCGCCAAGGTGGTGGACGTCACCCCCAACACGTACACGCTGGAGGTCACCGGAGAGCAATCGAAGATCGAGGCCATCATCGAGCTGCTCCGGCCCTTCGGCATCCACGAAGTGGTCCGTACGGGGAAGGTCGCCCTCGCCCGGGGGGTGAAGACACGGCTGCGCAAGGTCGAGGAGAAGCTGGGGAAACCGCGCGAGGTCGTCCGACCGCAGACTGAGGATCCCAAGGTCGTCGGCTTCGCGGACTAACCCAGAGGGGGAGAGTGCCATCATGCCGGCCAGGATCTACTACGACCAGGACGCCGACCTCGGGTTGCTCCGGGGCAAGAAGATCGCCATCATCGGCTACGGGAGCCAGGGGCATGCTCATGCCCTGAACCTCAAGGACTCCGGCCAGGATGTGGTGGTCGGGCTCTACAAGGGGTCCAGGAGCTGGGCCAAGGCCGAGAAGGATGGCGTCAAGGTGATGACCGTCAACGAGGCCGCCCAGGCCGGCGACGTCATCATGATCCTGTTGCCCGACCAGAGCCAGCGTCAGGTGTACGAGGAGTCCATCAAGGGGACGCTCGGCAAGGGCAAGACGCTCATGTTCGCCCACGGCTTCAACATCCACTTCAACCAGGTGGTGCCGCCGCCGGACGTGGACGTATCCATGATCGCACCCAAGGCGCCGGGGCACGTCATGCGCGACCTCTTCACCCAGGGGCCGGGGGTGCCGGCGCTCGTGGCCGTCTACCAGGACGTGTCGGGCAAGGCCCGGGACGTGGCCTTGGCCTACGGCAAGGGCGTCGGCTGCACACGAGCCGGCGTCATCGAGACCACGTTCAGGGAAGAGACCGAGACGGATCTGTTCGGCGAGCAAACGACGCTCTGCGGTGGCGTCTCGCACCTCATCAAGGCCGCCTTCGAGACGCTGGTGGAGGCCGGCTATCAGCCCGAGATCGCCTACTTCGAGTGCATGCACGAGATGAAGCTGATCGTGGACCTCTTCTACCAGGGCGGGCTGGCGTACATGCGCTACTCGGTGTCGGACACGGCCGAGTACGGCGACTACACGCGAGGGCCGCGGATCATCAACGAGCAGACTCGAGCGGAGATGAAGAAGATCCTGGGCGAGATCCAGTCGGGACAGTTCGCGCGGGAGTGGGTGCTGGAGAACCAGGCCCATCGCGCCGGCTTCCTGGCCATGCGCAAGCGCGACGCCCAACACCCGATCGAAGAGGTGGGCGGGCGGCTTCGCAAGATGATGTCCTGGATCAAACCGCCCCGCATGTAACGGACCGGTGTGGGGGGCCGGCAACGGACGGGGTACAATTGCGCATTCCCATAGCCGCCGAAGCTTGGCCCTTTGTCTTCCCGCCCGCCGCCGCCGCGTGTATCCTGGCTGGGATGGGATGGTGGGTGGCGGCGGGCGTGTTCGCCGTACCGGTCCTGGCCTTCCTGGGGTTCTTCCGGGATCCCGAGCGCCGGCCGCCCGGTGTGCCGGGCGCGGTGCTCGCGCCGGCCGACGGGAAGGTAATGGACATCGCCCCGATCGACGACGCATGGGTGGGGCCGGCGGTGCGCCTGTCGATCTTCCTGTCGCCGCTGGACGTGCACGTCAATCGTGCGCCGGTCGCTGGACTCGTGGCGAGCGTCGAGTACGCGGCGGGGAAATTCAGGGCGGCCTACAAGGCGGAGGCGTCGGAGGTGAACGAGCGCTGTACCGTCGCGCTCGAGGGTGATTCGGCGCGCGTCGCAGTGAGGCAGGTCGCGGGAGTGCTGGCGCGGCGCATCGTGTGCCGCGTGCGGGCCGGCGACAAGCTCCAGGCGGGCGAGCGCTACGGGCTGATCTGCTTCGGCTCGCGGACCGATCTCCTCGTGCCCCGGGCCACCGAGGTCCGGGCGCGGGTTGGCGATAAGGTCAGAGGAGGAGAATCGATCGTGGGGGTGGTGAGATGAGGAGACGGCATTTCAGCATGGAGGGGGGCCGCGGGTCCAGGCGGAGGCGCTGGCAGGAACTGCGCGAGCATCCGCGCCGGGGCATCTTCCTGCTGCCCAGCCTTCTGACGACCGGGAACCTCTTCTGCGGCTTCCTCGCCCTCATCCTGACCGCCGAGGCGCGCTTCGTCGAGGCCGCGGTGGCGATCTTCGTCGCCATGGTCCTGGACATCCTGGACGGCAAGGTCGCCCGCCTCACCAAGACGACGACGCAGTTCGGGGTCGAGTTCGACTCGCTGGCCGACGTCGTGTCCTTCTGCGTGGCGCCGGCCTTCATGCTCTATACGCTGGCGTTGGGCCGGCTGGGTCGTGCTGCCTGGCTGGGCGCCTTCCTCTTCGTGATCTGCGGCGCGCTCAGGCTCGCCCGGTTCAACGTGTATTCGGGGGTCAGCGATCGCCGGTACTTCGTGGGGCTGCCGACTCCGGCCGGGGCCGGAATCGTGGCGTCCGTGGTCCTGCTCCTGGGCAACGACGAGATCAGCCGGTGGCAGGGCGCCGCCATCGCGGCCGGCACCTACATCGTGGCCGTCCTGATGGTCTCGACCTTCCGGTACTACAGCTTCAAGGAGATCGACTTTGCCCGGCGCCGGCCCACCGGCGTGCTGCTGCTGGTGGTGCTGGCGGTGCTCATCGTCGCGACCCATCCGCAGTGGTTCTTGTTCCTGCTGTTCTCGGCCTACGTCCTGAGCGGCCCGGCGCGCCCCGTATGGCCGCACCGTCGGGAAGCGACGCTCATGGCCGAGAAGGCCAGGGACTGACACGAGGAGAAGAGACCCTCGTGGAACGTGATGGACGCTGTTCGAGCGCCGGCTTTGCCGGCGCAACGATTCCCGGGGGGAGGCTTCGGAAGGGGGGCGGAGCCCCCCTCCGAGTATAGAGAGGACGGACACCATGGATCACGTGATCATCTTCGACACCACGCTTCGGGACGGCGAGCAGTCTCCCGGCTTTTCCATGAACGCCCAGGAGAAGCTGGAGATGGCGCGGCAGCTCGCCCGGCTCAACGTCGACGTCATCGAGGCAGGCTTCCCCATTTCGTCCGACGAGGACTTCGAGGCCGTGCGCGAGGTGGCCAAGCAGGTCGGCACCCTGGAGGGCGCGCCCATCATCTGCGGCCTCAGCCGCGTGGGGCTGATGGACATCGACCGCGCCTGGGAGGCGGTGAAGTACGCGCGGCGGCCCCGCATCCACACCTTCGTGGCGACCTCCGATATCCACCTCAAGTACAAGCTGCGGAAGAGCCGCGCCGAGGTCCTGACGGCGGCGGTGGCGGCGGTCAAGCATGCGCGGGACTACTGCGAGGACGTGGAGTTTTCCCCGGAGGACGCCTCGCGCTCGGACTTCGACTACATGTGCGAGGTGCTGGAGGCCGTGATCGACGCCGGCGCCCGCACCATCAACATCCCCGACACGGTGGGTTACGCCATCCCCGAGGAGTGGCTCGGGCGGATCATGAAGATCCGCGAGCACGTCAAGAACAGCGGCAAGGCCGTGCTCTCGGTCCACTGTCACAACGACCTCGGGCAAGCGGTGGCCAACTCGCTGGCTGGCATCCGGGCGGGCGCCAGGCAGATCGAGTGCACCATCAACGGCATCGGGGAGCGGGCAGGTAATGCGTCCCTCGAGGAGATCGTGATGGCGCTGAAGACCCGTCGCGACTTCTTCGAGATCGACACCCAGGTCCGCAGCGAGGAGATCTACCGGACCTCGAAGCTCCTCTCGCATATCACGGGCGTCCACGTGCAACCCAACAAGGCGATCGTGGGCGAGAACGCCTTTGCCCACGAGGCCGGCATTCACCAGGACGGCGTGCTGAAGGAGAAGTTGACGTACGAGATCATGCGGCCGGAAGACATCGGCCGAGCGGCCAACAAGCTCGTCATGGGCAAGCACTCGGGCCGCCATGCGCTCGCGGCGCGCCTCAAGGACCTCGGCTTCGACCTCGACGAGACCGAGCTGGGCAAGGCCTTCAAGAAGTTCAAGGACCTTGCCGACAAGAAGAAGGAGGTCTTCGACGAGGACCTGATTGCGATCGTCAAGGACGAGTTCGCCCACGTGCCGGAGACCTACTCGCTGGATTACCTGCACATCGTGAGCGGTACCGGCATCATTCCTTCGGCCACGGTGCGCCTCAAGAAGCAGGACGAGGTGTTCCAGGACTCGGGGGTCGGCGACGGGCCGGTGGACGCGGTGCTGAACGCCATCGACGCCATCACCGGGCTCAAGGGGCGGCTACAGGACTACCAGCTCCGCGCCGTGACGTCGGGGAAGGACGCCCTCGGCGAGGTCTCGGTCAAGGTGGACTTCGACGGCACGGTGGTCCCGGGCAAGGCCAGCTCCACCGACGTGGTCGAGGCCAGCGCCCGGGCCTACCTCAATGCGCTCAACCGGCTCGTGCACCCGGTGGCGGCGCGGCGGGTCCAGGAGATCGGCCCGTAGATGACTGGGAGGTACGACGAGGGGCGCGGCGGCATCGAGCACATCCTGCTTCCGCAGGAGGGCCTCGCCCTGCCCGGGGACATCGCTGTTCGAGAGCGAGGCGGCAGTCCGCATCGACCAGGACGACGTGCTGGAGATCAACCCCACCACGGGCGAGATCAAGAACCTGACGAAGGAGGAGGCCTGCCAGGCGCAGCCGCTGCCGCCCTTCGCCCAGGAGATCATGGCGGCCGGCGGGCTCATGAAGTACGTCGCCCAGAAGAAGGGTCTGCGGGCGTGATCTGATGACCACCCACAAGATCGCGGTGCTGGCCGGAGACGGCATCGGGCAGGAGGTCACGCCAGAGGCCCAGAAGATCCTCCAGGTGGTCGGGAAGGCCACCGGCGCGTCCTTCGAGTTCGAGTCGGCCCTGGTCGGTGGCGCGGCCATCGACGCCACCGGGGAACCGCTGCCCCAGTCCACGCTCCGGCTCTGCGAGGAGAGTGACGCGATCCTGTTCGGGGCCGTAGGGGGGCCCAAGTGGGACAACGCGCCCCAGGAGCGGCGTCCCGAGCGAGGGCTGCTCGGACTGCGCAAGGAGCTGGATCTCTTTGCCAACCTACGACCCGCCAAGTGTTTCCCCATGCTCCTCGACGCGTCGCCGCTGAAGCGCTCGGTCGTGGAAGGGACGGACCTGATGGTGATCCGGGAGCTGACGGGCGGACTCTACTTCGGCGAGCCGCGGGGGCGGGAAGAGTTCGCCGACGGCGGGGCGCGGGCCGTGAACACCATGGCCTACACCTCGCGCGAGATCGAGCGGGTGGCGCGGGCGGCCTTCGACGTGGCGATGAAGCGAAGGAAGCGCCTCACTTCGGTCGACAAGGCCAACGTCCTGGTCGTGTCCCAGCTCTGGCGAGAGGTCGTGATCCGCGTGTCGAAGGACTACCCCGCGGTGGAGCTGGAGCACGTGCTGGTGGACAACTGCGCGATGGCGTTGATCCAGAACCCGACGCGCTTCGATACGCTCGTGACGGAGAACACCTTCGGCGATATCCTCTCCGACGAGGCGGCCATCCTGGCCGGCTCCATGGGGATGCTGCCGTCGGCCAGCCTGGGCGGCCGGGTGGGGCTCTACGAGCCGGTGCACGGCACGGCGCCCGACATCGCGGGGCAGGGCGTCGCCAACCCCATCGCGACCATCCTGTCCGCGGCGATGCTCTTGCGGTACTCGCTCGATCGCGCGACCGACGCCGACCGGATCGAGGCAGCAGTGCTCGAGGTGCTCGAGCAGGCGAATCGGACCCGCGACATCCACTCGGCGGGGACGAGGCTCGTGGGCACGGTGGAGATGGGGGACCTGATCGCCCGCGAAGTCGAACGGTCGTACTGAATGGGGAAGGAGAAAACAATGAAGGTGGCGGTGGTCGGAGCGACCGGCGCGGTGGGGCAGACTACGCTCAGGATCCTGGACGAGCGTAAATTCCCGGTGAAGGAGCTTCGCGTATTCGCCTCGGAGCGCTCGGTGGGGAAGACCGTTCCCTTCAAGGGAGAGAAGATCACGGTCGAAAAGGTCGGTCCCGAAGCGTTCAAGGGCGTGGACGTGGCGTTCTTCTCGGCGGGTTCGGCGCAGTCCAAGGAGTACGCGCCGCAAGCGGTCAAGGCGGGCGCGGTGGTCGTGGACAAGTCCAGCGCTTTTCGCATGGACCCGACCGTGCCGCTGGTGGTGCCCGAGATCAACGCCCACGCGGTGAAGGGGCATCGCGGCATCGTCGCCTGCCCCAACTGCACGACCGTCGTCACGGTGATGCCGCTGAAGCCGCTTCACGAGGTGGGGCGGCTCCGTCGGGTGATCGCCACCAGCTTTCAGGCGGTGTCGGGGGCGGGGGTCAACGGCGTGGAGGAGCTGCGGAACCAGACGCTGGCGTGGACCCGGGGCGAGGCCATCACGCCCAAGCACTTCCTCCACCAGATCGCGTTCAACGTCATTCCCCATATCGACAGGTTCGGCGAGGGCGGCTACACGGGCGAGGAGCTGAAGCTCGTCAACGAGATCAGGAAGATCCTCGAGCTGCCGGACCTCGCGGTCTCCCCCACGACGGTGCGGGTGCCGGTGTTCACCGCGCACTCGATCGCGGTCAATGCGGAGACGGAGGTGAAGGTGACGGCAGAGCGCGCCCGCGAGGCATTCGCCGCCTTCCCCGGGCTCCAGCTCTGGGATGAGCCGGCCGAGAACCGCTACCCGATGCCCGTGACGGTCGAGGGGCGAGACGACTGCTTCGTGGGGCGCGTTCGCGAGGACCTGTCGCTCCCGAACGGGCTCAACTTCTGGGTGGTCGGTGACCAGCTGCGCAAGGGCGCCGCGCTCAACGGAATCCAGATCGCCGAACTCCTGATCCGCTGACCTCTCGATCCGGGGAGGCACGACGGCGCGCACGCTGCGGCTCACGCTCGCCTACGACGGCACCGAATTCCACGGCTGGCAGTACCAGCCCGGCCTCCCGACCATTCAGGGGCTCGTCGTCCAGGCGTGCGAGCGGGTGCTAGGGGCGCCGACTCGAGTGGTCGGGGCGAGCCGCACCGACGCCGGGGTGCATGCGCTCCGGCAGGTGGCGAGCCTCGTCACGTCGTCGTCCATCGAAGCGCGAGCCCTTGGTCGCGCGCTCAACGCCCTCTTGCCACCGGCCATCAGAGTCCTGGACTCGACCGAAGCCCCAGCCGCCTTCAACGCGCGGCGCTCGGCCCGGGGAAAGCGCTACGCTTACCTCGTCGATCGCGGCCCATTCGCCGACCCCTTTCTCCGCCGCTATGCTTGGCACTTCCCGTTCCGGCTCGACCCGGCCGCGATGAGCGAGGCGCTCCGACTCGTGAGAGGCAAGCACGACTTCTCGGCGTTCTGCGCCGCGGCCGGACGGGGGCGCAGTCCGATCTGCGCAGTGCGCTCGGCGCGCCTGGTCCTCCGGAGGGGGCGGCTCGTCATTCTCTTGTCGGCAGACAGCTTCCTGCATCACATGGTTCGAAACCTGATGGGGACGCTGGTCGAAGTTGGGCGGGGCGCTCGGTCCCCGGCCTGGATCGGGGAACTCTTGGCGGCTCGAGATCGTACGCTCGCCGGGCCCACTGCGCCTGCCGAGGGGTTGGTGCTCGTGCGTGTGATGTACGGAGCGGGGTGACGTGAGGAGGCGAAGAAGGGGGGTATCTCGGGTGGCCCAGACTCGGAACCCCGCGATAAGGGGTTTCGCGCCTGCAAGAGCCCCGAGGCTCATCGCGGAGCCCGCACAGAGCTCGAGTGATTCATAATGTATTAATCGTATAATATTGAAAGTAATAATAATAGCTGAATGTCTCCGACGAGGTTTCTGGCGGAGGTTTCGTGCGTGCGCAGGGGGGCGGGGCAGATCGCGGCCGCTCTTGAGCGCCTCAAGAAGAGATCAGGGGACCGCGATCCTTAGCTCAAGAACCGCGCCCGTCAGGCGCGAACAGGGACAACGCCCCGCGTCAGGAGCCGGCGCACCCGCGCGGGCGCCGATGGCGCGAGAGCACTGTTGGGCTTGACACTGCGGAGTCCGCTTCCTACAATGCCGCCCAAGCAGCGGGCAAAATGCAACTGGCGCTCCGGCTGACCGAAGTGCTCTTTCGCGCCCCTGGCTCCGACAGGCGGGAGGAGAAGCCGCCTCGCTCGGGTGGGGCTCCTCACCGTGCCGCGCGCCGCAGTCAGACGGTGCCTTGGTGGGCAAGTGGCTGCCATGAGCAGGCGTCGTGAAGGCAGGGACCTCCCCGAGATCGTCGCGAAGCTGTTCCAGGATGCCTGGACCCAGTTTCCGGACCCTCGAGCGGTGAACCGGGTCCTTGTCGAGCTATCGCGTCTCTACGACCCCGTATCCGGGGGGGCCATTGTCGCGCACGACCTCCGACGCCGGATCATTCGGTGGCTCGATGAGGGCCGCGTCGATGAAGCCGGCCGCGCCATGGAGACACGGTTCGAGGACTATCGGAAGAGCTTCAAGCGGGTCGACGGTGCCTGAAGGGCTGTCATCCTCTCGGCGCGCGGTGCTATCTTGACAGGCCCGTTCCGAGGGTGGAGGGTCCTCTCATCCCCAATGCCGTCGAGCGGGGCGTTCGCCAACGTACGACATATCAGCAAGTTCCTGAACTCTCACAGGTAAAGGAGCTACACCATGGCCTTGTCGAGGCGTGACTTCATCAAGTTCAGCGGGGCCACGGCAGCGGGCGTCGCGGTCGCGGGGCGACCACTCGACCTGAGCGCCGTGGAGGACTTCGCCACGACCATGCGCATCAAGGAAGCGAAGGCGTTTCCCGGTGTCTGTCCTTACTGCGCCGTCGGCTGTGCGCAGCTCATCTACGTGAAGGACGGAAAGATCATCGATATCGAGGGCGACCCCCACACGCCGCACACGGAGGGCGCGCTCTGCCCGAAGGGCTCCTCGACCTATCAGTTGTCGGTCAACGAGCGCCGGAAGACGCGCCCGATGTATCGCGCCCCGGGAAGCGACACGTGGGAGGAGAAACCCCTCGACTGGATGATGGAGCAAATCGCCCAGCGCTTCCGGAAGACCCGCGACGAAAGCTTCGTCGCGACGGCCAAGGTCGGCGACAAGGAGGTCACGGTCAACCGCTGCGAGGGAATCGCGTGGATGGGCTCCTCGGTCCTGGACAACGAGGAGAACTATCTGATTGCCAAGCTGGCGCGCGCATCGGGGATCGTGAATCTCGAGAACTCGGCGCGCATCTGCCATTCGGCCACCGTGCCGGCCCTCGGCGCCACCTTCGGGCGCGGAGCAATGACGACCAACCTCATCGACGTCGTCAACGCGGACGTCATCATGCCCACCTCCAACTGGGCCGAGTGCCATCCGGTGAGCTACAAGTGGGTGATGAAGGCCAAGGAGCGCGGCGCCACCATCATCCACGTGGATCCCCGGTTCACCCGCACCTCGGCCACTGCCGACATCTGGGTCCCGATCCGCTCAGGAACCAACACCGTGTACTTCGGCGGACTCATCCGCCACGCCATCGAGAACAAGAAATACTTCCACGACTATGTGGTGAACTACACGAACGCGCCCTTCCTGTTGGACCCGAACTTCAAGACCCCGACGGACCTCAACGGCCTGTTCAGCGGCTTCGACCCGCAGAAGCGCGCCTATGACCAGACGCAGTGGAAGTTCCAGCTGGATGAGATGGGCTACCCGAAGCAGGATCCGACGCTGAGGAATCCCAACTGCGTCTTCCAGGTCCTGCGCCGTCACTACAGCCGTTACACGCCTGAAATGATCGAGAGAGTCTGCGGTATTCCCAAGGACCTCTTCCTGAAGGTCGCGGACATCTTCTGCTCGGCGTCCGGGCCCGACAAGACGGCGACCATCTCCTACGCGCTCCAGCTCAACCAGTCCACCACCGGGGTCCAGCAGATCCGCGCGCTCTGCCTGCTTCAGCTGCTGCTGGGGAACGTCGGGCGTCCGGGTGGCGGCGTGGTCGCGCTCCGCGGCCATTCGAACGTCCAGGGCGCGACCGACTTCGGCACGCTCTACCACATGCTGCCGGGCTATCCGCCGGCGCCCCTGCAGGCCGCCCACCCGACGCTCAAGGACTACCTGGAAAAGAGCACGCCCATGGGCGGGTACTGGGTGAACAACCCGAAGTTCGTGATCAGTCAGCTCAAGGCATGGTGGGGGCCGGCCGCGACCAAGGAAACCGACTTCGCCTACCACTATCTCCCCAAGCGCGAGAAGGCGGACGACTACTCCCACCAGCACTTCGTGGTCGGCATGTACAAGAAGCGGGTGAGGGGGTTCGTCTGCATGGGGCAGAACCCGGCCGTGGACAGCCCGAACGCGAAGATGACGCGCGGGGCCATCCGGAATCTCGACTGGCTGGTCGTGGTAGACCTCTTCGAGAGCGACACGGCGGCGGTGTGGAAGGAGCCAGGGATCGATCCCAAGGCGTGTCAGACCGAGGTCTTCTTCATCCCTGCGGCGCCCGCCGCGGAGAAGGACGGCTCGATCACGAACACGATGCGACTGGCTCAGTGGCACACGAAGGCGGTCGAACCCCCGGGCGATGCCCGCTCGGACGCGGCATTCATCGTGGAACTGGGCGACCGGCTGAAGCGGCTGTATCAAGGCTCCAGCGCCGCCAAGGACCGGCCGCTGCTCGACCTCGTATGGGAGTACCAGCCCCAGGGGCCCAAGAAGGAGCCCAACATGGAACTGGTGCTCAAGGAGATCAACGGCTACGCGACCGAGGACATCACCGAGAAGGACGGGAAGCCGCTCTACAAGAAGGACCAGCCGCTCAAGACCTTTGGCCATCTGAAGGATGACGGGTCGACCGCGTGTGGGAACTGGATCTACACCGGCATCTACCCCGAGGAGGGCAAGAACATGGCCGCGCGGCGGGAGCGGCCCAAAGAGGGCGACTACCTCGCCCACGGGTGGGGTTTCGTCTGGCCGGCGAACCGCCGCATCCTCTACAACCGCGCCTCGGCCGACCCCAGCGGCAAGCCGTGGAGCGAGCGGAAGAAGCTGATCTGGTGGGACGAGAAGGAGAAGAAGTGGGCCGGGCGGGATGTTCCCGACTTCGGGCCCACCATCGCCCCCGATGCTCCGCGGGCCAAGGAGGGTCCGCTCAAGGGCATCGGCGGCGTCGACGCCTTCATCATGAACCCGCATGGCAAGGGCCAGCTCTTCGCCGCCCTGCTGGACGGCCCGTTCCCCGAGCACTACGAGCCGTTCGAGTCGCCGACAAAGAACCTCCTGTCCGACGTGGACCACAACCCGGTTGCGAAAGTGTACGACATCGGCGACCTGAACAGGCTCGGCGGGCCCGACGCGTATCCGTACATCCTGACCACATACCGGCTCACCGAGCACCATGCGGCGGGCATGTCTCGACACATCCCCTGGCTGTCAGAGCTCTTCTTCGGCCACTTCGCCGAGATCAACCCCGAGATGGCGAAGGGGCTCGGCATCCAGAACGGCGACATGATCACGGTGGAGTCGGCGCGGGCCAAGATCCGGACGCGCGCGCTGGTCACGGAGCGGATCCAGCCGTTCATCATCAACGGCAAGAAGGTCTACCAGGTGGGCATCCCGTGGCACTGGGGATATCAGGGCGTCATGAAGTCCGCGCGAGGTGATATCACCAATGACCTCGTTGCGAGCCTCGGCGACCCGACCACGTTCATCCAGGAATCCAAAGCGCTCCTCTGCAACGTGCGCAAGGGGGAGGTGTAGCCATGGCCCGCACCCTCGCGATGTTCACGGACGTCTCGCTGTGTATCGGCTGCCGCGCCTGCCAGGTCGCCTGCAAGCAGTGGAACGAGCTGCCGGTGGAGGAGCCCGAGTGGACCGGCACGTACCAGAACCACGCCAACTTCACTGACAAGACGTACCGGCTGGTCCGGTTCATCGAGAAGAAGGACGAGCGGGACGCGCTCCAGTGGCACCTGATGTCGGACGTGTGCAAGCACTGCGCCCAGGCGGGCTGCCTCGACGCCTGCCCGACCGGCGCCATCTACCGCACCGAGTACGGCACCGTCAACATCAACCAGGACGTCTGCAACGGGTGCCGGTATTGCATTGCCGCCTGCCCGTTCGGGGTGGTCTCGTTCAACCAGGACACGGGGCGGGCCAACAAGTGCACCTTCTGCAACGACCGAATCCACAACGGGCTCGGGCCGGCCTGTGCCAAGGCGTGTCCCACCGAGTCCATCCAGTTCGGCTTCCGCGACGAGCTGGTCCAGAAGGCCGAGAAGCGCGCCGCCAAGCTCCAGGACATGGGGTACAAGAACGCGCAGCTCTACGGCGCGGATTCCAATGGGCCGCTCGGCGGGCTCAACGCGTTCTTCCTGCTGCTCGACAAACCCTCCGTCTACGAGCTGCCGGAGAAGCCGCTGCTGCCGCAGCGCAACGTCTTCGTGGACTCGCTCCTGGCCATCGGCGCCGCGCTGGTGGTGGGGGTCGGCGCCATCCTGTCGTTCAGAGAGCGGGGCGGCAGAGGGGGCGACCATGCTTAAGAGCCCCGGCTGGCACCTGCTGATCGTCTGGTACTTCTTCCTCGGGGGGATCGCGGGTGGCTCGTACTTCGCCGCCGCCATCGCCGACAACTTCGGCAGTCCGAAGGATCGCAACGTCATCCGCACGGGCTACGTGCTCGCGCTGCTGCTGATCGGCCTCTGCGGAACCCTGCTCATCCTCGATCTCGGGACGCCGAGCCGGTTTCTCAACATGCTGGGGAGCTTCAAGTTCTGGGACCCGATGTCCATTGGGGCGTGGATGCTGGGCGTCTTCGGCCTGTTCGCGTTTCTGTCCTCGGCGCTCGCGCTGTCGGGGGGCGAGTCCAAGGCTCCGCTCCGGCGGAAGATCAGCCTCGTGGGCACGATCTTCGGGTTCTTCCTGGCCGGCTACACGGGCGTGCTGCTGAGCGCGACCGCGCTGCCGCTATGGAGCGACACCCGGCTCATGGGGACGCTCTTCCTGGCTTCCGGCGCGTCCACGGGGATGGCTGCCATCTCACTGCTCCTGTTCTTGGGCGGCGACTCGGCCGCTGAGGGCTTCACGAAGCTCAAGCACGCCGACCGCTTCGCCATCGTATTCGAGATCCTCGTCCTCGGGGTGTTCCTGGTCCTGCTGGGGTCAGCGGCAGCGCCGCTGGTGACCGGGCACCTGGCGCCGCTCTTCTGGATCGGGCTCGTCCTCGGTGGGCTGCTCGTTCCGCTGGTGCTGGACCTCGGCGGGCGACGCAAGGTCCCGGCGGTGGTCCCTTCCGTGCTGGTGCTCATCGGGGGCTTCATCCTGCGGTACGTGATGGTGATGACGCACCCGTAGGATCCTCGGAGGAGGCCGTCGAGGCCCCCTCCGATTCGTGGCCCGGGCTGCTCCGCTTGTTGACCCGCTCGCGTGCGGACCCGTACAATGTGGCCGTCGGGCGCGGGAGGGCCCATGCGGACGTTTCTGCACGTCAAGGGAGGTCGCGTCGAGGAGGTCAAGGGCGACGTCGTCCGGGAGCAGCCGCTGACCCTGTACGTCAACGGTGAACGCTTCCTGACCCTCCTCTGCTCGCCGTTCAAGCTCGAGGCCCTCGTCGTCGGGTACCTCTGGATGGAGAAGGTCATCGGCGATCTGGACGAGGTCGGGTCGCTCCAGGTCTCCGAGGTGGACGGGCGGGCCGACGTCACCCTGACCCATCCGGTGACGTTGCCGACCGAGCGCATCCTCACCTCGGGCTGCGGCGGCGGCATCACCTTCCGGATCGACCCGCGCCTCTTCAAACCGCTGCACTCCCAGCTGCGCATCGCCCCGTGTCAGCTGAGCGCCCGGCTCAGGGATCTCTTCGCGGCGGCGGTGCACTATCGCGCCTCGCGCGGCATCCATGGCGCCGCGCTCACCGATGGGGAGCGGCTGCTCGTCGTCGCCGAGGACGTGGGCCGGCACAACGCGGTGGACAAGATCAAGGGCGAGGCGCTCCTGCGGGGAATTGCGACGGCCGACCGCATCCTGCTGTCCACGGGACGGGTGTCGTCGGAGATGCTGCTGAAGGCCTCGCGGATGGCGGTGCCGCTGGTGGCGTCCCGGACATCTCCCACCGAGATGGCCGTGGCGCTGGCCGAGCAGCTCGGCATCACCGTGGTCGGCTACCTCAGGCCGGACAGCCTGAACGTGTATGCCGGCGAGGCCGTCGCCCTCGACGGCTCCTGAACCCGCCGGTGGTCGAGCCCGCGCCCCTCAGCGCCGAATGGGAGGACCTCCTCTCCCGGCGCCCCGCCTTCCGGGACTCCCTCCAGCTCTACGGCAGGGTGCTCGACATCTGGAGCCGCTGGAGCCCATCCGGTTTTCCCGTTCTCGCGTGGCGCCCGGAGGAATGCCGCGAGCGCTGGGAGCGCGGCGTGGCGCTGATCGCCGAAGGGCCCCCCGCCTTCGAGGCGGAGGCGCTGGAGTCGATCCTGGGTCCGATCATCGAGGTGCTGGCCGGCCTCGGGGAGGACGAGCATGAGGCGATGCGCCGGTTCGCCCTTGCCTGGGACGAGAGGCTGGTGTCGGTGACAGATCTCCTGCCCGGAATGTGGAAAGAGGGTCGGGGGGCGGCAGCGCCGGCCATCCCGGCCGACCTCATGAGCTTCGTGATCTATCTCGGCCTTCGGCCACCGCTGGAGGTCTATTTTTCCGAGGTCCGGCGATTCTTCTCGGCCGATTACTGGGATGCGGGTCACTGTCCGTTTTGCTCGGCCCCTCCCGCGTGGGGCGATATCGGGGACGACGGCAAGCGTCGGCTCGTCTGCGCCCTGTGCGGCGGAAACTGGACTATCGGGCGCCTGCGCTGTCCATTCTGCGACAACCGCGATGCGAGGACGCTCACCCGCCTGGCAGGTGAGGAGCAAGAGGAGGGCTATCTCATCGAAGCCTGTGACCTCTGCCACGGCTATCTCAAAGGGGTCGACCGGCGGCTGCGGTGGAACGCGGCGTCCGCCCTCATCGAGGACTGGGGCACTCCCCACCTCGACCTGATCGCCCGCCGGCGCGGCTACTGGCGCGGCACCCCGAGCCTGGTCCAGCTCGTGCCGCTCGATCCCGCAGAGGGCGGCTGACGTCACACCCGGATAAGGGCACGGCCAGATTGGGCGACGTGACGCCGGTCGGGGTTTGCCTGGGTCTTGGCAACCTGTTAGACTTCTCTCACATCTCTTGAGACATAACTGACCGTCCGCCGTGCGAAAGGGGCTGTCGTGAACGCAGTGCTCTACGACGTGGCGCTCACCGCGTACATCGTCGCCACGGGGTCGTCCTTCGCCTACCTCGTGGGGCGGCGCGAAGGGTTCTGGCGGCTCGGCGTCCTCATGACGCAGGCAGGCTGGGTGTGCCACACGGTGGCGCTGGTGGTGCGCGGGGTCGAACTGGGGCGGCCTCCCCTCCTCACCTTGCCGGAGGCCGTCTCCGTGGTGATCTGGGCCGCGGTGCTTCTCGAGCTGTGGGCCGAGCGGCAGTACCAGGTGAAGGTGCTGGGCGCCTTCGTGCTGCCCGTGGTGCTGATGCTGGGCTTGACGCTCCCGACGGGGCTCCGCGTGCTCGTCCTGGCGCCCAGCATCAGGAGTGCCTGGATCGTGATCCATGTGGTCCTGGCCCTGCTGGGTCTAGCTGCGCTCGTGCTGAACTTCGCCGGTGCCGTGATGTACGTGCTCCAGGAGCGTCAGCTCAAGGCCAGACGGCCCGGAGCCGTCTACTACCGGCTGCCGCCGCTGGAGACGCTCGACCGGCTCACGTATCGCACGCTCACCCTCGGCTTTCCCTTCCTGACGGTGGGCCTGCTCCTGGGCGCCCTCTGGATCGGCGCCGACCCGGGCCGGGCCTTGAGCCGTGATCCGCTGACGCTCTTCTCCGTGGCCATGTGGGTCGTGTACGCCGTGACGCTGTCTGGACGGGTCGCCGGCGGGTGGCGCGGTCGCCGCGCCGCGTATTTCGCCATCCTCGGCTTCTGCGTCCTGCTCCTGAGCCTGGGGGCGAGTGTGCTCGTCCACGGCCGGCACGGGGCGTAGGCGGCGGTCATGACGAGATCTCTCTTCGTCACCGGCATGAACCACCTGACCGCGCCCGTCGAGGTGAGAGAGCAGCTCGCCCTGGAGGAGGAAAAGGTCCGCGAGGTCCTGGCCGACCTGTCGGGTCGCGGTCCCTTCATCGAGGTGATGATCCTCTCCACCTGCAATCGCGTGGAAGTCTACGGCGTCGCCGACGCCCCCGGCGAGGCGCGGCAGGCGGCCTTCACCCGGCTGGGCGCCCAGCGAGGGCTCACGCTCCGCCACCTCGAGCCCATGCTGTACACCAAGACCGAGGACGAAGCGGTGCATCACGCCTTCCGCGTGGCGGCGAGCCTGGACTCGATGGTGCTCGGCGAGCCGCAGATCCTGGGGCAGGTGAAGGAGGCCTTCGCCCTGGCGCAGTCGGCGAGCACCGTCGGCCCGATCCTCCACTCGCTCATGTCCCAGGCCTTCGCCGTCGCCAAGAAGGTGAGGACGGAGACGGACGTGGGGCGTCACGCGGTGTCGGTCTCGTTCGCCGCGGTGGAGTTGGGGAGGAAGATCTTCGGCGGCCTCGACGGCAAGGCGGTCCTCCTGGTGGGCGCCGGCGAGATGGCGGAGCTGGCCGCGCGGCACCTGGTCGAGCAGGGCGCGTTGCCGATCTACGTCGCCAACCGGACGTGGGCCCGCGCACAGGAGCTGGCGCGGAGCCTGGGCGGCAGCGCTGTGCCGTTCGACGAGCTGCACGCCGTCATGGCGTCGGTGGACATCGTGATCGCCTCCACCGCCGCCCGCGAGCCCATCATCAGCGCCGCCGACGTGCAGCAGGCGCTGCACGCGCGGCGCGCGCGGCCGCTCTTCTTCATCGACATCGCCGTGCCGCGCAACATCGACCCCGGCGTCCACGACCTCGACAACGCCTTCTGCTACGACGTCGACGACCTGCGCTCGGTCGTCGACTCCAACCTGCGCGAGCGCCAGCGCGAGGCCCAGCGGGCGGAGGCGCTCGTCGCGCGCGAGGTGGAGCGCTTCGCGGCACGCCTCCGCGACCTGGAGATCGTGCCGACCATCGTCTCGCTGCGGGACAAGCTGGAGGCCATCCGGCGCGCCGAGGTGGACAAGGCCCTGGCGCGTCTGGGGGGGGCGGACGAGGAGACGCGGCGGGTGATGGAGGCCCTCTCGCAGTCCATCGTCAACAAGATCCTCCACGCGCCCATGGTCAAGCTGCGGGACTCCTCTCGCGAGGGGCACGGTCGCCGCTGGATCGAGCTGATCTCGGAGCTGTTCGGGCTCAAGGGCGGGCTGGGCCGGGCGGGCAAGCCCGGAGAAGAGCCGTGAAGCTCCGGTTGGGAACGCGGGGAAGCCGGCTGGCTCTGGCCCAGGCCGGAGGCGTGGCTGACGCCCTCGGGGCGCTCGGCCTCGAGGTCGAGGTGGTCCCCATCAAGACCTCCGGCGACCATCTGGCGCAGGTGGCGCTCGGCGACTTCGGGGGCAAGGCGCTGTTCGTCAAGGAGATCGAAGAGGCGCTGCTCGAGGGGCGAGTCGACGTGGGCATCCACAGCCTCAAGGACATGCCCGCCGCGCTCCCCGCCGGGCTGTGTCTCGCGGCCTTTCCGCCTCGGGAGGACCCGCGCGATAGCCTCGTGACTCGCGGGGGCGGGACACTCGGTGATCTGCCGCCGGAGGCTGTGGTCGGCACGTCGAGCCTGCGACGCCGCGTTCTGCTGCTCTCGTGCCGTCCCGATCTGCGGGTGGAGGCCATCAGGGGTAATGTGGAAACGCGCCTCGCCAAGCTCGAAGCCGGCGCGTACGACGCGGTCGTGGTGGCGAGAGCCGGCCTCAACCGGCTCGGTCTGACGCCGGCCCACGCGACGGCGCTGTCCACCGAGGAGTTTCCCCCGGCCGCGGGGCAGGGCATACTCGGCCTGGAAGTCCGCGAGGACGACCGGAAGGCGTTCGAACTCGTGGGGAGACTGGATCACGCTGGGACCAGGATTCAGGCCCGGGCCGAGCGCGCGTTCCTCCATCGACTGGGCGCCGGCTGTCACACTCCCGTTGCGGGCTACGCGCGCCTCGAGGGCGACGTGCTCAGCCTGACGGGGTTGGTCGCGAGCCCCGACGGCGCCACGGCGCTCCGCTCATCCATCAGCGGCCCCGCGTCGTCCGCCGAAGCGCTGGGCCAGAAGCTGGCCGACGAGCTCCTCGCCCGCGGAGCGCGGCGACTCCTGGAGGCGGGCGGGGAGCGGGCATGAGCATGGATCTCACCACCGCCCTGCCGCTGGCAGGGCGAGTGATCCTGGTGACGCGAGCGAGGGAGCAGGCCGGTCGCTTCGTGACCTTGCTGGAGGAGGCGGGAGCCCGGGTGCTCATGGTGCCGACCATCATCATCGAGCCGCCGGACTCCTGGGCGCCGCTTGACGAGGCCCTGGCGCGCTCGCGCGAGTACCAATGGGCGATCTTCACCAGCGTGAACGGCGTGGAGATGGTGCGTCGGCGACTCGAGAACGCGGGGCGGGGAAGCGAGGCGTTCGCCTCGTGCCGGATCGCCGCCATCGGTCCCGCCACGGCCGAGGCGCTCCGGGCCTGGGGCCTGCTCGCCGAGGTGGTCCCCGAGGAATACGTCGCCGAGGGGCTCGTCCTCCGGCTGAGATCCCTCATCCAGCCGCAGGAGCGGGTGCTGCTGCCACGCGCAGCAGAGACCCGCGATCTGCTCGTGCGGGAGCTCGGGGCCATGGGCGCCGTCGTGAACGAGGTGGCCGCCTACCGGACGCGCGCGGCGACGGAACGGGCCGCAGACCTTCGTGAAGCTCTGGCGCGCAGGGGTGTGGACGTCGTGACGTTCACCAGCTCGTCCACGGTGAGGAACTTCGCGGCGCTGTTCAGCAAGGGTGAGCTCGCGCCGTTGATGGCGGGCGTCACCATCGCCTCCATCGGACCGATCACAGGGGCGACGGCGGCCGCGCTCGGGCTCAGCACGCAGATCATGCCGGATAAGTACACCATCCCGGGCCTGGCCCGCGCCATCGTCGCCCACTTCGAGGAGCAAAGGAGCTAGGCCATGCCGTACCCCATCTACCGCCCCCGTCGGCTTCGCGAGTCGCCCCTGATCCGGAAGATGGTTCGAGAGACCACGCTCAGAACGGAGGACCTCATCTACCCGCTCTTCACCCTCCACGGCCGCGGCGTCCGCGAGTCGATCCCGTCCATGCCGGGCCAGTTCAGGCTCTCCATCGACGAGCTCCTCAAGGAATGCAAGGACGCTGCCTCCATGGGTATCCCGGCGGTCCTGTTGTTCGGGATCCCGCAGGAGAAGGATGCGCGGGGCAGTGAGGCCTACGCGGAGGACGGCATCATCCAGCAGGCCGTGCGCGTGGTCAAGGAGACCGTGCCGGATCTCCTCGTGGTTACCGATGTGTGCCTCTGCGAGTACACGAGCCACGGGCACTGCGGTGTCGTGGAGGACGGCCGTGTCAAGAACGACCCCACGCTCGACCTGATCGCGCGGACCGCGCTCTCCCATGTGGAGGCCGGCGCCGACATGGTGGCCCCGTCTGACATGATGGACGGGCGCGTCGCGGCGGTTCGAGAGGCCCTCGACGAATCCGGGTATCAGGAGACGCCCATCATGGCGTACTCGGCGAAGTACGCCTCGGCATTCTACGGACCGTTCCGCGATGCGGCGGGCTCCGCGCCCCAGTTCGGGGACCGGCGATCGTACCAGATGGATCCGGCCAACGGCGTCGAGGCCATGCGGGAGGTCGCCCTCGACGTTGACGAAGGCGCTGACATCGTGATGGTCAAGCCGGCGCTGGCCTATCTGGACATCATCTCGCGCGTGAAGGCGGAGTTCGGGCTCCCGGTGGCCGCCTACTCCGTTTCCGGCGAGTACGCGATGATCCGGGCGGCGGGGCAGCTCGGGTGGCTGGACGAGGAGCGCGTGATGGTAGAGGCGCTCACCGGCATCCGGCGGGCGGGGGCCGACATCATCATCACGTACTTCGCGAAGGACCTCGCGAGACTGATCGAGCAGGGCCGCGCGTGAGGGTGTCCGCGAAGGGAGAATATGCCATCGAGGCGTTGCTGGACCTGGCGCTGCACGACAAGGAAGGGCTTCAGCCGATCCAGGAGATCGCCGCGCGGCAGGGGATCCCTCAGCGGTATCTGGAGCAGGTGCTCCTCCAGCTCAAGCGGGCCGGGCTCCTCGAGTCCCGACGCGGCTCGGCCGGAGGATATCGCCTGAGCCGGCCGACCGACCAGGTGACGGTAGGGGCCGTGCTCCGCGCCGTGGAGGGCTCGGTCGCAGGGGTCGAGCCCGCCCGGCGGGGCGGACGCCATGCTCGCGGGGACCAGGCGGGAGACCTGTCCGAGCTCTGGCGGGAGATCGCCCAAGCGGTGTCGGCGGTTGTGGACCGCGTGACGCTGGAGGATCTGCGGCGCCGCGCCGAGGAACGGCGGAGCAGCGCACGCCCCACATACCACATCTGAGTCTTTTTTTTCGCCGAGAATCGGTATTTCCCGATAGGATTGGGAGCCATGAGCGAGAGGCGATCCGTAACAGCCCGGCCGCGGGTCGCGGCCTCGGTCCTCGATCTGGTGGGGGCGACGCCGCTGGCGAGGCTCAACCGCATCCCCAAGCCGAGCGGTGCCGCCGTGCTGGCCAAGATGGAGTCCTTGAACCCGGGCGGGAGCGTGAAGGACCGGATCGCCGTCGCGATGGTCGACGACGCCGAGCGGCGGGGGATCCTCAAGCCGGGATCGACGCTGGTGGAGCCCACCAGCGGGAATACTGGCATCGGGCTGGCCATGGTCTGCGCCGTGCGCCGCTACCGGCTCATCCTTACCATGCCCGACGACATGAGCATGGAGCGCCAGCGTCTGCTCTCGCGCTACGGTGCCGAGATTCACCTGACTCCTGCCATCGAGGGCATGACCGGCGCCGTCTTCGCGGCTCAGGAGATATGCAAGGAGCATCCCGACTACTTCATGCCGATGCAGTTCGAGAACAAGGCCAATCCAGAGATCCACCGGCGCACGACTGCGCTCGAGATCCTGGAGGCGACGGCGGAGGGGGTGCACGCCTTCGTGGCCGGGATCGGGACGGGCGGGACGATCACCGGGGTCGGCGAAGTCTTGAAGGAGCGCATTCCTGATGTCCGGATCGTCGGGGTGGAACCGGCGCGCTCGCCGGTGCTCTCGGGCGGTCGGGCGCGGCCGCACGGCATCCAGGGCATCGGTGCCTCCTTCGTGCCCGGCGTGCTGAACCGGACCGTTCTCGACGAGATCATTCAGGTGCGTGATGAGGACGCGACGGCGACGGCGCGCCGGCTCGCGCGGGAGGAGGGCCTCCTGGTGGGCATTTCTTCCGGGGCCAATGTATGGGCCGCGTGCCAGGTGGCCTCGAGCATGCCGAGCGACCGGATCGTCGTCACGGTCCTGTGCGATACTGGAGAGCGCTATCTGAGCGTGGGGTTCTAATCCCTACGGGCGAGCAATGAGCGCGGCAACAGGCGAGGGCGGTCGAGTATGAGCGTACAGGTCTATATTCCCACCCCGTTCCGGCGGGCGACCAACAACAAGGATCGGGTGTCGGTGGACGCCCATGATGTGAGAGCTCTGCTCGACGAGCTGGAGGAGCACTTCGACGGGCTGAGGGGACTGGTCCGAAACGAGCGCGGCGAGGTTCTTGACCACGTCAATATCTTTGTCAACAACGAGGGCATCGAAGCGCTCCAGGGCCTCGAGACAGCGCTGAGAGACGGTGACGAAGTGTCGATCATTCCGGCCCTCGCCGGGGGGACCCGCGGAGGGGGGCTAGGCCCCCCTTCCGAAGCCTCCCCCCCCAGGACGTAGTGCGAGCCGCAGGACGTCGCGGGGCTGGGGCCCCGCCGTCCGAGGCGAGCAGTCCGGAGGCTTGCGCCGCCGAAGCCGGCGCTCGAACGTGGATCATGTCGCGAGGGCCTTTCCCTCGATGATCTTCACCCCCGAGGAGCTGGCCCAGATCAGGGCCCAGGCCGAGGCCGAGTATCCGGCCGAGTGCTGCGGGGTCTTGCTGCTCCGCTCCGGGGCCCGAACCGATCGGCTGCTTCTGCCCTGCAGGAATATCCAGGACGAGCTTCACGCCAAGGATCCGGTGAGGCATCCCCGGGATTCGCGGACGGCCTACTTCATCGACCCGAAAGATCTTCTCGCCATCGGCCGCCGGGAAGGCCAGGGCTACGGCGTGGCGGTCATCTATCACTCGCACATCGATGCGGGGGCCTACTTCTCCGCCACCGACAAGCGGAACGCTCTCATCAATGGCGAGCCGGCCTACCCCGAGGCCATCTACGTCGTGCTCTCGGTCGTGGATGGCCAGGTGGTGGACACCGGGGCCTTTGTCTGGGATCTCACGATGTGCGACTTCGTGGCGAGAGAACCTGAGCGATCCTGACCCGTGACCGCCGGCCCGTGCGTGGAGCCGGTCGAGATCTGACCATGCCCAGCTCTGAGTCCCTCTTCAGGGCCGCCCAGCGAGTCATTCCCGGCGGTGTCAACAGCCCGGTGCGCGCGTTCAAGGGCGTCGGCGGCTCACCATTCTTCGTAGCCCGCGCCGAGGGCGCCCGAATCCTGGACGTGGACGGCCGCTCCTATCTCGACTTTCTCGGCTCATGGGGGCCCCTGATCCTCGGGCATGCCGCCCCGGCGGTCGTCGAGGCTTTGACCGACACGGCGCGGCGCGGAACCAGCTACGGAGCGCCCACGGCGCAGGAAGTGGAGATGGCCGAGCGGCTCTCGCGGGCCATGCCCTCCATGGAGATGGTGCGGCTGGTCTCTTCGGGCACGGAGGCGGCGATGAGCGCCATCCGTCTCGCCCGCGGCGCGACGGGACGCGATGTCATCGTCAAGTTCGACGGTTGCTACCACGGTCACGCCGACAGCCTCCTCGTCAAGGCGGGCTCCGGGGGGGCGACCTTCGGCGTCCCCGACAGTTCGGGCGTGCCAGCGGCTCTCGCCGCGCTCACGCTGGCGCTGCCGTTCAATGATTTGGAGGCCGTGAGCCGAGCCTTCGAGACCCATCCCGGTCAGGTCGCGGCCGTGCTGGTGGAGCCGGTGGCCGGGAACATGGGCGTCGTGCCACCGGCGCCGGGCTTCCTGGCGGGCCTCCGCGAGTTGTGCACCCGCCACACCGCGCTCCTCATCTTCGATGAAGTCATCACGGGCTTCCGGGTCGCCTTCGGTGGGGCACAGGCCCTGTACGCCGTTCGTCCCGATCTCACATGTCTCGGGAAGATCATCGGCGGCGGGCTGCCGGTGGGCGCCTACGGCGGCTCGCGGGACCTGATGAGCAAGGTGGCGCCCCTGGGCCCGGTCTATCAGGCGGGGACACTTTCGGGCAACCCGCTGGCGGTGGCCGCAGGGCTGGTCACGCTGCGCTCGCTCGAGAGCCCGGGCGTGTATGATCGCCTGGAGCGTCTGGGGGCCCTTTTGGAGCAGGGGATCAGCGACGCTGCGAGGGCGGCTCTGGTGCCCATCACCGTGAACCGGGTGGGCTCCATGCTCACCGTCTTCTTCACCGAGGGTCCCGTAACCGACTACGCTTCGGCCAAGCGCGCCGACACCGATCGCTATGCCCGCTTCTTCCACGCCATGCTCGATCGCGGCGTCTTCCTCGCCCCCTCACAGTTCGAGGCGGCCTTCGTCTCGCTCGCCCACTCGGAGGAAGACCTCCTGGCCGCGGCGCGGGCGTGCCGGGAGGCCATGCAGGCCGTGAGCGGAGGCGATAGAACCTCAGATCGCTATTGACACTTTGTTTTAGCGCGTGATAGGGTCCACAAGGCGAGCGCCCGGAAACACGTCGTTCCGTTCGCCGGCTGTCATCCTCAACACGCCGCTTGGCGTGTTGACCGTAGGCGAAACCAGCCATAAGTCCGCGAGACCCAGGCGGTGCGGCGCGAGATGCATACGAGCGTGACTGACGGGCGAGGCGGGGGCAGGTGCGCCGGGGCCCGTGCCGTCTCTCCTCCTCTTCTCCATCGCGTGAGACTTCTCCATCGCGTGAGACCTTCGGCACCGGTGCGGTCACTGCGAGAGCGAAGACGCGAATGGGTGACGCGCCAATGAATCCGATAGACCGGCGATCATTCTTCAAGATCGTTGCCGCCTCGGGCGCGGCGGCGGTCGTGGGGGGCTGCGGGCCCTCACCGGAGAAATATCTGCCCTATGTGACGCCGCCCGAGAACATCATTCCCGGGGTAGCTTCCTATTTCTCCACCGTGTGCCGGGAATGCCCGGCTGGCTGCGGCCTGGTGGCGAAGAACCGGGACGGCCGGATCATCAAGCTGGAGGGCAATCCGGACCATCCCCTGAGCGGGGGCGCTCTCTGCATCCGCGGTCAGGCGGGGCTGCAGGGGCTCTACCATCCCGACCGGTTCCGCGGTGCCCTCGCAGGCGGAAAGCCTACCAGCTGGGAGGAGGCGCAGAAGCAGCTCGCCGCCAAGCTGGGCGCGCTTGTCAAGGGGAATCAGGGGGGCAAGATCGCGCTGGTGAGCGGTCTCGAGTCGGGCACTCTCGCCCGCCTCATGGACGAGTGGGTGCGCGCCCTGGGCGCACGGCCGCGCATCGCGTACGAGCCCATCGGCTACGAAGCCCTGCGAGCCGCCAACCGGATCGCCTTCGGTCGCGACGCCATCCCTCATTACGCCGTCGGCGAGACGAGCTACCTCATCTCCTTCGGCGCCGACTTCCTGGAAACGTGGCTCCAGCCGGTGGAGTATGCCGCGGGCTTTGCTCGTATGCATTCGTTCGCCCATGGCCGGGCCGGCACCTTCGTACAGGTCGAGCCGCGGCTGTCGATGACGGGAGCCAACGCCGACGAGTGGCTGCGGAACGCCCCGGGCACCGAGGGGCTCGTGGCCCTGGCCATGCTGCGGGCCATCCTGGACGAGGCGCTCCAGTCGCCGGACGCGGACGTGGCGACGCTCCGGGAGGCAGTAAAGGGGGTTGACGTGGCTGCGGCCGCGAAGAGCGCCGACCTGCCGGTCGAGGCCATCAAGCGGGTCGCCCAGGACTTGGCCAAGTCGAAAGGCGGCCTGGCGATCGGCGGCGGCGCGGCGGCGAGCGGGTCCAACGCCACGCAAGCACTCGTGGCCGTCAACCTGCTCAACGCGGCGGTCGGAGCCGTGGGCACGCGCCTGCGCTTCGGCCACGACTCGACGCTGGGCCGCGTGAGTCCGTACTCGGAGATGCTCAAGCTCACCGAGGCCATGTCGAAGGGCGAGGTCGACGTGCTCATCCTCGTGGACGTGAATCCGGTCTACAGCATGCCCGCCCAGTCCGGCTTTGCCGACGCTCTCGGTAAGGTGCCGATGGTCGTGGCGCTCGCGAGCCGATCCAGCGAGACGACGGCGCGCGCCCATCTCATCTTGCCCACGCTGCATCCGCTCGAATCCTGGGGCGACTACGAGGCGCGGAGCGGGGTGATCGGGCTCATGCAGCCGACCATGGGACCGGTGCCGATCGACGGCAAGCCGGTGGAGGCCAGAGCCACCGGCGACATCCTGCTCTCGGTGGGCCGCCAGACGCTCGGCAGCGAGGAGGGCAAGGGGCCGCTCAGGTGGGCGAGCGTCCAGCAGCTCCTGAACGAGGAGTGGCAAGAGCGTGCCAAGGAGTACGCCCCGGGCAAGCCTTTCCCCGAGTTCTGGGAAGAGGCGCTCAAGCGTGGAGGCGTGTGGCGCCAGTCTGGGCCGGCTCCCGCCTCGCTCCGCAAGGAAGCTGCGCGTGTTGCCCTGGAGCCGGTGAAGCTCGCGGGCGATGGCTCACACGCGCTGATCGTGTATCCCTCGAATCGATTCTTCGACGGCCGGGGCGCTGACAGGGCCTGGCTCCAGGAAGCTCCCGACCCGATGACCCAGGTGGCCTGGGATGCCTGGGTCGAGGTGCCGGTGGAGACGGCGACCCGACTCGGCCTGGAACGAGGCGACCTGGTGAAGCTCGCCTCACCCCACGGGAGCATCGAGCTGCCAGCCTACCCGTACGAGCTGATCCATCCCGGCACCGTTGCCGTCCAGATGGGGCAGGGGCATGATTTCCCGGGCGCCTATGCGAACGGTGCCCTCGCCCCCGAGGCGACCAACCCGAAGCCGGCCACCTTCCTCAACGTAGGCGCCAATCCGGTTCAGCTCCTGAGCGGCGCGGCGGACCCCGCCTGCGGGGGCCTGCCCTGCCTCGCCGTGAAGGTGTCGCTCGCCAAGGCGGGAGGCCGGCGGCCTCTGGCCGTCCCTCAGGCCACATTCGATCAGAACGAGCGCGAGCTGGCGCAGTGGGTAGGGCTGGCCGCGGCGAAGGAGCTGGAGCTGCGCGGCCGACCGCCCGAGCATGCGAGCCGGCCCAGCATGTACCCGCCCGCCAACTACCCCGAGTATCGCTGGGGCATGACGGTGGACGTGGACCTCTGCACGGGCTGCTCGGCCTGTGTCGTGGCCTGCCAGAGCGAGAACAACGTGCCCGTGGTGGGCAAGGAGCAGGTGGCCTACGGGCGCGCGCAGCAGTGGCTGCGCCTGGAGCGGTGGCAGGAGGGAACAGCCCCGCGGCCGCTCAACATCTTCCTGCCCATGTTTTGCCAGCACTGCGACGTGGCGCCGTGCGAGCCGGTGTGCCCGGTCTATGCGGCCTATCACACACGCGAGGGACTCAACGGGCAGGTCTACAACCGCTGCGTCGGGACGCGTTACTGCGGCAACGCCTGTCCGTATCACGTCCGGCGCTTCAACTGGTACAACTACACGTGGCCGACGCCGCTCGACCTGCAGCTCAACCCGGACGTGACCGTGCGGCAGGGCGGCGTGATGGAAAAGTGCACGATGTGTCTCCAGCGGATCGCCTTGGCCAAGGAGCAGGCGCGGGAGGCGGATCGACCGGTGAAGGACGGAGACATGCAGACGGCTTGCCAGCAGACCTGCCCGACGCGGGCGATCACCTTCGGCAACCTGAAGGACGGCGCGGCCGAGGTGTCGAAGCTGTCGCGCTCGCCGCGCAGCTACCACGTGCTCGAGGACCTCGGAACGCACCCCGGCGTGACCTATCTGAAGAAGGTCGTGCGGGGCCCGGAGCCGGCGGGCCAGGACAAGGGGCACAAGGCATGAGCGCGCCGGGAAGCGGGACCGCGCCGGCTACCTGGGCCGACGTCAACCGCGACGTCTACCGCACTCTCGGCAGCGCGGGCAGCACGTACTTCGGCTGGATGGTCCTGGTCGGCCTGGTCTTGGCCGCGGGCGTCTTCGCGTGGGCGAATCAGATCTGGGTGGGACTGGGTGTGGCCGGCATCCGCACCCCGCAGATGTGGGCGCTCTACATCACCAACTTCGTCTTCTGGATCGGCATCGGACATGCCGGCACGCTGATCTCCGCCATCCTCTACCTGTTCAGGGCGAAGTGGCGCACCTCCATCTACCGGGCCGCGGAGGCCATGACGGTCTTCGCCGTGCTCACGGCCGGGCTGTTCCCGCTGATCCACGTGGGGCGCATGTGGTTCGGCTACTGGCTCATGCCGTACCCGAACCAGCGCTTTCTCTGGCCCAACTTCAAGTCGCCGCTCATCTGGGACGTGTTCGCGATCTCGACCTACCTCACCATCAGCGTGGTCTTCTTCATCGTCGGCCTGGTCCCCGACATCGCCGCGGTCCGCGACCAGTCGACGGGCCTCAAGAAGAAGATCTACTCGGTGCTGGCGCTCGGCTGGGAGGGCTCGGACTCCCAGTGGCGCCACTACCGCCGCGGCTACGGGCTCCTGGCGTCGCTGGCCACGCCGCTCGTCCTATCGGTGCACAGCGTGGTGTCCTTCGATTTCGCGATGGCCCTGGTGCCGGGCTGGCACTCGAGCCTGTTCGCCCCGTTCTTCGTGGACGGCGCCATCTTCTCGGGCTTCGCCATGGTGCTGGTGCTCATCCTGCCCATGCGCTACTTCTTCAACTGGTACGCCTACATCACGGACAAGCACCTGGACGCCATGGCCAAGCTGATCCTGGTCACGAGTCTCGTGCTGACGTACTTCTATCTCTGCGAGTCTGGGACCGCCTGGTACAGCGGCGAGGTCTACGAGCGCGCGTCGATGTTCGCGCGCGCGTTCAAGTCGTACAAGTACACGTTCTGGCTCCAGTACATCTGCAACTCCCTGGTGCCGCTGATCCTGTTCTGGAAGAAGACGCGGACGAGCCCCGTGATCCTCTACGTCGTCTCCATCCTCGTCCTGATCGGCATGTGGCTCGAACGCTTCAACATCATCGTCCCCGGGCTGGGCCACGATTTCTACCCGTACACCTGGGGTGTCTTCCTCCCGAGGGTGACCGACAGCACCATCACCATCGCGTCTTTCGCGTGGTTCTTCATCCTGTTCCTGGGCTTCATCCGCGTGCTGCCCTCGCTCTCCATCGTCGAGGTGAAGGAGGTGCTGCCGCATCCGGTGAAGCACGCGCACGGGGGATCGCACTGAGATGGCGACCGCGAACGTGCTGGGCGTCTTCGCTCACGTGGATACCACGGTGGAGGCCATCCGGCAGCTCCGGGCGCAGGGCTTTTCGGACCTGATCGTCTACACCCCCGCGCCCGTCGAGGACGTCGAGGCCGAGGTGGAACGAGTGCGGCCCTTGTCCAAGGTGCGCCTCTTCACCCTGATCGGCGGCCTCACGGGGACGGCCACGGGCTTCTTCCTCACCATCTGGTCCTCGCTCATCTGGTCGCTCCTCACGGGAGGCAAGGCTCCGGTCTCCTACCCGCCCTTCGTCATCATCGCCTTCGAGCTGACGATCCTGTTCGGCGGGCTCTCGACCGTGCTGGCGATCCTCGTGCTCGGCCGCCTCCCGAAGGTCAAGCCCTCGC
>WNGA01003184.1_pt1 | contig 50064 bp, 39 predicted proteins | sample 5400061 | NCBI WGS metagenome assembly WNGA01 (sample SAMN13153366, study PRJNA577476) | soil metagenome | isolation source: 100 cm soil or saprolite under grassland replicate 2 | place: USA:California | collected 2016-06-15
GCGACGGCCGCTTCGGCGACTGGCTGTCCCACAACGTGGACTGGGCGCTGTCCCGCGCGCGCTACTGGGGCACGCCGCTGCCGCTGTGGCGCTGCGACGACGGCCACGTGACGGCGGTGGAGAGCCTCGCCGACCTGTCGGCACGCGCCGGGCGCGACCTCTCCGGCCTGGACCCCCACCGGCCGTTCGTCGACGAGGTGGCCTTCGCCTGCCCGGAGTGCGGCCAGCAGGCCCGCCGCGTGCCCGACGTGATCGACGCCTGGTTCGACTCGGGGTCGATGCCGTTCGCCCAGTGGGGCTACCCGCACCAGGAGGCCTCGGCCGACAAGTTCCGCGGCGCCTTCCCGGCCGACTTCATCTCCGAAGGGATCGACCAGACCCGCGGCTGGTTCTACTCCCTGCTGGCCGTCTCGACGATGCTGTTCGACCGGACGCCGTACCGCAACGTCGTCTGCCTCGGCCACATCGTCGACGAGGACGGGCGCAAGATGTCCAAGAGCCTCGGCAACGTGCTCGACCCGTTCGAGCTGCTCGACGTGTACGGCGCCGACCCGGTGCGCTGGTTCATGCTGGCCGGCGGCTCGCCCTGGGTGGCCAGGCGGCTCGGCCCCAAGGCGCTCGAGGAGGTCACCCGCTCGTTCTTCCTCACCCTCTGGAACACCTACGCGTTCTTCACCATGTACGCGCGCCTCGAGGGCTACCGGCCGGGGGCGGCGCCGCGGGAGCAGCGCACGCCGCTGGACCGCTGGGTGCTGGCGCGGCTGGCCGAGACCGTCGAGGGGGTCACCGCCGACCTGGACGCCTACGACGCCACCGGCGGCGCCCGCCGCATCGCGGCCTTCGTCGACGACCTGTCCAACTGGTACGTGCGCCTGTCCAGGCGCCGCTTCTGGCGCGGCGAGGGCGAGGGCGGCCAGGCGGCCTTCGACACCCTGTGGCGCTGCCTGTCGACCCTGTCGCTGCTGCTGGCCCCGTACGCCTCGTTCCTGGCCGAGGAGCTGTGGCAGGGGCTGGTGGTGGCGGTCGGCGGCCGGCTCGAGCCCGGGGGGCTCGAGAGCGAGACCGGAAACCAGGTGGTGGACGACCACGCAGAGCCGAGCGGTAGCCCCCCGGTGAATCAAGGGTCCGGCCAGCAGGTCCCCGACTCGGTCCACCTGGCCGCCTGGCCGCGGCCGGTCCCGGGAGACGGCGACGCCGCGCTGCTGGCGGCCATGGCCGAGGCGCGCCGCCTGGTCGGCCTCGGCCGCCAGGCCCGCACCGAGGCGAAGGTGAAGGTGCGCCAGCCGCTGGCGATGGCGCTGGTCACCGTCGACCCGCGGCTCCGCGGCGCGGTCGAGCCGCTGCTCGGCCTGGTCGCCGGCGAGCTGAACGTCAAGCAGGTGGCGTTCGCCCAGGGCGAGGACGGGCTGGTCGCCTTCCGGCTGGTACCGAACTTCCGCGCCCTCGGCCCCCGCTTCGGCGGCCAGGCCCCGGCGGTCGCCGCGGCGGTCCGCGCGGCCGACGCCGCCACGCTGGCGCCCCGGCTCGCCGAGGGCGGGCGGGTCACCCTCGAGGTCCCGGGCATGGGGTCGATCCAGCTGGGAGCGGACGAGGTCGGGGTGGTCGAGGAGCCGGTGACGGGCTGGCGCGTGGTCCGCGAGGGCACCGCCAGCGTCGCCCTCGACCTGGAGGTCACCGGAGAGCTGCGCCGCGAGGGGCTCGCCCGCGACCTGGTCCGCGCCGTGCAGGACCTGCGCAAGGCGGCCGGCCTGGCGGTGGACGACCGCATCGAGCTGGCCGTCAAGGCCGAGGGCGAGGTCGCCGAGGCGGTCGCGGCCCACCGCGACTACCTGCTCGGCGAGACGCTCGCCACTGCGCTGCACCGCGCGCCGCAGGGCGACGGCCACGACGCCAGGCTGGAGGTGGACGGGCAGGAGGTGCGGCTGTGGCTGCGCCCGGTCACGCCGGCCGCGCCGCGGTCCTGACGGCCGGGGCGCGGGGTGGACGGGCGCGGGGACGGCATCGGCACCGTCCTGCCGGCCGCACGGCCCTGGTGGGGCTACCTGTGGGCCTCGTTCAACAGCCTGGTCGGGCTGCTCGGGGCGGCCTCGGCCGGGGTCAGGCCGGTGCGCTGGCGCGGGGTGCTGCTGTTCGAAGGGGGCCGCGGCGGCCTGGCGTGGGTGCTGCGCAGGCGCGGCTTCCAGGCGATCACCCTCGGCCACGTGATCGTGACCACCGAGCGGGTCGGCGACCGCATCCTGGCCCACGAGCTGTGCCACGTCACCCAGCACGAGCGCTGGGGGCCCCTGTTCTACCCTGCCTACCTGGTCACCAGCCTGGCCGGCTACCGCCGCAACCCGTTCGAGCACCAGGCCGAGCGGCGCGCCGTCGAGGCGCTCGCCCGCCGCAGCGAGGCCGCGCCGCCGGCGGGTGGGTCGGCATGACCAGGATGCGCCCGTACGGGGTCAGCGACGGGACAGTCGTGCAATGCAGCTCGTGCGAACGTAGAACCTCGAACCAGACGGAACCGATCACGACCCGAACGAGCATGGACGCTGAACGGTTCGAGGCCGCCTACCGACGCATCTGGCGGGCACTGCAGCGGCCGGGCGAGCCCGGCCTCTCCGCCCACGCCCGGCGGCTGCTGCACCACGTGCCCTCTAGCGGGGCGATCTCCCTCACCGCCCTGGCCGAGCACCTGCAGCTCCCCAAGAGCAGCACCTCGGTGCTGGTCAAGGCGCTGGCGGACAGGGGGCTGGTGACCCGCGCGCGGGACACCGAGGACGAGCGCCGCCTGCGCATCGCCCTGACCGACGAGGGCCGCCGGCGGCTCGCGGGCGACACGCTGCTCGCGCCCGAGGCGCTCGCGCGCGCCCTGGCCGAGCTGCCCGAGCGGACCAGGGAGGAGCTGCTGGCCGGGATCGAGGAGCTGGCCGGGGTGAGCGAGCGGCTCGCGGGCCCGTCGGGCGCCGAGCGCAGCGGTCGCTGAACGCGCCCGCCACGGCCGCAGTCGATCTACCTGCGGGGCACTCGCAGTTCCATCGCGACAGCAGAGCCGGGCCACCGTCCCCAGCCGCGCGCCAGCGCAACGGTCGCCCGGACGCAGGCACACAGCGAGTGAGCGGCCCGCCACGGCCGCAGTCGATCTACCTGCGGGGCATCAGAGGTCCGTTGCGGAGCCGTGCAAGGTCTGGGGTGCCGCGTGGGTCCCGAAACGGTCGCGGCGGCTCAGGATCCGGGGGATCCGGTGCCGTCGTCGCCCGCGGCGCGGCGGCGGCGCAGGGCGCGGAGGAGCAGGGTCACGGCAGCCCCGTCGGCCAGCAGCGACCACAGCACGAAGACGAGCCCGTCAGGACGGAACAGGGAGACAACCAGGAGCGCGATGGCGATCGCCATCGCGAGCAGAGCGCCGACGACCATCGCCTGGCGTGGCGCGCGCGTTCAGGTGGTCGTCAGTCGTCGTGGCGCATCCGGTCGACCCGGTCGCGGCCGTTGTGGCCGAGCTGGTCGCCGGCTGCCTCACGCAGCGGGTAGGAGTTGTTCACCTGGCGGGCGCCGGTCGGCAGGGCGGGCAGGTCCTCGCTGCCAGGCAGCGGCCGCGAGTTGTTGCCGCTCAGACCTGGCGGCGGGTTGGGCGCCACCGGGCCGGACGGGGCAGCGTCCTCGAGCGCCTTGAGCTGGCCCTCCACGAAGCCACGGAGCCGGGCGCGGTAGTCGCGCTCGAAGGCGCGCAGCGCCTCGATGGAGCTCTCCAGCTCCTGGCGGCGGCGGGCCACCTGCTCGGTCGCCTGGGCGATCTGCATGCGGGCCTGCTCCTCGGCGACGCGGGCGCGCGCCTCGGCGGACTGGATGCGCTCCTTGTAGCGGGTCTCCAGGCCCTCGGTGAGCTCGCGCGCCCTCGCCTGCGCGGTCTCGGTGACCTCGCGGGCGCGCAGCTGGGCGGACTCGGTGACCTCGCGGGCGCGCATCTGCGCCGCCTCGGTGACCTCGCGGGCGCGCAGCTGTGACTGCTCGGTGACCGTCTTGGCGCGGGCCTCGGCCTCACCGACCATGGCCTTGGCCTTGACCTTCGCCTCTTCCACGGTCTGGTCGGCCATGCGCTGCGCCATCACCAGCGCGCGGGCGATCGCCTCCTCCCCGGCGCGCGGATCGCCGGGTGGCAGCGAGACCTGCGGGGGCGCGGCCGGGGCGGGAGGCGGCGGGGCCGCCGCCTGCGCGGGAACGCCGCCCTGCTGGGCGGCGGCCGCCTGCTCGCGCAGCCGGGTGACCTCGTCCTGGAGGCGGGTGAACTCCTCCGTCACCTGGTCCAGGAAGGTATCCACCTCGTGCATGGCGTAGCCACGCATCGCTTTGGTGAATTCCTTATGTTGAATGTCCAGCGGCGTCAGTGGCGGCATCTGTTGCTCCTTACCTGCAGGTGTCGGTCATTCTAACCGAGCACCGCTCGATCGTCGTCGTCGGCCTACCGCTACGTACTCACCACCTGTCTCAGCAGGAGGATCAGCATGAAGACCAGCAGAGGGGACAGGTCGAGGGCGACTGCACCGACTCGCAGCGGGGGAAGGAGTCGCCGGATAGGTCGGAGGATGGGTTCGGTCAGGTCATACAGGATCCCGTACAGGATCGCCATACCCTGCAAGCCTCTCCCGCCGGTGAGCCCGATGATGAAATCGAACACGATCCGGCCGAGAAGGACAAGCCAGTACAGCGTCAGCAGCAGCGAGATGATTTTCAGCAGCACAAGAATGATGGGAACCCCGTGCAGTACGGTCAAGCCTGGTTGAAGAAGCCTCGTTCCTGCAGGCGGCGGCGCTCTTCAGCGGAGACCTCCACGTTGGCCGGCGTGAGCAGGAACACCTTGTCCGCCACCGGCTGGATGCGGCCGTCGAGGCCGAAGGTGAGGCCGGCGGCGAAATCGATCAGTCGTCTGGCTGTTTCCACCCCCATGGCTTGAAGATTCACAATTACTGGGATGTCCGCTTTGAACTTGTCCCCGATCTCCTCCGCGTCATTGAACCCCGTCGGCTCGATGATGTGCACCTTGCCGGCGGCGGCGGTGTGGATAGGCCGGATCACCGCCTCGGACGGCTCCTCCAGTCGGGCATCGCGGCGGCGCTCTCCCGGGTCCTCGCGCACGCGGCGCAGCGACGCCGCGCTCGGCGACGTCCGCGGCGGCGGCTCGCCCAGGTCGGCCAGCTCCTCCTCGTCGTCGGGCTCGACCAGGCCAAGCCAGACCAGGCTCTTCCTGAACGACCCGGCCATGCACCTCACCTCCCCCTCGCACGATCATCCTACGTCGCGGGCGGCGACCGTCCGAAGCCCGACCCCGGCACCCTACCCCACCGGCGCGGGCGCCGAGCGAAGGGTGACCCCGAGGCGGGCGGGGACCCAGCGTACCCGCCTGCAGCGGCCCTGCCCGGCTCGCGCTCCAGCAAACCATGGATTCGGCCCGGGCATGACCGATTCGCGCCTGATAGACCCTGTCTCTGCGCCATCACCCCCTTTCGCCGTCCGGACGCGGGCCGAACACGGCCGTGCCGATCCTGACCATGGTGGCGCCCTCCTCGACCGCCACCTCGAGGTCGTCGGTCATGCCCATGGACAGCTGGCCGAGCCCGAGGTCGCGGGCGAGCGTGGCGGCACGGCGGAACAGCGGCCGCGCGGCCGCCGGGTCGGGCGTCTGGGCGGGCATCACCATCAGCCCGGCCACCTCGAGGCCTTCCACCGCGCGGGCGGCCCTCACGAACCCGTCGAGGTCGGCCGGGCGCACCCCGTGGGCCGCCGGCCGCTGGTCGAGCTCGACCTGCACAAGGGCGCGGGCCACCGTCCCGGCGGCGTGCGCGCGGCGGCCGAGGGCCTGGGCCAGCGGCAGGGAGGCCAGCGAGTGCACCAGCGCCCGGACCGCCACCACCACCCCGGCCTTGTTGCGCTGCAGCCGCCCGACGAAGTGCCAGCGCACCCCGGTCCCCTCCAGGGCGGCCGCCTTGGCCTGCAGCTCCTGCGCGTAGTTCTCGCCGACGTCGGTGACGCCGGCGAGGATTGCCGATCGGATCGCCTCCACCGGGTGGAGCTTGGCGACCGCGACGAGGGTGACCTCGGCCGGGTCGCGCCCGGCGCGCTCGGCCGCCGCGGTGATGCGGCGGCGCACCGCGCCGACGCGCGTGGCCACCGCGGCGGCGTCAGGCGTGGTCATCGCCGCACCGCCGTCCCTGCGACCAAGGCGACGATGCCGGCCTGGCGTCCCATGCCGCCGTCGCGCCGGTAGGAGAAGTGGCGCTCGGGCTGGTGCACGGTGCACTCCCCCGCCAGCAGCGGGCGCGCGAAGCCTGCCCCGGTGAGCGCCGCGGTGGCGGCGGCGGCCAGGTCGAGGGCCGGGCGGCCGCCGCGGGTGGTCGCCGCCGCCTCGGGGTAGCGGCCGGCGACGCGCGCCCGCACGTCCTCGCCGACCTCGTAGCAGCACGGCCCCGCGGCGGGGCCGACCAGCGCGGCGGACGCGCCGGGGCGCCCGCCCGCCGCGGCGAACGCGGCCGCGGTCGCCTCCACCACGCCGGCGGCGAGGCCACGCCAGCCCGCGTGGGCGGCGGCGACCACGCGGCGCTCCGCGTCGGCGAGGAGCACCGGCACGCAGTCGGCCACCAGCACCGCCAGCACCACACCCTCGTCCGTGGTGACCAGCGCGTCCGCCTCGGCAACGACCGGCTTGGCCTCCGGCGGCCCTGGCGGCAGGCCGGCCAGCTCGACCGGGGCGACGGTGCTGCCGTGCACCTGGCGCACGGTCGCCCACGGCAGCCCGGCCAGGCCGAGGACGGTGGCCACCCGGCGCCGGTTGGCGAGCACGGCGCGCGGCTCGTCGCCGACGCGCAGGCCAAGGTTGCAGGTGTCGTAGGGGGGCCGGCTGAGGCCGCCGGCACGGCTGGGGAAGGCGGCGACCACGCCGTGGGCGAGCAGCTCCTCGGCGACCAGCACGGGCGGCCAGGCGGGCGCGCCGTTGTCCGGGGGGCTGACGCTCGGCCCTGCGCGGCCACTCACCACCTGGGCTCCGGCCTCGCTCTCGAGCCCCCCGGACCCCCCGCCCGGCTGCCCGGGGTCGCTGCCTTCCCGCCCAGGAGGGGCGGGCCGCCAGGTCAGCACGCCCGGCGGGTCAGCGCTTGAGGAACGACGGGATGTCGAGGTCGTCGTCACCGCGGGAGACCACCTTGCGCTCAGGCTCCTGGCGCTCGCGCGGCTCGACGGGGTCCGCCACCGCCGCCGGCTTGCGCTCCTCGGCGCGGCGCGGGCCGCTGAGCCAGCTCGGCTCGCCGTCCTGCGAGGCGCGATCCACCGGCTGGGCGGCCGGCTGCTCGTCGCCCTGCTCGCTACGGTCGAAGCCGGCCGCGATCACGGTGACCCTGACCTCGTCGCCGAGGGCGTCGTCGATCACGGCGCCGAAGATGATGTTGGCGTCCGGGTGGGCGGCGGAGGCGATCACCTCGGCGGCCTCGTTGACCTCGAAGAGGCCGAGGTCGGAGCCGCCGGAGATGTTGAGCAGCACGCCCCTCGCCCCGTCCACCGAGGCCTCGAGCAGCGGCGAGGAGATCGCCTGCTGGGCCGCGACCACCGCCCGGTCCTCGCCACGCGCCTGGCCGATGCCCATCAGCGCGGTGCCGGCCTCGCGCATGGTCGCGCGCACGTCGGCGAAGTCGAGGTTGATCAGGCCAGGAATGGTGATCAGGTCGGTGATGCCCTGGACGCCCTGGAGCAGCACCTGGTCGGCGAGCTTGAAGGCGTCGAGCATCGAGGTGGTGCGCTCCGCCACCTGCAGCAGGCGGTCGTTGGGGATGATGATCAGCGTGTCGACCTCGGCCTTGAGCGCCTCGATGCCCTTGTCGGCCTGGGCCGAGCGGCGCCGCCCCTCGAAGGCGAACGGCCGCGTCACCACGCCGATGGTGAGCGCGCCCTGGGCCTTGGCGATGCGCGCGACCACCGGGGCGCCCCCGGTGCCGGTGCCGCCGCCCTCGCCGGCGGTGACGAACACCATGTCGGCGCCCTTGAGCACCTCTTCCAGCTCGTCGGCGTGGTCCTCGGCGGCCTGCCTGCCGACCTCGGGATTGGAGCCGGCGCCGAGCCCGCGGGTCAGCTCCCGCCCGACGTCGAGCTTGACGTCGGCGTCGGACGCCAGCAGGGCCTGGGCGTCGGTGTTCACCGCGATGAACTCGACCCCCTTGAGGCCGGCCTCGATCATGCGGTTGACGGCGTTGACGCCGCCGCCTCCGATCCCGACCACTTTGATTACGGCCAGGTAGTTCTGCGGCGCCGCCACCATGCGATCGTCCTCCTTCGCCCGATCCCGGACGTCGTCGTGCCTATGGTCTCGCCGGGCGGGGCCACCGCCGCGCTGCTCGAGCCCCCGTACCCCTTTTGGGTATCCAGCCGAGGGTTACCGCTTCGCTCCTCGAGCCCCCGGACCCTTTCGTCCAGCCGGGGCTACCGCTTCGCTACTAGACCCCCGGACCCCTTTCTCCTCGTCCGGCCCTGCGGCGCCGGACACGCCGGTCACGCCTCCGCTGCGGGTCGCCCAGCACCGAAGGCCAGGGAACGAGGGGGAAGTCGCCGAGGGGCTCCGACCGGGGTGCCTGCTCCCGCGCGCCGTGGCATGCGCCCGGACCGGCGGGCCAGGCCGATCGCCTCAGCCTCTACCTGAGGTTCACAGTTATGTCAACCCAGGTTCCGGAGAGGCTACCGGCGCCCCGATCCTCGGTCAACCACCGCCCCGCCGCTTCCCGACCACCGTCGGTGCCGACGGGTTGCGAACGTCGATCAGCACCACCTGCCTTCCTTCCTTTCGGAGCCGGCTGGACAGCAGCACCACCGCCGTGTCCTTGGCGGCCTGCTCCTCGGCCAGTCCGTAGAGGATCCGGAGGCCGCCGTGGAGGCGGAACTCCAGGCTGTCCAGCGATCTCGCCTGCACGCCCACCACCAGCTTGGCCAGCTCGGGGCGCAGCCCGCCGAGCGCGCCGACGGCGTTGGCCAGGGGCCCGCCGGCCGGCAACCGGGCACCGGGGCGCGGGGCGCCGGGCACCGGCACGCCGGCCACGAAGGGCACCCCGTCAGGGCGGGCCGCGCTCGGCTCGAGCACCGTGCCGTCGGCGGCCACCAGCCAGTAGCGCCCGCCGGCGGCGATCGACGCGGTCGCGGTCCGCTCCACCACGGTGATCCGCAGGCTGGACGGGTAGTCGCGGCGGACCTCGGCGCGCCCGACCCTTGGGAGGGCCTGCAGCAGCCGGTGGCGCACCGCCGCCGGGTCGACCGACAGGTAGGGCTGGCCGAGGCGGACGCCCGAGGCGGCGACCACCTCGTCGGCGCTGAGCATCGAGGTACCGCGCACCTGCACCGCCGAGAGGCCGAACAGGGGCGAGCCGATCAGCTTGGAGCAGCCGAGCACGGCCAGGACGGCGACCACGCTCCAGGCGAGCTGCCGGCGCCGGCGGCGCACCCGCTCACGGAGGACCTCACGCCGCCGCTCGGCGATGCGGCGGTCGGGCACGGCCCGGCGACGCGGCGGCGCCATCGTCCCCCGTGAGGAGCCGCCGCCGCGCTGGCTCATGCCGTGCCTCCCGCGGCCGGACGGCCGTCTGGCGCGCCGCCGAAGTCGCCGACGAGCTGGACCTCGGTGCGCAAGGTGATGCCGAGCCGCTCGTCGGCGCGGCGCATCGCCCGGCGGATCAGCTCGAGCACGTCGGCCGAGCGGGCGCCGTCGTTGGCCACGATGAAGTTGGCGTGGACCTCGCTGACCCGGGCGCCTCCCGCCCGCTCGCCCTTCATGCCGAGCAGCTCGACCACCCGGCCGGCGGCCATCTCCGGCGGGTTGGCGAACACGCTGCCGCAGTTGGGCTGGTTGACGGGCTGGTTGTCGCGCCGCCAGCGGCGCGCCTCGTCGATCTCGGCGCGCACCTCCGCCTCGCTGGCCGGTTCCAGGCCGAAGCGGGCGGCGGTCACCACCGCGGCGTCCGGCAGCGCCGAGCGCCGGTAGCCGAAGCCGAGCTCGCCAGGCTCGAGCCGCAGCGGCTCCCCCGCCCCCGGACCGGCGAGGGTGACCACTTCGGCCCAGAGGAGCCGGTCGGCCAGCTCGCTGCCGTGGGCACCGGCGTTCATGCGCACGCCGCCGCCGACACTGCCCGGGATGGCCACGGCGAAGGCGAGCCCGCCGAGCTCCGCGGCGGCGGAGCGTGAGGCGACGCTCGGCAGCGGCGTGGCGGCGCCGGCCCGAAGTTCGTCGCCCTCCACCTGGACGCCGCGGAAGCGCTGCCCAAGGTGCAGCGCAACGCCCGGCCAGCCGGCGTCGGCCACCAGCAGGTTGGAGCCGCGCCCGACGATCAGCAGCGGCAGCGGCACGGCGGCGAGGGTCGCGGCGAGCGCCACCAGGTCGTCGACGGACTCGGCCCGCAGGAACAGGCGCGCCGGCCCGCCGAGGCGGAAGGTGGTGAGCGGGGCGAGCACCAGGTCGCGGCTGACCCGGTCGCCGCAGCGGGCGGCGAGGCGCGCGTGGGCCTCGTCCAGCGCGGCCGGCTCGACCGGCCCCGGCCGCAGCGGGCTGGGCGCGGCCAGGGTCTGGCGCACCGGGTCGCTCATGCCGCTCCCCCATCCCTCCGGGGGGCTACCGCTTCGCTCCTCGAGCCCCCCGGACCCCCCGGATCCCTCCGGGGGGCTACCGCTTCGCTCCTCGAGCGCTCCGGACTGCCGGGGAGCAGGTCGGCGAGCTCGTCGGGGAGGGTGGTGATGTCCCCGGCGCCGAGGGTCACGACCAGGTCGCCGGGGCGGACGGTGGCGGCCACGTGCTTGGCCAGGTCGCGGCGGTCGGGCACGTAGGCGCAGTCGAGGCCGGGACGCGCCTGGCGGGCGGCAGCCGCCACCAGGCCGCCGTCCACCCCCGGCTGGGGCTCCTCGCGCGCCGCGTAGACGTCGGTGACCAGCACCACGTCGGCCGCGGCGAGGGCGTCACCGAACTCGCGGGCGAACAGGCGGGTGCGCGAGTACAGGTGCGGCTGGAAGACCGCGACCACCCGCGTCCAGCCGCCGAGCCGGGCGGTCGCCAGGGTCGCGGCCACCTCGGTTGGGTGGTGGGCGTAGTCGTCCACCACCGTGACCCCAGCGGCGCTGGCGCGCAGCTGGAAGCGGCGCGTCGCGCCGCTGAAGCGGGCAAGGGCGGTCCGGGCGGCGGCGAACGGCGCGCCCAGGGCGCGGGTGGCGGCGATCGCGCCGAGGGCGTTCTGCACCACGTGGCGGCCGGGCAGGGCCAGGCGCACCGCGCCGAGGCGCTCGCCGCCGGCGACCACCTCGAAGCGCGAGCCGTCGCCGCCGGCGACCAGGCCCTCGGCGCGCACCTCGGCGTCCGCGCCGAGGCCGTAGCTGACCACCGGGCAGGGCGCCGCCCCGGCCAAGGCGAGCGCGCCCTGGTCGTCGGCGCACAGCACGGCGGTGCCGCCGGCGGGCAGCCGCGCCACGAAGCGACGGAAGCCCTCCCTGACGGCCTCGAGGTCGCCCCAGTGGTCGAGGTGGTCGGCCTCGACGTTGGTGACCACCGCGACGGTCGGCGCCAGCTCGAGGAAGGAGCCGTCGGACTCGTCGGCCTCGGCGACGAAGTGGGGCCCGGCGCCGACGCCGGCGTTGGCGCCGCCGTCCTGCAGGTCCCCGCCGACCGCCCAGGAGGGGTCGAGCCCGGCCTCCCGCAGGATCGCCGTCGCCATCGCGGTGGTGGTGGTCTTGCCGTGGGTGCCGGCGACGGCCAGGCCGACCTTGCCCTCCATCAGCAGGGCGAGCAGCTGCGCGCGGCGCAGCAGCGGCAGGCCGCGCCGCCTCGCCTCGGCCAGCTCGGGGTTGTCGGCCCGGATGGCGCTGGAGGCGGCCACCAGGTCGGGGGTGCCGAGGCGGGCGGCGTCGTGGCCGGCCCGGACGTCGGCGCCGAGGCCGCGCAGCGCGGCCAGGACCGCCGACTCCTGCCGGTCCGACCCGCTGACGGCGTGCCCGCGGGCCAGCAGCAGGCGGGCCAGCCCGCTCATGCCGGCCCCGCCCACCCCGACGAGGTGGACGCGGCTCGGCGTCGACAGGTCCACGGCCAGGTCCTCCCTGCGGCCACCCGGGCCCGCGCCGGGCGGGACGGCCGAGCCGTCCCGGCGGGCCCGCGGGGACGCCTCGGCCCGTGCGGCCTGGCCGCCCGCGGCGGCCGGCTGCGGCTCCTGGCCGTGACCTGGCTCGGGTGCTCGACTCACCGCTCGTCGTCCTCGTCACGGCGCTCGCGCCGGTACCAGGCGTCGAACTCGGCGGTGTCGCCGAGGTCGGCGCCCGGCTCCTTCTCGGGCTCGTCGGCCCGCCGCGGCCCACCCCCGGTGACGCCGAGGCCGGGGCGGGCGGGCGGCTGCTCCTCCTCGGGCACCTCTGCCTGCAGCGCGCGAGGCTGGTCGGCGGGCCGCTGCGGGGCGCGCTCGGGGCCGAACCAGGCGACGAACTCGCGCGTGGCGGCGATCTCGCCGGCCTCGTCGTCCTCCGCCCCCCGCGGGCGCCTTCCGGGCGGCAGCACGCCGAGGACCAGCGCGGCCATCTCCTCGGCGGCACGCGGCCGCGCCAGGCCGAGCATCGCCTTGCTCATGCGTGCCAGCTCGCCCGGGTCGGCCAGCAGGGGCGCGGCCGCCGCCACCAGGGCGGCCCCGTCGAGGCGCTCGTCGGGGACCACGCGCGCGCCGCCCGCCGCGGCCGCGGCCGCGGCGTTGGCGGCCTGGTGGCCGGCGGTGGCGTGGGGCAGCGGGACCATCACCGCCGGCATGCCCACGGCGGTCAGCTCCGCCATGGTCATCGCCCCCGACCGGGTGACGGCCAGGTCGGCGGCGGCGTAGGCGAGGTCCATGCGGTCGACGAAGGGCACCACCCTGACCAGCAGCCCGCGCGCCTCCGGGTCGGCCGCGCGCCAGGCGGCCCGCACCTCGGCCTCGTCGCGGCGCCCGCAGGCGTGCAGCACCTGGATGGCGCCCGGCTCGGGCCAGCGGGCGGTCGCGGCGACCAGCGCCCGGTTGATGCGCCGGGCGCCCTGGCTGCCGCCGAACACGAACAGGGTGCGGCGGCGCGGCTCCAGGCCGAAGGCGGCGAGCGCCTCGGCCCGCCGCGCGGCCCGGTCGAGCCGCAGCAGCTCCGGCCGGACCGGGTTGCCGACCAGCACCGCCTTGCCCGGCGGGAAGGCCGCCACCGCCGCGGCGACGCCGACGCCGACGCGCCGGGCGAAGCGGGCGGCCAGCCGGTTGGCCAGGCCGGGCACGGCGTTGGACTCGTGCAGCACCACCGGCACCCCGGCCAGGCGGGCGGCGGCGGCCACCGGCAGGGTGACGTAGCCGCCCATGCCGGCGACCACGTCGATGCGCTCGCGGCGCAGCAGCCGCAGGGCGGCGCCGGTGCCGGCGACGGCGGCGCCCGGCGCCAGCGCGGTCTCCAGGGCGAGGCGGCGGGAGAGCGGCAGGATCGGCAGCAGGTGCAGGCGGAAGCCCGCCTCGGGCACCACCCTGGTCTCGATCCCCCTGCTGGTGCCGGCGAAGCTCACGGTCGCGCCGGGCACGCGCTCGACCAGGGCGCGGGCAAGGGCCAGCCCTGGCACCACGTGGCCGCCGGTGCCGCCGGCGGCGACCAGGACGCGGGGGCCGTCCTGCGGGCGGCTGCGGTCAGCGGTCATCAGCGTTCCTCCTGCGATGGTCGTTCGCGCGCCGCCGCGGTGCCTGGCCCGACCGGCCGGCGCCTCGATTCACCGGGGGGCTACCGCTCGGCTTTGCGTGGTCGCCCGTCGCTCGGGTTCCGGCCTCGCCCTCGAGCCCCCCGGACCCCCTGCGGCGCCCGTCGGCCTCGCTCTCGAGCCCCCCGGACCCCCTGCGGCGCCCGTCGGCCTCGCTCTCGAGCCCCCCGGACCCCCTGCGGCGCCCGTCGGCCTGGCCGGCCCGCCGCGCGGCCGCCGCCCGCTGGGCGGGCGTGCCCCCGGCGCGGCCACCGCGGGCCGGGCCGGGCGCGCGGCCGGCGGCGGCGCGGTGCGGCGCGGTGGCCGCCGGGCGGCGGCGGTCGCGCCGCTCGGCCGGCGTGGCCGTGGCGAGCACCGCCGAGCGCGGCCGCCAGGCCTCCTGCTTGGCGAGGTTGAGCAGCATGCCGAGCGCGGTGAGCAGCACCAGCATGCTCGAGCCGCCGAAGGAGACCAGCGGCAGCGGCACCCCGGTGATCGGCAGCAGGCCGACCACCGCGCCGAGGTTGACCAGGGCCTGCGCCACGATCCAGATGGTGATCCCACCGGCAAGGTAGCGGCCGAAGGGGTCGGTCGAGCGGCGCGCCACGCGCACGCCGGCGTAGGCGAGGGTGATGAACATGCCGAGGACCGCGAGCGTGCCGAGCAGGCCGAGCTCCTCGCCGATGACGGCGAAGATGAAGTCGGTGTGGGCGTTGGGCAGGAAGGACCACTTCTGCCTGCTCTGGCCGAGGCCGACGCCGAGCAGGCCGCCCGAGCCGAAGGCGAGGTGGCCCTGCAGCAGCTGGAAGCCGCTGCTCTGCGGGTCGCCGGCCGGGTCGAGGAAGGCGGTCAGCCGGGCGCGCTGGTAGCCGCGCATGGTGGTGAGCCCGCCGAGCAGGCCGACCAGGCTGACGGCGCCGAGCACCCGCAGCGGCGTGCCGGCGAGGAACAGCATGGCGAAGCCGATCACGCACAGCAGCATGGTGGTGCCGAGGTCCGGCTCGGCGAGGACCAGCAGGGCCAGGGCCAGCATCACCGGCAGCACCGGCACCAGCAGGTGGCGGACGTCGCCGAGCAGCCGCTCCTTGCGCACCAGCACGTCGGCGGAGAACAGCAGCAGGGAGAGCTTGGCCAGCTCGGCCGGCTGAATGGTGAGCGGCCCGAGGCGAATCCAGCGGGTCGAGCCGTAGGCCCGCACCGCCGCCGGGTGGACCAGCACCACCAGCAGCAGCACGAAGGAGAGCAGCAGCAGCGGCACGGCGAGGCGGCGCCAGCGCCGGTAGTCCACCCGGCTGACCGCCAGCATCAGCACCACCCCGGTGCCGGCCCAGACGGCCTGGCGCTTGAGGTAGAGGTAGGAGTCGTGGTGCCGGGCGAAGGCCGCCACCGACGAGGCGGACAGCACCATCACCAGGCCGACCGCGAGCAGCGTGCCGACCAGCGCCAGGATCAGGAAGTAGCTGGAGCCCAGGCGCGCGCCGTGGCGGGTGTCGCGCCTGGCCGCAAGCGACCCCGCCCCCAGCCCCAGCGGGAACGCCGGCCGCTGCTCACGGGTGCCGGTCGCCACGAGAATCCCCTTCCGCTGTAGCTGGAAGCGCGTCATCGGAGGGGTCGGCCCTGTTCACCAGGGGGGCAGAACGCGCCCCCCCTGACCCCCCCGCCCCTGACCCGCCCACGCGGCTGGCACCGCTCCCCCCGCCGCGCCCGGCATCCCCCGGCGCGTCGCCGTGGCGTTCCGCCAGGCGGGCGACCGCGGCCGCGAAGGCTTGGCCGCGCTCGGCGTAGTCGCGGAACATGTCCTGGCTGGCGCAGGCCGGCGAGAGCAGCACGGTGTCGCCCGGCTCGGCCAGGCCGAAGCCGACCGTGACCGCCTCGCCGATGGAGGCCGCCCTGGCCACGGGGCCGGCGAAGCCGGCCCGGTCGAGCGCGGCGGCCAGCTCGTCGGCCGCCTCGCCGAGCAGCACCACCCCGACCAGGTGGGAGCTCCCGGCCGCCACCAGCTCGTCGAAGGCCAAGCCCTTGTTGCGGCCGCCGGCGACCCAGACGACCCGGGGGAAGGCCGTGATCGCCCTGGCGGCGGCGTGCGGGTTGGTCGCCTTGGAGTCGTCGACGAAGCTGACCCCGCGAACCTCGCCGACGCCGGCGAGGCGGTGGGGACGGGGCCGGAAGGCGGCCACCGTCCGCGCCATCGCCGCCGGGTGGGCGCCGAGCGCCAGGGCCAGGCCGGAGGCGGCCAGCGCGTTGGCCAGGTTGTGGCGCCCGGGCAGGCGCAGCGCGGCCACGCGCCAGAGCCCGCCCTCGACGCCGGGGATGCGCGACAGGGCGACGCCGGCCTCGACGCCGAGGCCGCCCGGCTCGGCCCGCCCGGTCGAGAACGGCACCGGCCGGCCGGGGGCGCCGGCGGCGTGGGCCACCACCACCGGGTCGCCGATCGGGTACAGCGACCAGTCGTCGGCGCCCTGGTTGGCCCAGATGCGCGCCTTGGCGGCCGCGTAGGCGTCCAGGCCGGGGTGCCAGTCGAGGTGGTCGGGGGCGAAGTTGAGCCAGGCGCCCGCGGACAGGCGCAGGCTGTGGGTGAAGCGGAGCTGGAAGCTGGACAGCTCCACCACCACGGCGTCGGGCGCCGGCGTGGCGAGCACGGCGTCGACCAGCGGCCGGCCGACGTTGCCGGCGGCGACCGCGTGCAGGCCGCTGGCGGTGAGCATGGCGGCGGCCAGCTCGGTGGTGGTGGTCTTGCCGTTGGTGCCGGTCACCCCGACCAGCGGCATGGCGGCCAGGCGAGCGCCGAGCTCCACCTCGCTCCAGACGGGGACCCCGGCGCCGAGGGCGGCCTGGATCAGCGGGTGGCGCTCGGGCATCCCGGGCGTGACCAGCAGCAGCCGCCGCCCCTCGAGCAGCTCGACCGCGCCGGGTCCGAGGTGGCTCTTGACGCCGGCGGCGTCCAGCTCGGCGACGTCGAGGTCGGCGACGTCGTCGCAGGCGAGCACGTCGGCGCCGCAGGCGGCGAGGGCGCGGGCGGCCGCCCTGCCGCTGACCCCCAGCCCGGCGACCAGCACGGGCAGGCCGGCGAGGCGCTCGCGCAGGTCGGGCGCCGCAGCGGAGCCGCGCTCAGCCACTGGTCCCTCCGCGGGTGATGAACTCGGCGTAGAACAGGCCGAGGCCGAAGGCGACGGCCAGGCCGGCCAGGATCCAGAAGCGCACGATGACGGTGAACTCCGGCCACTGCGACAGCTCGAAGTGCAGGTGGATCGGGGCCATCTTGAAGACGCGGCGGTGCAGGAAGCGGAACGAGGCGATCTGCACGATCACCGAGAGGACCTCGACCACGTAGAGTCGCCCCCATCATCGCCGCCGCCCCCACCGCCAGGTCGAGCGAGCCGGCCGCCTCGAGTGGGTAGCAGCCGGGCGCGTTGACGGGCGGGGCCAGGCAGGAGTGGCGGAACTGCCAGAAGGCGATCACCACGTAGGCGCTGACCACCAGCACGGTGGAGCCGGAGGCGAGCCCGTCCATGCCGTCGGTCAGGTTGACCCCGTTGGAGGTGGCCGAGACGATCAGCAGGCTGGTGCCGCTCAGGGGGCGGATGAAGGAGATCCCGTGGTAGGCGTGCGCCCAGTAGAAGGCGCCGACGCCCAGGCCGATGGCGGCCAGCGCCTGCCCGGTGAACTTGGCCGTCTTGGTGAGGCCGAGGCTGCGCTGGTTGCGGATCTTGAGGTAGTCGTCGACGAAGCCGACCACGCCGAGGGCGACCATGGTGATCATCACCAGCAGCCCCTGCGGGGTGAGGCGGACGTCGATCAGCATGTGGGCGACGCCGTAGCCGGCCGCCGCGCCGAGGATCATCACCGCCCCGCCCATGGTCGGGGTGCCCCGCTTGGTCTGGTGGGAGTCGGGCAGGTCGACCTGGATGAGCTGGCCGAGGTTGTGGCGACGGAAGCTGCGGATCGCCAGCGGCGTGCCGACCAGCCCGACGGCGAGCGCGACGGCCGCGGCGACCAGGATGCCGACCACGGCTAGGCCCCTTCCTCCGGCGGGGCGGAAAGCGCCCCCCCGGACCCCCCCAAGGGGGCCTCTGGCGAGAGGAGGCGGTCGGCCACGCGGTCGAGGGCGACCACCCGGCTCGCCTTGACCAGGACCACGTCGCCGGGGGCGAGCCCGGCGCTGACGGCGGCGACGGCCGCGTCGGCGTCGGCGACGGCGGTGGCCTCCTCCGGCCACATGCCCTCCATGCGCGCCGCCCGGACCAGGACCTCGCCGAGCTCACCGACCCCGACCAGCCGGTCGATGCCAAGGCGCGCGGCCAGCCGGCCGAGCCGGTCGTGCTCGCCGGCCGCCGCCTCGCCGAGCTCGGCCATCTCCCCCAGCACCGCCACGGTGCGGCCGCCGCCGCGCCCGGCGGCGGCCAGCGCCTTGAGCGCCGCCGCCATCGAGGTGGGGTTGGCGTTGTAGGCGTCGTTGATCACCGTGATCCCGTCCGCTCGGCGCTCGACCTGCATGCGCATCGGCGACAGGCGGGCGCCGGCGAGGCCGGCGGCGATCTCCTCGGGGCCGATGCCCATCACCCAGGCGGCTGCCGCCGCCGCGAGGGCGTTGGCCACCAGGTGCTCGCCCATCGCCGGCAGCACCACGGCGGCGGCGCCCGCCGGGGTGCGCAGCCGGAAGCGCGCCCGGCCGGCCGCGTCCAGCTCGACGTCCTCGGCGCGCACGTCCGACCCCGTGCCCAGGCCGAAGCTGACCACCCGCGCGACGGTCCGCTCGGCCATCGCTGCCACCAGCGGGTCGTCGGCGGCGAGCAGCGCCACGCCGTCGCCGGGCAGGGCCTCGACCAGCTCGGCCTTGGCCTTGGCGATGGCCTGGCGGGAGCCGAACACGCCGATGTGGGCCTCGCCGACGTTGAGGACCACGCCCACCTCGGGCCGGGCGAGGCGGGCCAGCGTGGCGATGTGGCCGGGGCCGCGCGCGCCCAGCTCGACCACCAGGGCCTCGGTGTCCGGCCGCAGCCTGGCGAGGGTGAGGGGCAGGCCCAGCTCGTTGTTGAACGAGGCCGTGTTGGCCACGGTGCGCAGCCGCGTGGCCAGCGCCGCGGCGAGCAGGTCCTTGGTGGTGGTCTTGCCGACCGAGCCGGTGATCCCGACCACCCGGGCGCCCGACCGGGCGCGCAGCTCGGCGGCCACCCCGGCAAGGCCGGTCAGGGCGTCGTCGACCTCGACGCGCGGCCCGGCCGCGACCGTGCCGCGCCGGGCGAGCACCGCGGCGGCGCCGGCCGCGAGCGCCTCCGGCGCGAAGCGGGCGCCGTCGGTGCGGCTGCCAGGCAGCGCCACGAACAGCGCGCCGGCGCTCACCTGGCGGGAGTCGGCCACCACGGCGCTGACGGTGCCGCCCGGATCGCCGTCGCGCAGCGTCCCGCCGGCGGCGCGGGCGACCTCCCCGAGGGTGAGCGGGATCACGGTCCGGCGCCCCGCTCCGGCGGCCCCGCCTCGCCGAGCAGGCGGGCCAGCTCCTCGGCGGCCACCACCCGGTCGTCGAACGGCACCTTGCGCCCGTCGGCGAACTCCTGGCCCTGCTCGTGGCCCTTGCCGGCGATCACCACCGCGTCACCCTGCCCGGCGGCCTCCAGCGCCTCGGCGATGGCCGCGCGGCGGTCGACCGTCGCCCACCAGGCGCCAGGCTCGGCGCTGCGGCGCACGCCCGCGACCACCTCGTCCACGATCGCGTCGGGCCGCTCCGAGCGCGGGTTGTCGGAGGTGACCACCACCAGGTCGGCGAGGCGCCCGGCGATCGCGCCCATCAGCGGCCGCTTGGCCCGGTCGCGGTCGCCGCCGCAACCGAACACCACGATCACCCGCTTCTCGCTCACCGCCCTGGCGGCCCGCAGCACGTTGTCGAGCGAGTCGGGCGTGTGGGCGTAGTCGACCAGCACGGTGAACGGCTGGCCGAGGTCGATCCGCTCGAAGCGGCCGGGCACCCCGGCGAGCGTCTCCAGGCCGGCCACGGCGGTGCCGAGGTCGATGCCGATGGCGTCGGCCGCCGCCAGGGCGCCGAGCGCGTTGGCCACGTTGAACTGGCCCGCCAGGCGCAGCCGCACGGCGGCCGCGCCGGCGGGGCTGTCCAGCCGGAAGCTGGTGCCTGCCAGGGTCGCCTCCACCACCGACGCGCGCCACGCCGCCGCCGGGCCGGTCCCGGTGGTCACCACCGGCACCTCGGCGTCCGGTCCGGCGAGGCGGCGGCCGTAGGGGTCGTCGGCGTTGACCACGCCGAGGCCGGTGAACGGGCGCGTGAACAGCTTGCGCTTGGACTGGTAGTAGTCCTCCAGGTCGGCGTGGAAGTCGAGGTGGTCCTGGGTGAGGTTGGTGAACACCGCCACCCGGTACCAGGTGCGGTCGACGCGGCCGAGGGCGAGGCCGTGGCTGGAGACCTCCATGGCCGCGGCCTCGACGCCGCTGTCGGCCATCTCGGCGAGCAGCCGTTGCAGGTCGGGGGCCTCCGGGGTGGTGTGGGCGACCGGCCGGCGCTGGTCGGAGATGCGCACCTCCACCGTGCCGATCACCCCCGTGGTGCGCCCCGCCGCCCGGAAGATCGCCTCCAGCATGAAGGTGGTGGTGGTCTTGCCGTTGGTGCCGGTCACCCCGACCAGGTCGAAGCGGCGCGACGGGCTGCCCCAGAAGGCCTCCGCCAGCGGCGCCAGCGCGGCCCGTACCGAGCCGACCCTGAGCTGCGGCAGCGGCAGCTCGAGCAGCCGCTCGACCACCAGGGCGGCCGCGCCCGCCGCGACGGCGCGCTCGGCCAGGTCGTGACCGTCCAGCCTGGCGCCGGGGACGCAGCAGAAGAGGGCTCCGGGAGTGACCGCGCGGGTGTCGAGCACGACGTCGGTGACGTGGACCTCGCCGCCGTCGGGGACGCCCGAGCCGATCGCGGCGGCGAGCGAGCCGAGCGGGACGCGCCTGGCCGTCAAGGTCATGAACGTCCGAACCCGCGTCGGAGGGCGGGGCGACCGGCTGCGGGAAGGCCGGGCCCGTGGTCGTGCGGCCGCCACCAGGGCGGCGGCCCGCGAAAGCCTAGCACCCGCGCCCCGGCAACGTGCCTCGCGGAGGCCGGCGCCGCCGAGGCGATACAAGAAGGAGACCTCATGGTGCCGGACGCGCAGGAACGGACGGTGGCACCCGCAGGCGGGTGAGCGCGTAGCGGGCGACCTGGCGGAAGACGGGGGCGGCCACCACCCCGCCAAAGATCGGGGTGGGCTGGTCGAGCACCACCGCGACCACCACCGCCGGGTGCTCCGCGGGGGCGAAGCCGATGAAGCTGGCCATGTAGGCGCCGGGCAGGTAGCCGCGGCCGTGCGGGTTGGGCTTGCGCGCCGTGCCGGTCTTGCCGGCCACCGACCAGTCGCCGAGGGCCGCCTCGGTGCCGGTGCCGCGCCCGGTCACCACGCCCTGCAGGATGCTGGTGAGGGTGCGGCTGGTCTGCTCGGACACCACCCGGCGGGCCGGGCGGCGCGGCGCCGGCTGGAAGCGGCCGTGCGCGTCGATCGTGCCCCTGAGCAGCGACGGCGGCACCTGCATGCCGCCGTTGGCGACGGCCGCGTAGACCTCGGCCGCCTGCAGCACGGTGACGGCGACCCCCTGGCCGATGGCGTTGACGCCCAGGTCGGTGCAGCGCCAGTTGGACGCCGGGGTGACCAGCCCTGGCGACTCGCCTGGCAGGTCGATGCCGGTGCGCCGGCCGTAGCCGAAGTTCAGCTCCGCCCGTGCCAGGCGTGCGGCGCCGAGCCGGCTCGCCACCTTGATGGTGCCGACGTTGGAGGACTGGGCGACCACGTCAGCGAAGGACAGCACCTCTTCGGGGTGCTCGTGGGAGTCGTGGAAGGTCTTCACCCCTGGGCAGAGGTTCAACGCCGACGGCACCCGGAGCTGGGTGCCTGGGGTGACCACGCCGGCCTCGAGGGCCGCGGCGGCGGTGATGGTCTTGTTGGTCGAGCCCGGCTCGAACACGTCCTCGACCGCCCGGTTGCGCCACGCCCCCGGGGCCGCCTTGCCGTAGCGGTTGGGGTCGAAGCCGGGCAGGTTGGCCATTGCCAGCACCTCGCCGGTCGAGGGGGCGAGCACCACCACCGAGCCGCCCTTGGCGTGGTTGGCGCGCACCGCCTGGCTCAGCGCCCGCTCGGCCTCGTACTGCAGCGGCTGGTCGAGGGTGAGCACCACGTCGGTGCCCGGCTCCGGCGGCGTGACGGAGCTGTGTCCCGAGGGGATCGGGCGGCCCTTGGGGTCCTGCTCGAGCACGAGCTGGCCGGAGCGGCCGCGCAGCAGCCCGTCGTACTGCCGCTCGACGCCGGAGAGGCCCTTGCCGTCCGGGTCGACGAAGCCGAGCACCTGGGCGGCGAGCGCGCCTGAGGGGTAGCTGCGCACGGTGTCGCCGAGCACACCGATGCCTGGCAGGTGCAGCCGCGCCACGGCGTCCCCCCGCGGGGCGGGGACCCGCCGGGCCAGGTACACCCAGGGCAGCGGGGAGGCCAGCTTGCGGCGCAGGTCGGCGACCGGCCGCGGCAGCAGCGGGGCGAGCCGGCGGGCGGTGGCCTCGCGGTCGCGGAGCAGGCGCGGCTGGGCGTAGACGGCCCTCGCGTCGACCGAGAGGGCGAGGTCGTTGTTGTTGCGGTCGATCACGTGGCCGCGGTTGGCGGGCAGCTCGATGGTGCGCATCCGCTGCCTGGCCGCCGCCTGGTCGAGGGAGCCGGCGTCGACCACCTGGAGGACCACCAGCCGGCCGGTGATGGCGAGGAACGCCAACAGGGTGGCGCCGAGCACCACCAGCAGGCGCTTGCCGCCGTCACCGCGGCCTGGGCCGCGGCCACGGCCACGACTGCGCTTCCGCCGGCGGCGACGGGCCGGGCCCCGTCCGCTCGCCATTCGCTCCCCCTCCCTCGGTCCGCCGGGTGCACGGCCGGCGGCCGCCACCTCCAGACTGCTCGACCGGGCCGCGGAGCTCGCTCGGCGAGCAAGCCCCGCGGCCCGGTCGCGGACCTTGCGACAGGTCCGCCGTGCGCCCCGGAGGCCAGGGAAGGGGCCTCCGGACCGTGTGCCCGCCCGGGTTACCCCGGACTTCTCCTGCTGCTCACTGCGTCTTTCCTTTGGTCAGGCGCGCTCGGGGGTCGGGGAAGTCGGGGAAGGGACCCCCGAGCGCGCGGTCATGGCTGGGCCAGGTACGGCTTGAGCGGGTCGGGGTCCTGGGCCCAGGCGCTGTCGCCCAGGCGGGTCCCGGGGGCGGCGGGGGAAGTCGCCTGCCCCCGGGACCCGGTGGCGGGCCGGCCACCGGGCCAGGCCGCCACCCGCGGCCTGCCCGCCGGGACCATGCCGCGACCGGTGGCGACCCTGGTGATGCGCCCTGGCGCCTTGAGCCGGTCGACCTCGGCCTGCAGCGCGCCGTAGCGCCGCTCCGCCTGGCGGTTGGCCTGCGACAGGTGGGCGATCTCGAACGCCTGCTGGCTGACGGTCACGTTGAGGGTCACCAACCCGAGCACCCCGGCCACCATCAGGCCGAGGGTCAGCAGCACGAACGGCAGCCTGCGGCGGCGTCCGACGGGGGCGACGGCACGCAGCCGGAATAGCGGCGGAGCCGGGGGCCGCGGCGCCGGACGGGTCGGTGCGGCGCGGCCTGCGGCCATGCTCATGCTGTCCCCCTGCGGGTCTGGGTCCGGCGCGAGGCGGCGGGACCGGTGTCGGACGGGTCTGCGAGCTTCTCGGCCGCGCGCAGCTTGGCGCTCTCCGCGCGCGGGTTGGCGGCCACCTCGGCCGCGTCCGGCGTCTCCGGCCGCCGCGTGAGCAGCGCGAGCCGCGCCGGCGGTGGCGCCGGCGCCACCGGCAGCGGCGGCCCGGCCGGGGCCGGGGCGCGGCCCGCGGCCTCGGCGAAGGTCTGCTTCACGATGCGGTCCTCGAGCGAGTGGTAGCTCAGCGCCACCACCCGCCCGCCGGGGGCGAGCAGCTCGATCGCCTGCGGCAGCGAGGCCCGCAGCGCGGCCAGCTCGCCGTTGACCTCGATGCGCAGGGCCTGGAAGGTGCGCCGTGCCGGGTGCGGGCCGCCACGCCTTGCCGCCGCGGGCACCGCGGCCTTGATCAGCTCCACCAGCTCCCCGGTGGTGCGCACCGGCGCGCGGCGGCGGGCCGCCTCGACGAAGCGGGCGATGCGGCCGGCGAAGCGCTCCTCGCCGTAGTCGCGCAGCACCCGCGCCAGCTCGGCGCGCGGGTAGCCGTTGACCACCTCGGCCGCCGTCACCCCGCCGGTCGGGTCCATGCGCATGTCGAGCGGGGCGTCGTGGCGGTAGCTGAAGCCTCGCGCCGCCTCGTCCAGCTGCAGCGAGGAGACGCCGAGGTCGTACAGGACGCCGTCGACGGCGGCCAGGCCGAGCTCCTCGGCCACCCGGCCGAGGTCGGCGAAGGAGGCCGCCACCGCGACCAGGCGCTCGCCGAAGCGGGCCAGCCGCTCGCGGGCCAGGGCGAGGGCGGCCGGGTCGCGGTCCAGCCCGACCACGCGACCGTCCGGCTCGCTCGCGGCGAGCAGGGCCTCGGCGTGGCCGCCGAGGCCGAGGGTGGCATCCACCCAGACCCCCTTCGGCCGCGGGCGCAGCAGCTCGACGCAGCGGTGCAGCATCACCGGCTGGTGCGTCGGCACGCTCGTCAACACCATCAGATCCCCAGCTCGGCGAGGTGGGCGGCGTTGGCCTGCTCGGAGTAGGCGGCCTGGGCGGTCGGCATGTAGCGCTCCCACTCGGCGCGGTCCCAGATCTCGATGCGGCTCAGCTGGCCGACCACCACGACGTCCTTGGTGAGGCTGGCGTAGTCGCGCAGTGGCTGCGGGATGACCACCCGGCCCTGGGCGTCGGCGCTCTCCTGGCTGGCGCCGGCGACGAACACGCGCACGAAGTCGCGGCTGGGACGCTCGGTCAGGGGCAGGTTGCGCAGCTTGTCGGCGAAGGACTGGAACTCCGCCAACGGGAAGACGTAGAGGCAGCGCTCGATGCCCTTGGTGAAGACCATGTCCTGTCCCAGTTCGTCACGAAACTTGCGCGGGAGGATGACGCGGCCCTTGGGATCGAGGGAGTGGTCGTAGGTGCCAATGAACAAGCGGCCCCGACCCCCTCCCACCGCCTTCCTCCACTAGCCGCCACTTTACTCCACCGCCTACCCCAGGTCAACGCGTTCCGTTGGCCGCCAGCTCCTGGAAATAGCCATCTGAGCAGGCATTATCCAACCAGCGACCGCCAGGACGGGCGAACCAGTTAGTCCCGCCGCCGTGGTGCGGCAGGGCGGCTCAATGGTCGGAAAAGCGCTGCTCACGCCTATCTGAGCGACTTGCAAGGTGGTTGGAGGCGCGAGTGGAGGAAAGTGGAGCGGCGCGGGATGTGAGCCGCCGCTGACTCTGACTACGCCCGTGTCGAGCACATCGCTGCTGCGGAACACGCCCGACGAGCAGACGAGCTGGACGTTCGCGACGCGTTGGTCTACCCGGGCAGCATCGGGGGTCCGCCCGATTCGGTGGGAGCATCGTCGACGAGTCCTCCGCCCGCGCCGCCGTGACCGAAGTCACGACCGAGTGAGCACCACCCCGACAACCTGACCAGCAAGCCCCGCCCAGCAGCCGCCCGGCGGGGCTTCCCACCTCCCCAACATGCCCACCGCCAACGACGCCTACATGCTCACGCCGAATGCCGGGCAACACATTGGCCCTGCCTAGTCCTCGGCGTCTTGGTTGGAGACATTCGTTTCGAGAGCGTCCTCCAACACCAGCCGTGCTCGATCGGGCACCGGTTCGTCGGGGAACACCTCGGCGCACACCGCCAGAACCTGATCCACCGAAGTCGCGGCGCCGGGCAGCCAGAACCTTCATTGCGAGCAGATGCTCAGGGGAGGCCGCCGCGACCCGGAGCCCGGGATGGTCGAACACGCGCGGCGCTGAGGGGTCCCCACCAGGGGCGACGTACGAACTCGCTTGCTGGTTGAGCCACCAGTCTGGAAGGCCGAGTTCGTTGGCGACAGCTCGGGCCGCCTCCAACACGATGCCGTGCGGCTCGAAGACTGCGTCGATGTCGCGGGTCGCTCGGCGAGCGTCGTATGCCAGCGCCATTGCCGCACCGCCGAACACGTAGACGTCGGCGACGACGCCACGGCGCACCAGTCGATCGCCGAGCCGGCGGAAGGCGTCCTCGATCGCGCGGCGATCCAGCAGCGGCTCTGTCCCGCTCACGCAACGTCCAGTTCGTGGGCGGCGACGAAGACGCCACGGCGCCGGAACGCAGCCGGCGCGTGGACGACTGCGTCCACGCGAGCGGCAGGAGTGTTGAACGGGAACCAGAAGCGCCGCAGGCGCCGCGGCTCGCTCCACAGTGGCGCGCCACGACCATCCTGGGCTGCGAGGTGCTCGGCAAGCGCGGCAAGCAGGACATCCCACCGTTCGTTGCCCGTGCGGGGTGGCTCATCGATCAATAGCCGAAAGCGAGCCTCGACCGGTTCCCACCGATACTCCTCAAGGAACTCGGCGACCAGCCGCCACCTCGCCGACCGGTGTGCATCCGGCAGCAGCCTGGCGAGGTCGGCAAGCGTCATCGCCCGATACGGTCCGGGACCGTTGGCCTGATCCATGGCCATAACCGTAGCCCAAGTCCGCACCTTGGTTCTCGATTTCCCAGGTCCTGTCGAGTGTCGTTGTCATATGGTCGGCGCAGACCTCCCCTCAGGCGGCGCGCGGGCGGCGGGCGGCGACGCCGGGGGGCTGGCTCTGGACCTCGTCGGGTGCCGGGGGCGGGAGCAGCTCGGCCGGCACCTCGACCGGGTTGGGGACGAAGGCACCCGAGCCCTCGCCGAGCAGCTCGCGGTCGACCGAGAAGGACGACTCGAGCGCGCCGACGGTGATGCGGTCGACGGCCACCGGCCGGTGGCTGCCCGGGTCGAAGTAGAGCACCTCGGCGGTGTAGGGCACCGGCTGCTTGGCCCGCAGGCCGTCCGGGCCGGCGCCGCCGACGGTCCCGGTGCGCAGCTCGCGGGTGCCGTTGACCACCTGCGTGCCGAAGCTGTGCAGGTGGCCGTCGAGCACCGTCGCCACGCTGCCGAGGGCGTACCTGGCGAGGGCGGGGTCGTGCACCATCAGCACGTCGGGGCGCCGCACCTGCCCGTCGAGCTCGGTGGCGACGTCGACGCTGCGCCGCTCCTTGAGCCGCTCGAACTCGTCGACGCGGTAGCCCCGCCCCGGCGAGAACACCGGGTCGGCGACGCCGTAGAAGCGGATGCCCTGCACCGTAGCGGCCGAGTCGTCCAGCACGCGGGCGTTGGGGTTGGCCGCCACCGCGGCGACCATGGCGGGGTTGTCGTGGTTGCCCTTGACGAACAGGTACGGGACCTCGAAGTCGCGCACCCTGCGGGTGATGCTGCGCTCCGGCGGCAGGCCCCAGGTGCCCATGTCGCCGGTGTCGACCACCGCGGCCACCTCGAACTTGGCGGCCAGCTCCCTGGCGAGGTCGAAGCCGGCCGGGTTGAGGTGCACGTCGGAGACGTGCAGCACGCGCACGGTGGCCCCGTCGAGCAGCGGCAGCGGCCGGCCGAGCGCGGCGTAGGCGCGGTTGAGGTTGGCGGTGATGCGGGCCATCTCGTCGCGCAGCGTCTGCAGGCGGTCGAGGCCGGTGCGGACGTCGCCGACCAGTGCGGGCGCGTACTCGACCGCGCCCTCGTAGCGCGGCGCCCTGAAGGCGCTGACGTCGTAGGTGGCCACCGACGGGACCAGCAGCACGGCGGTGGCGAGGGCGCCGCCGACCGCCGCGCCGGCGAGCCGCCGCGCGTCGCGCCGCCCGAACAGCAGCACGCCGGCCAGCCCGCCGAGCAGGCCCACCGCGGTGACCCGCAACAGGAAGTCCCTCGCGGCCTGGCGCGCGTCGCGCTCCAGCGGCGCCAGCGCGGCGTTCAGGCTGCGGCGGCGCAGCCCTCCTCCCGCCGCCTCGTCGTCCTCGTCGAGGGCGCGGTTGAGGGCGGCCACGTCGACGTCGTCGAGGGTCGCGCGGAACTGCAGCGGCCCGGAGTGGGTGCGGGCCGAGACCGAGCCGAACGGCGGCACCGCCAGCCGGCTGGAGCCACTGAGCGCGGGGCGTACGGACAGCCGCACCGAGGCCGGCCCGATGCGCGCGTCCTCACGGGCGAGCAGGGTGATGGCCAGGACGGCGCCGAGCGCGCCGGCGGCCACCGGGAGCAGCAGCAGCAGCGGGCCGCGGAGCCGGCGGGCGGGCGGCCGGGCGCGCGCCAGGAGCCGGCGGCCCAGGCCGCCGGTCGCCTCGCCTGCCATCGGGTAGCCCCCCTTCGCTCACCGAGGCATTGCCGTGCCGGAGTCCCCCATCCCCTCCTTGGTACACCAATGGGCGGCCGCCGCGCCGCCCGCTCCCTTGTGCCGGACCCGCCTCAGGCGGGCACCGCCGCGCCCGGCTCGACGGCGAGGTAGGGGACCCAGCCGGGGTCGATGTGGCCGACCGCGATCACGATCCAGAGCGTCTCCTTGGGCGCGCGCGGCTCGCGGCGCAGCCGGAAGCCGACCTCGTGCGGCAGGCGGTCTTCCTTGCGGCTGTTGCAGCGCCGGCAGGCGGCCACCACGTTCTCCCAGACGTGCAGGCCACCGCGCGAGCGCGGGACGACGTGGTCGACGTTCTCGGCGCGGGCGCCGCAGTACTGGCAGGTGTGGTCGTCGCGCACGAACACCGCCCGGCGCGACAGCCCCGCCCGCGCCCGGAAGGGCACCTTCACCACGTAGCGCAGCCGGATCACGCTCGGCGCCTGGATGGCGATGGTGGCGCCGCGGACCAGCGCGTCCCTTGGCACCAGGACGTCGGCTTTCTCCTTCAGGACGAGCACGACCGCCCGACGCACCGGCACGACGCAAATCGGCTGATACGAGGCGTTCAGCACCAGTGCTCGCTCCATTGGCTGCTCCCAGAGGTCACCGACGACGGATCGCACTGGCCATGAGTATAGCCAGCACTCCAGGAGGGCAGCGTGCGGTTTACCTCGTGTTCCCGCCGCCTTCCTCCCCCGGCACCACCGACCCGGCCGCTTCGCCCGCCGCGCGCGGCGACGCGCCCGGCTGCGGCCCGGCGCCCCCTTGGGGAGGCTCGAGCATGGTGATGCCCCAGGGCAGGCGGTAGCGCTCCGACGGCTCGAACACGGTCTCGGGCTCGCCGGCGGGCGGCGGCGGGTCGGGCAGCAGCACGCGGAACGACGAGCCGCCGCCCGGCCGGTCCTCCACCCAGGCGCGGCCGTCGTGCAGCTCCGCGAAGCGGGCCACCAGCGAGAGCCCGATGCCGACCCCTGGCGCGTGGCCGGGGGCGTTGGGACCCTGGCGGAACGGCTCGAACAGGGCGGTGCGCAGCTCCCTGGGCACCCCGGCGCCGGCGTCGTCGACCGCGATCAGCACGTCGCCGCGGTGGCGCGTCACCCTGACCCAGACCGGCGTGCCCTCGCCGGTGTGCCTGGCGGCGTTGGACAGCAGGTTCTCGACGATGCGCTCGACCTTGACGGGATCGACGCGGGCCACCACCGGGTCCAGGTGCAGGCCGAGGCGGCGGCCGTTCTCCCCCTCCCACTCCTCGGCGACCCGCGAGACGAGCGCGGCCAGGTCGCTGCGGCGCAACTTGGGGGTGACGATGCCGCGGCTCAGCCGGTCGAGGTCGAGCAGGTCGGAGAGGAGCCGGTCGAGCTTGGCGGCGCTGAACACCAGCCGGTCGACCAGCAGGTCGGCGTCGCCAGGGGCCAGGCTGGTGCGCGCCCGCTGCAGCGTCAGGGCGATGCCGATGACCGACGCGAGGGGCGTGCGCAGCTCGTGGGAGACCGCGTCGAGGAAGGTGTTCTTCATCTCGTCGACCGTGCGCAGCCGCCGCGCGGCGTCGCGTTCGAGCTGCAGGGCCTCGCGCATGGCCTGCTCGGCCAGCTTCTCGTCGGTGATGTCGACCCAGAGGCCCTGCCAGAAGCTGGGCCGCCCCGCCTCGTCGCGGACCAGCACGGCGTGGTCGCGGATCCAGACCTCGCGCCCGTCGCGGGCGAGCACCCGGTACTCCATGCGCCAGGGAGCGCTGCTGCGCTCGACCCGCGCGTCCTCGGCCAGCACCCGCTCGCGGTCGTCGGGGTGCACCAGGGTCTTCCAGAACCCGGGCCTGCCGACCTCTTCGGGGGTGTAGCCGAGCTTCTCCTCCACCTGGGGGCTGACGTACATCATCGGGGCGCCGCCGACGGCGTAGGCCTCCGAGTAGGTGACCGCGTCGATCTGCTCGATCAGGGTGCGGTAGCGCAGCTCATCGGCGCGCAACCAGGCCTGGGTGCCCGGCACGCCCCCTCCCTTCGCTGTTCGGTGCGTCATCGCTCCACCGGCCGTGGCGGCACGACCGCTCGAACTGGCGCAACCGTACCGCGACGAACAGCCGGAGGGCGACTCTCGGCACGAACGAGCGATAGCGACGCCGGACGGGCCGGGTCAGCCGGCGGCGCCCGGCCCGCCGGGCTGCGGCCGGTACAGGGCGTGGTACCAGAGGTCTGCGAGGGTCTGGACGGTGGTGTCGCGGTCCAGCGGCTCGCCGCGGACCGAGCGCAGGAACAGGGTCTGCTCGGCCATGGCGGCGAGGGCGGTCGCGGCGGTGTGGGTGTCGACCTCGCGGGTGAGCCCCTGGACGGCGGCGCGCTCGATGTTGCGGGCGATGCGGCCGACGAACTGGCGCCGCACGTCGTCGAGGACGCGGCCAAGCTCGGGGTCGTGCATCGACGCCTCGGTCCACAGGGCGATCAGGTCGGCGTCGGCGTCGTACAGGTCGGCCAGCCCGCCGAGGACCGCCACCAGGATCGCCCGCACCTGGTTCCCCGACGGGGTGTGCGGGCGCGGGAGTCCAGCCTGGTCCAGCGGGGGGCTACCGCTTCGCTCCATGACTCCCCCGGTCCCCCACGGCTGGCTGGCGAGGCCGACCAGGGTGGCGGCGTTCTCGTGGATCAGCGCGGCCAGCGCCGCCCGCTTGTTGGGGAAGTAGGCGTAGAAGGTGCCGTGCCCCACGCCGGCGCGGGCGACCACGTCCTCCACCCGTGCCTTGCCGTAGCCCAGGTCGGCGAAGGCCTGCCGGGCGGCGGCGAGCAGCTTGGCACGGGTCTCGGGTGCGGAAGGCATGGCCACGGGGAAGGATATCCGACAGGTTCCTCAGGCGATCCTTAGGGTGGCCCGGCCGCGGCGGCCGCCCGCAGCCGGCCCCGCGCTTCTACAATCGAGCCCGAAGAGACAGGACGAAAGGAGCACCGGGTGGCAACGACGCGCCCTGACACGGGTGGCATGGAGGACGTCGCCAACGCCTTCGACCGCATCCGCGCGAACATCGAGCGCGTGATCGAGGGCAAGCCCGAGGTGGTCCGGCTCGCCCTGATCGCGCTGCTGGCCGAGGGCCACGTGCTCATCGAGGACGTGCCCGGGGTTGGCAAGACCATGCTGGCCAAGGCCCTGGCCCGCTCGATCGACTGCTCGGTGCGGCGCATCCAGTTCACGCCCGACCTGCTGCCCTCCGACGTCACCGGCGTGAGCGTCTACAACCAGGAGCGGGGCGATTTCGAGTTCAAGCCGGGTGCGATCTTCGCCAACATCGTGCTCGGCGACGAGATCAACCGGGCGTCGCCCAAGACCCAGGCCGCCCTGCTCGAGTCGATGGAGGAGCGGCAGGTCACCATGGACGGGGTGACCTACCAGCTCGGCGTGCCGTTCATGGTGGTCGCCACCCAGAACCCGATCGAGCACGAGGGCACCTATCCCCTGCCGGAGGCCCAGCGCGACCGCTTCATGCTGCAGCTCGAGATCGGCTACCCGACCAGGGACGCGGAGATCGAGATCCTCGAGACCCACGGCCAGTCCTCCTCGCTGAACGACATCTCGCCGGTGGCCGACGCCCCCACCATCGCCACCATGATCGAGAGCTGCCGCACCGTGCACGTGGCCGCGAGCCTCAAGCGCTACATCGTCGACCTGATGCGGGCCAGCCGCGACCACGGCGACCTCGCCCTCGGGGCCAGCCCGAGGGCCGCGCTCGCGCTGCTCCGCGCCGCCCGCGCCGCCGCGGCGGTGACCGGCCGCGACTACGTCATCCCCGACGACATCAAGCCGCTGGTCGTGCCCGTCCTGGCCCACCGGTTGATCCTCGCGCCCGAGGCGCAGATGGTCGGCCGCGACACCACCGACGTGCTGACCGAGCTGCTGGAGTCGGTCCCGATCCCGATCCGCGGTCGCGGCGAGGGATAGCGCGGTGGGCTGGCGGACCTTCACCCCGAGGGCCTTCGGGTTCGGCGCCACCGCCGTCGGGCTGTGGCTCACCGGCGTGCTCACCGGCGTGCCCGAGCTGTTCATGCTCGCCATGGCCGCGCTGGTGCTGCCGCTCGGGGCCTGGGTGGTGGTGCGCTTCGGCCGCTACCGGCTGGCCTGCGTGCGCACGGTGCGGCCGCTGCGGGCCAGCGTCGGCAGCCGTATCGCGGCCACCGTGCGGCTGCACAACCCGTCCCGCTTCGAGACCGGCGTGCTGCTGCTCGAGGACCAGCTCCCCTACCAGTTCGGGCCGGCGGCCCGCTTCGTGGTGCCCGGCATCGCCGGCGGCGACCGCGAGACGCTCCACTACGAGCTGACCGCGATGACCCGTGGCCGCTACACCATCGGCCCGCTGTCGGTGCGGCTGCTCGACCCGTTCGGGCTGGCCCAGGTCACCTCACAGGTGGCAGGCACCTCCGAGGTGATCATCCACCCGCGGGTCGAGGGACTGCCCGCGCCGGGGATGGGCGGCGACTTCGCCAGCGCCTCCGCCGCCAGGGTGCGCCGCCTGTTCACCCGCGGCGACGAGTTCTACACCACCCGCGACTACCGCGACGGCGACGACCTGCGCAAGGTGCACTGGCGCTCGTCGGCCAAGCGCGGCCAGCTGATGATCAGGCAGGAGGAGCAGCCCTGGCGGGCGCGCGCCACGCTCGCCGTCGACCTGCGCCGCCACGCCCACAACGGCCACGGCGAGCACTCCTCGCTCGAGCGGACCATCTCGGCGGTCGCCTCGATGGTGGTCCGCCTCGCCCGCTCCGGCTACGAGCTGGCGCTGGTGACCGAGAGCGGCGAGCGCGTCCAGCCGCCGACGGGCAGCGACCAGGCCGCCGCCCTGCTCGACTTCCTCGCCACGGTGGGACCGAGCCGCGGTGACTCGCTGGTGCCGCTCGCCAACCAGCTCGCCCGCCTCTCCGGCGAGGGGCTGCTGCTGGCGGTGCTCACCGTCCCCGACCCGGAGGAGGCGGCGGTGCTCGCGCGCGCCCGCCTCGGCTTCGGCGGCGCGCTCGCCCTGCTGGTCCGGTCCGACACCTGGCTGGGGCTGGCCGCCCGCGACCTCGCCGCCGGCGACGCCCGCGCCGCCGGCGCGGCCACCATGCTGGAACGCGCCGGCTGGCGCAGCGCCACGATGACCCGCAGCGACCGACTGGAAACCCCATGGCAACGCCTGACCGCTCCGCTGGGGCGCGCAACACCGACGTCGCGCAGACGATCGCCCTCCTCGGCCTCCTGACCGGCGCCTCGCTGTCGGTCGGTCGCCTCTACGCGGGCAACGCCTGGTGGCTGCCGACGTGGCTCACCATGCTGTCCGCGGTCGGCCTCGCCGCCCTGCTGCGCCGCGCCGGCGCCGGCCAGCTGCTGTCGCTCGCCGGCATGGCCGCCGGCTTCGTGGTGGTCGCCGGGATCCTGCTGTTCCCCCGCACCCTCTGGGTGGTGGTGCCGACCCCGGGCACCCTGCAGGCGATGGCCGACGGGGTGCGGGTGGCCCTGCGCGGCGTGGTCGACCAGGCGGCACCGGTGGATGCCACCCGCGAGTTCCTGCTGATCACCTGCGCCGGGGCATGGGCGGTCGCGACCTCCGCCGACGGGCTCACCTTCCGCGCCAGGCAGCCGCTGCTCGCGGTGGTGCCGGCGCTGGGGCTGTTCGTCTTCCCGGCGATCGTGCGCAACTCGAGCCCCGGCTGGTACGCGCTGTGGTTCCTGCTCGGCGCGGCCGGCGTGCTGCTGACCGAGGGCCGGGCGCGCCTGACCACCTGGGGCCGCTGGGTGTCGAGCACCCGCTCCCGGCCGGCGTCGGGCTGGCGCCTGCCCTCCACCCCGGCCGCCAACATCGGCCGCTGGCTGGCGGTGGTCGCCTGCGCGGCGGGCCTGTTCCTCCCCTGGCTGCTGCCGGGCTACAACCGGGCGCCGCTGCTCGACTACCGCACCGGCGTCGCCGCCGACGCGCCGGTGAGCATCAACCCGTTCGTCTCCCTGCGCACCCGCCTGCGCGCCGCGCGCGAGTCGCGCATGTTCACCGTGGAGGCCGTCACCGGCGAGTACTGGCGCCTGCAGACCCTCGACCGCTTCGACGGGACCAACTTCTTCCCCTCCGGCCGGCCGGGCGACCTGGTCCCCTTCGTGAACGGCGCGCCGAACCTGGACGTCGCGCCTGGGGCGCGCGTCACCAGGCTCACCCAGCGCTACCAGATCGACCAGCTCGCCGGCAGCGGCAACGGCGCCATCCTGCCGGCGGCCGCGGCCCCGGTCAGCGTGGACGCCGGCCGGCGCGTCTGGCAGAGCCCGGCCAACCGCGGGATCGCGACCAAGTCCCGCTTCCGCCGCGGCTTCAGCTACCAGGTGGTCTCCACCATCCCGGCGCCACAGCCGCAGGACCTCCTGCGCGACCAGGACTACTCGCAGGAGCCGGGTGAGAACTACCTGCAGACCCAGGGTCTCGACGAGCGCGTCGTCAAGCTGGCGCAGGACCTCACCGACACCGTCCCCACGGCCTACCAGAAGGCCCTGGCCCTGCAGCGCTACCTGCGCTCCGACCAGTTCACCTACGACCTCGACGTGCCGGAGCTGTCCGGCGGCGGTGGCGACGACAGGCTCACCCGCTTCCTGTTCTCCGTGCGCCGGGGCTACTGCGAGCAGTTCGCCATCGCGATGGCGGCGATGGCCCGCGCGGTGCACCTGCCCGCCCGGGTCGCGATCGGCTTCACCCCGGGCCGGCGCATCGGCGACAGCTTCGAGGTCACCACCCGCGACGCCCACGCCTGGCCGGAGATCTGGTTCAACGACGTCGGCTGGGTGCGCTTCGAGCCCACTCCGCGGCCCGACCAGGTCGACGTCCCCGCCTACTCCCAGGTCCCGGTCCAGGCCCCGGTCCTGGCCACGGCGACGACCAGCCCAGGAAGCAAGGCGACCGCGACCACCGCGCCGACCCAGTCGACCGCCAACCGGCAGCAGGAGCGCCCCGACCCGGCGCTCGACCCGGCGCTGGGAGCCCGCGCGCGCGACCGCGGGCTCCTGCGGCGGCCGCTGGTGCTCGTCCCGCTGGTCCTGCTCGCCCTGGTGGCCGCCGTGCCGCTGGTCAAGGCGGCCCGCAACCTGCTGGCCAGGCGGCGGGCGGAGAAGCGCCCGCGCGACGCGGTGGCCGAGGCCTACCGGGAGGTGTCCGCCTGGGCCGGCGATGCCGGCATCGGCCGCCGTCCGGCCGAGACCCCGCACGCCTACGCGGCCCGGCTGGCAGCCGACCACGAAGCCGCCGCCGCGCCGCTGGACGAGCTGACCGAGCTGTACGTGGCGGCCGAGTACGCCCTGGACGGCACCGGCGAGCAGGAGGCCCACCGGGCGCGCCGGCTCGCCAGGACCGTCCGTGCCCGCCTGGCCGCCGGTCTGGGCCCCAGGCGCCGGGTGGTGGCCGCGCTCAGCCCGCGCAGCCTGATCGCCCCGCACCCGATGGTGGTCCGCCCGGCGTGGCCGAGCGGCGCCGCGCCCGAGGAGGAGAAGGTCCCGGCGCTGCACCGCTGAGCCGGGCTGAGCCGACGGGCGGGCGCGAACCAGGAATCAGGGCGCCCCGCCGGCCGATGGCGGGGCGCGGTACGGCTTGGAGGGACGGGCTAGGGGGGCGGCGGGCCGCCGCGCTCCTCCCAGCGCTGGCGCCAGCGCTCGGTCATCTTGCCCCACCACGACTCGATGCCGCGGGATGGCGAGGAGGGCCGCGACGGCGACGCCTCGGGAGCCGCCTTGGCCGCCGCCGGCCGCTCGACCGAGGCCCGGCGCCGCAGCGTGCGCACGAACTCGAAGATCGCCACCAGCATGATCACGAACCCGGCGACACCGAGCCCGACGTTCTTGGCGAATCCTGCGACCAGCACGACGAGGCCCACGACGAAGCCGAGCGCGACGAGCTTCAGGCGCCGGGAAAGGTGCGCCTGGAAGGTCGATCCCACGTGGTGGGCGAACTTTGGATCTTCCTCGAGCAGGCGCCGCTCGATCTCGGCCAGGATGCGCTGCTCGTGATCGGACAGGGGCATCGCAACGCTCTCCGTCCGGGACGTGGCCGTTGGTGACGAATGCGAGTGTACCCGGGGTGTGGGGGCACCAACAACAGCGGCGCCACCCGTTTCGGGGACTTCTCAGCGGCCGCTGAAGCGGGGCGGCCGTCGCTCGGCGAAGGCGGCGCGGGCCTCACGGTGGTCGGCGGAGGCCAAGGTGAGGCGCTGCGCCCTGCGGGCGGCGCTGAGCCCCTCGCTGACGCCGCGGTCGAACGCCTCGTTGAGCAACTGCTTGGCCATGCCGAGCGCCAGGGTGGGGCCGCTGGCCAGGCCGGCGGCCAGCTCGGCGGCGGCGAGGGCCAGGTCGGCGTCGGGCACGACGCGGTTGACCAGCCCGATCTGCTCGGCCTCGGCGGCGCCGACCTGGCGGCCGGTGAACACCAGCTCCTTGGCCCTGCCGAGCCCGATCAGGCGCGGCAGGCGCTCGGTGCCGCCGAGGTCGGGCACGATCGCCCAGCGCATCTCCCAGCTGGCGAACTGCGCCGAGGCGGCGGCGAGGCGCAGGTCGCAGGCGATGGCGAGCTGCAGGCCGCCACCGACGGCCAGGCCGTTGACGGCCGCGACCACCGGCTTCGGCAGCAGCTCGAAGGCGCCGATGGCGCGCTGCAGCTCGCCGATCACCGTGTCGGCGTGGTCCACCTCGGCCATGCCGGCGAACTCGGCCAGGTCGAGCCCCGAGGAGAAGGCGCGGCCAGCCCCGGTGACCACCACCGCGCCGACGTCCGGGTCCTCGGCGGCCCTGGCGGCCGCGCGCCGCAGCTCCTCGAACGTCTGCCGGTCCATGGCGTTGAGCTTGTCGGGCAGGGACATCGTGACCGTCGCAACCCGGTCCTCGACCTGGTAGAGGACCCTGTCGGCCATGCCGGCTCCTTCGCCTACGGGAACTGGGGAGCGCCAGCCTAGCGTCTGTCAGCCCTCGTCGGGTCGCTCGCGGCGGACCCTGGGGGCCTCGCGGGCCTCCCGGAAGGCCTCCGGCGCCTCGGCGGCAAGGGAGGCGAGGGAGGCGAGGTCGAGCGCGCCGTCGCCGAAGCGGGCGCGCACCGCGTCGGCGGCGCGCACGGCCGCCTCCCAGCCGGGCCGCTCCGGGCCGAACCTGAGCTGCGTCGGCGCCGTCGCGTCGCTGAGGTTGGAGGCGGCCACGCCGACCAGCCGTACGGGCACCCGGCCGAGCCGCAGGCGCCGCAGCAGGTCGGCGGCAATCCGGTGGATCTCGGCGTCGACGTCGGTCGGGTCCGGGAGGGTGCGGGCGCGGGTGATCGTCTTGAAGTCGGCGTAGCGGAGCTTGAGGGTGACCGTGCGGCCGACCACGCCGGCCTCGCGCAGCCGTCGCCCGACCCGGGTGGCGCAGCGCAGCACCTCGCGGGCGAGCGCCTCCGGGTCGTCGATGTCGTTGGCGAAGGTCTCCTCGGAGGAGATCGACTTGGCCGCCTCGTACGGCTCCACCGGGCGCGGGTCGCGCGCCCAGGCCAGCTCGTGGAGCTGGGCACCGGCGGCCGCGCCGAGCGCCCCCTCCAGGGTGGACCTCGGCGTGCGCGCCACCTCGCCGACGGTGCGCAGGCCGTAGCGGGCGAGCACGGCGATGGTGGCCTGGCCGGCGCCCCAGAGGGCGGCGACCGGCAGCGGGTGGAGGAAGTCGAGGCTGCGGCTCGGCGGGACGACCAGCAGGCCGTCGGGCTTGCCGCGGGTGGAGGCGAGCTTGGCCAGGTACTTGTTGGCGGCCACCCCGACGGTCAGCGGCAGGCCGACCTCGCCGGCAACCCGCGCCCGCAGCAGCCGGGCGATCGACAGCGCGTCGCCGAACAGGCGGCGCACCCCCGCGACGTCGAGGAACGCCTCGTCGAGGGAGAGCGGCTCCACCAGCGGGGTGACCTCGTGGAAGATGCGCGACACCTGCTTGGAGTAGCGCCGGTAGGCGGCGAAGTCGGGCGGCACCGCGACCGCCTGCGGGCAGAGGCCGCGGGCGCGCGCCATCGGCATGGCGTTGCGGCAGCCGTAGGCCCGCGCCTCGTAGGAGGCGGAGGTCACCACCCCGCGTGACCCGGTCCCTCCGACCAGCAGCGGCCGGCCGGCGAGGCTGGGGTCCTTCAGCACCTCGACGCTGGCGTAGAACGCGTCAAGGTCGGCGTGGAGGATGCCGAGCGCCTCGAGGTCGGCGGGCGGCACGGGCGCGCCGCCGGCGACCACCTCGCCGGTCGGCCGGACCGGAGCGCGCTCGTCGTGCATGCCGGACAGGTTCGCACAGCACGGTGACGCGGGCGGCTCCGTCGACCGCTGACGTGCGATCGTCACCCTCTTCCGGGGGTGAACCTGGTCAGCTCCATGCGGCCGTGCTCGCCGGAGGTGAACACGACCAGGACGTTGCCGACGCCGGGAGCGTAGAACTTGTCCTCGACGTTCTTCGGCTCGAGCGGCGTCCACTCCCTGGTGACGACGAGCTTCTCGTAGCTCCCGGCGGCGACGCGAGCGCTGGCGCCGAGGCTCACGACCTTGGCCATGTCCTCGGCCTCGCCGCGGAAGAATTCCTGGCGGTAGGCCTTCCCCTGGCTCGGCGCGGCGAGCATGGTGATCCCGGGCTCGGCGCCGTGGACACCGGCGATCCAGGAGCCCTTGGTGCTGGTGACCTTGCCGTTCTCGACGTCCTTGGAGTCCTCGCCCAGGTACCAGACGTTGCCGGAGGTGTCCTGCGCGAACCAGTCGCTGGTCACCTCCTTGGGCTTGCCGTCGGCACCGGAGACCGTGTCCTGCACCACCGTCGCCCGGATGCCCATGATCGTCTTGCGCTCGGGCCGGACGGTCACCTCGATGCGCTGGCGCTGGTTGTCGACGGTGCCCTCGTAGACCCAGGACGCGCCCGGCTCGAGCGGCAGGTAGGGGTTGTCGATCACGGCGACGAAGTTGGCCGGGTCGAGCTTCGGGTGGTAGTTGCCGCCGTCGCCGGGGTCGATCAGCGCCGTTCGCTCGGCGGGGCGGGGGCCGGCGCCGTGCCTGGCGCCGCCGCAGGACGCGGCGACCAGCGCGGCGGCCGCCACCAGGACGAGGGCACGGAACTTGGGGCGTGCTGGCACAGGCTGCTCCTGTTCTGTTGCGCTGTGGCCGCCCGGCCGTGGAATGAGGGATGGCATGGCGGCCCCGTGGCTGGATCGTTGCCGACGGCGACTGAACGGCACCTGACGGCCGCGCGGACCTGTTCAGCCAGGGTTCAGCGGCCGCCGGCCACCTGGCCCTGCGGCGACGCGACAGGGTGGTGCGTCATCCGAGCGCTGGCGCGGCCTCGGGGACGAGGGGCAGGCGGCGCCGCTCGCCGCACCAGGGGCAGGTCCAGAACCAGCCCTTCTGGCGGCCGCGCCGGTAGTACTGGGCGTAGCAGCGTGCCGCCGGGTGCCGGGCGCAGGCCGGGGCGGCCCCGAAGACCTCGGCCTGCTCGACGGCGAGCAGGGCGCGTGCGAACCGCTCGCCGTCGACCAGGACCATGCCCTCGTCCCGCTCGTGCGGGGTTGCCAGCACGCTCACGTTGCCGATGAAGGCGCGGCGCCGGTCGAGCACCACCATGCGCTCGGCCACGCCGTAGATCGCCACCACGGTGAGGCCGGCGGCACGCAGGGCGCCGAGGCGGCGCTCGTCGTTCGGCCGGTGCTCGTGGGGCGGCTTGACGAACACCGTCACCCGGCAGCCGCGCTCGGCTGCCGCCCCGAGCCAGCCGAGCACCGGGCTGGGCCTGGTGGCGAGCTGCGGGCTCCACACCCAGACCTCGCCCTCGGCGGCGGCGAGCTCCCCCTCGAGGCGGGCGAGGAACTCCGTGCCCTCCAGGGCGAGCAAGGACGGCAGGTCCGGTGCCGGCTCGACCGCCTCGGCCGCCGGTAGCTGCCGCAGCGACAGGAAGCGGCCGGCGCCGACCACCGCGATGCGACCGTCGCGGCAGAGCCTGCCCACCTCGGCGAGGGGACCGTGCTCGGTGCCGTCCACCGCGGCGCGGTCGGCCAGCAGGTAGGTGCGCTCGGCCCGGCTGGTGCCCAGGTTGAACAGGCGCAGGCCCCGCAGCTCGTGACGGGTGCCGTCGACACGCGCGGCAGCGAGCCAGCCGGGCTCGCGGCCGCCCTCGACCAGGTCGAGCACGGCCACCGGGAAACGGCGGCCCTGGAACCTGGACGGCAACCCGGTCTCGGCCCGTTCGTCCAGGCCGGCGTCGAGCATGGCCGCCTCGGCCAGCCGGAGCTGCGCGGCGTACGGGGCCATCACCGCCAGCGGCTGGCCGAGGGCCTGGTGGTGCTCGGCGATCGCCCGTGCGAGCAGCGCGCCGACCGGCCACCACTCGCGCCGGGCGCTCTGCACCCCCACCCGGATGCGGGCCAGCTCGCCGAAGGGGGCCACGTCGACCAGGACGAGCTCGCCGAGGCCGTCGTCCGCGGCGGGCCAGTCGCCGGCGCGGGCTGGCAGGTTGCCCTGGTAGGCGACCCGGTTGGCCAGCTCGGCGGCGACCGGGCCGAGCTGCCGGACCGGGCCGATGGCGCTGCAGCCTGGTCGCTCGAGCAGGCGCTTTGGACGGTCGATGCCGAGCACGCTGAAGCAGTCGCGCAGCAGCCAGCGCGACGCCGGCACCGTCGCGGGCCTGGAGGCTTCGAGCGCGCTGGCGGGACCGCCCTGCAACGGGTCGCCGACCAGGGTCACGCCGCGGCGGGCCAGGCTGGCGGCCAGCACCACGGTGGGCGGGAGCGCGGCTGCGGCCTCGTCCACCACCACGTGGTCGTAGTCGCGCCCGCGCACGGCCTCCTCGGCGGCGAGGCGGTCGATGGTGGTGGCGACCACGGTGGCCGCGGCCACCGTGGCGGGCGCCAAGGCGGCCGTCGCCGCGGTCAGGCGCTCGCGCTCGGCCGCCAGGCGGGCCAGCTCCTCGCTGCCGGGGCGGGCGTCGGCGCGCAGTTGGTCGATGCGGCCGGCCAGCTCGGGCAGGCGCTGCTCCTCGACCGCGAGCACCAGGCGCCGGTCGGCCTCGCCGGGCCCCTCGGCCTGGCTCGCCAGCTCGAGGTTGGCGCGGGTGGCGCCGAGCGTCCGCTGCTGCTCGCGCTCCGCATCCTCGGCGGCCTGCAGCCGCTCGCGGGCGGCGACGGCCGCCCGGTCACGGCCAGCGACCTCCTCGCGGCTGAACGACCCGGCCCGGCGGCGCTGCCGCTCGATCTGCTCGCCCAGCTTGGCGGCGGCGCGCTCGCGGTCGACCACCGTCTCCCATGCAGGCAGCAGGGCCGCCTCGGCCTCGCGCCTGGCGGCCCGGACGCGGCCGCCGGTGCTCAGCCTGGTGGCCCTGCGCACCGGGGAGAGGCGGCCGAAGTCCGCCACCGCGCCGCGGGACGCCTCCAGCCGCTGCAGCAGCTCGCGGACGCGCTCCTTGGCCTCGGCCAGCTCCTCCTGCAGCGTGCCCAGCTCGCGCTCCATGCGGTCGACCTGCTGGTAGGCGTCGTGCGCCTCGCCTGCCTCGGTGACCGCGGCGTCGGCCCCCTCGCAGGCGGCACGGGCCTGCTCACGCTCGGCGCGGGCGGCCTCTGCGGCCAGCTCCTGCTCCTCGGTGCGGCGCTCCAGCTCGGCGAGGGCGTCGGCGTTGTCGACCAGGGCACGGGCGCGCTCGTAGGCCTGCCGGTCGAAGCCCGCGAGCAGGCGCTCCGCCCGTTCCAGGAGCAGCTGGTCCGGCTCGGCGCGCAGGGCGGAGATGCGCCGCTCGATCTGCTCGACGTGCTCACCGTGCACCGCGCCGCGCAGCTCGCTTGCGCGGGACAAGGGCAGGAACGGATGGTCGGCGACCTCCGGAAGGCTCGGCGGGCCGACGCGGACGACCTGGCCGGCGACCGCGTCCGGCAGCCGCCGGAGGGCCTCGACGGCGGCGCGGTCCACCGCGGCGGCGACCCTCGACACCAGCAGCACGCTGCGCCCTTCCCCGGCGAGGCTGGCCACCACCTCGGCGACCACCGAGGTCGCGTCCGTCCCCACCGGCGCCCAGACCACGTTGAAGCCGGGCGCGCAGCTCGCCGCCCAGGCGGCGGCCTCCTCGGGGCTCAGCCCGGGCCGTGGCGGCGGCGCGGACCTGGGCGGCGGGTCGAGGATTCCGGACTCGAAGCGCTCGGCAAGGCCCGGCTCGCGCAGCGCCTGCAGCGCGCCGACCAGGGCGCGCAGGGGGCCCGCCGGGTCCGCGGTGGCGACCAGCCGCAGCCCGCCCCGCTCTGCCGGACCCAGCACGACCAGGCTGTCGCCCCGCTGGGAGACCACCTCGGTGACCGGCAGCGCCGCGCCAGGGTCGCCGACAGGCACCAGCCGGAGGTCGCGCAAGGCGCCGACGTCGACCCGGGCGCCGCGCAGGTCGACCCGGTAGCGGGCGGCGCCCGGCGTGGGCTTCCAGGCCGGCTCGGGCCGGGCGGGACCGAGGTCGACCTGGGCCATGGCCGCGGGGGCCGCCTCCAGCTCCTCGGTGGCGGCGGCGACCACCTCGCGCAGCCACGCCGGCGGCTTCGGCGGGGTGTAGGCCGGCCGCCGCACCTCCGGCCTGGCAATGGCTCGACGCGGCGCCGAGGGACGAGCGCCGGGATGATCGCCAGGTTCGCCGCTGTTCGACAAAGCTACTGAGCGCCCTTGTCGCCGATCGCACGTCTTGTCTACCTTGCCACGATAACCCAGGTTTGCACGGGCACGAAGGTATATCGCACGCATATACGGGGAACCAAGCAGGAAGGCGCGTCCACGTCGGACGACGGCTCGGGCAGGTCGCGGCACGGCCGGCCCGGGTGGACGGGGCGCGTGCGGCAGACAGCGGTTCCATCCGGCCAGGACGGGGCCGGTAGGAGACGGACGATGGCTGAGAGCGGACGGGGGCCGGACGGCCGGCGCGTTGGCGCCGTCGGCGGCCGTCCGCGAGCGGCTCCCGCGCCGCTGGAGTTCCGCCTGCTCGGGCCCGTCGAGGGGCGCCGTGACGGCGTCCCGCTGGAGCTGGGCAGCGGCAAGAGCCGCGCCCTGCTCGCCTTCCTGCTCCTCTCCCCCAACCGGCCGGTCTCGACCGAGCGCCTGATCGAGGCGCTCTGGGGCGACGCGCCGCCGCAGAGCGCCAGGCAGGCGGTGCAGAACCGCGTCTCGGCGGTGCGGCGCGCCCTCGGGCCGGAGCAGCGCGCCCTGGTCACCTGCGAGCGCGGCTACCTGATCCAGGTCGAGCCGGAGGCGATCGACGCGCACCGCTTCGTCCGCCTGGCCGGCCAGGGCCGCGCCGCCCTGGCCGGCGGCGACCCGGCCGCGGCGGCCACGCTGCTGTGCCAGGCGCTCGCCCTGTGGCGCGGCCCGGCCGTGGCCGACGGGTTCGACGCCGGCCTGCCCTGGCCGGCGGTCGGGTGGCTGGAGGAGCGCCGCCTGACCGCGCTCGAAGACCGCATCGAGGCCGACCTCGCCCGCGGCCGGCACCGCGAGCTCGCCGGCGAGCTGCGCGCGCTGGTTACCGCCCACCCACTGCGCGAGCAACTGCGCGGGCAGCTCATGCTCGCCCTGTACCGCTCGGGCCGGCAGGCAGAGGCGCTGGCCGCCTACCGCGACGGGCGCGCCGCCACCGTCGCCGAGCTGGGCACCGAGCCCGGCGTCGAGCTGCGCCGCCTGGAGCAGGCCATCCTCGCCCAGGACAGCGCCTTGGAGCGGGAGGAACCGGCCGCGGACGGCGTGCCCGCCACGCCCGGAGAGCCAGTCCCGCCGAGCCCCTCGGCGGAGCGCAAGCTGGTGAGCGTCCTGCTGGTCGACATCGACGAGCCGGCCGGCCCCGGCGGCGAGCGCGACCCCGAGGACCTCGCCAGCCTGCTGACCGAGCGGCTCGCCCTGGTCGGCTCGGCGGTCCAGCGCTACGGCGGCACCGTCGAGCAGACGGTCGCCGGCACGGTGCTGGCGTTGTTCGGCGTGCCCCGCAGCCACGGGGACGACCCCGAGCGCGCGGTCCGGGCGGCGCTGGCGCTGCGCGACGCCATCGGCGCTGACGCCTCCCAGGACACCGCTCCCCGGGGCCCCGGGCCGCGCCTGCGTGCCGCCGTCGTCACCGGCGAGGCCCTGGTCGGCCTCGAGGTCGGCGCCGGCGGGCAGCGCGTCACCGGCGACCTGGTCGCGCTCTGCACCCGCCTGGTCCAGGCGACACCGCCCGGCTCGGTGATGGTCTCGGCCACCACCGAGCGGGCCACCGCCCGGGCGGTCCGCTACGGCCAGGCCAGCCTGCTCGCCCTCGGCGGCCGGGCAGAGCCCCTCGCCGTCTGGCGCGCCCTGGAGGCGCGCGACCAGCCCGGCGCGGAGCGCGCCCGGATCGGCGGCACGCCGCTGGTCGGCCGCGAGCGAGAGCTCGGCGTGCTGCGGGACGCCTGGCGGCGGGTGCGCGGCGAGGGGCGTCCCGAGCTGGTCACCGTTGTCGGCCCGCCAGGCATCGGCAAGAGCCGCCTGGTCGCCGAGCTGTGCCGGCCCATCGAGCAGGACGAGCCCGGCACCTGGCGGGAGGGCCGCTCGCTCCCCTACGGCCAGGCCACCACCTGCTGGGCGCTCGCCGAGGTCGTCAAGGCGGAGGCGGGCATCCGCGAGAGCGACTCCGCCACCCAGGCCGCGCGCAAGCTGGGCGCCGCCGTCGGCGACGCCCTCGGCGAGGCCGACCCCGCGACGGCCACCTGGGTCGCCGGACACCTCCGCCGCCTGCTCGTCGGCGGCGAGGAGGCCGCCGCCCTGACCGAGGAGGGCCACGCCGAGGCCTTCGCGGCGTGGCGCCGCTTCCTGCACGCCCTGGCCGCCCGCCGGCCGCTGGTGCTGGCCGTCGAGGACCTGCACTGGGCCGACGACCTGCTGCTCGACTTCGTCGCCGGCCTCGCCGAGCCCGCCGGCGACCAGCCCGGCCCGGTGCCGCTGCTGGTGGTCGCGACCGCCCGGCCGGAGCTGCTCGAACGCCGTCCCGAATGGGTCGCCGACGCGGGCCTGCTGCCGCTCGGGCCCCTGCCCGACGCCGACACCACCAGGCTGCTCGAGGCGCTGCTCGCCAGCCACGGGCTGGGCGGGACGGTCGACGCCGACCTGCTCGCCCGGGTGGGCGGCAGCCCGCTGTTCGCCGAGGAGTACGTGCGCATGCTGCGCGACCGCGGCCAGGCCGCCGGCGCGGCCGAGCCGCCGCTGCCGGAGAGCGTGCACGCGATCGTCGCCGCCCGGCTGGACGCCCTGCCGCCGCAGGAGAAGTCGGTGCTCCAGGACGCCGCCGTGCTCGGCCAGGTGAGCCGGCTGGACGCGCTGGCCGCGGTCGGCGGCCACGACCGCGCCCGGCTCGCCTCCTGCCTGCGCCGGCTGGAGGCCGACGAGTTCGTGCAGCGCAGCGCCCGCCCAGCGGCGGCAAACGGCGACGGCGCCACGCCGGACGACCGCTGCGAGTACGCCTTCCGCCACGTGGTCGTGCGGGACGTCGCCTACGGCCAGCTCCCCCGCGCCGCCAGGGCGGAACGGCACCGCCGCGCCGCGGCCTGGCTGGAGCGGCTGGACGACGGCGAATGGGGTCGACCCAGCGGCCGCGTCGACCTGCTGGCCCACCACTGGCAGGCCGCCCTGCGCTACGCGCGCGCCAGCGGCCGCGACGACCCGACCCTGGCCGAGCGGGCCCGCACGGCGCTGCGGGCGGCCGGCGACCGCGCCGCGGCCCTCGGCGCCCACCAGGCGGCGGCCGGGCACTACCGCGCGGCGCTGGACCTGTGGCCGGCCGGCGACCCGGCCAGGCCGGAGCTCCTGCTGCGCGCCGGGGAGGCCGCCTGCGACGGCGAGCGCGAAGGCGACGAGCTGCTCACCGAGGCCCGCGACGCCCTGCTCGGTGCGGGCGACCGCGCCGGCGCCGCCGAGGCCGAGGTGCTCCTCGGCCGCCTGGCGATGGAGCGCGGCCAGGGCCAGCGCCGCGCCGCCTGCCACCGGCGCGCCCTTGCGCTGGTGGCCGGCGCGCCGCCGTCGCGCGCCAAGGCGACGGTGCTGCGCAGCACCGCGATGTTCCACGTGATGGCCGGCCGGCCCGCCGAGGGGATCGAGGTCGCCCGCCAGGCGCTCGACATCGCCGGCCCGCTCGGCCTGCGCACCCTCGAGCTCGGCGCGCTCGGCACCATCGGCGCCGCCCAGGTCACCCGAGGCGAGCAGCGCGGCATCAGCGACCTGGAGCACGCCGTCGCCGGCTTCGCCCTGCTGCGCTCCCCAAGGGTGGCGATCTGGCGCGGCAACCTGGCCGGCGCCTACGTCATGGTCGGCGACCTCGAGCGGGCCTTCGCCGCCTGGGCCCGCGCCGCCAGGGAGGCGCAGCGCCACGGCTTCACCCGCCAGCAGCGCCGCTTCGAGCTCGCCCAGGTCGCCGAGTGGTTCTGGACCGGCCGCTGGGACCGGGCGGTGGCGGCGGTCGACGCCCTGCAGGCCCGCTCGGAGCAGGGCAAGCCCCACTTCTTGGAGTCGCTGTGCCGGCTGTGGCGTGCCCGCATCCGCCTCGCCCGCGGCGATCGGGACGGCGCCGTCGCCGACGCGCGGGCGGCCCTGACCCTCGCCCGCGAGGCCGGCGACCCCTACGACCAGCAGCCGGCGCTCGGCATCCTCGCCTGCGCGCTGATCGCCGCCGGCCGCGCCGGCGAGGCCGAGGCGCTGCTCGACGAGCTGCTCGGAAGCCTGCGCGGCTCGCTGCTGCAACCGGCCCTCGGCGCCGGCCTCGGCTTCGCCCTCGCCTGCCTCGGCCGCCCGGCCGCGGCCCTCGACGCCGCCGGCGCCCTGCCCTCGCCCTGGCTGGACGCGACCCGCGCCCTGCTCGCCGGCGACCCCGGCGCCGCGGCCGACCTCTACGCCCGCATCGGCTCCCGCCCCGACGAGGCCCGCGCCCGCCTGCTCGACGGCCAGCGCCTGCTCGCCGCCGGCCGCCCCGACCAGGCCCGCGCCCAGCTCCACCGCGCCGCCGCCTTCTGGCGCCAGGTCGCCGCCACCCCCCTGCTGCGCGAGGCCGAGACCCTGGCCGCCAGGACCGCCACCCACGCCGGCGTCCGCTGAGCCCAGGAGCCAGCCGCCCCCGAGACGTCGCCGACGTCCTCGTGCGCCACCCGCGATCAGCCGCTCCCCGAGGCCTCCGCCGCGGGTGCCGGGCCGCGGCGCAGCACCGCGAGCAGGCCGCGGGCGTTGTCGGCGTGCTTGCCGGCCATCGGCGGCCAGGCCGCCAGGCGCGGGTCGTCGATGCGGGCGGCGGCCGCCACGGCGGCGTCATCGTCGCCGCCGGCGGCGGCCAGCGGCGCCACGGCGGCCTCCAGCGCGTCCAGGTAGCGGCGCTCGGCGTCGAGGCGGGCACGCAGCTCGCGGGCGTCGCCGGGGCTGCCGTGGCCGGGGACGACCAGCGCCACCCCTTGCAGGCCGGCGAGGGCGTCGAGGCCCTGCCGGTAGGCGCCGAGCGGGTCGGGCTCGAGCTCCCAGTCGGGCAGGGGGACCTCGATCTCGCTCAGCATTGGTCTAGTATGCACTTTACTGTATAGTAAGGAGAGTGACTAGGAGCATCGCCATGGTACGAGCTGCCCTGTACTGCCGGATCAGTGTTGACGCTCAAGGGCTGGCTATGGGAGTCAAACGCCAGCTCCGTGAGGGTCGTGCTATTGCCAACCGCCTTGGCTGGACAGTTACCGGCGAGTTCGTAGATAACAATATCTCAGCCGCCAAGGGCAGCAAGAAAGTCCGTAGCGACTACCAGGAGCTACTTCGCGGTATCGAGAGAGGCGACTACGACTCGGCCGTTGTTGTCTTTGAAGATCGTCTACTGCGTGAAGTTATTGTTATGGCCGAGTTCCTAAAGACCTGTGAGAGCGTAGGCGTCACTAAGTTCGCCAGTTCAAGCGGCGAGTACAACTTAGCTGACCCAGACCAGCGCATGTTGCTGTATATCAAAGCGGCGTTGGCCGAAGCTGAGATAGAGAAGATGCGTGCCCGGCAGCTCAGGAAACAACAAGAGTTTGCCGAGCAAGGCCAACGGCGAAGCGGCGGCTACCGGCCCTTTGGCGAGGTTGGTATTGGCAAGCACACCACGGATGAGGTGCAGGCCAAAGAAGAGTGCCTACTCATCCATGAGGCTGCCAGGCGGATCGTAGCTGGCGACAGTCTGCGCGGCATCGTCAGGGATTGGGCCAAGCGCGGTATTGTCACGCCAACCGGCAAGCAGTGGCGCAACGTCAGCCTGCGCGACATGCTGCTCTCCCCTCGCCTAATTGGTATGCGCTCGCACAATGGCGTGCTGTATCCGGGCACTTGGGAACCAATCCTAGAGCGTGAGCTGTGGGAAGCAGTGCGCGCCATTCTGACCGATCCCTCGCGCGTCAGCATGCGCGGTGCGTCGCAGCGCTACTTGCTGACTGGCCTGCTCTATTGCGGCATCTGCCAGAGCCGTATGACCGCGTTCTTGAGAAGACGCGTGAAGGGCAAGGTGCCGACGTATGTTTGTCATAAGGACAAGCCAGGAAGGGAGTGCGGCAACATGGCGCGACTCGCTCAGCCGCTAGAAGACTTGATCCTGGCCGCGTTCTTTGAAGCTGTCGAGTCGCCCGAGTTCTATGAGCACGGCGCAACCGAGAGCAACCCGCACCAGGAGCTGTACGAGTCGCTGGTCAAGGATCAGGGACTACTCGACCGCCTGGAAGACAAGCTGGCCCAAGAACTCATCTCGCTGCCCGCCTACCGGCGCAACAAGGCTGCCATCGAGCGGCGCATGGAGGCTACCCGCAGTCAGCTTGAGCGGCTCGGCAGCGACCGCGTACGGCTCCACCTGCCGCGCAACCTGCGCGAAGCATGGGAGGACTTCAGCCTGGATCGGAAGCGCGCGGCGCTTGGTGCGGTTATCGAGAGGATCGTAGTTCACCCGCAGCGGTATCGGACGTTCGATCCTGAGACCGTGGAAGTGATTTGGCGCTCGTGACCTGCGGCCAGAACAGCATGGCGAGTTGAGCCAGCTTCACCGGATCAGTGACTTTAGGGCCAAGCCCCTGCTTGGCGCGTGATCGTTTGACCCAATCCTTTACGTTGAAGTCGGACATATAGGATAAGTATAACACTCGCGGCTTGTAATCTTTAGCATTATGTGTACGCTGCCGATTGGAAGAAAAACGCCTACGAGGGAGGCGGCATGGCACGCGAGGTTGTGTATACGGATGACTTGGATGGCTCGCACGGCGCTGAGCCGGTGCGTTTCGGCTGGGACGACATCACTTGGGAGATCGATCTGGCCGACGCCAACCGCAAGAAGCTGGAAGAAGCGCTGCGGCCGTATCTCGACAAGGCGCACCCGGCCACAGTCGCCACGCCCAAGGCTGCATCCCCCACCCGCCGCACTCGGACCTCCAAGGCCGATGGGGAGAAGATCGACTACGGCAGTCCTGAGTTCGCTGGCCGGCCGCATCGTGGCCGCGTGAGCCCCGAGGAAGCGGCAACGGTGCGAGACCAGTTCGACGCCGTCAACAAGAACCTGTCAGCCGGTGGGTTCCCCATGCTCGACCCGGCCGACCCCAAGACGATCAAGCGCTACGGGCTCGACCAGCCCAACAGCAAGGGCACGGTGATCGCCGGTAAGTAGCCCCGACCCGCACAGGCCCGCCATTGCGCGGGCCTGTTGCTATTTTCAACGGTTGTTATTTCAAAATGTGCTTGCTTTGCTAGCCCAAAGGTGGATATTATTTACTCAGAAGACTTTAATCGGGAAACAATTCTATGGCTGTACGCTGGGAGTTCAATGGACTAGCTACTGTTAAAAGTACCCTCGGCAAAGACAAACAGCGCCTCACCGCGCTGTTTTTGTTTGTCCTGTTCAGCGTCAGCGTCTTGGTGCCGCCTGCCTCTGCCGTTGCGGCCACCATAACCAACGAGAACCAACTCCGCCCATCCACCAAAGACCACATCGCCCCATTCAGCGGAGCAGACACCAAGCCGGACAAGTTCAACCACCCCGGAGGTATGAATCCTACCGTCTCCAAGCA
>WNGA01002353.1_pt1 | contig 50017 bp, 43 predicted proteins | sample 5400061 | NCBI WGS metagenome assembly WNGA01 (sample SAMN13153366, study PRJNA577476) | soil metagenome | isolation source: 100 cm soil or saprolite under grassland replicate 2 | place: USA:California | collected 2016-06-15
TCCGTCCAGAGCGTCTGCGCCGTCGTGAGCAGCTCGCGGATCTGCTCGGTCGCTTCGCGATAGCCGTTGGCCGGCGAGTCGCAGGTGTTGAGCGCGAGCCCGAGCACGCCGATCGTGTCGGGCTGGCGCGTCCACATGAGCGGCACTGCCATCGAGAGGTACTGATGGATGCGCGCGAAGAACGTCGGTTGCGTGAGCTCGTCGCCGCCGAGCGGCTGCGACGGCGGCAGCGGCTCCTCGCCGTCGGCGATCCGCGCCGCGTTGCGGCCCAGCAGATTGCGGACCGCCTCCTCGCCGAAGCCGGCGAAGCGCGCGGTCCGCAGCGCGAGCAGCAGGCTGTTCGGCTGGCGCCCGTACGGATAGTCCGATGCGTAGACGATCTGCTCCGGCGGCATCTGGCGGTAGAAGTCGAGCAGGTCGACGGCACTCCACGTCGAGGTGTCGAAGAAGACGCCGCGAACGCCGGCGAAGCGCGACGTGAGGTTCGCCATGTCCGCGATCCCCGCGTGCGCGACGATCAGCTGCACGCCGGGGCAGCACTCGACGAGCGCCTGCAGGTGCGCGGCGATCGGCGGCAGGCCGCGTCCGCCGTGGATGAGGATCGGCACGCGCCGCTCGGCGGCGAGCGCGAAGACCGGGTTCAGCCGCTCGTCCTCGAGCGAGATCAGCTGGGCGCGCGGGTGGAGCTTGATGCCGCGCGCTCCGGCGTCGAGGCAGCGGGTCGCCTCCTCGACGGGCTCCTCGTTCAGGTCGAGCCGCACGAACGGGATCAGACGCTCGTTCGACTGCGCCGCGTACGCGAGCGTGCGGTCGTTCGGCGCGCGGAACGCCGGCTGCCGGTCCGGTTCGTCGAGGCAGAACATGAACGCACGTGAGACGCCGTAGTCGTCCATCATCCGGAGCAGCTCGTCGGGACGGCCGCGCATGCCGTCGATGTCGTCGCCGAGGTGGACGTGCGCGTCGAAGATCTCCACGTCCGCGGGAAGCTCGCGGCGCACTTCGTCGTGCCACGTCGCGAGCAGCTGCTGCGCTCGCTCCTGCGTCGTCACCGGAGGGACGAGAGGGATCGCTCCCCGGGGCCGACGTAATGCGCGCTCGGCCGGATCAGGCGGCCGGTCAACTTCTGCTCGACGATGTGTGCGGACCAGCCGGCGGTGCGTGCGCAGGCGAACAGCGCCGGGGTGATCGCAGGCGGGATCTTCGCGAGCTCGAGCACGATCGCGCCCCAGAACTCGACGTTCGTCTCGAGCGGGCGCTCGGGATGCTGCTCGCGGAGCGCGGCGACCGCGGCCTGCTCGAGCGCCTCCGCGGCCGCGACGCGTGGCGAGCCGAGCTCCTGCGCAGTCCGCTTGAGGACGCGCGAGCGAGGATCCTCGGCGCGGTAGACGCGATGGCCGAAGCCCATGATCCGCTTTCCCTGCGCGAGCTGGTCGCGCACGTACGCCTCGGCGTCGCCGAGCCGCTCCACCTCGTCGAGCATCGGCAACACGCGCGCGGGCGCGCCGCCGTGCAGCGGTCCCGAGAGCGTGCCCACCGCCGCGGCGAGGCAGGCGGCGCAGTCGGCGCCGGTCGACGCAGCGATGCGCGCGGTGAAGGTGGAGGCGTTCATGCCGTGCTCGGCGGCCGAGACCCAGTAGACGTCGAGCGCCTTCGCCTCGCGCGCGTCGCACTCGCCGCGCCAGCGGATCAGGAACCGCTCCGCGGCCGTCTTTCCCTCGAGTATCTCCTCGGAGGGGACGGGCGGCGCGGCGCCGCGCAGCGCCTGCGAAACGATCGAGAGCGTCGCGGCAGAGAGCCGCGCCAGGTCGTCGCGCGCCTGGTCTGCGTCGATGTCGACGAGCTGCCTGAGGCCCCACTTCGGCGCGAGCGTCGGCAGCGTGGCCTGCAGGTCGACGCGCGGGTCGCCGGTCTTCGTCGCCGGCTCGACCTCCTCCGCGAGCGGCAGCCCGCGCTCCAGCGACTCGTTCACCACGAGCCCCCAGACCTGCTCGAACGGAACCGTCCCGGCGAGCTCCTCGATGTCGACGCCCCGGTAGCGGAGCGCGGATCCTTCCTTGTCCGGCTCGGCGATCTCCGTCTCGAAGGCGACGACGCCCTCGAGTCCCAGGTTCGCGGTGGAGCTCACCTCGTCATTGTTGCTGAACGCACCTTCGCTCCGTCGTTAGAGTCCGCTTCGTGCCCGACGTTCTCATGTACGGCGACACCCTTCGTCATCCGGAGCTGCGGCACGAGGTCCCACTGACGCTGGGCGATCCGTTCCTCTACATCGAGAAGGACGGACGCAAGCACATCCTGATCACCGAGTTCGAGTGGCCGCGGATCGAGGAAGCCGGCTTCGACGGCGACCTGCACTCGCCGAACGCGCTCGGGCTCGACGAGCTGATCGAGTCCGGGCTCGAGTACTGGCAGATCTCGCTCGAGCTCGCGACGCGGGCCGTGCGCGAGGTCGGGCTCACGAGCGCCGTCGTCCCGCAGACCTTCCCCCTCGGGCTGGCCGAGCACCTGCGCGCGAACGGCGTCGAGCTGACGGTCGAGCGCGATCTCTTCGTCGACCGTCGCCGCATCAAGAACGAGACGGAGCTCGCAGGCATCCGCCGCGCGCAGCGCGCCGCCGAAGCCGGCATGGACGCGGCGCGCGACCTCTTCCGCCGCGCGGAGCAGTCGAACGGATCGCTTCGCGTCGACGGCGAGCCGCTGACCTCCGAGCGCGTGAAGCTCGCGATCATGCAGGCGTTCATGGCGCACGGCTGCAGCGGCGACGAGTTCATCGTCTCGCACGGCGCGCAGTCCGCGATCGGACACGACATGGGCTCCGGCGCGATCGGCCCGAGCGAGCCGATCGTGATCGACCTCTGGCCGAAGGACGCGGAGACTGCGTGCTACGCGGACATGACGCGCACGTTCTGCATCGGCGAGATTCCGCAGGAGCTCCTCGACTACCACCGCGTCGCCAAGGAGTCGCTCGACCGCTCGCTCGCGGCGATCAAGGCCGGCACGAAGGGTTCCGACGTCTTCGCGGTCTCGTGTGAGCCGTTCCACGACGCGGGCTACAAGACGATGCTGACGAAGGCGCCGGGCGAGGTGATCGAGACGGGCTACTTCCATTCGCTCGGACACGGTGTCGGGCTCGACGTCCACGAGCAGCCGAGCCTCGCGCGGATCGGGGACGAGCTCCGTGCGGGCGACGTCGTCACGATCGAGCCGGGGATGTACCGGCGCGGCTGGGGCGGCTGCCGGCTCGAGGATCTCGTCCTCGTCACCGAGAACGGCGCCGAGAACCTGACGGACTATCCGTACGACCTCGCACCTTGACGTCGAACGCGATCGACACGCTGCTCCTCGAGGAGCGGCGCTATCCACCGCCCGAGGACTTCGCACGCAACGCGAACGCGCAGCCGGGCATCTACGAGCGCGACCCCGACGAGTTCTGGGGCGCCGAGGCGCGCGAGCGCGTCATGTGGTTCGAGCCGTTCGACACCGTCTGCGACTGGGAGCTCCCGTACGCGAAGTGGTTCGACGGCGGCAAGCTCAACGTCACTTACAACTGCGTCGACCGCCACGTCGAGTCGGGGAAGGGCGCGAAGGTCGCGTACTACTGGGAAGGCGAGCCGGTCGGCGACCGGCGCGAGGTGACGTTCGAGGAGCTGCAGCGCGAGACGACGAAGCTCGCGAACGCGCTCAAGTCACTCGGCGTGAAGAAGGGGACGCCCGTCGGCATCTACCTGGGCATGGTCCCGGAGACGCCGATAGCGATGCTCGCGTGCGCCCGGATCGGCGCGCCGCACACGGTCGTCTTCGGCGGCTTCTCGGCCGACTCGCTCGGCGGCCGCCTGCACGACATGGAATGCGAGATCCTGATCACGCAGGACGAGGCATGGCGTCGCGGCACGACCGTGCCGCTCAAGCAGACGGCAGACGAGGCGCTCGCCGACTCTCCGACGGTCCGCAACGTGATCGTCCTGCGCCGCACCGGTGGCGACGTGCCCATGCAGGAGGGACGCGACCATTGGTGGCACGAGCTCGCGACGGACGAGAGCGAGTGCCCGTGCGAGCCGATGGACGCGGAGGATCCCCTCTACCTCCTCTACACGTCGGGCACGACTGCGAAGCCGAAGGGGATCGTGCACACGACGGGCGGCTACCTCGTCGGTGTCGCGTCGACGCATCACTACATCTTCGACATCAAGCCGGAGTCGGTCTTCTGGTGCGCCGCCGACGTCGGCTGGGTGACTGGGCACTCGTACATCGTCTACGGGCCGCTCTGCAACGGCACGACCGGCGTCATGTACGAAGGCACGCCCGACTTCCCCGACAAGGACCGCTGGTGGGAGATCGTCGAGCGCTACAAGGTCGACGTCCTCTACACCGCGCCGACGGCGATTCGCACGCACATGAAGTGGGGGCCGGAGTACGCGCAGCGGCACGACCTCTCGTCCCTGCGCCTGCTGGGAACGGTCGGCGAGCCGATCAACCCGGAGGCGTGGGTGTGGTACCAGGAGCACGTCGGCGGCGGCCGCTGCCCGATCGTCGACACGTGGTGGCAGACCGAGACGGGGATGATCCTGATCACGCCGCTGCCCGGGATCACGACGACCAAGCCGGGCTCGGCGACGAAGCCCTTCCCGGGCGTCGAGGCGGCCGTCTACGACGAGCGCGGCAACGAGGTCGGGCCGGGCGGCGGCGGCTACCTCGTCCTCAAGCGGCCGTGGCCCGCGATGCTGCGCGGCATCTACAAGGACGACGCGCGGTATCGCGAGACGTACTGGTCGAAGTACGGCGACGTGTATTTCGCAGGCGACGGCGCGCGCATCGACGAGGACGGCGACTTCTGGCTGCTCGGCCGCGTCGACGACGTGATGAACGTCAGCGGCCATCGCATCTCGACGATCGAGGTCGAGAGCGCGCTCGTCGACCATCCCGAGGTCGCGGAGGCGGCGGTCTGCTCGCGCAAGGACGCGCAGACGGGCGAGGCGATCGTCGCGTACGTGACGCTCAAGGGCGGCCACGAGGGCTCGCTCGAGAAGCTCGAAGAGCTGCGCAACCACGTCGGCCGCAAGATCGGCCCGATCGCGAAGCCCGCGAACATCGTGTTCACGCCGGAGCTGCCGAAGACGCGCAGCGGCAAGATCATGCGGCGCCTCCTGCGCGACGTCGCCGACAACCGGCCGCTCGGGGACACGACGACGCTCGCCGATCCGGCGGTCGTCGAGGAGATCAAGACGCGGGCCGTGGTCGAGGCGACGGAGGACTAGCGCCTACTTGACGCGCAGGAACTTCGACGCCTTCTCGGCGCGATTGTTCTTGTCCTTGGCAAAGGGGCCGTCGCGTTCCGACTCCTTGACCTTCACGTCGGCCCTGACGACGAGCCGCCCGCTCTTGACGAGGGCGCGCATCTCAGCCTCGGACTCGGCCAGCGGACCGACGATCTTCTCTCCGCCCGGGTAGAGCTTCAGTGGCAGTGCCGTCGTCTCGCCGTTGTCGAGCCACGGCATCCGGCACGTCACGCGATGGGCCTGACCGACGTCGGGCTCGCAGGTGCGAAAGGCATTGCTTCCTGTGTAGGTTCGCTGGGCGATGTACGGGATGGTGATCGGCCGTTCGTGTCCGTCGAACCAGCTGACCGTCAGGTACACCCCGTGCACGGTGCCCGGCCCGTGATTCGTCACGTAGACGAAGTACTTCGGTGACCCGATCGAGAAGTAATGATGAAGCAAGTCGGCCGGCGTCCGCTGCCAGTTCACGATCTCCGGCCCGTGGATCTCGATCGAGACATCGGGCGCCGCGGCCGTCAGCAGCGTTCGTGTCGCTTTGTTGTTCGCCGGCACCGGATCCTTCGTCGCGGTCGCGATGGTGACGGTCATCGCGATCGGAGCGGCATCCTTGCCGTCGCGCCGGACGGCGAGGTCGAACTCGGGGTGCTCCGTCGTCTTGACGGTCGCGAACGAGCACGTGACCGACGACGCCGTCTTGGTGCAGCTGCCCTGCGTCGACGCGACGCGGCCGAGCAGGACTCGCTTGGGGGGGAACTCGACGGACGCGGTGACGCCCGTTGCGTTCTGAGGCCCCTTGTTCTCGAGTCGCACCGTGTACGTCGCGAAAGCGTCGTCGCGGAGCACGTTCGGTCCGGCGATCGAGACGCCGAGGTCGGCGCGGTCGTCCACGAGGCGGGTCAGAGTGCCCGATCCGCTCACCGGACAGAACGTGAAGTCCGTCGCGTTGCAGGGAACGGGGACCTTGTACGTGTACGCGATCGTGTTGCCGTCCGCGCTCAGCGTCGCCTGCAGGTCGCCGGGTGTCGAGAGCGGCGGCTGGACGCCGAGCAGGTTGGCGTTGAAGACGCCGGTGTAGCAGTACCGGTAGGACGCGCTGAACGTCCGGTCGCCGGTCCACGAGCCGTCGAAGAGGCCCTTGAAGGGACCGCGGAAGGACGGGACCGACTCCCCGTCGTTGTACGGTCGCCAGCCTCCCGTGTCGCAGACCCAGTTCTTCGTCGAGCCGGCGCTCACGGTCGTCCCGTTCGAGCTGAGCACGAGCTCGTCCTGCGCCACGAAGCCGTTGCCGGTCCAGTTGCCGTTGACGTTCGGGGGCGCCGCGGTCCGTGCCGGCACGCGAGGTGACGCCGCAGCGCTCGGAACGAGGAGCGCGACGGCGAGGCCCGCGAGAACGCCCGGCCGCAGCCGCATCGGCCGAATCTAGACCGATCGGGTGCTCAGGACAAGTCGTCGAGCACTGCGCGGGTCTTCGCCGCGAGCGCGCCAGCCGTGAACGGCTTCTCGAGCAGCGGCGCGTCGACCGGCAGCGCGCCGCCGCCGTCCGATTCGCTGTCGTAGCCCGACATGAAGACGACGCCCGTCTCGGGAAGGTGCTCACGCACCCACGCCGCGAGCAGGCGGCCGCCCATGCCGGGCATCACGACGTCCGTCAGGACGAGGTCGACTGAGGCGTCGCCGAGCTTCGCAACCGCTTCCTCGCCGCTTTCCGCGACGAGCACCGTGTAGCCGAGGCGGCCGAGCGTCTCGGCGACCAGGCGCCGCACGACCTCCTCGTCCTCCACGACGAGGATCGTCTCCGAGCCGCCCAGGGTCGCCTGCTGCATGCGTCCTTCGGCTCGCGCCTCCAACGCTTCGGCTTCGAAGCGCGGCAGGTAGACGGTGAACGCAGCGCCTTCGCCGGGATTCGACTCGCACAGCACCGTGCCGCCGCTCTGCTTGACGATCCCGTAGACGGTCGAGAGGCCGAGGCCGGTCCCGTTCGCCTCGCCCTTCGTGGTGAAGAACGGCTCGAACACACGCTCGCGGACGTCCTCGGTCATCCCGTAGCCGTTGTCCGCGACGCGCAGCGCCACGACCGGGCCGACGGGCGCGTCGAGGTGCAACGCTGCGAAGTCCGTGTCGAGGACCTCGTTGGTCGTCTCGATCACGAGCCGGCCGCCGTCCTCCATCGCGTCGCGTGCGTTGATCGCGAGGTTCATCACGACCTGCTCGATCTGGCTGGGATCCGCGTGCGTCTGTCCGAGCGACGGCTCGAGGCTCGTCACGAGCTCGATGTTCTCGCCGATCAGTCGGCCGAGGATCGACTCCATGTCGCAGACGACCTCGTTCAGGTCGAGTACGCGCGGCTGCATCACCTGCTTGCGGCTGAAGGCGAGCAGCTGGCGGATCAACTGGCGGGCGCGCTCCGCCGCGCCGAGCATCTCCTCGATGTCCCGCGCGAGCTCGTCGTTGCCGTCCGGGACGGCGCCGAGCGCCAGGCCCCCGTAGCCGGCGATCGCCGTGAGCAGGTTGTTGAAGTCGTGCGCGATGCCGCCGGAGAGGCGTCCGATCGCCTCCATCTTCTGCGACTGGCGCAGCTGCTCCTCGAGCTCGCGGCGCCGCACTTCGTTCCGCTCGCGCTCCGTGACGCTCTTGCGCAACGCCGTGTACGACTGCGCGTTGTCGAGCGCCAGCGAGGCGAGCCGGCCGAACTGCTCGAGGAGATCGAGGTCTGCGCGCGTGAACTGGACGTCGTCGAGGCGGCCGATCCCGAAGACGCCGATCACGCCGCGCCGCGAGCGCAGCGGCACGCTCGCGACGGCGCGAAAGGCGAGATGCCTGTACTGCTCGGAGCGGCCGCGCCAGGCGTCGTAGTCGGCGATCGAGAGCGTCTCGCCGCTCGCCCACACCTTCCCCGCGACGCCCTCGCCGCGCCGCAGGCGTGCACCGACCACTTCGGCGAACGCGCCGATCCCGTGCCGGCAGACGAGCTCCTCCGCCGCTTCGTCGACCATGAAGACGTAGCCGTTCTCGGTGCCGAGCAGGTCGCACGCGCGCTGCACGATCGCGACGAGCACACCGTCCTCGTCGAGCGACTCGATCAGCTCGAGCGTTGTGCGATGCAGGGCGCCGAGCTCGCGGTGACGGCGCTCGAGCTCGCGCTCGGCCTGCTTCCGCTCGGTGATGTCCTGGTGGAGCACGATCGCGCCGGTTACGTCGCCGTCCGCGTTCCGGATCGGCGCCGACGACGCGCTCACCTCGACGCGCTGGCCGTCTCGCGCTTCGCGTGTGATCTCGAGACCGCTGAATGAGTTGCCGTCGAGCACCGAGCGGAGCAGATGCTCGAACTCGAGTCGACGCTCCGAGCTTGCGAGTGGATACGGCTTTCCGACGAGCTCGCCGGCCGTCCAGCCGTAGAGACGCTCGGCGGCGGGGTTCCACGAGGTGATCGCCCCTTCGTGGTCGACGCCGAACGTCGCAAGGGGCGACGCAGTGATTGACGCGCGCAGACGCTCGGTCGCATCGTGCTCCGCCTCGAACGTGCGCGCAAGCTCGAGCGCCGTCGAGGCGTGGTTCGCGAACATCCGCAGCACACGCAGACGCTCGCGTGACGGCAGCAGCCGGTCGGTCGGGTCGTCTACCCAGATGAACCCGACCAGCGCCTCGCGGTCGTCGTAGAGAGGAGCGAGCAGCCAGTGGCGGTTCCAGGCCCACGGGCCGCGACCGTTCAGCTGAGAGCGGTACCGCGATCCCGACGGACAACGTGCAAGCGCCTCTTCGCGCTCCAGGAGGTAGCAGCCCTCCACCTCGAACCGCGCCTCGAAGAGGTCTGCGATCTCGGGCAGCCCGATGCGGAAGTCCATTGCCGGGTCGAGCGCTTCGAAGCCGGTGAACGCCGCCGGCACGAAGCTGTCGCCGTCCCGAGCCACGATCGCGACCTTGTCGAAGCCGAGCGCCCGCGCGATGCCGTCGGAGACCTCGCGCAGGACGACGTCGGCGGACGCCTGCGAGGAGAGCTGAGCAGAGACAGTGTGAAGGTGTTCGAGCGCGGCGCCCGTGCGAGCACGCTCGACGTTGCGCTGCGCATGCTCGAGCGCGCGCGCAGCCAAGGCCGCGACCGTCGTCAGCAGGTCGAGATCGTCCTGGCTCTGCTTCCTGCTCCAACCGACACAGAGGATCCCGAGCAAGTGTCCGTCGGAGTGTGCGAGCGGCATGTGCAGGAGGGCGTTGCCGTTCGCCTGCCTTTGCGTGCCGGCGAGCAGCGGCCGCCAGTCGTCCCAGTCCGTCGTCGTCCCGAGGCTGCCGCCGGCGTCGCCGTGGACCGTCGTGACCTCGAAGTCGTCCCACGCGGCCCGGTAGACGTGGAACACGAGCAGCCGGGGCTCGAGCGCAACGGCGATCGCCGCGCAGAGCTCGTCGAGCAGCGGCTCGAGCTCCCCGTCGCCGCCGGTCACCGCCGCGATCTCGAGGAGCGGACGCAGACGCGCGAGTGCGTCGACGGCATCGTCGGGCGCAGGCGGACCGACGGTCGCAGAGGCTTTCAGGGGCGAATGCGTCACGGGGCGGGCATGGGCACCCGATCGGGGTACCGACTATTGTCATATCGCCCCATTTAGGGAGCCTGAATATGCCCCCAAAAGGGGATTTCCCGTTTTCGCGTCAGGAAGCGAGCAGCCGCTCGAACCGCTCGGGATCGTCGAACGGGCCGACGAGCGCGAGGTTCAGGGCGTTCGCGCCGATCACCTCCTGCGCGACGCGCTGGACGTCCTCGGCGGTGACCGCGTCGATGCCTGCCAGCACTTCGTCCGGCTCGCTGGCGTTGCCTTCGAGCACCTCGCGACGCAACCCGAACAGGATCAGCCCCTGCGGGTTCTCGAGCTGGAGCACGAAGCGTCCCTTCGCGAAGCTCTGCGCCTTGTCGAGCTCCGCCGGCGGTACCGGCTCGTCGGCGACCCGCCGCAGCTCGGTCGCGATCGTCGACACCGCCTCGTCGATCCGGTTCAGATCGACGCCCGCCTGCGAGTGGAGCGAGCCGGCGTCGGTGTAGCTGTGGTTGACGCCGTACACGTAGTAGGCGAGGCCGCGCCGCTCGCGCACCTCGGTGAAGAGCCGCGACGACATTCCTCCGCCGAGCACGGTCGCGAGCACCTGCAGCACGTAGCGGTCTGGGTGGTCGAGCGGCTTGCTCGGCACGCCGAGGACGAGATGCGCCTGGTCGGACTGCTTCGTGTGGAGACGGACGCGCGGCCCGTTGCTCGTGGCGAGCGGCCGCAGCGGATCGGGGTCGCCGGTCTCGGCAGGCTCGAGGTCGCCGAACAGGCGCTCGACGTCCGCGCGCAGGTCGCCTTCGATCCGGCCGGCGACGCCGATCACCATCCGCGACGGCTTGTACCACCGTCCGAGGTAGTCGAGAAACGTCTGACGCGTCGCGCCGCGGATCGTCTCCCTGCGGCCGAGGATGTCCCAACCGAGCGGCTGATCGCCGTAGAGGAGGTCGTCGTACACGCCGCCGATGAAGTCCCGCGGCGTGTCGTAATACATGTTCATCTCCTCGATGATCACGCCCTTCTCGCGCTCGATCTCTTCCGCTTCGAACTTCGAGTGGAGCAGCATGTCGGCGAGCACGTCGAGCGCGATCGCCCGGTGCTCCGACGCGCACTTGACGAAGTAGCCCGTGTACTCCTTGCCGGTGAAGGCGTTGAACTCGCCTCCGATCCCGTCGATCTCGACGCCGATGTCGCGCGCGGTCGGGCGGCGCTCGGTCCCCTTGAAGAACATGTGCTCCGAGAAGTGCGCGATCCCGTTCGTCTCCGCCGTCTCGTAGCGCGAGCCTGCGGCGAGGAAGACGAAGCACGTCGTCGACGGCACCTGCGGCATCGACGCAGTCAGCAGGCGAAGGCCGTTGTCGAGCGTCTGGCGTTCGAAGACGGCCATCAGGCGGTTGATGCTAGCTTCGCCCACTCGGCGAGCAGCTCGCCCTCGCGCTCGGGCTTCAGCCCTGCGTCGTCGGTCGGCTGCGCGTGGTCGAGTGTCGCGCGCGCGACGTCTTCGAGCGGGCGGAAGGTCAAACCGGCTGCGACGGCGCGCGCGTTGCTGACCCGGTGGAGGCCGGCCATCTCCTCGGACGCCACCCACAGCGGCAGCTCCATCCACTCGCCGACGCCCTGCTCGACCAGCCATTCGCTCGGAGTCCACACGAGACGCGCGTCGCCGCCGACGGCGCGGACGCACGCGTCGAGCAGCTTGCCCCAGGTCGTCACGTCGATCGCATTGAAGACGCCGTGGGTCCCGTGCTCACAGAGGCGCACGATCCACTCGCCGAGGTCGCGGACGTCGATCAGCGTCACCGGCTCGTCGGCGGCGCCCGGCGCGAGGACGTCGCCGCCACGCGCGATGCGGTGCGGCCAGTACGTGAAGCGTCCCGTCGGGTCGTGCGGGCCGACGATCAGTCCCGGCCGAACGATCGCGCCGGGCCGCTGTTGCGCGACGCGTTCGCACATCGCCTTCAGCTCGCCGTAGTGGTCCATGACCACCTCGGAGTCGACGTCGCCGCGCGTCGGCGCGTCCTCGTCGAATTCGGTCGCGAAGTCGGCGTACACCGAACGCGTCGAGACGAAGAGGTAGTACGGCGCGTCGATCAGCTCGACGCTCTGCCGCACCACGCGCGGCAGGTAGCCGGCGACGTCGACGACGGCGTCCCAGGAACGGCCGCGCAGCGCCTCGAGGTCTCCGTCGCGGTCGCCGCGGAGCCTCTCGACGCTGGGGAAGAGCTCAGGGTTCGTCTGGCCGCGGTTGAAGAGCGTGACGTCGTGCCTGCTCGCGAGCGCCGCTTCGACGATCGCTCGCCCGAGGAACTTCGTCCCCCCGAGAACTAGAAGGCGGATAGCGCCTCCAGCAGGCGGTCGACCTCCTGGGCCGTGTTGTAGTGAACGATCCCCGCGCGGACGGCGCCGTCCTCGAGCCCGAGCCTGCTCATCGCCTCCACCGCGTAGTAGTCGCCGTGCCAGACAGCGATGTCGCGCTCGCCGAGGGAGGTCGCGATCTCGCGCGGCGAGCGGTCCGGATGGGTGAACGCGAACGTCGCGACGCGCCCCTCCATCGTCGGCAGCCCGTGTAGCACGTAGCGGTCGGAGAGGCCCTCGAGGAATCGCTCGCCGAGCGTGCGTTCGTGCGCGCGGATCGCATCCCAGCCGATCGAGTGGACGTACTCGACGGCCGCGACGAAGCCGGCGAGCAGCTCGTGCGCGAGCGTCCCCGTCTCGAAGCGGTGGCCGAGCGGCTCGCTCGGCGCGGGGCGCACCTTGTACGGACGCCACTGCTCGAGCAGCTCGCGCCGGCCGAAAGCGAGCCCCAAGTGCGGTCCGAAGAACTTGTACGGGGAGCAGATGAGAACGTCGACGGCGAGCGCGCCGACGTCGATCGGCCCGTGTGGCCCGTAGTGCACGGCGTCGGCCCACGCAAGCGCGCCGGCCTCGTGCGCGAGCTCGGCGATTCGCCGCGTGTCGGTCGTCGTGCCGACGGCGTTCGATGCAAGCGGGAAGGCGACGACCTTCGTCCGCTCGGACAGCTGCCGCTCGAGATCGTCGAGGTCGAGCGTCGTGTCGTCGTCGATGTCGACGACGCGCACGACGAGTCCGAGGTCGTACGCAACCTCGAGCCACGGTGAGACGTTCGCGTCGTGGTCGAGCGCCGTGACGAGGATCTCGTCACCTTCCGCGAACGTGCGTGCGACGGTGCGCGTCAAGGCGAAGTTCAGTGTCGTCATGTTCTGCCCGAACGCGACCTCCGCCGGATCGCAGCCGAGGAAGCGGCCGGCGGCGGCGCGGGCGCGGTCGATCAGCGCCTCGGTCGCGCGGCTCGTCGTGTACGGCCCGCCGGTGTTCGCGTTCGACTCGCGGTAGTAGGCCGAGACCGCGTCGACGACGGAGTCCGGAACCTGCGTCCCGCCCGGCCCGTCGAAGAACGCGATCGGACTGCGCAAGGCGGAGAACCGAGCGCGGACGGCGTCGACGTCGAAGGCGACCGTGGCCACGTGTCGAAAGCTACCCGAGCGTGTCGACCCCGCTGCTCCTGCTCGTCTTCCTCGGCGGCGCCGTAGCGACGTGGCTTGCCGGCGTCGAGCTCTCGAAGACGACGGACGCGCTCGATCGCCGGCTCGGGTTCGGCGAGGAGCTCGGCGGCCTCATCCTGCTCGCTGTCGCCGGCAGCCTCCCGGAGGTCGCGATCACGGTGTCGGCCGCGCTCGGCGGCAACCTCGACCTCGCAGCGGGCAACCTGATCGGCGGAATCGTCACGCAGACGATGGTCCTCGTCGTCTGCGACCTGTTCGCGCGGCGGCCGCTGACGTTCCTCGTCGGATCGCTCATCCCCGTCCTCGAAGGGTTGCTCGTGATCGTCGTCGTCTCGCTCGTCCTGCTCGGCGGACTGCTGCCCGCATCGGTCGCGATCGGCGGCGTCGTGAGCCCCTCCTCGATCGCGATCGTCCTCGTGTGGACGGCGGGCATCGTCGTCGTCGACCGCGTGCGCAGGAACGCGAAGTGGGAGGTCGTCATGCACGGCGCGCAACCCGGTCGGCCGCACCATCGCATGAAGGTCCCGAATGTCCCGCTGCCGCACGAGCAGAAGTCGACGGCGAGCATCGCGCTGCGCTTCGGCGTCGCGTGCGTCGTCACGCTCGGCGCGGGCGTCGCGCTCGAGCTGACCGGCAACGGCCTCGCCGACCGCGCCGGCGTCAACGGCGTCGTGTTCGGTGCGACGTTCCTCGCCCTCGCAACGGCGCTGCCGGAGATCAGCTCGGGCATCGAGGCCGTGCGGCTCGGAGACAACCAGCTCGCCGTGGGCGACATCTTCGGCGGCAACGCGTTCCAGGTGTGCCTCTTCCTGCCCGCAGACCTGATCGCCGGCACGCCGGTGCTGCCGCTCGCGGGGAGGTTGAACGCGTGGCTGGCGTCGGTCGGGATCGTGCTCACCGCGATCTACACGATGGGCATCGTCGTCCGCGCCGAACGTCCGGCGCGCCTCGGGCCGGACTCGATCCTGGCGCTCGTCGTCTTCGCGCTCGGGATCGCGGGACTGGTGCGCCTTTCGTGAGCGCGGCAACGTCCGGAGGCGCTCATAGAGTCCGCACATGCGGATGCGCTCGCTCAGCGAAGCCGAGTGCTATGCGCGGTGCTACGGCTCCCGCGAGGAGCAGGTGCGGATCATCAAGCTCGAACCGCGCCGCCCGCGCTACGACGTGAAGCCGTCGGGCGAGGAGCTGCGGCGCTTCTTCGAGGAGCGGCTCGACGAGCGGCTCGAGCCCGAAGCGGCGTAGCCGGCTTCGACGCCGCTCGCCCGTCCGGGGCACCCCTAACCCACCACCCAAACGCGATCGTAACGACGAAAATCGCACGCGTGTGTGCCGACTTCATGCCGAAAGAGCGCACCCCGTCGGACGTTCCGGACGTGCTCGCGCCGGACCTGGACGTCGTCTTCTGCGGGATCAATCCCGGCCGCGTCTCGGCCGAGGCCCGCGCGCACTTCGCGAACCCGCGCAACGACTTCTGGCGCCTCCTGCACGACGCAGGGTTCACGCCGCGCCTCTACGAGCCGCAGGAGCAGTTCGCGCTCCCCGAGCTCGGCGTCGGTCTGACCAACGCCGCCTACCGGACGACGCCCGGCTCGGGCGACCTTCGCCGCGGCGACTTCGCGGATTCCGCGCGACGGCTCGAGCGCCTGGCGCGCGAGCTGCGCCCGCGCGCGATCGCGTTCGTCGGCAAGGAGGCGTACCGCGGCGCGTTCGGCGTGCGGCCGGAGTTCGGCGTGCAGCCGCGCATTCTCGTCGACACGGGCTTGTTCGTGCTGCCGTCCACCTCGCCCGCGAACGCCGCGGTCCCGTACGCCGAACGGCTGCACTGGTTCCGTGCGCTGCGCGCCTGGCTGGACGAGCCCGTGCGCGACCGCCGCGCGGTGCGCGCGCTCGTGCTCGACTCGAACGGCCGGACGCTGCTGCTGCGCTGGCCGCGACCCGGCGGCTCGCCGTTCTGGATCGCGCCCGGCGGCGGCGTCGAGCCGGGAGAGAGCGACGAGCAGGCGCTGCGCCGCGAGCTCGTCGAGGAGATCGGCCTCGGCGATCCCGAGCTCGGCCCGTGCATCTGGACGCGCGAGTTCACGTTCCCGTGGCACGACGCATGGTGGCGGCAGCGCGAGCGCTACTACCTCCTCCGCGCGGAGCCGGACGACATCCGGAGCGGCCAGGACATCGACACCGCGACGTGGTGGAGCGCCGCCGAGATCGCCGCGTCGGACGAGCTGTTCGCCCCGGCGCGTCTCGCCGAGCTGCTGCGCGAGCTCGCCGCGAACGGGCCGCCGCCGGAGCCGGTCGACGTCGGGATCTAGCCGCGCCAGCGGTTCGTGATCGGCGTGCGGCGGTCGCGGCCGAACGCCTTCGGTCGCAACCGCACGCCCGGGGGCGCCTGGCGGCGCTTGTACTCGGCGCGGTCGATCATCGCGACCGCGCGCTCGACGAGCTCGGGATCGAAGCCGTCGGTCGAGAGCTCCTCGCGCGAGCGGTCGAGCTCGACGTACGCCTCGAGGATCCGGTCGAGCACGTCGTACGGCGGCAGCGAGTCCTCGTCGAGCTGGTTCGCGCGCAGCTCGGCGCTCGGCGCCCGGTCGATCGTCGTCTGCGGGATCAACTCGCGTCCGGAGCGCTCGTTCAACCGCCGTGCGAGCCGGAAGACGTCGGTCTTGAAGACGTCCTTGATCAGCGCGAAGCCGCCCGCAAGATCCCCGTACAGCGTCGAGTAGCCGACCGAGAGCTCCGACTTGTTCCCGGTCGCGACGACGAGCCAGCCGAACTTGTTCGAGAGGGCCATCAGCAGCGTGCCGCGGATGCGCGCCTGCAGGTTCTCCTCAGTCAGATCCGTCTCGCGACCGGCGAAGTGCTCGTGCAAAGCCGTAGCGAACGCGTCGAAGACCGGATCGATCGGTACCTCGCGGAAGTCGCAGCCGAGATTCTCCGCGAGCGCGCGCGCGTCCGCCCGCGTCCCCTCGGACGAGAAACGCGAAGGCATCGAGACGCAGTGCACACGCTCCGCACCGAGCGCCTCCACCGCGAGCGTCGCCGTCACCGCCGAGTCGATGCCACCCGACACGCCGATCACGACGTCGCGGAAGCCGTTCTTGTCGACGTAGTCGCGCAGCCCGAGCTCGAGGCCGCGCCGCATCTGTTCGAGATCGTCGGCGAACGGCGCGACCGTGCCGGAGTGGCGGTTGCCGTTCGAGCCGCGCGGCCGCTCGTCGCCGACGCGCACGACTTGTACCGCGGGTGTCTCCTCGCGCTCGCGCGCGAGCGCCCGCCGGCGCACGTCGCGGAGTCTGCGCCCGATCACGCCCTTTGGCTCGACGTCGACGAGCAGCAGCTCCTCCTCGAAGCCCGCGGCGCGCGCGACGACCTCGCCGTCGTCGTCGAGCACGCACGAATGGCCATCGAAGAGCAACTCGTCCTGGCCGCCGACGGCGTTGCAGAACGCGACGAAGCAGGAGTTGTCTCGCGCCCGTGTGACGAACATCTCCTCACGCTCGACCTCCTTGCCGACGTGGAACGGCGACGCGCTCACGTTGACGAGCAGCTCCGCGCCGGCGAGCGCGAGGTCGGTCGCCGGCGGCCCCGGCTGCCACATGTCCTCGCAGATCGTCAGGCCGACGAGCGTCCCGCCGAGCTCGACCAGCACGAGGTCGCGTCCCGGTGCGAAGTAGCGGTCCTCGTCGAACACGCCGTAGTTCGGAAGGAAGCGCTTGCGGTAGATCGCCTGCACCGCGCCGTCGGCGCACACCGCGCACGCGTTGTAGAGGTCGGACTCGAAGTAGGGGAAGCCGACGACCGCGACGACGTCCCGCGCCTCCGCCGCGACCTCGTCGAGCGTGCGCGCCGCCGCTCGGACGAAGCCGGGCCGGAGCAGCAGGTCCTCGGGCGGATAGCCCGTGACGGCGAGCTCGGGCAGCAGGACGAGGTCGGCGCCCGCGGAGCGCGCCTCGTCGATGCGCGCGACGATCCGGTCGCGGTTCCCGTCGAGGTCGCCGACGACGGTGTTGATCTGGGCGAGTGCGAGCCTCATCGTTTTCGCCTCACAGTCTAAAACCTAGTCTACCGACGATGCAGCTCGTCCTCGACCGCCGCTTCCGTGGGCCGTCCGCGTCCGGCAACGGAGGCTATACCTGCGGCCGCGTGGCGGCCCTGGTCGGCAACCCGGCCGCGGTGACGCTGCGTCTGCCGCCGCCGCTCGAGCGGCCGCTCCGCTTCGACGGCACGCGGCTCTGGGACGGTGACGAGCTCGTGGCCGAAGCCTCGCCGACAGAGCTCGCGCTCGAGCCGCCGCGGCCCGTCGCGTTCGTCGACGCCGAGCGCGCGGCAACGCCGGATCTCGACAGCCCCTTCCCCGAGTGCTTCGTCTGCGGCCATCTACGCGACGACGGGCTGCGCATCTTCGCGGCGCCGATCCCGGGACGCGACGTCGTCGCGGCGCCGTGGGTGCCGAGCGAGGAGCTGTGCGCGCCGGAGTTCGTGTGGGCGGCGCTCGACTGCCCCGGCGCATACGCGACCGGCGTGCCCGGCCGCGGTACCGTCGTACTGGGACGGCTCGCGGCGCGCGTGGAGCGGGTTCCGCGCGCAGGCGAACGCTGCGTCGTCGTCGGCTGGTCGCTCGGAGCGGAAGGCCGCAAGCATCACGCGGGCACCGCGCTCTTCGGCGAGGACGAAGACGTGCTCGGCATCGCGCGTGCGATCTGGATCGAGCCGCGCTAGCTCCTCCGCCTAGCGGCGGAGACGGATCGCGTTCAGGTCGTCCGCGCGGATCTCGTCCGCGCGGCGGATCAGATCCTCGACGTCGTCGTGCTCTGCGTGGATGTAGCGCCCCGACAGCGCGTCCGCCCGCCCGGACGCGAGGACGCGCACGAGCCGGGGCGCGAGCTCCGGCGGCGTCCACTTCGAGTCGCGCGGGAACCAGCTCGTCATCTCGGTGTCGACGAGGCCGGGTGAGATGACGAAGACCGGGATGCGTCCCCCGAGCTGTCCGGCGAGCGTCTCGCCGAAGCGCCAGACCGCCGCCTTCGAGGACGTGTAGGCGGTGCTCGACGAGCCGGGGAGGTAGGCGGCGCCGCTGCCGGTGATCACGATGCGCCCGCGCCCGCGCCCGAGCATGCCCGGAATCACCGCGCGGCAGCAGAGGCAGACGCCGAGCACGTTCACCTCGAAGGTCCGCCACCATTCGCGCGCGTCCATCTCCCACGCCGCTTCCTCGTGCGGCGCGATCCCGGCGTTCGCACACAGGAGGTCGACCGGTCCGAGCACGCCGTCCACTTGCGCGACCATCGCCGCAACCGCGTCCGCGTCGGAGACGTCCGCGACGACCGCGAGCCCGTCGATCTCGCGCGCGACCGCGTCCACCTCCTCGCGCGTGCGTGCGCTCACCGCAACGCGCGCACCCGCGCTCGCCAGCTCGCGCGCGATGTTGGCGCCGATCCCGCGCCCGCCGCCGGTGACGAGCGCGACCTGCCCGTCGAGCCGGTCGTCACTCACGCCCGTGCACCCACGGCGAGAGGATCGCATATACGGTCTCCGTCGCCGGCACCGGGAGGCCGTGCGCACGTGCGCGACGCACGACGAGACCGTGCAGCGACTCGAGCTCGAGGCGCTTGCCGTTGACGAGGTCGTGATGCATCGAGTTCGTCGCCTCGGGGGCGAGCGCCCGCGCGAACTCGGCGTGGCGGTCGAGAATGTCCGGCGGCAACTCCACGCCTTCGGCGGCCGCGAGCGCGACGACCTCTTCGCCGAGGCGGCGGTACAGGGCCCACGTCGCCGGGTTCTCGCGGACCGCGCCAATCGGCAGGCGGGCCGCCGTCGTCACACCCGCCTGCGCGCAGATCAGCGCGAACTTCCCCCACAGGCGCACGCGGATGTCCGGGACGAGCTCGGCGGGGATCGCCGCGCGCTCGCACCACTCGCGCAGCCGCTCGGCGCGCGCGCTCCGCGTGCCGTCGAGCTCGCCGAAGACGATCGCGCCAGGCGCCGTGACGTGCTCGATCACGCCCGGCTCAACGATCGTCGCGAACACGTACGCGATCCCGCCGAGGACGTGCTCGGCACCGATCGCCGCCGCCAGCTTCTCCTCGTTGTCGACGCCGTTCTGGAGCGAGACGACGGCGGTGTCTTCGCGGAGCAGCGGCGGCAGCAGCGCCGCCGCGTTCTCGGTGTCGTAGGACTTGACGCAGAAGAGGACGACGTCGCACGCGCCGATCTCTGACGGATCGTCCGTCGCCTCGACTCGGACGTCGAAGTCGCCGTTGACGCTGCGCACGCGCAGGCCGCGCTCGCGCAGCGCGGCGAGATGCGCGCCGCGGGCGAGGAGTGAGACGGCGGCGCCTGCGCGGGCGAGCCGGCCGCCGAAGTAGCCGCCGATCCCGCCCGCGCCGACGACCGCGACCCGGAAGCTCATGCGACCGCCGCGACGATCTCCTCGAGTGCCTCGGGATTCTCGAGCGACGAGAGATCGCCGGGATCCTCGCCGATCGCCTTCGCGCGTACGGCGCGGCGCACGATCTTCGCGCTGCGCGTCTTCGGCAGCGCCGACACCCACACGACGCGCGCGGGCTTGAACGCCTTGCCCAGCTCGCGCGTGACCGTTTCGCCGACCCGGTCCGAGTCGGGCTCTTCGCCGGGACGAACGACGCAGAAGAGCCAGGCGACCTCGCCCTTCACCTCGTGCGGAATCCCGACCGCCGCCGCCTCCGCGACGATCCCCGACGCGATCGCGGCCGACTCGAGCTCCGCCGGGCCGATCCGCTTGCCGGCGATGTTGAGCGTGTCGTCGGAGCGTCCGTGCAGGAACCAGTAGCCGTCCTCGTCGATCGACGCCCAGTCGCCGTGGGTCCAGAGGCCGGGGAAGCGGCGCCAGTACGTGTCGAGATAGCGCTCGGGATCCCGCCACACGCCGCGCGTCATCCCCGGCCACGGCCGCCGGCAGACGAGCTCGCCGACCTCGCCGCGCACGGGTCGTCCCTGCGCGTCGAGCACGTCCATGTCCTGACCGAGCGCGGGGAATCCGAGCGCGACGGGCTTGATCGGCTCGACGATGCACGTCGAGAGGAAGCACGCGCCGACCTCCGTGCCGCCGGAGATGTTCACGATCGGCGTCCGCCGGCGCCCGACCTGCTCGAACAGCCAGAGGTACGGATCGCGGTTCCACGGCTCGCCGGTCGTGCAGATCGCCGTCAGCGACGAGAGGTCGGCGACCGGATCGCCCTTCGGGATCAGCGCCCGGATGAGCGTCGGCGAGCAGCCGAGCATCGTCACGCGCTCCTCCTCGACCGTTCGCCACAGCCGATCCTCCGGCCAGTCGGGCGCTCCCTCGAGATAGACGACGGTCGCGCCGAGCGCTCCTGCGCCGACAACCGTCCACGGGCCCATGATCCAGCCCATGTCGGTCGCGAAGAGGACGCGGTCGCCACGCTTGACGTCGGTCTGGTACGCGACCTCGCGCGCGATCGACACGAGGAAGCCGCCGTGGACGTGGAGCGCGCCCTTCGGCCGGCCGGTCGTGCCGGACGTGTAGGCGAGCAGGTAGGGATGCTCGGAGTCGAGCTCGAGCGGCTCGAGCTCGGCCGGCTGCGCGTCGACGATGTCGCCCCAGCCCGTGTCGCGGTCCCACTCGAGGACGTGCTGCACGGACGGTGCCTCCCGGACCGCCTCGTCGGCGATTGCACGCATCTCGACGCGCGCGCCGCGACGATACGAGTGGCTCGCGCAGACGAGCACCTTCGCCTCCGAGTCCCTGAGCCGCTGGACGATCGCGGGCGCTGCGAAGCCGGAGAAGATCGGCACCTGCACGGCGCCGATGTGCGCGCAGGCGTGCGATACGACCGCGGCGACCGGCGCCATCGGCAGGAAGATCGCGACGCGGTCGCCCGGCTCGACGCCGAGCTCGACGAGCGCCTCGGCGACGCGCTTCACCTTCGCCGACATCTGCGCGAACGTCCACTCGCGCCGGTCGCCGTTCTCGCCGCGGAGGATCGCCGCGGGTGCGTCGGGCGTGCGCGCCGCCCAGTCGTGGACGCAGGCGCGCGCGACGTTCACCTTCCCGCCGACGAACCACGTCGCCCACTCCGGGCCGCGCGACGTGGAAATCGGCGCAATCGAGCCGGCGCATCAGGCGCGTCACGTTCGCGTCGTGGACGCGCTCGGGACTAGGAGACCAGACGGCGTCGTTCACATGGATAGCCTACGAGACGATGAAGGCAAGGCTCTTCGCACCTGAGTTCCGCAAGTGGTGGACGCTCGTCGCCGTCGCGTTCGGGCTGTTCATGATCATGCTCGACAACACGGTCGTGAACGTGGCGCTGCCGTCGATCGAGCGCGACCTCCACATCTCGATCTCGGAGCTCGAGTGGGTCGTGAACGCGTACGCGCTCACCTTCGGCGTGCTCTTGCTGACCGGCGGCAAGCTCGCCGACCTGCTCGGCCGCCGCCGGATCTTCATGGTCGGTCTCGTCATCTTCACGGCCTCCTCGTTCTTCTGCGGAATCGCCAACGGCGCGGGCGCGCTGATTGGCGCGCGCACCGTGCAGGGCGTGGGCGCCGCGCTGATGAACCCCGCGACGCTCTCGATCATCACCGCGACGTTCCCGCAGCGGCAGCGCGGCATGGCGATCGGCATCTGGGCGGGAGTGTCCGCGATGGCGCTCGCGATCGGTCCGCTCGTCGGCGGCTTCATCAGCGAGCATTGGAGCTGGAGCTGGGTCTTCTTCATCAACGTGCCGATCGGGATCCTCGGCCTCTTCGCAGCGCGGATCTTCATCGACGAGACGCGCGACACCTCGCACGAGCAACGGCTCGACCCGCTCGGACTGCTCACGTCGGCGATCGCGCTGTTCGCGCTCACGTACGCGCTGATCGAGGCGAACAGCTACGGCTGGGGCTCGGGGAGGATCATCGGCCTGTTCGTCGTCGCGGCCGTGTTCCTCGTCGTCTTCGTCCTGCTCGAGCTGCGCCAGCGCATCCCGATGCTCGACCTCTCGCTGTTCAAGAACGTGACGTTCGCCGGCGCGAACACCGTAATGCTGCTCGTCGGGCTCGCGATGTTCGGCGTCTTCTTCTTCGTCTCGCTGTTTGTGCAGAACGTGATGCACTACTCGCCGACCGAGGCCGGCGCGTCGTTCATGCCGATGACCGTGTTGATCGTGCTCGTCGCGGCCCCGGCGGGCCGGCTCTCGGACACGATCGGCTCGCGCTGGCTCGTCGGGATCGGCCAGGTTCTGCTGGCCGTTTGCCTGCTCCTCTTCTCGCGGCTCGACGCCGCCGCCGACTACTGGAACCTCCTGCCGGCGATGGTCGTCGGCGGCTTCGGGATGGCGTTGTCGATGTCGCCGCTCACCTCGTCGGCGATGAGCGCGGTGCCCGTGGCGAAGGCCGGGGTCGGCTCCGCGGTGATCAACTCGATGCGCCAGGTCGGCGGCTCGATCGGGATCGCGCTGATGGGCGCGATCATCGCCAGCCAGGCCGTGCCCGGCGCGCGGGTGCCGTTCACGGTCGACGGCTTCCAGCTCGGCCTCGAGGTCGCCGCGGCAATCGCCCTCTGCGGCGCCGTGACGGCCTTCACGACGCTGCACGAAACCGACCCCCGCCGAGCCCAAGCCGCTGCAGAGGCGGAAGCGGCCTAAAACAATCCGCCGGCGGCGCGGCGAAAGCCGTGCCGCCCACGAACAACCGACGAAGCAGAGCTCCCCGGACGGCCAACCAATCCCGCGGCGAAGCCGCGGGGGCCCGCCGAGAGAAAAGCACAGCAAAGCGAAGCGGTCGAGGCGGGCCAAAGAAAAGGGGCCGGCTGCGGCTCCGGCCCCTCATCTTTCGGGAGAGCCGGCTGCGGCCCCGGCTCGATCCCTATCTGGCCCCACCTCCCGGGACGACCCCCGAAGCGACTGACCCTGCGGCCCAGTCAATCGTTCGAGTCCGTCGCCCGTCCCGGCGCGACCTCTTGCGGGTTCCGGGCCTGGCGTCGTGGCCCTCCCTGCAAGCTAGACCGACTTTAAGCACGACCTGGGGGGTTGTCAAGTAGCTCGGTCAAGTGATTCGAAGACGCGGCCGGTTCACCCGTTTCCCTGGTCGCCATGCCCTTTTCGGGGGATACCGGTTCGGACGGTATTGCACTTTTGTCAAGTATGAGGTTCACTTCGACTTGCCGCTCGTGACGAACGCCGCCCGCACCCAGCAGCGCACCTCCTCGGCCATCCGCCTCGGCGACCGGCTCCGGCAGCTGCGCGTCGGCGCGAACATGACGCAGACCGACCTCGCGGGTTCGCGCTTCAGCAAGGAGTACGTCAGCCAGATCGAGCGCGGGAAGACGCGCCCGACGCGCGAGACGATCGAATGGCTCGCGCAGCGGCTCGGCGTCAACGCCGACTTCCTCCAGGACGGCATCTCCACCGACGAGCGCAGCCGCATCGAGACACGGCTGGCGCGCGCGGAGGCGCTCGCGGAGGCGTGGAAGAACGAAGAGGTAATCGAGGCGGTCGACGACATGCGGACCGCGGTGCTCGCGACCGGCGCCGCCGATCTCGAGGTGCGGATGCTCGCCGTCGAGGGGACGGCTCGGCAGGCAGTGGGCGAGGTGCGCGAGGCGATCGCGCTGCTCGGCCGGGCGCGCGAGCTCGCGGAGGGAAGCGGCTTCTCCGACGTCGATCGCGCCGATCTGCTCTTCCGGCTCGGCCTGTGCCGCTACAAGCTTTCGAGCATCGCGACCGCGGTCGCGCTGTTCGACGAGGCGCTGCTGCTCGCGGAGCGCTCCGGCCTTCCGTGCGACCTGCTGCGCTCGAAGGTCCTCAACTGGCGCTCCCGCTGCCGCCGGCGCCAGCGCGACTACGAAGCCGCACGCGAGGACGTCGAGCGCGCGCTCGAGCTCGCGGAGGGACTCGAGGATCGCCGGATGACCGCGCACGTCTACTTCCAGGCGTCGCTGATCGCCGAGCGCGAGGGTCACTGGGTCACGGCGCGCGGCTACGCAGAGCGCGCGAAGGTGCTGTACGAGGAAGTCGACGACGAGGCGGACGTCGGCCGGCTGCTCAACAACCTCGGCGCCCTCAACTACCTGCTCGGCAAGCCGGAGGACGCGACGCGGTACCTGAAGGACGCGTTCAAGGTCCTGCTCGACGTCGGCCGCGACGACGAGGCCGCGACCGCCGTCTCCTCGCTCGCGCAGGTGCAGCTCGGCCTCGGCGAGCTCGATACGGCTGAGCAGCAGGCGCGGCACGCGCTCTCGCTGCTCGACGGACGCGAGGACCGGCTCGACGAGATCGGCAACGCACAGCTCGTGCTCGGGCGCTCGCTGCTCGAGCAGGGTCGGCTCGACGAGGCGGGCGACGCGTTCGCCGACGCCGAGGCGACGTTCGAAAAGTTCGAGTCCGCAAGTCACCGCGCGGCCGCCTGGATTGCGAAGGGCGACCTCGCGGCGCGGCGCGGCGACGACTCGGAGGCGGCGCGGCTGTACCGGCGCGCGGCCGAGGCCCTGCAGGACTTCCGGTTCTAGAGGAGGGAGGTGAAGATGCATCTGAATCCGAAGCTGAAGTTCGCGCTTCTCCTCGTCGCCATGGTCGTTCTCGCATTGCTCGTCGCGAAGGCCGGCGGTACGTACGGATTGTTCGACGGCGACGGCTAGCCGTCGGTCTGCTGCGGAAATCCGGCGGTAGAGTGGCGCGGGTGCGGTCCTGCGTCGTGGCGTTCGCCGGAGTCCTTTTCCTAGCGGGTTGCGGTTCGTCGTCAGGACGTCCGACGACGCACGGCGCGTCCGGCACTCTCCAGTCGCTCGCCCAGACCTCCGGGGGGTACGTTGCGCTCACACCGGGTGACGCGGACTTCGCGCCCGGTCAGGTGCGGTTCACGTTCCTCGTGATCGCGCACGACGGACGGCCGGTCCTGAAGCCGACGGCCGCCGTCGACCTTGCCCGCGGCCTGAAGCAGCGGCCGTTCCAGCACACGACGGCGCGGCTCGAGGAGATCGGCGTGCCCGGCGTCTCCGACCTGCCGGAGGGCGTTCCGTCGATCTACGTCGCGCAGCTCCGCGTGCCCTCGCCCGGCACGTACTGGGTGCTCGCGAAGCCGCGGGGCGCTCGCATCGCCGGCTTGGGGAGCCTCGCAGTGCGCGCGCACTCGTACTCGCCGCCGGTCGGCGCGAAGGCGATCGCGTCGAACACGCCGACCCTCGCGACGAGCCGTGGGCGGCTGGCGCCGCTGACGACCGCGGCGCATCCCGACCGCGCGCTCTACACCACGTCGGTCGCGCAGGCGCTGCGCGCGCACGAGCCGTTCGTGCTCGCGTTCGCGACACCGAAGTTCTGCACGAGCCGCACCTGCGGCCCGGTCGTCGACGTCGTCTCGCACGTCCGCCGCCGCTTCGCGAACGAGAACGTGCGCTTCATCCACGTCGAGGTCTTCGCGGACAACAACCCGTCGAAGGGCTACAACCGCTGGATGCGCGAATGGGGCCTGCAGTCCGAGCCGTGGGTCTTCGTCGTCGGCCGCGACGGACGGATCAAGGCGAAGTTCGAAGGTTCCGTCTCGGTGCGCGAGCTCGACGCCGCCGCTCGCGACGTCGTCGGCTAGGCGAAGCTAGATCGCGTCGCCGAGCCGCTCGATCACGACGTTAGGGATGCGAGCGTGTGGGCTGAGGCGGAGGACCGTTCGCACCACCTCCGCGCAATCCTCGGGCTGAATCATCTCGTCGGACGGGATGTCGGTCCACGTCGTCATCGGCGTGTCGACGAAGCCCGGGCTGATCGCCGTCGCGCGAATCCCGTCCGCCTCGAGCTCGCGGTTCAGCGAGCGAGTCAGCTGGATCACCGCGGCTTTCGTCGCGCCGTACATCGCCAGGCCCGGCGTCGCGATCGTGCCGGCGATCGACGCGAGGTTGACGATCTGACCGCGCGTCTCGCGGAGGTGCGGGATCGCGGCGCGCGTGATGATGAACGTCGCGCCGAGGTTGACGGCGATCTGCAGGCCAGCGCGCTTGATCTCGATCGTCTCGACGTTGCCGCCGATTCCTATTCCCGCGGAGTTCACGAGCACGTCGAGGCGTCCCCATCGTTCCATGTGACCCGGCACGACCGGCTCGCAGCCTTCGGGCGAAGCGAGGTCGGCGGCGATCGCGTGCGCGCCGAGCTCTGCGGCCGCAGCCTCCACCTTCTCCTGTGTCCGCGAGACGAGCGTCAGCGCGTAGCCCTCGTCCGCGAGCATGCGCGCGATCGCGAGCCCGATTCCGGACGAGCCGCCCGTGACGAGCGCGGCGCGGGAGGGAGAAGCGCTCACAGGGCGAATCTACCGCCGGGGAACCTTCTATGGGCTCCTCCTCTCCCCTGATCGGCAGCGGCGGCCTTGGCCGCCGTTGCCGCATGTAATGCCGGGGAATGGCGGAGGACCACTTTCCGTTGTACGGTTATCCGCTCACGAGGAGGCCGCCAGTGGAGTCGACGGAAACCGGCAGGGTCAAGCTCACGTCACTCGCAGCATGCGGCGGTTGCGCAGCGAAGTATTCCGCGGCCCGCCTGGAAGAGTTGTTGAAGGGATTCGTCCCCGTCGAGGCGGAGAACCTGCTCGTCGGTCTCGCACCTGCGGACGACGCGGCGGTGTACCGGATCGACGACGAGCGCGCGATCATCTTCACGCTCGACTTCTTCCCGCCCGTGGTCGACGAGCCTGACGACTACGGCGCGATCGCGGCGACGAACGCGCTCAACGACGTCTTCGCAATGGGCGGCACGCCGTTGCTCGCGCTGTCGATCGCCGCGTTCCCGGAGGACCTCCCGATCGAGATGCTCGCGGAGATCTTTGCCGCGGCCGATCGGCAAGTGCGTGCGGCGGGCGGGCTGCTCGCGGGCGGTCACACGATTCGCGACGCCGAACCGAAGTACGGGCTCGCCGTCGTCGGCACCGTTCATCCCGACGGCATCTGGCCGAAGAACGGCGCGCGCCCCGGCGACGCGCTCTTCCTCACGAAGCCGCTCGGCACCGGCCTGATCATGACGGGACAGAGGCGCGGCCTCGTCGGCACGCAGCAGCTCGAGCGCGCGATCCGCTGGATGCGCACGCTCAACAAGGACGCGGCCGACTCGATCCGCGGCTTCGCGCCGAATGCGGTCACGGACGTGACCGGCTTCGGGCTCTTCGGCCACGCGCACGAGGTCGCGGAACGCAGTGGAGTCCGCATCGTGCTCGAGGCCGACCGCATGCCCGCGATCGACGGAGCGCTCGATCTCGCACGCAAGGGTGTCCTCACAAGCGGCGATCCGCGCAACCGCGACTTCGCCGCGGCGCACGTGTCCACGGACGGCGTCAACGCGACGTACGAGGCGCTCGGCTACGACCCGCAAACCGCCGGCGGCCTGCTCGTGTCGCTGCCGCGCGAGAAGGGCGCGTCGCTCGAGGCGGAGTTCGAGTCGAAGCACCTCTTCCTGCGCCGGGTCGGGCACGTCGAAGCCGGCGCGGGAGTCGCCGTCGTTTGAAGCGAGGGATGATTCACGGGAGGTTCCAGCCGTTTCATCTGGGACATCTCGAGTATCTGCAGGGCGCGGCGGCGCAGTGCGACGAGCTCTGGGTCGGGATCACGAATCCCGACCCGTCGCGCGTCAAGCCGGAGCCTGCCGATCCGCTGCGGCATCTGCCGGAGTCGAATCCGTACACGTACGCCGAGCGGCTGCGCATGGTGAAGGCGGCCGCGGCGGACGCCGACCTCGAGGTGCACGTGATCCCGTTTCCCGTGAACGAGCCCGAGTTGTGGCACGCGTATGCGCCCGAGGGCGTGACGCAGTTCATCCGGCACTTCTCGGAGTGGGGCGGCACGAAGATCGAGCGCTTCCGCGCAGCGGGCTACGAGGTGGTCGTTCTCGACCAGGGGGTCGAGAAGGAGATCTCCGGTGCCGACGTGCGTGCGGCAATGCGGGAAGGCGGCGACTGGCGCGCGCTCGTGCCGCCGGGAGTCGCGCGCGTGATCGAGTCTCTCGACCGGGTCACCGTTTAAGTTCCGCGTGTGTACCCGATCGTCGTCCTCCTGCTGGACGGCCTCGCCGACCGCGCGCACGACGTGCTGAAGGGACGCACGGGCAACGAGGCGGCGAAGACGCCGAACCTCGACCGGCTCGTCGCGCACGGCTCCAACGGCGTCATCTACGGCGTCGGTCCCGGCCGCGCGCCATCGAGCGAGGTGGCGCACTGGGCGATGCTCGGCTACCGGCCCGACGAGTTCCCCGGGCGCGCGGTGTTCGAGGCGCTCGGCCGCGGCCAGGAGGTGGACGAGGGCGACGTCTTCGCGTATGCCGCGCTGCGTCCCGCCGAGCGGCGCGACGACGGCTGGTGGCTGACCGGCCGGCCGGATCCGAAGCGCGACGCGGAGGACGCGCACGCGCTCGTCGCGGCGTGCGACGGGCTCGAGCTCGACCGCTTCCTCTTCTCGCTGACGGAGGTGTGGCGCGGCGAGGCGGTGCTTCGGATCTCGGGCGGCGCAGACGAGCGGATCACGGACAGCGACGCGTTCTTCCGCGATCGCCATCCGGTGCTGCGACCGCTGCCGGTCGCGCACGACGCCGAGCGGACCGCGCGTGCGGCCGAGGAGTGGACTCGCTGGACGATGGAGCTGCTCGGCGAGCACGAGATCAACGTGCGCCGTGCGGAAGAGGGACTGCCGGCGCTGAACGTGATCACGCTCAAGTGGTGGGGCCGGCCGAAGCGCGTGCCGACCTTCCTCGAGCGCCACGGCGTCACCGGCACGTTCGTCGGGGAGTCGGCGTTCCTGCGCGGCCTCGCGAAGGCGGTGGGGCTGAACACGATCGAGGCTGCAGAGACGGACGACGCGCCCGCCGACCTTTCGGGAAGGCTCGAGTTGCTGGACGAGCGCCTCGCGGTCGGCGACACGTTCGTGTGGGTGCACCTGAAGGCGACCGACGCGGCGGGTCACACGAAGGACCCGAACGTGAAGCGCAACGTGATCGAGTCGCTCGACGCGGTGATCTCGCACCGGCTGCCCGTCGATCGCGCGATCGTCTGCGTGACCGGCGATCACGCGACACCGTGCTCGCCCGACGTCATCCATTCCGGCGACCCGGTTCCGTTCGTCGTCGCGGGGCCGGGCGTGCGCACCGACGGCGTGAAGCACTTCGGCGAGCTCGACTGCTCGCGCGGGATCCTCGGACAGCTCCGCGGGCCGGACATGATGCCGGTGCTCCTCAACGCCGCCGACCGGCCGCTCTTCCTCGGCTCGCGGCCGACGCCGTTCGACGGCGCGGACGGCTATCCGGCGCTCCTCGAACCGCTGAGGTGACGCGGCCGCCGCTCGCGGCATTCGGGCTCGAGGGAGAGCCGATACCGCTCGAGGGAGGCCAGGGGACCGCGGTCCGTGTCGGGGACGTCGTCGTCAAGCGCGTGCCGTCGCACGGCGAGCGCGTGCAGTCGACGCACGATCCGGCCGAGGACGAATGGCGCGCCGATCTCTACGAGCGAATCGTCCCCGTCGGGTTCCGCGTGCCGAAGCCGGTGCGAGCGCTCGACGGCCGCGTCGTCGTCGACGGCTGGGTCGCGTTCGAGTACCTCGTCGGCGAGCACTCATTCGAGCGTTGGGACGACACGCTCGCGGTCTGCGACCGCTTCCACGCCGCGCTGCGAGACGAGCGGCGGCCGTCGTTCCTCGACCGCGCCGACGATCCGTGGACGATCGCGCAACGCGCGGTGTGGGGAGTCGCGCCGCTCGAGCCGTATCTCGCCATGAAGCACGTCGCAGCACTCGTCGACGCACTCCGGCCCGTCGAGGGGCCGGCGCAGCTCGTCCACTCGGACTTCACGGCCAACGTTCTCTTTCACGAACGCGAGCCGCCGGCCGTGCTCGATCTGTCGCCGTGGTGGGCGCCGACGGAGTACGCCCGGGCGGTCGTCGTCGGCGACGCCTTGCTCTGGTACGGCGCCGACGAGTCGGTCGCCGAGCGAGTCGAGCCGCAGTTCCTCCTGCGCGCTGTGCTCTTCCGGAAGATCGTCGACCGCCTGTTCCGCGCGGACGAGTCGGAGCGGGGGGGCGAGCACGATATCTACGCACCCGTGGTCGACCTCGCGCTTCGGCAGGCGGGCTAGTCTCCGCTCGTGCACGTCGAGTCCACGGTCGCCGCCCGGGCCCGCCGGCTCGAGCTCTCGCCCGCTGTCTTCCGGCGCCTCGCCGTCGGCGCCGCCGGCTGGCTCTGGCTGATCGTCGTGACCGGCGCCACGGTGCGCCTGACCGCCTCGGGCCTCGGCTGCGAGCACTGGCCGGGCTGCACGGCCGGAAATCCGCTTCCGTCGAAGAGCTACCACTCGTACATCGAGTTCGGGAACCGCGTCGTGAGCGCCCTGACGATCCTCGCGACGCTCGTCGCGTGGGTCGGCGCCCTGCTGACGCCGCAGCTCGCGCGCTGGACGCGGCGACTCGCGCTCGCGACGTTCGTCGGCACCCTCGCGCAGGCGCCGCTCGGTGCGATCACCGTGTACGCGGACCTCAATCCCTTGCTCGTGATGTCGCATCTGCTCCTCGCGCTGCTCGTTCTCGCCGCCGGGGTCGTCGTCGCGGTCGAGGCGATCGGCGTCGAGAAGGGTCGCGCGCGCGAGCGGCTCCCGAGGCGTGTGCGTCGCGCGTCGTTCGTTCTCGTCGGCGCGCTGCTCGCGCTCGTGGTCAGCGGTACGCTCGCGACCGCGGCCGGACCGCATCCCGGCAGCGCGGACGTGCGCCGCCTCTGGCATCTGCACGCGGCGGTCTACGTGCACGTGCGCGCCACTGCGGTGTTCGGACTCGTGTTCCTCGCGGGACTCGTATGGCTGTGGCGCAACCGTGCGCGGTGGCCGCTCTACTGGGAGGCCGCGGGCGCACTGCTGTTCCTCTTCCTCGTACAGATGACGATCGGCGAGCTGCAGTACCGGACGCAGTTGCCGTGGTGGCTCGTGCTCGTGCACGTCGGCGTCGCAGCGGCGGTGTGGGCGTGGACAGTCGCCCTCGTCGCGCTCGCTCAGCGCCCGCCCAAGGCTTTCGAACCGGCGTAGACTGCCGCGATGGCCGACGAGCTTCGCATCGTGGAGCGGCCGGCTTTGCGGCGGCCGATCCTGATCTGCGCGTTTCGGGGCTGGAACGACGGCGGGCAGGGCGCGTCGCTCGCGGCGGCCTATCTCGCACGGACCTGGAATGCCGTGCAATTCGCCGACGTCGATCCGGAGGAGTTCTTCGACTTCCAGGTGTCGCGTCCGCACGTCTCGCTCGTCGGCGGCACGATCCGCAGGATCGACTGGCCCGAGACGTCCTTCCACCACGCTGTGATTCCGGGACTCGACCGCGACGCGGTGCTGTTGATGGGAATCGAGCCGAACATGCGCTGGGGTCGTTTCTCCGAGCTGATCGCCGGCCTCGCCGACGAGGTCGGCGTCGAGCTTCTCATCACGCTCGGCTCGCTGCTTGCGGACGTCCCGCACACGCGATCGGCGCCGGTGACGGCGAGCGCGAGCGACCAGAAGCTGATCGAGGAGCTGGGTCTCGAGCGATCGCGATACGAGGGTCCGACGGGCATCGTCGGCGTGCTTCACGACTCGTTCTATCGACGCGGGATTCCCGCGATCAGCCTCTGGGCCGCGGTGCCGCACTACGTCTCGCTCGCGCCGAGCCCGCGCGCCGCGCTCGCGCTGTGCGAGCGCCTCGCGTTGCTCATCGGCGCGACGATCGACACGAAGGAGCTGCGGCAGGCGTCCGACGCGTACGCGGAGCAGGTCAGCGCGGCGGTGTCGTCCGACGCGGAGACGCAGGCCTACGTCGAGGAGCTCGAGCAGCGCAGCGACGAGCTCGAGGAGGAGAATATTCCGTCGGGCGAGTCGATCGCGGCCGAGCTGACGCGCTTCCTCCGCGAGCGCGAGCGCGGCAACGGCGGCGGCCCGAAGCCGCCGCCGGACGATCTGCCGCGCGAGCAGTAGCCCTGCGCGTCCTGACGTGGAACATCTGGAACGGCGGCGCCGAGCGCGCCGACGCGATCGAGCGCGTGCTGCGCGAGCAGGACGCCGACGTTGTCGCGCTCGAGGAGGCGAACGACCGCGCCGTATGCGAGCGGCTCGCGACGAGCCTCGGGTACGAGCTCGTCTACGGCGAGGCGAACAGCGAGTTCGCGGTCGCCTGGCTGTCGCGGCTCCCCGTCGACCGCGTGGAGAACCACCGCCTACCCGTCTTTGCGAAGACGTTGCTCGAGATGGAAATCGGCGGCGTGCAGCTGCTCGCGACGCATCTCGTCCACGGTGACGCGGCGGAACAGCGCGCCGCGGAGGTCGAGGCGATTCTCGACCGCGTCCGCCCGCCCGCCGTCCTCGTCGGCGACTTCAACGCGGTTCGGCCGGACGACGAGGTCGGCGAGCCGCCGCGGGGCGAGAATCTGCGCCTCCTCGACCGCCGCTCGATCGAGCTGATCCTCACGTCGGGAATGCGCGACTGCTACCGGTCGCTGCACGACGCGCACGGCTGGACGTACAAGGCATGGCATCCCTTCCTGCGCATCGACTTCGTGTTTGCGCAGGGACTCGAATCGCGCTCATGCGACGTCGTGGAAGCCGACGCCTCCGACCACTTCGCCGTCGTTGCGGACTTCTAGCCGAAGGTGAACGAGTACGCCTCGACACCGGGCGTGAAGCGCAGCTCGAGCAGGCCGTCGAGCGTGTGCGGCGAGTCGACCGCGGTGTAGAGCCGGTCCGCCGTGACGTGCAGCGTGCGCAGCCGGACGCCGTCCACGAGGACGTCGACGGCGCCGCGGCCGCCGAGGACGATGAACACCTTCTTCGCGACGAAGTGCAGCCGCAGCCGCGCGCCGGAGCCGGACAGAGCGCGCTCACGCTCGACCGTCCAGCGGCCGGCGTACGAGATCTCGCTCTGGCCGAGCTTCGGCGGGAATGCGTACGTCGTCTCGAGCCCGGTGCGCAGCGGCACGCCGACGTAGCTCTGGATCCGCGCGGAGCCGAGGTACGTCTCCGGCGTCATCAGCTCGTTCGGCGTGGTGTCTGCGACGTGCGTCAGTCGACCTCGGTCGACGCCGAGCAGGCGCCGGATCAACCGCTCGCTCTCGCGATACTCGCCCTCGCCGAAGTGCGCGTGCCGCACGTGGCCGCGTCTGTCGATCAGGTATTCGGCCGGCCAGTACTGATTCGCGTACGCGTTCCACGTCGCGTACTCGTTGTCCTGGACGACCGGATAGTCGACGTCGAGCCTCCTGATCGCGCTTGCAACGTTCGACGCGACGTGCTCGAACGCGAACTCGGGCGTGTGGACACCGACGATCACGAGTCCGTGCTTTCGGTACGCGGCGTCCCACGCCTCGAGGTGGGGAAGCGTGCGCAGGCAATTGATGCAGGAGTACGTCCAGAAGTCGATCAGCACGACCTTGCCGCGCAGCGACGTCATCGTCAGCGGCTGTGAGTTGAACCACCGGCCGCCGGCCTCGAGCTCGGGTGCCGGGCCGTAGTCGGGAAGCTCGCCCGCGGTGCGCGCAACAGCGCGTTGCTTGTAGAGCTTGCCGCGGGCGAACGCTGTGTTCTCCGTGTGCCGCTGCAGGAAGTCCGTCCAGTTCGGCACCGAGGTCTGCAGCTTCGTGTCGAGGTTGAACACGAGAGCAAGTGCCGCGCCTGCGATCAGCACGCCCAGCACGAGCCGCAGCTGCGCGACCCGCGCGCGCAAGGGCTGCGCGACGTGCTGCCCTCCGATCGCGATCGCGAGCAGGACGGCCGAGGCGCCGAGCGCGTACGCGACCGCGAGCGCAACGCTCTTGAAGCCGAACGACAGGCTCGCGGACTGCGCGGAGACGTAGCCGAGGATCGGCCCGCCGCAGGGGACAAAAGCGAAGCCGAGTGCGCAGCCGAGGAGGAAGCCGCCGCCGAGATCGCCGCCGCGGCGGCGGCTGAACGGCGCGAGCGCCCGCTCGAGCAGCAGCCCGGCGCGCGGCACGAGCAGCGTCGCAGCGACGACGAACAGCAGCGCGATAGCGAGGTTCCGCAGCAGGTCCTGCGGCAGCCCGAGCTCGCGCAGCACGTACGACGCGAACAGGATCGAGACGACGAACATCGTCAGCAGTCCCGCGACGATCGCGTAGGGACGTCGCCGACTCCCGCTGGCGCCGCCCGCGAGCACGATCGGCAGCACGGGCAGCACGCACGGCGAGATCGCCGTGATCACGCCTGCCACGAACGCGATCCCGATCAGCACGAGCATCTGCCCGGCTATTCGGTCTCGGCGGGCGCCTCGGTTGTTACAGCCTCCGAGGCGGAGGCAGCGCCGTTCGTCGTGGCGGCGGGCTTCCGCCGCCGCCTGCGGCGCTTTCGCGAGGCGCTCGGTTCGGCGCCGTTCTCGGACGTCTCCACCGCCGCGGTCGCACCCTCCGGCTGCGGCGCCGTGCCGTCCGTCGGCTTGCGCTTGCGCTTGCGGCGTCGACGCCGGCTCGGCTGGAGCTTCGGCTGCGGGAGGTTCTCCGCAAGCGCGCCCGCGATCTCTTCGATCACTCCGAGCTTTTCGCGCGCGCCGTCGAGCAGCTGGTTGGCGCGCGGCGTGTAGCCCTCCGCGGAAGCGAGTAGTGCCACACCGACCGGCAGCGGCTGCTCGAGCGCCGCGTTGACGAGCTTCGCCGCGTTCTCCTCGTGCCGGTGGCCGCGCGAGTTCGCGAGCGCGCCGAGCAGGCGCTTTGCCTCGGGAAACTCCGCGCTCGCGCGGCGGTCCTGCGCCTTGCGCGACGCGCGTGCGAGCTTCCACGTCCAGCGCGCGAGAATCTGTTCCGGCGCGTCCGCCTGTCCGTCGGCGACCGCACGCAGCAGCACGCGGATCCCCTGGAGCCGGTCCTTCTCCCACGTCGGCGCCTGGGTCACGAGCGTCACGAGGTCGTCGAAGTCGGCGCGCTCGACCTTCGTCGAGACGCGGTCCGACAACGCGATCATCCGCAGCCGCCGGTTGGGGTTCTCGGCCGCACACGTCGCGAGGAACTGCGCGAGCGCCGACTTCGACGCACCGCGGTCGGTGAACTTGCGGACGAGCTCGGTACGGTCCTCGTAGCGCATGTTGCGCCCGGCGATCGTCGCCCAGAACCGCTGCTCGTCCTCGTCGAGGTATTTCGGGTCGATCCGCTGCCATTCGCGCTGGATGACCGTGAGGCGGCGGCGGACATCCGGCGTGACGGGGACGAGCCACGGCGCCGGCGTCAGCTTCCGTCTCGCGCGCCGCTGGTGTCTGCGCCGCGGCGCCGGCGTGACACGCGCGCCCTCCCGGTAGAAGTCTGCGTCGAGCAGCGAATGCAGGGAGATGACGCGGTCGTTGTGCGTCGCCGACTTGTGCACGAAGTCGACGACGATGCCCGCCTCCTTGCGCGGGTGAAGCCGCATGATGCGGCCGATCCGCTGCTGGTAGACGCGGCGCGACGCGGTCGGGGCAAGGTGCATGCAGACCGTGGCGCGCGGCGAGTTCCACCCTTCGGCGAGCAGCATCGCGTTGATCAGGACGTTGATCTCGCCGCGCTCGTACGCGGCGAGCGTCTCGGCGAGCCGCACCGGCGGCGTGCGGCCGCTGACGGCTTCGGCCTTCAGGCCCGCCGCGCGGAACTCCTTCGCCAGGTTGTACGCATGGTCGACGCCGGCCGCGTAGACGATCCCGGGCGTCGCGTCGAAGCGGTCGCGATAGAGCGACGCGGCGGCCTGGTTGAGCGCCTCGTGGTCGAGCACCTTCGCCAGCTCGCCTTCGTCGAAGTCGCCGCCGACGATCGGCACGGAGTGGATCGCGGCCGCCGGCGGGACGCGCAGGCAGCGCAGCGGCGCGATCAGCCCGCGCCGCGCGGCGTCGCCGAGCGGCAGATCGTCGACCGACGCGGGGAAGACGTCCGACACCTGCTTTGCGATCAACTGCTCGGTCGCCGTCATTCCGATGAAGATCGGCTCGGGGAACGAGCGGATCGCCGCGCTCGTCTTCTCGCCGAGCGCCGTGTGCGCTTCGTCGCAGATCACGAGCTGGTACGCGTTGCGCGAGAGCGAGCCGACGTGCCGCGCGAACCACGCGTAGGTCTGGATCGTGACCGGGTTGCTGCGCAGCGGCTCCTTCCCCGTCTCGATCGCCGGCGTGAATCGCTCGCCGTAGCCCTCGGCCGTCAGCTCACGGTCGAACTGCGAGACGAGCAGCCGGCGGTGCGTGAGGATGAGGACGCCGAGCGTGCGCGCCGCCTCGACGAAGCCCGCGGCGGCGATCGTCTTGCCCGATGCCGTCGGATGCCGGAAGCGGTAGCGGCGCTTCGCGCCCGGATCGCTCTCGGGCGGGACCGCCTCGATCTCCTCCTCGTCCTCGTCCTCGGCGAGGCCGACGTCCTCGTCCTCTTCGTCCTCGAGCTCCTCGACTTCGGCGACGTGGCCGTTGCCGTTTCCGTTCAGCTCCTCCTGTTGCTGGTTCGCCGCGATCAGCTCGGTGAGCATCCCGGCGAGCGCGTCGATCTGGTGCCGGCGCAGCTCGGTCCCGGACGCAAGTCGCGGCGGCTTGTCGGAGAGGATCCGCTCGAGCCCGAGCATCAGGCCGTAGCGCACCTTCCAGCGCGGCGACGGCGTTGCGCGGCCCGCGTCGATTTCCGCGAGCGCGTCGTCGAGCGCCATGCGGCGCGCCGTCTTGGGGGCGAGCGCCTGCTCCGTGTCCTCGCCCGGATGCAGGAACGGCTCGCCCGCCCAGTCGGACGCGCGCTGGGCGTCAGCCGCCAGTGCGGCCGTCAACTCGAACGAAGGAGTGATTGCTTCGGATGCTTCGTGCATGTGCGCAGCGCGGAGAGGCGCTGCTGCCTTTCACAAAGGTCGCGCTCGTCGCCACCGACGCGCGTCCCGTCAACTATATCCGATCGGGGGAGGGAGAAACTAGGCCGGGGCCGCGGCGGGCTCCAGCAGGCCCCGCTCCTGCAGGTACGGCGTGATGCCGCCGAGGAAGAACGGCCAGCCGGCCCCGAGGATCAGGCACGCGTCCACGTCCGCCGGATCGGCGACCACGTCTTCGTCGAGGAGGTGACGGATCTCGTCCGCGACCGCCTCGAGCACGTCCTCCTGGATCTGCTCGAGAGACCGTCGCCGCTCGTCCACCACGACGACGTCGGTGTTGCCGTCGGCGTAGTTGCGCAGCGTCGGCGACAGCGGGAAGCGATCGGGATAGGCCTCGTGCAGCGTCTCGAGCACGTGATTGGCAACGCGCGGGCCGACCATCGCGAGCAGCACGGAAGGCGCCATCGGCAGCCCGAGCCGCAGCGCCGCCTCGTCCGTCTCCTCGACGGTGTTGCCGTGCTCGAGCGCGTCCATGAGGACGGTCGTCATGCGTGTCAGCACGCGGTTGACGACGAAGCCCGGCGCGTCGCCGGTGACCACGGCGCGCTTGCGCAGCTTCTTCGTCACGTCCCACGCGGTCGCAAGCTTCACGTCGTCCGTCTCCGCGTGCCGAACGAGCTCGACGAGCGGCATCAACGCGACGGGATTGAAGAAGTGCAGGCCGAGGTCGGCGCCCATCTCCTGGACCGAGAGCGACGACGTGTTCGTCGCGAGGATGCAGTCCGGCGAGACGACCTCGCGCAACTCCACGAACACGCGCTGCTTCACGGACATCTCCTCGAACACGGCCTCGAGCACGACGTCGCAGCCGGCGAAGTCCTCGACGCTCGTCGTTCCCTGGACCGGACACCAGCGTCCCTCGAGTTCGGAGCGGATCGTCGCGACGGCGCGGTCGACCGTCTCCTGGTCGAGGTCGCGGATCACGACCGGCACGCCGAGCCGCTTGAGGAAGAGCGTCGCGAGCTGCGTCGCCATCAGGCCGGCGCCGACGATTCCGACCTTCTCGATCCTCCGCGGCGCGACCTCCGGGATGCCGACGCCCTTCTTCAGGCGGCGCTCGACGAGGTCGAACGCGTAAAGCGAGCGGCGCGTCGTCGGCGCGAGCATCAGGTCTGCGATCGCCTCCTCCTCCGCGCGGTAGCCGTCCTCGACGGCTGCGCCGGAGACGGCGAGCGCGAGCAGGTCGAGCGCGACGTACGGCGTCGGCGTCGCGCCGTGGACGGCGTCGTCCGCGGTCGCGCGACCCTTGCGCAGCTCCTTCTCGACGTCGCCGTGGTCGGGTTCCGTGCGCTCGATCGGCTGGTTGACGAGCTCGAGCGCGAACGCGATCGACTCGTCCACGAACTCGACCGGCTCGAGCAGCCGGTCGGCGAAGCCGAGCTCGAACGCCTTCGTCCCGTCGAGCATCCTGTTCTGCCGCAGTGGGTTGGCGATCACGAACTTGATCGCGTTCTCGAGGCCGATCAGCCGCGGCACGAGCTGCGTGCCGCCCCACGCGGGGAAGATGCCGAGGAAGACCTCGGGCAGCGCGAAGTGCCTTACAGCGGTCGAGATCGTACGAGCAGTGCAGTGCAGCGCGATCTCGACTCCGCCGCCGAGGCATGCGCCGTTGATCGCCGCGACGGTCGGAAACGGCAGCGCGCGGATCCGGCCGAACAGCTCGTGGCCGGCGCGCGAGCCGAGAATCGCCTCGTCGCGCGAGCGCACCTTCGGGAACTCCTTGATGTCGGCGCCGGCGCAGAAGACGAACGGCTTGCCGGTCAGCACCATCGCGACCCACTCGCCGCGCTCGAGCTCCTCGATCACGCCGACGGCGGACTCGAGCGCGCCGCGGCCGAGGACGGTCGGCTTCGTGTAGTCCTCGCCGTTGTCCATCGTCACCAGCGCGAGCGGACCCTTCGCCGTGTCCACACGATTGAGCTTGAACTGCGTCACCGGATCGCTCACTGAAGGTTCTCCCAGAGGATCGCCGCGCCCATGCCCATGCCGATGCAGAGCGCCGTCAGGCCGTAGCGGCCCTTGCGCTCGCGCAGCCCGTACGCGAGCTGCGCGACGAGCCGCACGCCGGTTGCCGCGAGCGGATGACCGAACGCGATCGCGCCGCCGTAGGGATTGAGACGCTCGTCGTCGGGCGCAACGCTCATTCCGTCGCACCACGTGAGCACCTGCACGGCGAACGGCTCGTTCAGCTCGAAGAGGTCGACGTCGTCGACGGTGATGCCGGCGCGCTCGAGCACGCGCTGCGTCGCCGGAATCGGGCCGATGCCCATCAGCTCCGGCTCGACACCGGCGTAGGCGAAGCCGACGAGTCGCAGCTTCGGCGTCAGCCCGAGGCCCTCCACTGCGTCGGCCGACGCGAGCAACGCGGCGGTCGCGCCGTCGGTCAGCCCGGCTGAGTTGCCGGCGGTCACGCGCCCACCGGCGCGGAACGGCGCGCGCAGGTTGGCGAGTGCGTCCATCGTCGTGTCGGGCCGCAGAAACTCGTCGCGGTCGGCGACCTTCCAGCCGTCGTCGGTGAAGACCGCCATCGGCACGACCGTCTCCTTCATGACGCCGTTCTGCCACGCCGCCGCTGCCTTCTGCTGCGACGCGACCGCAAAGCGATCGGCGTCTTCCTTCGTGAGCTGCGGGAACTTGTCGTGGAGGTTCTCGGCCGTCGCGCCCATCGTCGCGGCGCTCATGTCGATGAGCCGCTCGGAGACGAAGCGCGGGTTGAAGTCGACGTCCGCGCCCATCGGGTGGTGGCCCATGTGCTCGATCCCGCCGGCGAGCACGACATCGGCGGCGCCCATCGCAATCTCGCCCGCGCCCGCCGTTACGGCGGTGAGCGCGCCCGCGCACATGCGGTCGATCGCGAAACCCGGGACGGTCTTCGGGATCCCCGCGAGCAGGGCGACGTCCCGTCCGAGCGTCAGGCCCTGGTCGCCGACCTGCGCCGTCGCGGCGAGGATCACGTCGCCGATGCGCTCGGGGTCGAGCTGTGAGTTGCGGCGCAGGAGCTCACGGACGGCCTTGACTCCCATGTCGTCGGCGCGCGTCCGCCAGTAGATGCCCTTCTCGCCCGCGCGGCCGAACGGCGTCCGGACGCCGTCGACGAAAACGACTTCCCGGTCCATGCCTCTCAGACTACGCGAGAATTCCGGCGTGGAGGTTTGGACTGAGCACCTCCGGCGGGAGGAAGAGCGGTACCGCGACGGCGAGTCGCGTCTGCCCGACGCCGCCGACGCCGACGCACGCCAGCGGCAGCTGACGCGGCTTGGAAATGCGGCGGCCGGTGCGGGCCTCGCGCTCGTCATGGCCGGACGGCGGGACGAGGCGCGCGAGTGGTTCGCGCGTGCCTGCGAGCGCTACCGCGAGAGCTGGACGGACGCGCCGCCCGGGAGCTGGGGACGGCCGATCGCGATCCTGAAGGCGAGAGTGCTCGCGGGGGACTGGGAGGGAGCCGAGCGGGACGCAGCCTGGACCCTCGAACAGGGTGCCGACGACGCGCAGACTCCGATCGGCCGGTATGCGGCCGCTCTCGCACATGCGATCCGTCGCGACTGGGCGGCGTTACGCGTGCACGCCGACGCGTTGCGGACCGACGACGGCTTTCCACACGATGTCGCCGACGCGCTCGCATTCGTCGCGTCGCCCGATCCCGTCGGCTACGTCGAGGCGATCGAGTCGGTGTTGGAGTCGTTCGAGAGCCGCGATGCGTACCTGGAGGATCTTCCCGCCGCCGACACGGTGGTCGTCCTGCAGGCGCTCGCGGAACGCCGCGGCATCGCGCCTGCGGCTCTCGAGTCGCCGATGCTGCCGCGGTAGAGCTCTTAGTCCGTCGACGTCGGCGGGTGGAAGAGCGTCGTGAAGACGAACGGCTCCTGCGACTCGTCCTCCGCCGCCTCGAGCTTCTCGTTGAACTCGCGCAGCAATTCGCGCGCCCTCTCGAGCGAGAGCTTCACGGTCACCTGCGCGCCGCGGAATCGGCCCTGGTCGCCGAACTTCCCGAACGCACGCTGAACCTCGTCGAGCATCGCCGCGTGCAGGCTGCCGGAGAGGCCCGCCGACGTCAGCTCCGGCGCGACGCGAATCGAGCGCGCGACGGAGCGGTACGGCTTCTCGCGACCGCCCGATCCGCCCGCCAGTTCGATGAGACCCGCGCGCTGGAGCATCCGCACGTGGAAGTGCAGGTGGCCCGGATCGACGTCGAGCCGCTGCGCCAGCTCGCGGTTCGTGAGCGGCTCGCTCGTGGTGCCGAGCTCCTCGAGAACGCGGAGCCGCAGCGGGTGTCCCAGCGCCTTCAGCTGCTCGGGCTTGTCGATCGTGAGCGTTTCCACAACTCTCTATCTAACAAATGGCTTCGCTACTTGCGAGTCCGGTAGCGCACGGCTGGCTCTATATCAGCGTTCGACCAAGGCAGCGGCGGCCTCGTCGAGCACCGCGATCGTCCGGCCGCCCGCGGAGCGGATCATGCTGGCCGGCGTCGCGACGCTCTCCGGCCCACCGAAGGCGAGCGCTGCGGCCTGCGCCTTGTCGGCGCCGGTCACGAGGAAGAGCACGACGTCCGCGTTCTCGAGCATCGGCGGCGTCATCGTCACGCGCCTCACCTTCGGGTCGAGCCCCGGCTCCGCCGCGATGGCGAGGCGTTCGCGCTCGTGTAGACCGGGCGCGTGCGGAAACAGCGACGCCGTATGTCCGTCGGGCCCGACACCGAGCAGGTTGAGGCGCAGCCGGACGCCCTGCAGTGCGGCGTCGTACTCGCGCGCCGCTTCCTCCGGGTCCGCTTCGCCGCGAATACGGTGAACCGCCGCCGGCGGCGTCTTCAGCTCGTCGAGCAGCGTTCGCTTCGCCATGGCGAAGTTCGACTCGTCGTCGTCGGGCGGCACGCAACGTTCGTCTCCCCACCAGACCTCGGCGTGGCTCCAGTCGGGCTGCAGCTCCGCGGCGCTGCGATGCGCGAGCTCGGGGCTCTTCCCTCCCGAGAGCGCGATGTGCCCGCCCGCGGTCGCGGCTTCGGCGAGGAGCTCCCCGGCGCGGCGGGCGGCCGCGGCGGCGTCCGCGAGGACAATCAACTTAACCATGTCGGCTCGATGTTGACGCGATCTCGGTGCATCTGCGGTACCGATGTAGGTGTAGACCTTCGTGCATGAGTCGTCGAACACAGATCACGTTGAAGGACCGGCAACACGCACTCTTGCTCGAAGAGTCGTATCGGACAGGTCTGCCCATGGCGGAACTCATCCGCCGTGCAGTCGACGCCGTCTACCGCCGCGGTTCGCGTCGGCGCATCGGCGGCGTCATGCTCAGCGGCGGGTTATGGAGGGACGAAGACGCCGCACTCGTCGGCCGCCGCGCGTGGATCCGCAAGCCGAGACTCTCCGACGAGTGACTATGCCGCGAAGCGGACGCGCGAGCGGCGTCGTGCAGCCGGTACGGGAAGCAGGCCGCGGCCGAAGCCGGCGAGGAGGTAGACGCTCGCGAGTCCGGCCCATTCGCCGTACGGCGCCAGCAGCTCCGCCGTCTCGTCCGCCTCAACCCACCGGCCGCGAAGCGCGGCGACGAGCTTCATCAGTCCGAGGTCGCCGACGAGCCCGAGCTCGTAGGTGCCGAGGCCCTGCAGTGCGATCACGCCGACCGACCAGGGGCCGAGACCGCGCTCGCGTAGCAGCCGGCGTGCCGCGACATCGGCGGGAACCGCGCGCAGACGTTCGAGGTCGAGCGACGTGCAGAGGCGGACGAGCGTCGCCCCACGGCGTGCGTGCAGACCGAGCCGTCTCAAGTCGGCGGGCGCGCGTGCCGCGAGCGTGACGGAGGTCGGCGGCGTCGCGAATCTTCCGGCGCGCGGGCTCGTCGCGCGGACGATCGTGCGCTCGAGCTCACGCGCGCGATCGGACTCGATCAACTGCCCGCAGAGCGCCCGCAGCAGCGCCCCGGCCACCGTCGGCACGCGCAGCGGCCGGAGGCCGCGCAGCTGCCGGACCGGCTCTCGGAGCAGCTCGTCGTCGCGGAAACGGTCGAGAAACTCGGAGTGGTCGTCGTCGAGCGCGAGCACCCACCGGAGCCGGTCGACGCCCGCGTCCGTCTCCGCGCGCACCCCGATCGCACCGCTCGGCTTCTGCCACGCCTGCACGATCTCGTCCTCGAAGGCGCACGTGAGCACCCCGTCGAGGAACGAGCGCGTCGCGTCGTACGCCAGGCGCGCCGTCAGCGCGAGCGCATACGGACCGCGCGGAACGAGCTCGGTCTCGACCACGCGTGGAGCCTAGTACGCTCACCGGCGTGGGCGCGCGGCAGACCTGGGACGCACTCGCGGCACGGCCTGAGAGGTACGTCGGCGATCCCGCCCGCGGCAGCGAGGAGCTTGCGGCGTTGTTCGGCCGACTCGGTGCGGACCCGCGCCGCGGGACGTGCGTCGAGGTCGGCTGTGGACCGGGGCGGATGACGGGCACGCTCGCGGAGCGGTTCGACCGCGTTCTCGCGCTCGACGTCTCACCCGCGATGCTCGAGCAGGCGCGCGCGAACGTGCCCGCCGAGAACGTCGAGTTCCGCGCCATCTCGGGTGACCGGCTCGACGGCGTCGCAGACGCGAGCGCCGACGTCGCGATCTGCTACCTCGTCCTGCAGCACCTGCCGTCGCGCGCGAGCGTGACGACGTACTTGACGGAATTCGCGCGCGTCCTGAAGGCAGGCGGCGAGGCCTTCGTGCAACTGCCGGTGTTCGACGACGGCGTGCTCCCGCGCGTATGGCGCGCGGCGCGGTCGGCGTTCGTGCCGCTGACGACGTTCCTCGGTCCGACGAGGCGGAAGGAGTTCCGCGGCTTCCGGCTGACGCGCGGGGAGCTCGACGCCGCGCTCGCGAGCTCCGGCCTGCGCGTCGTCGCGACCGACGTCGGTCCCGACGCGCCTTATCGCTTCAGCCACGACCTCTTCCTGCGGCTCGCCGCGTGAGCGCGGCAACGCTCGCGGTCTACGCGGTCGCCCTCGCCGTCGCCGCCGTGATCGTCTGGCGGCGGCCGGTCATCGCGCTGTACGTCTTCGTCGTCGGTCTTGCGCTGCACAACGTCGCGATGGACGCGCTCTACAACGCGGGCGTCCACGGCAGGCCGCTGACGCTCGTCCAGGCATGGAAGGACGTGCTGCTCGTCGTCGCTTTCGCGCGCGTCGGCTTCGACACGATGCGCGCACGCCGCCTCCCTTTCCGGCCGTTGCTCGCCGACGCGTTCGCGCTCGCGTTCGCGGCGATCGTCGTGCTCTACGCGGTGATCCCGCAGGACGTTCTGGACGGACATGCGACGCACAAGGCGATCGGCTACGCGCTACGGCACGACATCGAGCCGATCGCCGCATACTTCGTCGGTCGCGCGGTCGTGCCGCGTCTGCGAGAGCTTCGCTGGCTCGTGCTCGTCACGGCGGCGGCGGTCGCCGCGTGGGGGCTGATCGACGTCTACGCGATCGACCTCTCGTGGTGGCGCCACAACGGCACCGCCGCGTACTTCGACAAGCAGCTCGGCTACCCGTACGGGGGCGGGCTGTCGGGACTGCCGGAGAACTTCGTCTACAACAACGGCAACGAGCACGACCTCGTGCGGCGACTGATCTCGACGTTCCTCTCGCCGCTCGGCTCCGCGTACATCTGCCTCGTCGCCCTGCTTATCGCACCTCGCGTGCGCGCGGCGATCCCGTTCGCCGTGCTCGCCGCCGCCGGTCTGCTCTGGACGCACACGCGCGCCGCGATCCTCGCGCTCGCAGTCGGCTTCGTCGTCATGGCCGGCGTGTGGCGCCGGCTCTGGCCGCTCGCCGCCGCCGTCGCGACGATCGCCGTCGGGTTCGCGTTCCTCGCCTCGTTCACGCACATCGCGCCGAGCGCGAGCTTCACGCATTCGGAACTGAAGGTCCAGCGCGCGAGCGGCCAGCGCGCCGGCACACAACGCTTCGAGCCGTCGACCGAGTCGCACCTGAGCAGCCTCTGGGACGGCGTCAAGACGATCGCGCACCATCCGCAGGGTTACGGCCTCGGCAACGCGGGCGAGGTCGCGTTCCGCGCGCACGTGCCGCTGAAGGCGGGGGAGTCGAACTACACGGAGCTCGGCGTCGAGACCGGACTGCTCGGCGCGCTCCTCTTCATCGCGTGGAACCTCGCCGTGCTCTGGACGCTCGCCGTCCGCTGCCGGCCCGCGCTTGCCGGCGCCTTCGCGGCCGTGCTCTTCGTCGCGATCCAGACCGACGCGTACGGGATCCCCTGGCTCGGCTACGTCGCCTGGTGGGTCGCGGGTGCCGCTCTGACGGCCTCCAGGAACCGTCGTTTCCGCAAGGATGAAGTGACGTGAACGCCCAGCTCACGCACCGGCAGATCCTTGTCGTCTTCAGCGGCCTGATGGCGGGGATGCTGCTCGCGGCGCTCGACCAGACGATCGTCTCGACCGCGCTGCCGACGATCGTCGGCGACCTCGGCGGACTCGATCACCTCTCGTGGGTCGTGACCTCGTACATCCTCGCGTCGACGATCTCGACGCCGATCTACGGCAAGCTCGGCGACCTCTACGGGCGCAAGAAGCTGTTCCAGGCTGCGATCGTGATCTTCCTGATCGGCTCGATGCTCTGCGGGCTCGCGCAGAACATGCCGGAGCTGATCGTCTTCCGCGGGCTGCAGGGACTCGGCGCGGGCGGCTTGATCGTCGGCGCGTTCGCGATCATCGGCGACGTCGTCTCGCCGCGCGAGCGCGGCCGCTACATGGGTTACATGGGTGGCGTCTGGGCGTTCGCGAGCATCGCCGGACCGCTGACCGGTGGCTTCATCGTCGACAACCTCTCGTGGCGCTGGGTCTTCTACGTCAACGTGCCGGTGGGCGCGGTCGCGCTTGCCGTCGTCGCGGCGGTGCTGCACGCGCCGGAGAGCCACGTCCAGCACCGGCTCGACGTGCTCGGGACATTGCTGCTCGCCGGCGGCGCGGGCTCGGTCACGCTCGGGCTGACCTGGGGCGGGACGCAGTACGCGTGGTCCTCGGCGACGATCGTCGGCTTGTTCGTCGCCGGCGCCGTCTTGATAGTGGCGTTCCTGCTGCAGGAGCGGAATGCGGCCGAGCCGATCATCCCGTTGACGCTTTTCCGGAACGGCGTCTTCAACGTCTCGACCGTGACCGGATTCATCGTCGGGCTCGCGTTGTTCGGCGCGATCGTCTACCTGCCGCTCTACATGCAGGTCGTGCACGGCGACTCGCCGACGAGCTCGGGCCTGCGGATGCTGCCGCTGATGGCCGGCGTGCTCAGCGCGTCGATCGCGAGCGGCCGCGTGATCAGCAGGATCGGCCGCTACAAGATGTTCCCGGTCATCGGCACTGCGCTGATGACGGTGGGGATGTACCTGCTCTCGTTCCTCGACTCGCACTCGAGCTTCTGGGAAGCCTCCGTCTACATGCTCGTGCTCGGCTCAGGAGTGGGACTCGTGATGCAGGTGCTGCTGCTCGCCGTGCAGAACTCCGTCGAGCACCGCAACCTCGGTGTCGCGACCTCGACCGCGACGTTCTTCCGCTCGATGGGCGGTTCGTTCGGCGTCGCGATCTTCGGCGCGATCTTCGCGAACCGGCTCGCCCACTGGCTGCCGCGACTCGTCCCGCGCGAGGTGCTCGCGCGTACGACGCCGTCGCAGCTCGTCCACGCGAGTCCTGCGCGGCTGCGCACGATGTCGCCGGAGGTGCACGACGGGCTCGTGAACGCGTTCGCGCACTCGCTGCACAGCGTCTTCCTGTTCGCCGTACCGGTCGGCGTGCTCGCGTTCGTGCTGACGCTGTTCCTGAAGGAGGTCCCGCTGCGCACGCAGGCCCAGGACCCGGGCCTGACCGCCGCGGAAGCGGCGTAGTAGCGTTCCGCGCGTGAGCATCGACCCGCGCGTCGACATCGGCCACGTGCACTTGAAGGTGTCGGACATCGACCGCGCGCTCGGCTTCTACGCCGGCGTGCTCGGCTTCGAGGTGAAGACGCGCCTCGGCGACCAGGCCGCGTTCATCGCCGCCGGCGACTACCACCACCACATCGGGCTGAACACGTGGGAGTCGAAGGGCGCGCCGCCGCCGCCGCGCAACTCGACCGGCCTCTTCCACACGGCGATCCGCTACCCCGACCGGAAGACGCTCGCCGATGCGGTCCGCCGCGTGCTCGACGCGGGGATTCCGCTCTCGGGCGCGAGCGACCACGGCGTCAGCGAGGCGATTTACCTGCGCGATCCGGACGACAACGGCGTCGAGCTGTACTGCGACCGACCGCGCGACGAGTGGCCGGAGCAGATGTACACCGCGCCGCTCGACGTCCAGGCGCTGCTCACCGAGCTGGACTAGACGGCGCGCTGGTACGTGCGGAAGGCGCGCGTCGCCAGCGCGACGCAGACCGCGGTGAACGCCGCCAGCAGGCCGAGCCGGGTCAGGACCATGCCCCAGTCGGTGCCGTCGAGCACCGCGGAGCGCCCGGCTTCGACCGCCCAGTTGACCGGATTCACCGACGCGGCGTGCCGGATCCACGGCGGAATCAGGCTCTTCTGCATGAACGTCGTCGAGAGGAACGTGAGCGGCAGGACGACGAAGTTCACGCCCGCGATCACCGTCTCCTCGCGCCGCGCGAGCAGCGCAAACGCGACCGAGAGGCAGCCGATCGACGCGGCGAGCAGCGACGCGAGCGCGATCAGCACCGCGAGTCCCCACGCGTTCGGAAAGCGCGCACCGACGATCAGGGCGAGCGCGATGATCATCAGCGACTGGATCACGATCTGCACCGTCCCGTTGAGCACGCGCCCGATCACGAGCGATCCGCGTCTGACGGGCGTGACGAGGAAGCGGTCGAGGATCCCCTTGTCGATGTCGTCGATGACCGCCATCCCGCTCCAGCCGGAGGAGAAGAGCGCGGTCATGACGACGATTCCGGGCGTCAGGAACTGAATGTACGAGCCGGAGTGGAAGCCCGGAATGCGCGTCACACTCTTGAACAGCGCGCCGTACAGCAGCAGCCAGATCACGGGCTGGACGATCGTCACGGCGATCCAGATCGGCTGCCGCCAGAGATTGAGCAAGTGCCTGTTCATCATGTAGACGCCGTGCCGGAGCGTGCTCACTGCTTCGCTCCTTCCGCGTCGGCCTCCGCGAACGCGCGGCCTGTGTACTGCAGGTAGACGTCGTCGAGCGAAGGCCGCGCCACCGTCACCGACTCCACCGCGAGCCCGCGCGACTCGAGCGCCTGCAGCATCACCGGCACCGCGCGCGCCCCGTCGTCGGTGCGCGTGCGCAGCGTCCGCCCGTCGAGCTGGACGTCGCGGATCCCGTCGAGCGCGGTCAGCGCGGCGACTGCACCGTCGGGCGTGCCGGCCAGCTCGACGACGACCGAATCGCCGAGCAGTTCTCCCTTCAGCGCCTCCGGCTCTCCTGCCGCCACGACCTTCCCCTTGTCGACGATCGCGAGATTGGACGCGAGCACGTCGGCTTCCTCGAGATAGTGCGTCGTCAGCAGGATCGTCAGGCCCTCGTCGCCGCGCAGGCGCTCGATCTCGCGCCACATCGCGACGCGCACCTCCGGGTCGAGGCCCGTCGTCGGCTCGTCGAGGAACAACACGCGCGGCCGGTGGACGAGCGCCATCGCGATGTCGAGTCGGCGCTGCATCCCGCCGGAGTAGCCGCGCGTCACGCGGTCGCCCGCATCCGTGAGCCCGAACTGGTCGAGCAGGTCCTGCACACGCGCTTCCAGGTCTCCGCGCCGCATGTTGAACACGCGTCCCTGCAGCCGCAGGTTCTCGCGGCCGGTGAGCGCGGGGTCGACGGCGTGCTTCTGCTGCACGACGCCGATCAGGCGGCGCACCTCGGCGGCGTCGCCGACGACGTCGAAGCCGGCGACACGCGCAGTGCCGGAGTCGGCCCGCGAAAGCGTCGTCAGGATCTTCACCGCCGTCGTCTTGCCGGCGCCGTTCGGACCGAGCAGGCCGAACACGGTCCCGTCGGGGACGGAGAAGGTCAGCCCGTCGAGCGCACGCACGCCGCCGGGGTAGGTCTTGACGAGCGACTCGACCTCGATCGCCTGCATCTCGATACTCCTACCTGATGACACGCGACCGCTGGGCCGAGTGGATCCTCAACCGCCGCTTCGGCGGCGACCAAAGCGCGGCCGCCGGGATTCTCGCCGGGCTGCAAGAGGTGCGCGACCGCGTGCTCGACCGTGCGGAGCTGCGGGAGGGTGAGACGCTCCTCGACGTGGGCTGCGGCGACGGGCTGATCGCCTTCGGCGCGTTGGAACGCGGCGCCGGCCGTGTGATCTTCAGCGATATTTCGCAGGACCTGCTCGACGTCTCGCGCGAGTTGGCGGACGGCGACCCGCGCTGCGAGTTCGTGCTCGCCTCCGCGGAGGACCTGAGCGCGATCCCCGACGGGTCGGTCGACGTCGTCACGACGCGCTCGGTGATTATCTACGTCGACGAGAAGGCCCGCGCGTTCGCGGAGTTCTTCCGGGTGCTCCGTCCCGGCGGCCGGCTCTCGATGTTCGAGCCGATCAACAGCTTCGGCTACCCGGAGGCGGACGGCGTCTTCGGCGGGATCCAGATGGGCGAGGTGTGGCCGCTCGCGAGACGGTTTCGCGACCGCTTCAACGCGCTGGCCGGCGACGCGTCGGCAATGCTCGACTTCGACGAGCGCGACCTGCTCGAACTCGCACACGACGCCGGATTCCCGAGCGCCGACGTGTTGCTCGAGGCGCGAATCGAGGTCGGCGTCCTGACGGGGCACGAGCCTCCGCCGCTCGACCGGCTCTTGAACAGCTCGCCGAACCCGAATGCGCCGACGTATCGCGAGGTGCTCGACGCTGAGTTCACGGACGAGGAGCGCGACCGCTTCCTCGCTTACTTCCGGCCGCGCTACGAAGCGGGGGAAATGGTCGACCGCTC
>WNGA01003574.1_pt1 | contig 50009 bp, 44 predicted proteins | sample 5400061 | NCBI WGS metagenome assembly WNGA01 (sample SAMN13153366, study PRJNA577476) | soil metagenome | isolation source: 100 cm soil or saprolite under grassland replicate 2 | place: USA:California | collected 2016-06-15
GTCGGGCCGGCGCGCCTCGGCCGCCGCGTCGAACGGCTGCGTGTCCTCAGCCGGGGCGTCCTCGGACCCGGGCTGACCGACCCCGCTCTGATCGATCCGCAGTGGCGGCCGCCGCTTGCTGCTGGTCTCGTCATCGCCCCAGCCCAGGAAGGCCCCGCACGCCGGGTTACGGCAGAACGGATCGGACCCCGGGTTCCGGAACCCGCACGATGGACAGACGCTCATCAGGCGAGCACCTCCACCTGGTCGGTCGCGACCGTCGAGCGGTCGATCACTCCGTCACCAGTCGCGGGCGCCATCGCGCCCCGCTCGGCAGACATCTCCTCCATCGATCCCGCACCCCCTGCCCGGTCGCTCGGGTCGGAGCCAACCGGACCGGACCTCCCATCGCTTCGCACCAGGACTCCCATGGGATCCCCGTCGACCCTTGCCCAGGTGGGCTTGGGAGTATTCTCGATGGTCGAGGGTACCTACGCCTAACTCGGGTCCGCCGCAACGGTCCAAGCGGGCTGTGGATAATGAGCGGCAGCCTGTCGAGCCGTTTGGGTAGACTCGCTTCTGGCGCTTGGCGAATGGGCGCCGATCCCGTTCCTACCTGCTCTCTTGCTGTATTGAGGAGTGCCATGCCGATCAGCCGTGCCGACGTGCAGCACGTCGCCCGCTTGGCCCGTCTCGCCCTCTCCGACGAAGAGCTGGACCGCTTCCAGCGTCAGCTCTCCAACATCCTCGAAGAGGCCGAGAAGGTCAAGCGGCTGCCGACCGAGGGCGTGCCGCCGATGTCGCACGCCGTGCCACGGGTCAACGTCTGGCGCGACGACACCGTCGGCCCCTGCCTCACCCAGGAGGAGGCCCTCTCGACCGCCCCGGCGGTCGAGCAGGGCCGCTTCATGGTCCCCCGGATCATCGAGGAGGAAGGGTGACCACCACCGGCCCCTCCCTCTCCGACCTGACCGCCCACGAGCTGGCGGACCGCTTCGCCAGTGGGGACGCCACAGCGGTGGCGGCGACCGAGGCCGCCCTCGTCCGGATCCAGGCCACCGACGAGGTGCTGCACGCCTTCCTCACGGTCATGGGCGAGCAGGCGCTCGAGCAGGCTCGCGCGGTCGACGACGCCCGAGCGCGGGGCGAGCGGCTCGGCCCGCTCGCGGGCGTGCCGCTGGCGCTCAAGGACGTCCTGGTCACCAAGGGGGTGCGCACCACCGCCGGGTCGCGCATCCTCGACGACTACCACCCGCCCTACGACGCCACCGTCGTGCGGCGGTTGCGGGACGCGGGCGCGATCGTGGTCGGCAAGACGAACCTGGACGAGTTCGCCATGGGCTCCTCGACCGAGAACTCGGGCTTCGGCCCCACCCGCAACCCGTGGGACCCGAGCCGCGTACCCGGCGGGTCCAGCGGCGGATCGGCGACCGCGGTGGCCGCCGGCCAGGCGGTGCTCGGCATCGGCACCGACACCGGCGGCTCGATCCGGCAGCCCGCCTCGCTCTGCGGTGTCGTCGGGGTCAAGCCCACCTACGGGCTGGTCAGCCGCTACGGGCTGATCGCGTTCGCGTCGTCCCTCGACCAGGTTGGCCCCTTCGCCCGCGACGTCCGCGACGCGGCGACCCTGCTCGGGGTGATCGCCGGGCACGACCCGATGGACTCCACCTCGATCGAGGACACCCCGACCGAGTTCACCTCGACACTCGAGGACGGGGTCGACGGCCTGCGGATCGGAGTGGTCAAGGAGCTGCTGCCCGACAGCCTCGCCCCCGCGATCATGGCGCCGCTGCGGGCCGCGATCGACCGCCTCGAACGGCTCGGCGCCCGGATCGAGCAGTGCTCGCTGCCCTCCTTCGAGTACGCGCTGTCCGCCTACTACCTGATCGCTCCGGCCGAGTGCTCCTCGAACCTGGCTCGCTACGACGGCGTTCGCTGGGGCCTGCGGGCCAAGGACCCCAGCGACGTGGTCGACATGATGCAGCGCACCCGGCAGGCGGGCTTCGGTCCCGAGGTCAAGCGGCGCATCATGCTCGGCGCCTACGCGCTGTCGGCCGGCTACTACGACGCCTACTACGGGCAGGCGCAGCGGGTTCGCACGCTGGTCGCGCGCGAGCTGGACTCGGCGTACGAGCGCTTCGACCTGCTGGTCGGGGCGACCTCGCCGAGCACCGCCTTCCCCATCGGCGAGCTGGTCGACGACCCGGTGCAGATGTACCTGTCGGACGTGTTCACGATCCCGGTGAACCTGGCGGGCAACGCCGCGGTGTCGGTGCCGGCGGGGCTGGTCGACGGCCTGCCGGTGGGCCTGCAGCTCGTCGCGCCGGTCCTCGGCGAGGCGCTGATGCTGCGCGCGGCCCACGCCCTCGAGCAGGACCTCGACCTGCCCAAGCGGCCGACAGACGTCATCCCGCTGCTGCGTGACCTGCAGGAGGCGCAGCCATGAGTGAGGCTTCCACGACGGTGACGGCGACCTTCGACGAGCGCGAGAGCCGCCACTACGAGACGGTCATCGGTATCGAGACGCATGTCGAGCTCGGTACCCGGACGAAGATGTTCTGCGCGTGCGCGACGACCTTCGGCGCCGAACCCAACACCCAGGTGTGCCCGGTCTGCCTGGGCGAGCCTGGCTCGCTGCCGGTGGTCAACGGCACCGCGATCGAGTACGCGGCCCGGATCGGGCTCGCGCTGAACTGCCGCATCGCCGAGCGGTCGCAGTTCCACCGCAAGAACTACTTCTATCCGGACATGCCGAAGAACTACCAGATCAGCCAGTACGACGAGCCGTTGTGCGTCGGCGGGTACCTGGACGTGCCGGTCGAGGGAGCGGTGCGGCGCTTCGGGATCACCCGCGTCCACCTCGAAGAGGACACCGGCAAGTCGCTGCACGTGGGCACCACGGGCCGGATCCATGGCGCGGATTATTCGCTGGTCGACTACAACCGCGCCGGCATCCCGCTGGTCGAGATCGTCTCCGAGCCGGACATGCGCTCGGCCGAGGAGGCTCGCGCGTACGCCGAGGAGCTCCGGGCGGTGCTGCTGGCGCTCGGCGTCTCGGACGTCAAGCTCGAAGAGGGCTCGATGCGCTTCGACGTGAACGTCTCGATCCGGCCACTTGGGCACGCCCAGCTCGGCACCAAGGTCGAGCTGAAGAACCTCAACTCGCTCCGCAGCCTGTACCGGGCGGTCGGCTACGAGTCCGAACGGCAGCGCCGCACCCTGGCCGAGGGCGGCCAGCTCGTCCAGGAGACGCGGCACTGGGACGAGTCCACCGGCCGGACCGAGCCGATGCGCTCCAAGGAGTACGCGATGGACTATCGCTACTTCCCAGAGCCGGACCTGGTCCCGATCGAGGCGTCGCCGGAGTGGGTGGACGGCCTGCGCGCCGCCCTCCCGGAGCTGCCTGCCGAGCGGCGGGCCCGCCTGGCCAAGGCGACCGGTCTCGGCCCCAAGGAGGTCGGCTGGCTGACACGCGATCCCGACGTGCTCGCCTACTTCGAGGCCGCGGCCAAGGGTCGTGACCCGAGAGTGGTCGCGGGCTGGGTGATGGGCGAGCTGCAGCGCTGCCTGCGCGAGCACGATCTGACGATGGCGAGCAACACGGTGTCGCCGGAGCGGCTCGGCGAGCTCATCGACCTCGCGCAGGCTGGCACGGTGTCGGCGACCGCGGCCAAGGACGTGCTGGCCGAGCTGTTCACCACCGAGGCGAGCCCCAGGACGATCGTAAAGCGCAAGGGCCTTGCCCAGATCTCGGACACCGGGGCGCTCGAGGAGGCCGTGGCAACGGTCGTCGCCGCCAACCCGGACCTGGTCGCCAAGTTCCGCGGCGGCAAGTCGGGCGTGCTCGGCGCACTCGTCGGCCAGGTGATGCGCGAGACACACGGACGCGCCAACCCCAAGGTCGTCAACGAGCTGCTGGTCCGCGCCATCAACTCCTGACCGCGGGGACCCGGCAGGCACGGATCGGCCCCGGCCGCTGAACCTCCCGAGCGCGCCGATCGGGGCCAACTGGAACCGGTTTCTTCCTGCGCATTCGTACGTTGCGCCTGGAACGGATATCTTCTCCGGTGGTGTGTTACCGCCTCCCCCCAGGCAATCGCCATTCCCGCCCCGCGCGGTGCCGCGTTTGCGACCGGGGGAGCCCATAGGAGCCCGGCTTCGACCGGGGGCAGCTTGCCGGGGTCGGCACGATGGATACGTTTGAGGGGCAGACAATGGGTCCCCGCATCCTGGCGGGGCGCTACGAGGTGGGCCGGCTGCTCGGCGCCGGCGGGATGGCCGAGGTCTACGAGGGCCACGACCGTCTGCTCGCACGCCGGATGGCCATCAAGATCCTGCTCTCCCAGTACGCCCACGATCCCGCCTTCCTCGAGCGTTTCCGCCGCGAGGCCCAGTCCGCGGCCAGCCTGTCGCATCCCAACATCGTGAGCGTCTTCGACACCGGCTCCGACGGGGACACCTGGTTCATCGTCATGGAACTGGTCGCCGGCAACACGCTGCGAGACCTTATCCACCTTCACGGTCCGGTCCATCCGGCGCGCGCCGCCGAGATCTGCTCCGAGGTGGCCGGCGCGCTGGCGGTGGCGCACGCGCGCGGGATCGTCCACCGCGACGTGAAGCCGGGGAACGTGATGCTGACGACCGAGGGCAAGGTCAAGGTGATGGACTTCGGCATCGCCCGGGCGACCGCGGTGCCGTCGATCACCCAGACCTCCGCGGTGGTCGGCACCGCCCAGTACATCGCGCCCGAGCAGGCCCAGGGCCTCGAAGCCGACGCCCGCAGCGACCTTTACTCCCTGGGCTGCTGCCTGTACGAGATGGTCACCGGGCAGGTGCCGTTCTCCGGGCCGACGCCGGTCGCCATCGCCTACCGGCACATCCAGGAGGACCCGATGTCGCCGCGCGCGCTGAACCCCAGCGTGCCGGGCTCACTGGAGCGGGTCTGCCTGAAGGCGATGGCCAAGCGCCCCCAGGACCGCTACCAGACCGCCGCCGAGATGCAGCGGGACCTGGAGCGCGTGCGGCTCGGCGAGCCGGTGACCGCCGCCATCCCGCGCGCGTCCCAGGAGGCCACGCGGGCGATGGGGGCGGCCGGTCTCGGCGAGCGGACCACCGTCCTCGACCGCGCGTCAGCCACGCCCACCCGCTCGTTCCGGTACGGTTCCGAGACGGCCGCGCCGCCGGCCAGCCGGCCCCGCCGCGGCCGGGCGGTGCTGTTCACCCTGGCCACCATCCTGCTGGCGGTGGTCGTCGCCTTCGTGGTGGTGCGCGCCGTCCAGGTCCCGGACGTGCCGGCGACCACGCTGCCGCCGATCAGCACCGATCCACCGCTGTCTCCGACCACCGAGGCGCCGAGCAGCAGCGGGTCGCCGACGACGTCGCCGACGACCGAGCCGCCGACGACCGGGGCGCCCACCACGGAGAAGCCGACCACCACGGCCACTCCCCTGGTGCAGGTGCCCGACGTTCGCGGCCTGCGCCCCAACAAGGCGACCGACATCCTTCACCGGGCGGGCCTCGAGGTCGCGCGGCAGAACTCCCCGGTCACCGATCAGCGGCAGGCATTCCGAGTGATCGACCAGGCCCCGCGTTCCGGCCAGGTACCGAAGGGCACGACGGTCACCATCGTCGTCGGCGTGCCGACCACCAACGACTGATCCCAGGGGGCGTGGGCGATGCCGAAGATCGTCCTGTTCGGGGCCACGGGCTACACCGGCAGGCTGGTCGCGGGTGCGCTGGTCGCCGCCGGGGCCGCGCCGCTGCTCGCCGGGCGTGACCAGAAGCGACTCGACGCCCTGGCGGCCGGCCTCGGCGGGCTGGAGACCGCCATCGCCGACGCTGCCCGCCCCGAGTCGCTGCGCGCCCTGCTCGAACAGGGCGACGTGCTGGTGAGCACGGTCGGCCCGTTCGCCCTTCGCGGTGCGGCGGCTCTCTGCGCGGCCGTGCAGGCCGGCGCCACCTACCTCGACTCCGCCGGTGAGCCGAGCTTCATCCGCGAGGTCTTCGAGGTCGAGGGGCCTCGGGCAGCCGGAGCCGGCCGAGCGGCGCTCGTCCCGGCCTTCGGCTATGACTTCGTGCCCGGCAACCTGGCCGGCGCGCTGGCGTTGCGGACCGCGGGCGAGCAGGCTGCCCGCATCGACGTCGGCTACCTGCTGACTGGGCGTCTGGGGCTCGGCTCGGCGAGCAGCGGCACGGTCGCGTCGATCGGCGGGCTCATGCTCGAGCCGAGCTTCGCCTGGCGCGGTGGGCGGATCGTGGCAGAGCGCACCGCCGCGCGCGTGGGGTCGCTGCCGATGCGCGGTCGCCGGCGGCCGGCGGTGTCGATCGGGGGTACCGAGCACTTCGCGTTGCCCCGGATCGCGCCCTCGCTGCGGGAGGTCAACGTCTACCTCGGCGGGTTCGGCCAGCTCGCGCATGCCGCCCCGGCCACCTCGGCGTTGGTGTCCCTGGGCGCCAGGGTGCCTGGCGTGGGCCGGGCCCTGGCGGCGGCCACCGGCGGGCTGACGCGGCGCAGCGGCAGGGGACCCGACGAGTCGGCCAGGAGCCGCAGCGGCTCCGACGTGGTCGCGATCGCCTACGACGCCAGCGGTGGTGAGCTGGCCACCGTCCTGCTGGAGGGACCGAACTCCTACACCTTCACCGGCGCCATCCTGGCCTGGGGCGCCCGCCGCGCCGCCGAGCACGGGGTCAACGGCACCGGCGCCCTCAGCCCGGTCGACGCCTTCGGCCTGGAAGCCCTCGAAGCCGGCGTCGCCGCCACCGGCTTCCACCGCGCCGCCCCGTAGCTCAGCGGCTTGGGCGGCCCTTGCGGTCGTTGGGGCGTGGGGGGAAGGGGCGGCCGCTGTTGTGCTCGGCGGCCAGGCGGTGCAGCTCCGCCCGGAGAGCCTCCTCGGCCATCTCGCCCAGGGTCACGCGCTCCTGCTCGTGGGAGAGATAGGCGCTGGCGTCGCGGGCGGCCTCCAGCAGCTCGGCGGACACGCGCAGGCTGACGCGGGCCTTGGGAGGCGGCGCCTCCGGCTCCAGCCCGTCCAGTGGGTTGAAGGCGCTGAGATGCCTGGACTCGCCGCCACGCGCTCCCCGCCCCCGGTCCGGGACGAGCTGCAGGCGGCGACGCGCCGCCATCGGCCCGGGCAGCAGCTCATCGAGCGCGTTGAACCCCGATGCCCTCCGCGGCTCCGCGGCAGGCTCCTCCGGCTGCTCCCGCTGCCTGTCCCAGCTCCGCTCCGGCTCCCGCTCGCGTTTCCGCGGCCGCGGAGCCGAGACGGCCTCCAGCCGGCGATCGTCGGGTTCGGATGCCGGCCCTGGCAGCAGCTCGTCAAGCGCGTTGAACGCGCCCATTCTCCGTGGCCTTGCCATCGGCCGCACTCCTTGCGTCGAACTCGAGCGCGGCAGCCCGGTAGTCGGCGGCCGCGGAGCTGTCAGGTGCGTAGATGCCGACCGGCTCCTTGTGGCCAGGCGCCTCGGCCACCCGCACGCTCTCGCGGATCACCGTTTGCATGACCAGCTCGCCGAAGCGGTCGCGCAGTGCCTGGACGATCTCTCGCGACAGCGAGGTCCGCAGATCGACCTGGCAGGCGAGCACCGCCGAGAGCTGGAGGCGACGGTTGAGCCGCACCCGGATGGTCTCGATCGTCTGTGTGAGCGCCACCAGACCGGCCAGGGGCATGACGCGGGTCTGCACGGGGACCAGCGCCTCGGTCGCCGCAGCGAGCGCCGAGTACGACAGCAGCCCGAGAGCCGGCGGGCAGTCCATCATGACGACGTCCCAGTGGTCCGGGTCGAGCTCGTCCAGTGCCTGCTTGAGGATCATCTCGGCGCCGGCCTGGGTCGCCGCGTTGCGCTCCGCCCGGGTCATCCAGGACGACGAGGGGACGAGATCCAGGTTGTCGATCGGTGTGGTCCGCACCGCCTTCTCGAGGGGGGTTCCGTTCTCGAAAACGTCGTAGAGCGCACGCGCATCGACCGAGCCCAGCCACGTGCTCGCGTTCGCCTGCGGATCCAGGTCGATCACGAGAACGCGGCGACCGATCTCGGCCAAGGCGGCGCCGAGGTTGACCACCGTCGTCGTCTTCCCGACGCCGCCCTTCTGATTCGCGACGGCAACTCGTCGCATGGGCACCACCTGTCCGGCGAGGGTTCCGAGCATTGGGAGCGTACAACACCGGACCGCCCGGGGCCGTGGAGGCACCGCGTTTTTACGGACCGGTGATGACCACCTTCCCCATGACTTTCCGGTCATAGAGATCACGGACCAGTGGCAGCGCCTCTGTCAGCGGCGCGGTCGCCTGCACGGAAACCCTGAGCTGACCGGCCGCGACCTGGTCGGCGAGCGCCGCCAGGTCCTTGACCCCCTGCTCGGGCGGCACCGACTGGAAGACCCTGAACCCGTAGATGGTGACCGCCTTGGTATAGAAGTCCTCCACCCGGAAGGTCGACTCCGCGTCCGCGGAGTTGCCGAATACCACCGCGCGGCCGCGCAAGGCCACGGCGCGCAACAGCGGCCCGAACATCGGCCCGCCGACGCTGTCGAGCACCACGTCGAATTCGCCCTCGACCGGGGAGCCGTCGCACGGATGGACCTGCGCCTCGGCGCCCAGCTCGCGGACTGTCGCGGCGCGCGCCTCGCTGGACGCCTGGCCGGTCACGGTCGCCTTGGCGTCGAGGGCGAGCTGCACGGCCAGCTGCCCGACACCGCCGGCGGCGCCGGTGATCAGGACGCGGTCGCCGGCATGGACGCGCGGCAGCCGCAGGACGTTGACGGCGGTCAGGCCGGCGACCGGCAGGGTCGCCGCGAGCACGCTGTCGGCGCTGCTGGGCAACGGGATGGTCCATTCGTCCGCCAGCGCCACCAGCTCCGCGAAGGCGCCGCCCGTCGGGGCGAGACCCAGGACCCGCTGGCCCACCTGGAACCCGGCCACGCCGTCGCCAAGTGCGACCACCGTGCCGACCACGTCCCAGCCGATGATCTTGCCGGGCGGTTGGCCGGCGGCGGTGCGGATCTCGCCACGGTTGATCGAGGCGGCCTCCATCCGCACCACGAGCTGGCCCGGGCCGGCGGACGGCTCGGGCACGTCGGCCAGGGTCAGGGCCGGCGAGGCAGATGGGTCGGCGACGAGTGCGAGCATCGGTCGGCTCCTTCGGGCTGGGTGGTAGGCGGCTCCTGGGCGGTCAACGCCAGGGTCCGCCTCCGCCGCCCGCCCCCTAAAAAAAGCACCGGGTCCAGGAACCGTTACCGAATCCGTGAGCGTTTGTGAGCGCCGGCCGATTCGGTACCCCTGCTTGGGTTCCGCACCCCCGAAGGGGTTTGGTTCTGGTGTCACAGGCCCGCGCCACCTCGCGGTGGTCTTCTGGGGCCTCACACGCCCACACCTGCGTGTGGGCCTGCCCGCCGTGGTCACCCACGCACGGCACCGGGGCGGCAACTCCACCCCGCTGGACATCCCGGTCGCCATCGACACCGACTGGCCCGGTCCAGTCACGAAGGTTCAACGCCGCGTTGGCGTTGCGGTCCACCAGCACGCCGCACCTAGGGCACACCCAAGCCCGGTCGTCCAGCCTGAGGTCGGCCAGGTAGCCACCGCAGCCATGATGGAGCTTCGACGAGGCAAACCAGCGGTCAGCCACGACCAACTCCCCACCGGCCGCCGGGCACTTGTAGGCCAGCGCCAGCCGGACCCGGCCGATCCCGGCTTGGTGGACGCTGCGCCGAAACGCCCGCCGACCCATCCCCCGCCCCATCGCGGCGACGTCGAGGTCCTCGACCACGACAGTGCCGTAGCGGCGCGCCAGGTGAGTCGTCAACGTATGGATCGCCTCGCTGCGGAGGTTGGCCGCCCGCCGGTCCAGGCCCGCACGCTTGGCTTTCGCGTGACGGTACCCGCGCGACCCGACGATCCGGCGCGACAACTGCCGAGCAACCCGGCGCTGCTGCGCGGCAAGTTCGGCCCATGGTGCGGGGTGGGCAATGCGCTCGATCGAACCGTCGCCGTGGGCGACGACCGCCCACTCCTGCCCAATGCCAAGGTCGACACCGCAGCGCCCGTCCGGCTCAAGGGACGTGTTGGGCTGGTGGGCGACGATGGCCTGGACCGAGACGAACAGCCGCTCCCCCTGCTCTGCCAGCGTCATCGACAGCACCCGCGCCCGGCCCTTGGCGACCAGCCGCTCAAGCCGCCGGGTGTTCTCCTTGGACCGCAGCCGCCCGACCACCGGCAGGGTGAGGTGCCGCCGGTCGGGCTCCAGGCGCAGCGCGCCGGTGGAAAACCGCACCCGGCCGCGGTCACGGTGGCGGGCCTTGAAGCGGGGGAACCCGACCCGCGGGCCGCCGCGGCGGCCCGCCTTGGCGTCCTGCCAGTTGCCCAACGCCTGCACCAAGTCGGCGATTCCGGAGGCATACGCCTCCTTGGAGCAGGCCCGCCACCAGGGTGCGACCTGGTGCTTGGCCTGGTTCCAGGTGCGGCGCAACTCGTAGAAGTTCCACGCCAGCGGCGGCACGGCCGGGTCCGCCCTGCGAGCCTCCAGGTTGGCCTTCACCTGCTCAAGGGCCCAATTGTGCGCATGGCGCCGCGCGCCGAAGTGCTGCGCGATCCGCGCTGGCTGCTCGGGGCTGGTCGGCTCCACCTCGAAGCGGAACCCCCGCGCCACCCAGCCGTCGGGGATGGCGAACCGCCGACCAGCGCCCATCAGCAGCCCGCACCGCCGCTGGCGCCACCATGGCCCGCGTCACCTGCCTGACCTGGCGGCTTCCTCGCGCAGGCCACCGCGCGCAGGGCGCGGTGGCGCGCGCCGCGGCGGCCATACAGTCGGGCACAGAAGCTGGTGAGCACGTCGATCATCTCCCGCACCAGGTCGTCGGTGGTCTCCCTGGGGTCGACCGCCACCAGCCTGCGGCCTTGCGCGGACAGCACCGCCTCCAGGTGCTCCACCCCAAAGCGGGCCAGCCGATCCCGATGCTCCACCACGATCATGGTGGCCTGCGGATCGGCGAGCAGCCGGGCGTAGGCGAACTGGCGCAGCCGCTCCTGCACGGTGAATCGTGGGTCGGCTCTGGTGGCCGTATTCGCGCGCGCGACGATCGCCGCGCGCAGCGCGTTCGCTGAGGCGTACGGCTTGCCTGGCGAGCGGGTCACGTGACCGCTCCAGCGAGTTGTCGCGCCAGTGGCTGCGCCACCTGCCGTCGACGTTGCGGCAGCACTCGCGAGAACACCGCCCCGAGCCGCTCGGCAAGCCCGGCGCTGTCGATCAGCCGGCCACGAATCGCGTCGCGCAGGACGTCGGTGACGTGACCGAAGTCGTATCCGTCGGCAACCATGTCCGCGACCGTGCGTTCCAGCGTCGTTACCGGCAGACCGTCCACCACGGTGATGTCCTGGTCGGGAGGACGACCCTTGCGGAGACGCACGTCGGGACGGCGGATGCGGCGCGAGACCGCGGTCCAGAACTCATACGGCTCGGGCTGCAGGCTGCCCAGCGCGTAGACCCAGGCCGCGGTGGCCCCGCGGGTGACCTCGGTCGGATGCCGCGCACGCTCGACGGCATCGTGCTCAGGGTCCAGACGAAGCCACGCCACCCACACCGGCGCCCAGGGGAGATCCGGGGTTCCGCGAAACCTGTAGATCCCGTGCTCGTACCGTTCCAGGTAGCCCCCGCGCACGAGGCGGAGCAGCAGAATATCGTCAACGCCGATCTGAGCCGCCTGCGCACGGGTGACGTAGCCGTGCTGCGCGGCGGCGAACTCTTCGAGGGCGAGGACCGCCTCGGGCCGGGTACCGGGCATCGCTTCGACGTTCATATCCCGAACCTTACCGATGACGCAAGGTTCGGGCCACCGATTTACGTGCTCGCCGATCTCGAGCCGTGGTATGGTCTTGGGGCCGAGCGCGCAATGGTGGGCGGTCGGTTGTCGGTGCTCGGCTTGACAGTGCCGGTACGATGCCAGACGAAGCCTCGACCCCCGCAGGAGCCAGAATGCCCTGTCATATGAGCCTCGTACTTATTACCTAAGCGCGGACCGCGGTACGGGTCCGCGCGGAGCCTCCTATGCCAATCGGCAGGAGGTTTTTTGTTTGCCCGGCGACGGGCGGCCGTGGACCGCAAAACCACACACCAGGGAGTCATCTTGAAGGTCACTGGAGCGCAAGCGCTCATCCGCAGCCTCGAGCAGTGCGGCGTCAAGGTCGTGTTCGGGCTTCCCGGTGGCGCGATCCTGCCGGCCTACGACCCGCTGCGTGAGTCCAGCGTTCGCCACATCCTGGTCCGCCACGAGCAAGGGGCGGGCCATGCGGCGGAGGGGTACGCCTGGGCGACCGGCGAGGTCGGGGTCTGCATGGCGACCAGTGGCCCTGGCGCGACCAACCTGGTCACCGCGCTGTCGGACGCCTACATGGACTCGGTGCCGATGGTGGCGATCACCGGCCAGGTGCCCAAGCCGGTGATCGGCTCGGACGCCTTCCAGGAGTGCGACACCACCGGCATCACGCTGCCGGTCACCAAGCACAACGAGCTGGTGCTCGGCCCCGAGCGGGTCGCCGGCGCGATCGCCGAGGCGTTCTACGTCGCCAGGACCGGGCGGCCTGGCCCGGTGCTGGTCGACGTCCCCAAGGACGTGCTCCAGGCGACCACCGAGTGGTCCTGGCCGGAGACGCTCGACCTCCCGGGCTACCGGCCGACCGTCAAGCCGCACGCCAAGCGGGTGCGCGAGGCGGCGGCGCTGCTGCGGCAGGCGCGCCGGCCGGTGCTCTACGTGGGCGGCGGCGTGGTCAAGGCCAACGCCCACGAGGCGCTGCTGGCCCTGGCCGAGTTGGCCAAGGCGCCGGTCACCACCACGCTGATGGCCCGGGGCGTCTTCTCCGACAACCACCCGCTGGCGCTCGGCATGCCGGGGATGCACGGCAACTACGCGGCGGTGGCGGCCCTCCAGGAGGCCGACCTGATCCTGGCGCTGGCCGCCAGGTTCGACGACCGCGTCACCGGCGACCTGAAGACCTTCGCGCCGAACGCCAAGATCGTGCACGCCGACGTCGACCCCGCCGAGATCGGCAAGAACCGGGCGGTGGACGTGCCGATCGTCGGCGACGTCCGCCTGGTGCTGGAGGAGCTGGTCGCCTCCTACCGGGCGATGGCGGCCGAGGAGGAGCCCGCCGACACCTCCGCCTGGCTCCAGGCGCTCGACGACTGGAAGCGCCGCTTCCCCTACCGCTACGACCAGGGGCGGGACGGGCGCCTCAAGCCGCAGTACGTGGTCGACCGCGTGTCCGCGCTGACCGCCGGCAACGCGGTGCTGACCTCCGGGGTCGGCCAGCACCAGATGTACGCGTCGCAGTACTTCCGGTTCTCGCGTCCGCGTTCGTGGATCAACTCCGGCGGCGCCGGGACCATGGGCTTCGCGGTGCCGGCGGCCATGGGCGCCAAGGTCGGCCGGCCGGACGAGCTGGTGATCGCGATCGACGGCGACGGCTCTTTCCAGATGACCGCGCAGGAGCTGGCGACCTGCACCATCGAGCGCATCCCCATCAAGGTGCTGATCCTCAACAACGGCCACCTCGGCATGGTGCGCCAGTGGCAGGAGCTGTTCTACGACGAGCGCTACTCCGAGGTGAACCTCGGCTTCGAGTGGCCGGACTTCGTCAAGCTCGCCGAGGCCTACGGCGGCGTCGGCCTGCGCTGCGACCGCGCCGAGGACGTCGACGCCACCTTGGAGAAGGCGATCGCGGTGGAGGGGGTGCCGGTGGTGGTCGACTTCCGGGTCGACGCCCACGAAGGCGTGTTCCCGATGGTCCCGGCCGGCCGGTCCAACGACGAGATCATCCTCGGCCCGGAGTTCTCGCCCGAGGAGCAGGCGGCCGCCACCAGGCGGGAGGTGCGCGGATGAGCGTCCACACCCTGTCGGTCCTGGTCGAGAACAAGCCCGGTGTGCTCGCCCGCATCGCCGGGCTGTTCAGCCGGCGGGGCTTCAACATCGACTCGCTGGCGGTCGGCCCCACCGAGGACGAGACCTACAGCCGCATGACGATCGTGGTCGACTGCGCGTCCAGCCCGCTGGAGCAGGTGGTCAAGCAGCTCAACAAGCTCGTGAACGTGCTCAAGATCGTCGAGCTGGAGCCGACCCGCTCGGTCGAGCGCGAGCTGGTGCTGGTCAAGGTCCGGGCGGACGCGGCCAACCGCCACCAGGTGGTCGAGCTGGCCGAGCTGTTCCGCGCGCGGGTCGTGGACGTGGCCCCGGAGAGCCTCACCATCGAGGCGACCGGCGACCAGGGCAAGATCGAGGCGATGCTCGAGATGCTGGAGCCCTACGGCATCCGCGAGCTGGTCCGAACCGGAAGGGTCGGGCTCGCCAGGGGGAGCAAGGGCATCAGCGACCGGCCCGTTCGCCTGCAACGGCCGGCATAACAGGAGGTCCACGAGGAAATGGCCACGGTCTATTACGACGACGACGCCGATCTCGGCCTGGCACAGTCACGAAAGATCGCCGTACTCGGCTACGGCTCCCAGGGGCACGCCCACGCGCTGTGCCTCAAGGACTCGGGCTGCGAGGTGCGGGTCGGCCTCGCCGAGGGGTCCAAGAGCCGCGCCAAGGCCGAGGCGGCGGGCCTCGAGGTCCTGACCCCCGCCAAGGCGGCCGAGTGGGCCGACCTGATCATGGTGCTGGTGCCCGACACGGTGCAGCGGCACCTCTACGCGCGTGACGTCGCGCCGAACCTGCGGCCAGGCGACGCACTGTTCTTCGCCCACGGCTTCAACATCCACTTCGGGTACGTGAAGCCGCCGGAGGGCGTGGACGTGGCGATGGTCGCGCCCAAGGGCCCCGGCCACCTGGTGCGCCGCCAGTTCGAGGAGGGCCAGGGCACGCCCTGCCTGGTGGCCGTCTCGCAGGACGCCAGCGGCAAGGCCTGGGACCTGGCCAAGTCGTACGCGCGCGGGATCGGCGGCACCCGGGCCGGCGCGCTGGTGACCACCTTCCAGGAGGAGACCGAGACCGACCTGTTCGGCGAGCAGACGGTGCTGTGCGGCGGTGTCAGCGCGCTCATCCAGTCCGGCTTCGACACCCTGGTCAAGGCCGGCTATCAGCCGGAGGTCGCCTACTTCGAGTGCCTCCACGAGCTGAAGATGATCGTGGACATGATCTACGAGGGTGGCCTGAAGTGGATGCGCTACTCGGTCTCGGACACGGCCGAGTACGGCGACTACACGCGCGGGCCGCGGGTGATCAACGACAGCGTCCGTGCCGAGATGGAGCGCATCCTCTCCGAGATCCGCTCCGGCGCCTTCGCGCGCGAGCTGGTCGCCGAGGACGACGCCGGGCGCCCGAACTTCAACCGGCTCCGGGCGGAAGCCCGCGAGCACCAGATCGAGCAGGTCGGCCGGCCGCTCCGGGCGATGATGTCCTGGCTGCGGCACCCCGAGGACTGATCCTTCGCAAATGGCACGCATCCTGATCGCCGAACCGCTGGCCGAGGCCGGCGTGGACCTCCTGCGCCGCGACCACCAGGTCGACGCCCCCGCGGCCATGACCCGCGAGGAGCTGCTGGAGGCGGTGGCCGGCGCGGACGCGCTGGTGGTGCGCTCGGCCACCCGGGTCGACGCCGAGGTGCTCGAGGCCGGGCGCAATCTCAAGGTCGTCGGCCGGGCCGGGATCGGCCTGGACAACGTGGACGTGGCCACCGCCACGCGACTTGGGATCATGGTGGTCAACGCGCCGCAGTCGAACGTGATCTCGGCGGCGGAGCACACCATCGCGCTGATCCTGGCGCAGGCTCGCGACATCCCGCGGGCCGACGCCGCCCTGCGCGACGGCCGCTGGGAGCGCTCGCGCTTCCAGGGCGCCGAGCTCTACGGCAAGACTCTCGGGGTGGTCGGCCTCGGCCGCGTCGGGACGCTGGTCGCCCAGCGCATGCTGGCCTTCGGGATGCGCCTGATCGCCTACGACCCCTACGTGAGCCGCGAGCGCGCCGCCCAGCTCGGCGTCGAGCTCGGCAGCCTGGCCGAGGTCCTGGCCCGCGCCGACATCGTCACCATCCACCTGCCCAAGACACCGGAGACGGTCGGGCTGCTCGGTGAGCGCGAGCTGGCGGCGGTCAAGCCGGGCGCGCGCCTGGTCAACACCGCCCGCGGCGGGATCGTGGACGAGACCGCGCTGGCCAAGGCGGTGGAGTCCGGCCACCTCGCCGGCGCCGCCCTGGACGTGTTCGCCGAGGAGCCGACCACCTCCAGCCCGCTGTTCGGCCTGGACAACGTGGTGGTAACCCCGCACCTGGGGGCCTCCACCGCCGAGGCGCAGGACAAGGCAGGGGTGACCATCGCCGAGCAGGTGCTGCTGGCGCTGGCCGGCCAGTTCGTCCCCAACGCCGTCAACGTCGACGCCGGGCCGGTGCCGGACGCCCTGCGGACCTTCCTGCCGCTGGTCTCCAAGCTCGGTCGCATCTTCACCGCGCTGGCCAGCGGCGGGCCGAGCGGCCGCGCCGCCGCGCTCGGCGCGGGCCGCCTGCACATCGACTACGTCGGCGGGCTGGCCGACGAGGACACCCGGGTGCTCAATCTGGCCGCTCTGAAGGGCCTGTTCGCGCCGGTGGTGAGCGAGCCGGTCACCTTCGTGAACGCGCCGCTGCTGGCGGCCGAGCGCGGCATCGAGATCACCGAGACCAAGAGCCGCGCGAGCAAGGACTGGGTGAACCTGGTCGCTCTGTCCGGCGAGGGCGCCCGCGGCCCGGTGAGCGTCGCCGGCACCACCGTCGGCCCACGTGACGCCGAGCGGCTGGTCGAGATCAACGGCATCCCCGTCGATCTGGCGCCCGCCGACCACATGGCGTTCCTGTTCTACGAGGACAGGCCGGGCGTGATCGGCAGGGTCGGGACCATCCTCGGCCAGGCCGGGGTGAACATCGCCAGCATGCAGGTCGGCCGCCGCCGCCAGGGCGGCGAGGCGCTGATGGCGCTGACGGTCGACAGTGTGATCCCGCCCGGCGTGCTCGACCGGGTGATGGCAGAGGTCGGTGCCCACGATGGCACCTTCCTGAACCTGAGCCAGCCGGATCGATCCGATCCCGGCCAGGCCCCGGGAGCGGGCGCGTGATGCGGACGATCTCCGTGGCGCCGAGCCTCCTGGCCCTTCGTTGCCGTGGGGCGGCTCTGTGCCGGCCGCCCCACGGCGAGGTCTCCCATGGCGCGAAGGACTGGGAAGCGACGTGACCAGAGGAGAGGACCGTTGTCCGAACGTATCGTCATCTTCGACACGACCCTGAGGGACGGCGAGCAGGCGCCTGGCATCAACCTGAACGCCAAGGCCAAGCTGGAGATCGCCGAGCAGCTCGCGCGCCTGGGCGTCGACGTCATCGAGGCCGGCTTTCCCGTGGCCAGCCAGGGCGACTTCGAGGCGGTGCGCGAGATCGCCCGGACCGTCCAGGGGGCGACCATCGCCGGGCTGTCGCGCGCCAGCCTCGGCGACGTCGAGCGCTGCTTCGAGGCGGTCAAGGACGCCGAGCACTCGCGCATCCACGTGTTCCTGTCGACCAGCCCCAGCCACATGGAGCACATGCTGCGCATGAGCTCCGACCAGGTGCTGGAGGCGACCAAGGCCTCGGTGGCCCGCGCCGGCGAGCTGTGCGACGACGTCGAGTTCAGCCCGCAGGACGCCACCAGGACGCCGATGGAGTTCCTGCTCCAGGTCGTCCAGGTGGCGGTGGACGCCGGCGCCACCACGCTGAACATCCCGGACACGGTCGGCTACGCCATGCCGTGGGGCTTCGCGGACATGATCCGGCGCATCCGCGAAGAGGTCCCCGGCGACTACACCCTCTCCTCGCACTGCCACAACGACCTGGGCCTGGCCACGGCGAACTCGCTGGCCGCGGTGGGCGCCGGCGTGCGCCAGATCGAGGTGTGCGTCAACGGCATCGGCGAGCGCGCGGGCAACGCCTCGCTCGAGGAGGTCGTGATGGGCCTGCGGACCCGCCGCGACCAGTTCGGTGGCCTGGAGACCCACGTCAACACCGAGGAGATCGTGCGGACCTCGCGCATGGTCTCGCGGCTCACCGGCTACCCGGTCCAGTACAACAAGGCCGTGGTCGGCAAGAACGCCTTCGCCCACGAGTCCGGCATCCACCAGCACGGCGTCCTGTCGGACCGCTCGACCTACGAGATCATCGACGCCCGTGAGGTGGGCGGCGAGGCGGCCCAGATCGTCCTCGGCAAGCACTCCGGCCGGCACGCGGTGGCCGACGCCCTGGCCAAGCTGGGCTTCGAGCTGAGCAAGGCCGACCTGGACGGCGCCTTCGCCCGCTTCAAGGAACTGGCCGACAAGAAGCCGCGCATCACCGAGGCCGACCTGGAGGCGATCGTCAGCGACGAGGTGCTCTCCGACGAGGAGACCTACACCCTCATCGGCATCCAGGTCGCCGGCGGCACCGCGCTGTCGCCGACCGCCACGGTGCGGGTCGGCCACGAGGGCGGGGTCATCGAGGAGTCGGCCATCGGCGACGGCATGGTCGACGCGGCCTGCGCGGCGATCGCCAAGGCGGTTGGCGTGGACGCGGCGCTCGCCGAGTTCAACGTCGCCGCGGTGACCGGCGGCAGCGACGCGCTCGGCGAGGTGACCGTGCAGGTCGAGGCCTCCTCCGGCGCGGCGGCAGGCACACGAGTAACGGGGCGCGCCGTCGCCACCGACATCGTGGAGGCCTCGGCGCGCGCGTATCTGCAAGCGGTGAACAAGCTCTCCCGTACCAGGTCGTCACGAGTGGCGGAGCAGGTCCGGGAGTCCGGGGGGTTCGGGTAGCCCGGAGCGGGCGGCCCGAGTTGTACGAAACGAAGGAGCAAGTCGGATGACCAGGAGACCAGCCAGCACCCGATCGCACCACGCTGAGGAGGCACATGCCGCCATGGCGAGGGTGTTCGGCGTGAACGTCCAGCCGGGCGAGACCTCGCCCTCGGAGTCGACCGCGCCGGAGCCGGCGGTCGAGGAGGCCGAGCGGCGCGCCGCGCTCGGCCGCGTCTTCGGAACCGAGGCCTGAATGGCGGAGCGCACCCACACCGTCGCCTCCTTGCCTGGAGACGGCATCGGGCCAGAGGTGGTCGCCGAAGCGCGCAAGGCGGTCGACGCCGCCGCCGCGCGCTTCGGCTTCGGCCTCGACTGGATCGACTACGACCTCGGCGCCGACCGCTACCTGCGAACCGGCGAGGTGCTGCCGGACACGGTGCTGAAGGAGCTGGGCGAGGTCGACGCCATCCTGCTCGGCGCGGTCGGCCGGCCGGACGTCGCCCCCGGTGTCCTGGAGCGCGGCCTGCTGCTCAAGCTCAGGTTCGCGCTCGACCTGTACATCAACCTGCGCCCGGTGCGCCTCTACCCGGGCGTGCCGTCGGTGCTGGCCGGCAAGGGCCCCGAGGACGTGGACATGCTGGTCGTCCGCGAGAACACCGAGGGCCCCTACGTCGGCGCCGGCGGGACCGCGCACCGCGGCACCGCCGCCGAGGTGGCCACCGAGACCGCGCTCAACTCCCGAGCTGGCGTCGAGCGCTGCGTGCGCTTCGCGGCCTCCATGGCGTCGGAGCGGGACGGGCGGCTCACCATGGTCCACAAGACCAACGTGCTGACCCACTCCGGCGACCTGTGGATGCGCACCGCCAGAGAGGTGGCTGACCAGACCGGCGTGCGCCTGGACTACTGCCACGTCGACGCCGCCTGCCTGCACCTGATCAACGACCCAGGGCGCTTCGACGTGATCGTCACCGACAACCTGTTCGGCGACATCCTGACCGACCTCGGCGCCGCGATCGCCGGCGGGCTCGGCACGGCGGCGAGCGCCAACCTCAACCCGGTCGGGGGGTCCGGGGGGCTCAAGAGCGAGGCCCCGACCACGGCAACGCGGGGCCAAGCAGAGCCGAGCGTCAGCCCCCCGGTGAATCGAGGAGGCGCCGGTGGCTCCGGCCGGACGGGCCCCTCGCTGTTCGAGCCGGTGCACGGCTCCGCCCCCGACATCGCCGGGACCGGCAGGGCCAACCCCATCGCCGCGGTGCTCTCGGCCGGGCTGATGCTCGACCACCTGGGAGAGCACCAGGCGGCGTCCGCGCTGGAGCAGGCGGTCATAGCGGTCCTGCCAGGTGCTGCGGGATACTCCACTCAGGAGATCGGGGACCAGATCGCCGTCGCCGTACCGCGCGAGGTGAGCGCGTAGACAGCGACGACCAGCGGCGGCCCGGGATCCAGGGGGCAGGAGCAATGAGGCGGAGCCCCCGGACCGGACAAGGAGGTTGGAGATGCCGATCGAGGCGACCCGCAAGATCTGGATGGACGGCGAGTACGTGGACTGGGACCAGGCGACCGTCCACGTCCTGACCCCTTCTCTGCATTACGGTTGGGGGGTGTTCGAGGGCATCCGCGCCTACGACACCACCCTCGGAACCGCGGTGTTCCGGCTCACCGACCACATGCGCCGGCTGTTCCGCAGCGCGAAGATCTACCACATGGAGCCCCCGGTCTCGCTCGAGGGCGCCATCAAGGTCACCAAGGACCTGGTCGCCATGAACGGCGTCCGCGCCTGCTACATCCGGCCGCTGGTGTACCTCGGCTACGGCGAGATCGGGCTGAACCCGCTGAACAGCAGGGTCAGCATGGCGATCGCCTGCTGGCCGTGGGGCGCCTACCTCGGCGAGGAAGGCTTCGAGCGCGGCGTCCGCGTCAAGGTCAGCTCCTGGCGCCGGCTCGACCCCAACATCATCCCGCCGGCCGCCAAGGCCACCGGCCAGTACCTGAACTCCTCGCTGGCCAAGGCCGAGTCGATCAAGGCCGGCTACGACGAGGGCATCCTGCTCAACCCCAACGGCTACGTGACCGACGGCTCCGGCGAGAACGTCTTCGTGGTGCGTGACGGCACCCTGCTGACGCCGCCACTGGCCGCCGGCTGCCTCGCCGGGATCACCAGGGCGAGCATCATGCGGATCGCCGAGGACGAGGGCATCCCCGTTCGGGAGGCGGACCTCGTCCGCACCGAGCTGTACCTGGCCGACGAGGCCTTCTTCACCGGCACGGCCGCCGAGGTCGTGCCAATCCGGGAGGTGGATGACCGGGTCATCGGCGACCCGGGTCCGATTACCCGGCGGGTGCAGGAGGTCTTCCAGGCCGCCATCCGCGGCAAGGACGAGCGCTACAAGGATTGGCTCGAGCCGGTCGGCTAGGGCCGGTCGGCTAGGGCCGGCGCTGGTCCAACCTCCCGCATCCCTCCCGCCCGTGGACCCGCGGGCTTCCGCCCCCCGGTCCGAGTTCCACGCTGTCAATTGGAGGGAAGCACGCCGTGACCGCTGAACCATCCACCGCCCCCGCGGGGGTCGAGACCTACGACACCACCCTGCGGGACGGCTCGCAGCAGGTCGGCCTCAACTTCACCGTGGCCGACAAGCTGCGGGTGACCCAGCTCCTCGACGACCTCGGCGTCGCCGTCATCGAGGGCGGCTGGCCAGGCTCCAACCCCAAGGACGCCGAGTATTTCCAGCGGGTCCACGAGCTGGAGCTGCGCCACGCGGTGCTGGCCGCCTTCGGCGCCACCCGCCGGCCGCGCCGCGGCGCCGACGACGACCCCAACCTGCTGGCGCTGCTGGACTCCGGAGCGCCGGTGGTCACGCTGGTCGGCAAGGCCTGGACGCTGCACGTCACCGACGCCCTGCGCACCAGCTTCGACGAGAACCTGGCGATGGTCGCCGACTCGGTCAGCCACCTGGTCGCGGCCGGGCGGCGCGTGGTCTTCGACGCCGAGCACTTCTTCGACGGCCATGCCGCCGACCCGGCCTACGCGCTGGCGGTCGCGAAGGCGGCGGCCGAGGCCGGCGCGGACACGGTGGTGCTGTGCGACACCAACGGCGGCACGCTGCCGGGCACCGTCGAGCGGGTGGTCGCCGAGGTGCGCCGCGAGCTGCAGGGCGTCCGGATCGGCGTCCACTGCCACAACGACGCCGCCTGCGCGGTGGCGAACTCGCTGGTGGCTGTGCAGGCCGGCGCCAGCCACGTGCAGGGCGCCGCCAACGGCTACGGCGAGCGCTGCGGCAACGCCGACCTGTTCGCGATCGTCGCGGACCTGGAGCTGAAGGAGGGTCGCAAGCTGCTGCCCGGCGGCCGGCTGGCGGCGCTCACCTCCACCGCCCACGCGATCGCCGAGCTGGCCAACCTGCCGCCGGACGGCCGCCAGCCCTACGTCGGCGCCAGCGCGTTCGCGACCAAGGCCGGGCTGCACGCATCGGCGATCGCCCGGCGCCCCGACGCCTACTCCCACGTGGACCCCGGCACCGTCGGCAACCGCATGCAGGTGCTGGTGAGCGAGCTCGCCGGCCGCTCCAACGTGCTGGCCAAGGCCAGCGAGCTGGGGCTCGACCTGGAGGCCGACGCGGAGCTGGGCGCGCGCGTGCTCGACCGTGTCAAGGAGCTGGAGCACCATGGCTACGCGTTCGAGGCGGCGGACGCCTCGTTCGAGCTGCTGGTGCGCCGCGAGGCCGGGCGGCTCGAGGACCTTTTCGAGCTGGAGGGCTACCGGGTGATCGTCGAGCGCCGGCCGGACGGCAGCGACCTGTCCGAGGCGACCGTGCGGCTGCGGGTCAAGGGCGAGCGGGTGATGGCCGCCGGCGAGGGCGTCGGGCCGGTGCACGCGCTCGACCAGGGGCTGCGCCGCGCCCTGGAGGACCGCTTCCCGGAGCTCGAGTCGATCCGGCTGGTCGACTTCAAGGTCCGCATCCTCGACGGCCGCGCCGGCACCAAGGCGGTGACCCGGGTGCTGATCACCTCCGCCGACGACGAGGGGGAGTGGACGACGGTGGGTGTATCAGACGACATCGTGACCGCCTCCTATCAAGCGCTGGTCGACGGGATTCAGTACGGCCTGTTGCGCCGTTCGATCCCGGCGGCGGTGGTGTTGTCGGGCGGATAGGGGACAGATGGGGCAGCCAACGAGAAGCGGGCGATCCTACGATTCATGCATTTCCACAGGCCAATGGCCTTCGGGTTCAATCGCAACCTTCCCGTTAGCTATCTGTTTCCTAATGTCCTCTACCGCTCACCCCGCGTACAGGGTAAATTGCCTGAGCGGCCCGATCGCTAGCGGTTGATGGGGTCTTTGGGGGAACTTAGTGGGGGGTTAAGTACGTACCACTTGCCCGAAGAGCCGCGATTGTTGCATGCGTGGCGTCTTGCTGTTCGCTTGACGCTGTTTGCCGTCGCGTCCTTCTTCTTGCTGATGTTCCTGTCGCAGCAGGCACGTGCCTCCGACGGGTCAACGGACGCTGCCTCCTCGCAGGCAACCGCGTCCGCTGACGTGTCGGCGCCCGACGCGCCCGGCAAGTCGGACCAGGCGAGGGCCGGCCACGGGCAGCACGCCGCCAAGGGCAGGTTCCACGGCAAGAAGGCCGAGAAGGCCGGCGAATCGAACGGGAACGGCGACTCCAGCTCGGCCGACACAGCGGACGACCAGGGGTCGAGCGGTTCCTCCGCCGACTCCGTGTCCGTGTCCAGCGATGGGTCGAGCACCGACAGCTCGGCGCCCCAGGTCGTGACCGACCAGGCCACGACCGAGGACACCGCCCCCGCCACCTCGGACGCGACCCCCACCGCCACCTCCGACCCGGCGCCGACCTCGGACCCCGCGCCCACCGCGACCTCCGACCCGGCGCCCGCGGTGACCTCGGAGTCCGACTCGACGGCGACCTCCGACCCGGCGCCGACGGATGACAGCGGGAGCGTCACCTCGTCGCCGGACGACAACTCCGGCTACCCGACCTCTGACACGACGTCGACGGACACCGGGACCACTTCGACGGACTCCGGGTCGACCTCGACGACGGACACCGGGACCACCTCGACGGACAGCACGTCGACGGGCGGAACCACGGTGAGCGATCCGGCACCGGCGCCTGATGGGAGCACCACGACCTCGACCGACGGCACCACCACCGACGGCACCACCACCGACGGCACCACCACCGACGGCACGACCGCGGGCACGGACACCGCGGGCACGGACACCGCGGGCACGACATCGACCACCGGCAGCACGGACGGCACGGCAGTGGCCTCCACGGATACGACCACCACCGATGCCACCACCACCGATGCCACCACCACGGCCACGGATCCGACGGCCACGACAGCCACGACGACCACCGACGCCACCGCCACGGATGCGACGGCCGTCACGACAACGACGGCGGCCGCCACGACGACCGCTCCGGTGGTGGTGGGCCCGATCGGCCCGACCAACTCCACTGCGCTACCCGTGTGCCCCGCGCCGGTTGCCCTGCTGATCAGCACACCGCTCACCGGCAGCTTCGCCCTGCTCAGCCAGGGCCTGATGACCACCGCACTGCCCGGGTCCGGCTTCCGGCTGGCCCTCGGCGACGTCATCGCGCACGTCCGCGACCTCGCGCGGCAAGCCAAGAAGTTGCCCGGCGAGGCCCCGAGCGGCACCGATCCGCCGACGATGCCGACACCCGTTCCCGCCCCGCCGCCACCACCGCCGGCCCCGGCGGAGCAGTCGAGCGGCTCCTCGATCTCGGGCGGCTCGCACAACCACCACAAGGGCGGCAGCTCCCACGCCGTCCTCGGCGGGAGGCTCCTGGTCCTCTACCTGCGCCCCCTGGCGCTCGCGAGGCTGGCCAGCTTCAGCGGGTTCTCCCGCTCCTTCCGGCCGCTCGCCCTTCCCGGCTAGTACTTCCCTCCTGGCGATACCGCGCGCCCTTTGGTGCCCGCTTGTCCTGATCGAGCGGCGCCCGCCTCGGAAGGGAAGGTCAACGTGTTACCCGTCTCACTTGAAACTGAAGCCCCGCCGGTCATCCGCAGATCCGGCCGCTCCTCGGGAGCGGCGGCCCCGGCTGCACCGAGCGGTCAGAACGTCACCTTCGCGCACGAGCTGCGCCGCCGGCTGGCAGCGCTGCGCGTGCTGAGCGAGGCCATCGAGGTCCGTACCGCCGAGGACGACGTCGACCGGCTCGTCCACATGCTCGTGCAGGAGCTGCACGACCTCGAGCAGCTCGAGTCCGCGATGCTCGGCAGCCCGCGACGCGACGCCCTGGACGACGTCGACGTCCTGGAGATCGCGCAGGCGGCCGCGCAGACGGTCGGCTGGGCGCGCAAGAGCCAGATCAAGGTCCAGGGCTCCAAGCGCTCGCTGCGTATCCGTTCCAACCCGACCATGCTGCGGCAGGCGTTGGAGAACCTGATCGACAACGCGGCGACCTGTGGCATGGGCTCCCCCGTCGACGTGGTGGTGCGCTTCTCGGTCGCTCGGCGCCTACCGGGCATCGAGGTCCTGGTCGCCGACCGCGGTCCTGGGCTCGGTCGCGCGCCCGCCAGCCGGCGGTCCGGCGGCGTGGGCCTGCAGCTCGTGCGCAAGTTCGTGCAGGAAGCCGGCGGCCGGCTGTGGTCGCGCGACCGCGACGGCGGCGGCGCCCTGTTCGGCCTGTGGCTGCCGGCTGGAAAGCTCAGCGCGCTGACCGACGGCTTGGAGAGGGAGGACGCGGCGCATGTGGACGGGAACGGCGCGGGCGGGCGGCCGTGACCGGCCGGTCGCGGCGAAAGCCCGCCGCCGTCGAGAAGGCGCTCGGGTCACGCGGGGCTGGAAGGGCCCATCGCGCGCCCAGGCGCCGGCGACCCCGAAAACCGATCCCGCCATGCCCGACCTTTCGGCGGCGCCATGGCGGCGGTATCGTCGTCCGCATGGCAGCGCGTGCACCGGAGCAACGCGAGCCGAGCGCCGATCCGGTCCTGGTGACCGTCGATGACGTGCGCGCGGCGCGTGAGCGCATCGCGGGCGTGCTGCGCCCCACACCGGCCGGCGTCTCCGACACGCTGAGCAGGCTTGCCGGCCGGTCGATCGTGCTCAAGCCCGAGCACCTGCAACGGACGGGCTCCTTCAAGATCCGCGGCGCCTACAACCGCATCTCGCGCCTGGCGCCCGGGACCCAGGTGGTTGCCGCGTCCGCCGGCAACCATGCCCAGGGCGTGGCCCTGGCGGCCACGCTGACCGGGCACGAGGCCACCATCTTCATGCCGGTCAGCGCGCCGCTGCCAAAGGTCGACGCGACCACCGCCTACGGCGCCACCGTGCGCCTCGGCGGCGAGACCGTCGACGACTCGATCGTGGCGGCCAAGCGCTTCGCCGAGGAGCACGGCGCGGTGTTCGTGCCGCCGTTCGACGATCCGCTGATCATCGCCGGGCAGGGGACCATCGGGCTGGAGCTGCTCGAGGAGGCTCCCGAGGTCGAGACCGTGGTGGTGTCGGTCGGCGGCGGCGGGCTCATCTCCGGCATCGCCGCGACCGTCGCCGCGCTGCGACCCGACGTCCGCGTGATCGGCGTGGAGCCGGCCGGCGCGGCGTGCATGGCCGCCTCCCTCCGGGCGGGCCGGTGCGTCGGGCTGGACCGCGTCGTCACCATGGCCGATGGCGTGGCGCTCAAGTCGCCCTCGCCGCTGACGCTCGCGCACGTCCGCGCTTACGTGCACGAGCTGGTGACGGTGACGGAAGAGGAGATCAGCCAGGCGCTCCTGCTGCTCCTGGAGCGGGCCAAGGCGGTGGTCGAGCCGGCCGGCGCGGCCACGCTGGCGGCCATCATCGCCGGCAAGGTGCCGGGCTCCGGCCCGGTCGCGGCCGTCCTGTCGGGCGGCAACGTGGACCCGCTCCTGCTCATCAAGGTCATCGACCACGGCCTCTCCGCGGCCGGCCGCTACGTCGTCCTCCGGGTGATCCTGGACGACCGGCCCGGCGCCCTGGCCGGCCTGACCACCGACGTGGCGCGGCTCGGCCTGAACGTGCTCGAGGTCGAGCACCACCGCTCCGGCATGGACCTCGACATGGAGCAGGTCGAGGTCCGGCTCACCCTGGAGACCCGCAACCCCATCCACTCCGACGAGGTCGTCGCCGACCTGAAGCGCCGCGGCTACACGGTCGAGCCGGCCCGCTAGCCCGCGCTAGGAGCGGTGCAACGGCAGCCGCAGCTCGAAGCGAGCGCCGTCGGTGCTGGTCGGCTCGGTGACCAGAAGGTCGCCGCCCTGGCTGCGAGCGAGCTCGCGGGCGATGTAGAGACCGAGGCCGATGCCCCCGCCCCGGTCGTCGCTGGAGCCGTCGAGCTGGGTGAAACGCTCGAAGATCCGCTCCCGGTCGTCGGGGTCCACCCCGGGACCGCTGTCCTCGACCGCCAGCACCGCGTGACCGTTGCTGCGCTCGCCCGACAGGTGGACGGGCTGTCCCTGGGGCGAGTATTTGCAGGCGTTGTCGATCAGGTTGGCGAGCACCTGCGAGACGGCGTCCTGGACGGCGCGTACCGGCAGCGCGCCGTTGGACTGCACCATGATCAGCCGCTCGTGGTGCCGTGTCCGGGCCTCCTCGCCGGCCTGGCGGACCAGCTCTGAGGCGTCCAGGTCGACCCGGCGGCTGTCGGCGCCGGTGGCCGGTGGCCCCTCGAACCTCGCGGCCAGTAGCAGTTGCTCGATCATGCGCTGCAGCCGCTCGCCCTGGCGGAGCCCCATGGTGATGAACTCCAGCCGCTGCTCGGGGGTCAGCCTGCGGTTCCGGGACTCGAGCAACTGGAGCGCGCCGAGGATCGTGGTGAGCGGGCTGCGGAGCTCGTGGGTCACGGTCGCCAGCAGGTCGGCCTTCATGCGGTCCGCCTCCTGGAGCCGCCTGACCACTTCCTGCTCCTGCTCGGTGAGGCGGCGCTGCCGCTCGGTGGCCAACTCCGCCTCCGCCCAGCCCTTCGACGCCAGGTACACGGCGGCCAGCGGTGAGAGCAGCGCGATCACCAGGAGCAGCGAGCGCTCGGCGACCAGCAGGGCGACCGGCGCGAGCGTGATCAGCAGCGCGGAGCTCATGAACTCCACCGGCAGGTCCGAGAGGATGCCGGCGCGCACCGAGGTCTCTCCGGCCAGGGCGACGACCGTGGCGACGAGTAGGTGGTTGACGAGCGCGAACACCACGCCCGCGGCCAGAAAGGCCGGCAGCTCACGGGAGGTGACGCCGGACGAGACGCCGAAGGTCCCGCCCGCCGCCGTGTAGACCGCGCCGGCGGCTCCCAGCGAGAGCACGTACTGCGCGGCGTTGAAGGCGACCTTCACGGCCGACTTGCGGTGGATCAGGTCGGTGATGACCGAGGTGGCCACGTACACGAGCACCGTGAGGGCTGTACCAGCCACGGGCACGATCGCCAGCGCGAACGTATTAGTGACTGTGATCAATTTGGTCTGATTACGATGTCGAATTGGAATTGGGAGGAATTCTCCAATCGCGAGCAGTGCTCCAAATATCATGATAATTGGCCATGCTTCGCCTGGCCGGCTCGCGTCAATTCTTGTGACATAGCCAGCCAGCACGACGATGGCCGTCGCACACACCAGAGCGACGTACCACTTGAGCCGACTCGACATTTCCCTCAGTTTGGCGCGAGTATCCAAGAGTGGCAACCCTAGTAAACGGCGCACCCCGGTCTGACCGGGGTGCGCCGTCGTTCACCATCATCGCCTCGCTTATCCCCACGTGACGCCCGGCGTACGGTTGGTCTTCATGAATTCACCCCCTCGCCGTCTCGAATGGGAGACTTCTCGAGCACGCATGAATGAGGCCTTCGCTTTCTGGCAGGACCTGCTGCGGGGGTCGATGGTTGGTTCGGGATCCGGGAAAACCGTCGCTTTCCAACCTGCGACATCTCCGAAAGCAAGTCAAGCAAAGCAACCTTCTCAAAGCATGAGGATGAGGACCACCTGATCGGATCGAACATACACGAGCTGAGCCAATGGCCTATTCGTATCGAGAGGTGCTCAAAGAGCCACGTGCTCTGGGGGTGTTCGGGGCGGCGCTGCTCGGACGGCTCTCCTTCGCCATGGGACCCCTCTCCCTGGTTCTGTTCGTGCGGGCGGCAACCGGGTCGTTCGCTGTCGCCGGCGCGGCATCGGCGGCCACCGCGCTGACGAGCGGGCTGTTCGCTCCGGTGCGGGGGCGGATGGTGGACCGTTACGGGCAGCCTCGCACGTTGCCGCCGCTGTCGCTGCTCTACGCGGCGGCATTCGTCGGCGTGCTCCTGCTGGCCAGCGCTGGGAGGGCGGGCGAGGCGGCCGCGGTGCTGCTGTCCGGAGTCGCGGGCGCGGCGGCCCCGCCGCTGGCGGCCTCGATGCGGGTGCTCTGGAGCGCGCTGGTCGGCGGCGGCCCCAGGCTCCAGACGGCGTTCGCGCTGGACACGGTGGTCGAGGGGGTCCTCTTCACGCTCGGACCACTACTGGCCAGTGGGCTCGCCGCGGCCTTCGCTCCCGCGGCGGCGCTGGCGGCCGTCGCCGCGCTCGCCGTGGTCGGGACGCTCGCCTTCATCTCCAGCCCCGTCTCGAAGGGCTGGATCCCGACGGTCGGGGAGGGGCGCGCCGGCTGGGCCGGCGCCATGTCGGGGCGCGGCATCCGAACCCTGGTGATCTCCCTCACCGGTTTCGGCGCGGCCGTCGGCATCATCGACATCACCCTGGTCGCCGCGGCCAGGCAGGCTGGATCGGCGTCGCTCGGCGGGGTGCTCCTGGCCCTGCTGGCGGCGGGTGGCGTGGTGGGCGGCCTGTGGTACGGCAGGCGGGCCTGGCGGCTGGAGGCGGGCTCGCGCTATCTGCGCATGCTCGCGCTGCTCGCGCTGGTCTCGGCCGCGCTGCCGCTGGCCCGGCCACTGCCGCTGCTCGGGCTGGTGGTGGTGGCGGTCGGTCTGCTGCTGTCGCCGCTGCAGAGCTGCGCCTATGTGCTGGCCGCCGAGCTGGCGCCGGCCGGGACCATGACCGAGGCGGCGACCTGGGTCATCACCGCCAACAACGTCACCGCCGCCGCCGGCATCGCCCTGGCGGGAGTGCTCGTCGGAGGCCCCGGGGTGGCCTGGACCCTGGTCGTCTCCTGGGGTTGTATGGCGGCCGCCTTCCTCGCCGCGCTGGTGGGCCGCGGCGCCCTGCTCCCCTCGGGGTCGGTCGCCCAGCAGGGCACCACCGAGGCCCCCTAGCGCCGCTACCGGGCGGGCTCGTGGGAGCCGTTCAGCAGCACCTCGCTGGCGACGGGTGCGTAGCCGGCCGCGAGCAGGGCCCGCACGGAGGCGACGTTGCCCGGGGTGACCTGGGCGAACAGCGGCTCGTCGCGCGGGTTCAGATGGCGGGCGGCGGTGGCCAGCGCCCTGCCGAGACCATGGCCGCGGCGGTCGGGCTCGACCTCGAAGGCGATCTCCCAGCGACCCGCGAGGCCGCGCCCGAGCAGCAGCATCGCGCCGCCGTTACGGTCGGCGAACACGCGGAGCCGGTCGCGGTAGCGGTTGGCTCTGGCCACCCGCGGATGGGCCGCCAGGTCGTCGCGAGGCTCCAGGTCCAGCGGCAGCGGCCCCTCCAGGTGCGAGGCGGCGAGGACCATGTCGATCTGGCCGGCTCGACGGCCCAGCTCGGTCGCCAGCCAGGCGACGAACCCCGGCTCGGTGGTCGCGCCGGGATCGTCGGGACGCAGGTGCGCCCGCAACCGCTCGGGCTCGACAGGCGCCGCCACGTAGGAGTGCTCGGTGAAGGTCAGCACCGCATGGACCGGCCCGGGCGGTGGCGGCAGCAGCTCGACCGAGCCGTCGGGCGTCGGCGGCCGGCCATCGGCGGCGGCCAGCAGGACCTCGAGCAGCGGGTGGGGCATCAGGGGCGATCCTAATCCTAATTCTCCACTGCTCGGGTGCCGACCGTAGACTCGAACCACGGGGGAAGCCGCTGCGGGGTTCCCGGGTTGACAGATGAAGTCCGGGGTCATGCCTTGCCCAGCGGTGTGGTCAGGGGTGCCGTGCCGGTCGGCACCCCGGTCGACTGGAGGAGCCGCCATGGAAGTGCAGGACCGATCCGCGCCTCGGCCGGAGATCGTCGAGCTCGCCGCCAGGCTCGCGCCCACCCTCGCCGCCCGGGCGGCGGCCTTCGACGAGGCGGACGCGTTCGCGGGCGAGGACTTCGACGACCTGGTCGCCAGCGGCTACACCGCCATCACCGTGCCCTCCGACCTCGGCGGCATGGGCGCGGGCGCGCTCGACCTGGTGGCCGCGCAGAGCCGGCTGGCCGAGGGCTCGCCGGCGACGGCGCTGGCGGTCAACATGCACCTGCACGGCGTGGGCATCCTGGCCGAGACGCTGCGCCACCGCGTCGAGCCGTTCCTCAAGCAGGTGGTCTCCGACGGCGCCATCCTCGCCGGCGGCTTCTCCGAGCCGGAGTCCGGCGGCAACTGGTGGTACCAGGCGACCACCGCTGTCCCGCTGGACGGCGGCGGCTGGCGCCTCCAGGGCGTCAAGAGCTTCTTTACCGGGTTCCCGCGCGCCACCCACCTGCTCCTGTCCGCCGCCGTGGAGACCGAGGCCGGCCGCGAGCCGATCGCGTTCCTGGTCCCCAAGCCGGAGCGCGGCATCCGGGTGCTCGGCGACTGGCGGGCGATGGGGATGCGCGCCACCGGCAGCCACGCCATCGCGGTCGACGAGCTGGAGGTGCCGGCCGAGTGCGTGGTCGACCAGGGCTTCGGGGTCGCCGCCAGCTTCCTGCTGGCCTCCCACTGGTCGTGGCCGTCGTTCGCGAGCGTGTTCCTGGGAGCGGCCGAGGCTGCCTACCGCTACGTGGTGGAGACCCTCCCCGGGCGACGGAACGAGGGACTCGGACGCTCCCTTGCTGAGCTGCCAGGCGTGCACCAGGCGGTGGGGGAGATGCGCATGCGCCTGGACGCCGCCCGCGCCGCCCTGTACGCGGCGGTCTCGCGGCCTCCGGACCCGGACCCGACCGCTCACTACGGCCGCATGGCCGGGGCCAAGCTGTTCACCTGCCAGACGGCGCTGGACGTCTGCACGATCGCGCTGCGCACGGCTGGAGGCAGCGGCTACCTGCGCACCGCGCCGCTGGAGCGGCTGCTGCGCGACGCCCACGCCGGGCTGCTGCTGCCGCCGTCGCACGACGCCACCCTCCAGTGGATCGGGCGCGTGGAGCTTGGCGCCGGAGGCGGCCCGTGAGCATCCTGCCCCGCGCCGTGGACCGCACTCGACCGATCCCGCCGGCCCGCCTCGTCATCGACAACGACTATTACGAGGAGATCGACGATCAGCAATGGTGGGACGCGCGCGGGCCCGCCGCGATCCTGCACGCAATCAACGGCCCCCGGCTGCGGTTCTACCGCGCCGCGCTCGGCGACCTGCGCGGCCGGTTGGTGCTGGACGCCGGCTGCGGCGGCGGCCTGGTGGCCAAGGGCCTCGCCGAGGCCGGCGCCATCGTGGTCGGTCTCGACCAGTCGCCGAGCAGCCTTCAGGTCGCCCGCCGCGCCGGGCGGCAGCCTCGCCTTCGACACCATCAACCGGACCGTGTGGGCCTGGTTCACCACACTGTGGGGGGCCGAGCGCCTGCTCGGGCTGCTGCCCCGCGGCACGCACGACTGGCGGCTGCTGATCCGCCCCGGCGAGCTGGACGTGCTGCTCCGTGGCGCCGGGCTGACGCCGGTCGCCACCGCCGGTCTGGCGCCTGCGGTGGGGCCCGCCGACATCGCTCGCGGCCTGCTGCGTCGCAGGATCGACCTACCCGAGTTCCGCATCGGCTCCGACCGGCGCGCCTCGTATCTCGGGCACTACCGCAAGACCGGCCCCGGCGAGGAAGGGGTGCATCCGTGACCGCGCGGCTCCAGGCACTGGGCACCGCGATGCCAGAACGGGTCTACAAGCAGGACGAGATCGTCGACAGCTTCTTCGGCAGGCTCCCAGGATGGGAGCCGGACTGGGCAGAGGTGTTCGAGGCCAGCGGGGTCGAGCGGCGCGCCGCCGTGATCGACGTCCACGCGTTCTACGCCGACCAGCCCGGCACCGCCGGGCGGATGCGGGCGTTCGCCCCGGCCGCGCGGCAGCTCGGGGCGGCGGCGGCCAGGCGGGCGCTGGATCGCGCCGGCTCCGACGCCGCCGCCCAGGTCGGCGATCTCGTGGTCGTCTCCTGCACGGGCTACGCCGGCCCGGGCCTGGACGTCCATCTGGCAAGCGACCTCGGCCTCGGCCAGGGCACGCGGCGGCTGGCCCTCGGGCACATGGGTTGCTACGCCGCCCTGCCCGCCATACGGACCGCCGCCGCGCTGGTGGCCGCCTCCGGCCAGCACGCCCTGGTCGTCAGCGTCGAGCTGTGCAGCCTGCACCTCCAGCCCGCCACCAGCCGCCAGGAAGCGGTCTCGCAGGCCCTCTTCGGCGACGGCGCCGCCGCCGCCCTGATCGCCCCGGAGACCGGCCGGGGGGGCCCAGGCGCGGCCCCCGGCTCGCCCGACCCCGGGTCCGGGGCGCCGGGGCCGGCGGCGCTGGAGATCGTGGCGGCGCGGACCGCCACGCTGCCGGCGAGCCAGGACCGCATGGGCTGGCTCATCGGCGACGACGGCTTCCACATGTCGCTGTCGCCGCGGGTGCCCGCACTGGTCGACCGAGGTCTCGGCGCGCTGGTGGAGCGGTTGCTCGGACCGCACGGACTGGCCCCCGGGGACGTCGCCCACTGGGCCGTGCACCCCGGCGGCCCGGAGATCCTCGACCGCGTGCAGCGCCGCCTCCGCCTCTCCGACGCCCAGCTCGCGCCCTCACGGGAGGTGCTCGCCGACGGCGGCAACCGCTCGTCGGCGACCGTGCTGTTCATCCTTGAGTCGCTGGTCGGCTCGGGCGAGGTGCGCCCAGGACAATGGCTCGTCACGCTCGGCTTCGGCACTGGTCTGACCCTGGAGGCGCTGCTGCTGCGAGCGTGAGCGGTGCGGCGAGCCTGCGAGAATGCGAGGCAGCCAACCGAGAACGGAGGGGTCATGCGAATCTGCCGCTACCGTCACGGCCGCGAGGTCGGCTTCGGTGTGCTCGAGGACGGCACCGTCGCGGCCATCGGCCCGCACCCCTTCGGGCCGTTCCAGTACACCGGCACGCGCCTGCCGGGCGGCGAGGTGCGCCTGCTCGCGCCGGTGCTGCCGACCAAGATCGTCGCGGTGGGCCGCAACTACGCCGAGCACGCCCGCGAGATGGGCGGCGAGGTCGCGGCCGAGCCGGTGATCTTCCTGAAGCCCTCCACCGCGGTGATCGGCCAAGGCGACCCGATCGTCTATCCATCGGGGATCGGCCGCATCGACTACGAGGGCGAGCTGGCCGCCATCATCGGCAAGCTCACCCGGCGGGTGGACGAGGACAGCGCCATGCAGGCCGTGCTCGGCTTCACCTGCGCCAACGACGTGACCGCCCGCGACCTCCAGAAGATCGACGGCCAGTGGACCAGGGCCAAGAGCTTCGACAGCTTCTGCCCGCTCGGGCCCTGGATCGAGACCGACCTGGACTCCAGCGACCTGGCCCTGCGCACACTGGTCAACGGCGAGGCCCGCCAGTCCAGCCGCACCTCACGGCTGGAGCGGGGGGTCGCCAGCCTGATCGCCTTCGTCTCCTCGGTGATGACCCTGCTACCCGGCGACGTGCTCCTCACCGGCACGCCCGACGGGGTCGGCCCGATGGCCGTCGGCGACCGGGTCGAGGTCGAGATCGAGGGCATCGGCGTCCTGCGCAACCCGGTGATCGCCGAGCCGGTCTGAGCCCCCAGGGACCCGCCCGGCCCGCCCGGCCGGCCGCCGGGCAGCGGGTCAGGCGCCGGTCCGCCCGACCCGCCGGAGACCGCCGGCAGGAGCCAGACCTCGTCGCCCTCGCGGAGCGAGGTCGCCAGGCCGGCGAGGTATCGGATGTTCTCGCCGTTGACGAAGACGTTGACGTGCGGGCGCAGGCTGCCCAGCTCGTCGACGACCCGATGGTGCACGCCCGGGCAGGTCCCGCCCAGCGCCTCCAGCAGTCCGGCCACGGTGGCGCCGCCAGGGCGCAGGTCGAGCCGCCCCGCCCCGTCGGCGTACTGCCGCAGCGCCCCTGGAAGGTGCAGGTGGACCAGCATGGCCGTCAGCGAACGGTCGCCGCCTTGACGCACATGATCGGCGGGAGCCACTCGGCCAGCAGTTTCCAGGAATCGCCCTCGTCCGCGCTGCCGAACAGCTCGCCGGTCCTGGTCCCGAAGTAGAGGCCGACCGGGTCGCCGCCGTCGTTGCCGAACCCGTCCCGCAGTACCGTCAGGAAGGCCCACTCCTGCGGCAGGCCGCCGGTCAGCGGCTCCCACGAGTCGCCCGCGTCGCGTGTTCGGAACACCCGAGCCCGACCCTCGGCGGTGCAGCGGAACCCGTCCGAGGTCAGCGGGATGCACCAGGCCGTGTCCGGGTCCGAAGGGTGCGCGACTATCGGGAACCCGAAGTCGCTCGGCACGCCGTTGGCGATGTCGACCCACTGCTCCCCGGCGTCGTCGGTGCGGTACAGGCCCCAGTGGTTCTGCAGGTACATGCGCTGCGGCCGGCCCGCTGCCGGGGCGACCTTGTGGACGCACTGGCCGAACTCGGGATGCGGGTCGGGGAGGAACTGCGCGCGGACCCCCTGGTGCCGTGTGCGCCAGGACTTGCCGCCGTCCTCGGAGTGGTAGACGCCCCCGGTCGAGATGGCCACCCAGATCCGATCGGGATCGTCGGGATCCACCAGCACCGTATGCAGGCACAACCCGCCGCCGCCCGGCTCCCACCGCGTCCGGTGCGGATGGTCCCACAGGCCCCGGACCAGCTCGTACGTCTCACCGCCGTCGCCAGAGCGGAACAGCGCCGCCGGCTCGACCCCGGCGTAGACCACCTCGGGATGCTCGTCGTCGGCGGGCGTGAGCTGCCAGACGCGGGTGAGGGCCGCCCCGGCGTCGGCCGGGAAGCGCACGTTGCCCTCGGCCGGATCGGTCCAGGTCGCGCCGAGATCGTCGGTATGGCGCACCACCGAGCCCCAGTGGCTGCTCTCGGTGCCGGCCAGCACCCGCTGCCGTCCGGCCCTGCCGTCGTAGGCCAGCGCGTAGATCGCCTCGCCAGGGAAGTGCGGGCCGCTCACCTCGGTCCGCCGCAGCCCCGGGTCGGTCCTGAACAGGAACGCGCCCTTGGTCGTGCCGACCAGGACCAGGATGTCGCCACTGGAGACCGTGAGCCGCTCAGTCATCTCCCACCCCTTTGGGGTCACGCCTTCTCGCCAGGCGCATGATCGCACGCCGGCCCGACAGTCGCCGAGCCGGCGTGCACAGGCTGGGAGCCTCAGCAGAGGCCCTGGTCAGGTTCTGCTCAAGCGGGTCCGCCGCTGCCGGTCTGCTCGAGCATCCGCCGGTAGATGGTCTCGTAGCCCTCGACCATGTCCGCCACGTCGAAGCAGTCGAACACGCGCCGCCGGCACGCCTTCGCGTCCAGCTCGTCGACCCGCCGGATCGCGCCCGGCAGGTCGTCCGCCTCGTGGCAGATGAAGCCGGTCACGCCGTCGACCACCACCTCGGGCACCGAGCCGCGGTCCAGCGCCACCACCGGGGTGCCGCAGGCCATCGCCTCGACCATCACGATCCCGAACGGCTCGTCCCACTGGATCGGGAAGATCAGGCAGCGGGCGCGTGCCAGCAGGTCCTTCTTCTGCTCGGTGTTGGCCTCGCCGAACCATTCGGCGTCGGGGCCCAGCAGGGGGCGCACGCGCTCTTCGAAGTAGCGCTTCTCGGGGGGCTCGTTGCACTTGGCGGCGACCACGATCGGGCAGCCGGCCTCGCGCGCCGCCTTGATCGCCAGGTCAGGGGATTTCTCGGGGCTGATCCGCCCGAGGAACAGGCAGAAGTCCTCCTTCTTCTCCTGGAACGGGTACTCGTCCACCGGGATGGCGTTGTAGACGCGGCCCTCCCAGGCCAGGTCGGGTCCCTTGGCGCGCTGCCCGTCGGAGATGGCCACCAGGCCGGTGTAGCGCGAGAGCACGCGGTAGCAGATGGCCATTTCGCCGGCGATCGGGCCGTGCGCCGTGACCACCGTGGGCTGGATCCTCCAGCCCGAGGTCAGGGGGCCGGCCAGCGAGTGGTCGTGCACCACGTCGACGTCGAGGTCTGCCAGGTGGTCCGCCGCCGCCAGCGCGTGGACCACTTCGGGGAACGCCTCGCCCATGCGCTCGAGCGGAGGCTCGCCATAGGTTTGCAGGAACTTCGCACTGCGGTGGGGCTTCCCGGCTCCTACCAGGACGATCTCGTGGCCGCGAGTGGCGAGGCCTTCGACCAGGGTGTGCACCATTGACTCGATCCCGCCGTATCCGCCTGGAGGAACCGGGAACCACGGGGGCGCGACGATCGCGATCCTGAGCGGCGGACGGCTGAGATTTTCGAGCACAGGGCCTCCTCCCTACGGGGGCAATGCCGCCGAGCAGGGTGGGCGGGCTTCGCCTTCAGCCGGCTGCTAGCATCCACAGCAATGAGCAGCCATCTCAGTCCAGTCCGAACCCGGTTTGCGCCCAGCCCGACCGGCTACTTGCACGTCGGCACAGCGCGGACCGCTCTTTACAGCTACCTCTTCGCCCGCCGCCACGGGGGCTCCTTTGTGCTGCGTATCGAGGACACCGACGTCGCTCGCAACGTCGAGGGCGGGGCCGACGAAATCGCCGAGACGCTCGCCTGGCTCGGCCTCCACTGGGACGAGGGCTACGGGGTCGGCGGGCCGCACGGCCCCTACCGCCAGTCCGAGCGCCTCGACCGCTATCACACCGCCGTCAACGCGCTGATCGCCCACGGCCAGGCCTACCCCTGCTACTGCACGGCGGAGGAGGTCCAGCGCCGCAAGGAGGCCGCCGCCAGGGACCTGCCGCCGGGCTATGACGGCTTCTGCCGCAACCTGTCGTCGTCCCAGCTCAAGGCGTACGAGGCCGAGGGCCGCAAGCCGGCTGTTCGGTTCCGCATGCCCGACGAGGGCGAGACCGTCGTCCACGACCTGATCCGCGGCGAGATCGTCTTCCAGAACGCCACCCTCACCGATTTCGTCCTGCTGCGCGCTGACGGCATGCCGACGTACATGTTCGCGGTGGTCTACGACGACCTCGACATGGGCATCTCGCACGTCATCCGCGGCGAGGACCTGCTGCCCTCCACGCCGAAGCAGGTGCACGTCTTCAAGGCGCTCGGTCGCGCCGAGCCGCCGATGTTCGCGCACCTGCCGCTGCTGGTCGGAGCCGACCGGAAGAAGCTCTCCAAGCGGCGACACCAGGTCGCGATCGAGGACTACCGTGCCCAGGGGTACCTGCCCGAGGCGATGGTGAACTACCTCGCCCTGCTCGGCTGGGGCTACGACGAGACCACCGAGCACCTCACCCTGGGGGAGCTGGAGCAGGTCTTCTCCCTGGAGCGCGTCTCGCGCAATCCCGCGATGTTCGACGACGCCAAGCTCGCTGCGATGAACGGCTGGTACATCCGCGGGCTGGAGCCCGCCGACCTGGCCGACAGGCTGGTGCCGTTCATGATCGCGGCCGGGCACGCCGAGCCCGACGTCGCGCTGCTGACGCGGGCGGCGCCGCTGATCGCCGAGCGCATCACCCGGCTGGACCAGGCGCCGGACATGCTCGGTTTCCTGCTCACCGAGCGCGTCGAGCCCGATCCGCAGGAGGCGGCCAAGGTCCTGACCGAGGAGGCACGGAGCTTCCTGGACGCCGCCGTCAAGGTCCTGCGGCCGCTCGAGCCGTGGACCGCCGAGGCGATCGAGCGGGTGCTCCGCGAGCTCGCCGACGAGCAGGAGCTGAAGCCCCGCAAGGCGTTCCAGCCGATCCGGCTCGCCATCACCGGCCGGCTGGTCAGCCCGCCGCTGTTCGAATCCATGGAGCTGCTGGGGCGCGAGCGCTCGCTGGCGCGCCTGGAGCGGGCGAGCGCCTTGGGCCGGTAGACATTACGGGCACCATGGTGGCACGCTGGTTGAGCCACGGGGCCTTCAACCGCTATCATGCGCGAGCCCAAGGGCGGCCAGACGATCAGGCATCCAGCCAGGTCCCGATGGTTGCGGCCCCGAGGGTCCAGTGGGGTGTGGGGTAATTGGCAGCCCGACGGGTTCTGGCCCCGTTAGTCTAGGTTCGAGTCCTGGCACCCCAGCGAGTCGCCTGGCCCCGTCGTCTAGCGGCCTAGGACGCCGCCCTCTCAAGGCGGTAGCGCCGGTTCGAATCCGGTCGGGGCTACTACACCTTCCACTTCGCGAACCGCGCGCTGGAAGCCAACAGCGCTGGTCAGCGTGGGAACCTTGAAGAACGGCCGGATGGTGTTGCGGCTTTCGACCACGATCTCGGCGACCAACGTGCGCAGCAGCGCCTTGCGTGCCTCCGCGTTGCCCTGCATCAGCCCGTCACGGATGTGGCGGCGGAACACCGCCAACATGGCCGGATCTGGCGCGCGAGGGGTGTTGGTTGCCAACAGGTGCCCCAGTTCCCGTTCGCGGGTTTGGAGCTGGGTCTGCTCGGCGCGAAGCTCGGTCAGGCGAGGGCCGCAGATGTCTGTGGGCATGCTGCCGCGTTCGAAGGCGCGCAGGTAGCGGTCGATTGCCTGTCCGGTGTTGCGGAGCTTGGCCCGGACGGTGGCCAGCTCGCTGCGGTAGTGGTCCAGGTGGGCCTTGCGGTGGGTGTGGGCTTGGGCGGCGGCTTGGTCGAACAGGTCGGTGCGCTGGTAGGTCTCCAGCAGCGCGCGGATGACGGCGGCTTCCAGCCGGTCGGCGGGGAGTCGGTCGGCGGGGCAGGCTCCTGTGCCGAAGCGTTGGCGGGAGTAGCAGGTGTAGTAGCGGTAGCGGCCGGATCGGCCGTGGGCGGCGTTGCCGAGGTAGCGCTGGTTGCAGTGCGGGCAGCGGATCAGCCCGGCCAGGTCGTAGTCGGAGGCTTCCGCCGCGTGGCCGGCGTGGTCGTCGCCGCGTTCGACCAGCAGGCGCTGGACCTGGTCGAAGACCTTGCGGTCGACCAGTGGCTGGTGGGGGGCCGGGTACCAGGTGCCGCGGAAGAAGATCTCGCCGATGTAGACGCGGTTGCGCAGGATCGCAAGCACGGCGACGTGGCTCCAGCGGCGGCCCTTGCGGGTGCGGTGGCCCTGTTCGTTGAGCCAGTTGGCGATCGCGCGGGCGCCCAGGCACTGGTGGCGGTACAGGTCGAAGACCACTCCGACCAGTGGGGCGTGTTCGTTGGGGGTCAGAAAGCCGGTCTTCTTGCCGTCCGAGCCGATCTCGAGGGCGTATCCGAAGGGTGGCGGGCCGACGGTCCAGCCGCCCTTGGCGGCTTTGCGTTCCATGCCGCCGATCACTCGGTCGATGATGATGGCGCGCTCGAACTCGGCGAAGACGGCCAGGATCTGCATGACCATGCGGCCGACCGGGGTGTGGGTGTCGAAGTGCTCGGAGGCGGAGACCAGGGCCACCCCGGCGTCATTGAGGGCGTCGACGATGTCGAGCAGTCCGCGGATGGAGCGGGTGAGCCGGTCGAGCCGATAGACCAGCAGCACGTCGTACATGCCCGCTCGTGCGTCGCGCAGCGCCTGCTGCAGCCCGTCGCGGTCCAGGGTGGCGCCGCTGGCGTCGTCGGCGTACTCGCCGTCCGGCAGCCAGCCGTCTTGGCTTGCGATGAACGGGTCGAGGCGGGCGTCCTGCGCCTCGATCGAGTAGGGCTGGTTCTCCTCGTTGGTCGAGCGTCGGCGGTACTTGCGGACCCGGACGAGCTTCGCGGTTGTTGCTGGTGCAGGCGTGGGCATAGAGGCGCGCTCCTCTTGGGCAGGGGTGCTGTGGGTGTGCTCCAGGCGGCAAATGGCAACGCCGAGTACAAATGGTTCTTTCTCATTATCCCATAAATCGCTTTAGTAATCAATTTCTCTTATGTTGAGAAGAAGGGTCTCAGAGCGGTGTTATCTGGACAGATGACCCTGGGGCGTGTAGCGCGCGATGGGTCAAGGAGGGGAGGTTTCGACGGCGGTGGTCCAGGCGCGGGCACTTCGCGGCTGGAGCCGCGAGAATTGCCAGATGGACCAGGCGCGGGTTGATCCCGACGGCTACATCATCCCCGAGGCCGACCTGGACAAGGTGCAGCCGGAATACCGCGCGGTGCCGCAGGCAGCGGCAGAGGCGCTGGTGGAGCGGTTCGGGCCCCGGCTGAACAGCGGCTATGCCTACGGGAGCGTCGTGCGTGGCAACGCGGTGCCAGGACGCTCGGACCTGGATCTGGTGGCGGTGCTGCGGGCGCCGGCGACCGGTGCGGATCGGGCCGCGGCTGCGCGCATCGCTGCCGCCCTGCGGGAACGGTACCCGGTGCTGGCCAACGTCGGCGTGGGGCTCACACACGTGGATGAGGTGATGTCGGCCGAGGAGCGGTACGCCGGGCAGGTGTTCCTCCGGGAGCTGTCGGTCTGTATCTGTGGGGAGGACCTGCGGCCAGGCCTGCCTCGCACGAAGCCAGGCCCGGCGGTCGCCGCTGGGTTCCACCGGGACACGCCCGCGGTGTTGGCACGGGCGCGTGCCGAGCTTGGCAGCGCGACCGATCCGGAGGTCCTCCGGCGCGCCTGCCGGGTGGCGTCGCGGCGGATGGTGCAGGCGGCGTTCGCCGTTGTCATGGCCCGTGACGGGGTGTGGGCGACGGTGCTGGAGGAGCAGGCCGCCGCGGTTGGCACGGCGTTCCCGGAGTGGGCTGAGGCCGCGCGACGCGCCGCCGAGCAGGGCCGCCGACCCGTAGCGGATGTGCGCGTCGTCGCCGAGCTGCTGTCGACGTTCGGGCGCTGGGTCGAGCAGGCCTTGGATCAGTATTCATCGTGAATGGGAGAACCGTCGGTCCGGCGTTCCAGCAGGCTGGCCAGCAGCTCGGCGAGCAGTTCGACCGCACGGCGTTCTTCCTCGGGTTCAAGCGGCACCAACGTCGGCGGGAGCACGACCAGAGGCTGGACCGGTGCGGCGTGGTCGGTGCGGCGACGGTGGCGGTCTTGCGATCCCGCCGGCTGGGAGGAAGCGGATGGTGGGGGCGACTTCACAGCCCACCACGCCGGTCCGATGCAGCCTGGCGGTCGGCCGTGATCACCAGCATGCGTCCTCCACGGGGCTGATCGCGCGGTTGCCACTCGCGGGTCGTCACCCACCAAGCGCCTCAGAAGGGCGTGTCATGACACCAACAGCGGCCCAGACCGGACTTCGATGCCGTGCCGCGTGTCAACGGTCGCGATCATCATCTTCTGTTGGAATCCAACAGCCCACCAACACTTTTCTTGTTGACCGTTCTTCCCCGGTAGGTTCCGAGGCCGCGAGAAAATTTCTGGAATGCTGCGTGGATTGGGCCCCAACAGCCCGGGACCGAGGCCGTCACGGCCTGTCTGCGCTGGTAGGTGACAGCTTCCCGGCCCGCGACGGCGTGCCGACATGCCGGCCAACAGGGTGCTCTTGACCGGAAATCGGAATTGTTGGCGGCATTCTTGTTGGGTTTCTGTTGGGCGGGTTTTGTGTGCTGTGGCTCCAGGTTCACGACCGCTGAAAGGAGCCGCAGATGGACCGCGATGCCCACGTGCTGGACACGCTGGCGGCGGCGTTTCGCCTGCTGGTGACCGGGCCCGCGCCACTGGCCGTCGACGGGGGAGAGATCCATCCGAGCCTGCCGCCGCGGGCGGTCCCGCTTGATGAGCTGCGCGATCTGCTGTTGGACGGGCACACCAGCAACCCGGTCCGCAACGCGGCACTGGGCGAGCTGGTCCGCCGCGCCAAGGAGGAGCGAGGGGCGTGGGTGGTCGGCTTGGCCGGGGTGCTGCTTCCTGGGCTTCGCCGGGTGGCTGGCCGGTTGGCGCGCGACTTTCCCGGTGAGTCGGCCGACATCGATGCCGAGGTGCTGGCGGGCTTCCTGGAAGCATTGAACCGGCTGGAGCCGAGCGGGGAGCACCTGGCGTCGCGACTTCTGTGGCCGGCCTACCGGCACGCGCGGCGGCTGCGAATAGTCGAGTTCGAGCAGACGCTGCGGCGCATCCCGGAGACGGCGGCCGCCAACGTCCCGGCGCGGCCCTGGGGGCACCCGGACTTCGTCCTGGCCAGGGCGGTCCGGGCCGGCGCGATCACCGAGGCCGAGGCGGAGCTGATCGGGGCGACCAGGTTGGAGGGTGTCGACCTGGTGGCGTTGGCCCTAGCTGAGGAGTGCTCGATCGATGTGATCCGCCACCGCCGCCACCGCGCGGAGCGCCGGTTAGTGAAGTTCTTGGCCTCGGAGCGAGATCGGCTGTCATAACAGAGCGCTCCAGCGTGCTTTGTGGGTGGGACGCCAGGGCGACCGGCACGCCGGCGGCGACCGCCGATGTGCGGAGGTCCCCGTGTCGGCTCCCTGCGCGTCCCGTCGGCAGGACCGCCGACCGTTGCCCGCATCTGCTCGAAGGGAGATTCCACTGAAGCGCTTGCCGCGCCCCTTGGGCCTGGCCGTGGCCGTCGGCGCTGCGGGTCTGGTCATCGCCCTGCTTCCAGTGCCGGCGCTCGCGCAGGCTGCCGACCCGACCCAGACGCTGTCGGAGGTGATCAACCGCATCCAGACCTTGATCATCGGGTTCGCGGCTGGGCTGGCCACCCTGTTCCTGACGTGGGCGGGGACGCGCTACATGATGGCCGGCGGCGACCCCGGCCAGATGGAGAAGGCGAAGACCGCCTTGCGGTCCGCCGCCATCGGCTACGGCGTCGCCGCCTTGGCGCCCGCGCTGTTCGCCCTGCTGAAGTACGTCCTCGGGGTGTGAGCCAGGTGGCGCTCCGAGCCGCGATCCCTTACCCGTCCTGGCGGTCCTTTGCGATCCCCGCGGTCGCGTTGGTGCTGACGGTCGCGATTGCGGCAGCTCCTGCGGTGGCCTCAACGGGGTTGCGGGCCCAGGGACAGGCGGCGCCCTCGACCACGACGCCCTCGCAACAGCCGGCCCAGCCTCCATCCGAGAATCAGCGCCTGCGAAATCGGCTTCCGTCTCCGTTCGCGAACGCCCCAACTTCCACCGCACCGCCGCAGCCATCCGGAGACAGCAGCCTGCGGGATCGGCTGCCACCGCCGTTCGGGAATGGGCCGAGCTTCTTCGACATTGGCGCGCGGATCAATGCATGGTTCCGGGACCTCGCCGCCAGCGCGCTCGACCCTCTGCTGGACCTGGTCGGCCGCACGATCCTGGCCACGCCAGATCTCACCGCCGCCGGCAGCCGCGTCCGCGAGCTCTGGTTGGTGTCAGCCGGGATCGCCAACACCTGCTTCGTGCTGCTGATCGTGGCAGGCGGGGTCCTGGTGATGAGCCACGAGACCATTCAGACCAGCTACTCGGTCAAGGAGATCGCCCCGCGCCTGCTCGTGGCGTCCGTGGCGGCCAACCTCAGCCTGTTCCTCGCCGGCCAGGCGATCCCGCTGGCCAACGCGCTCGCCCGAGCGCTGCTGGACACCGGCCCCGACCCCGACCACGTGCGCGCCACCCTCAAGACGCTAGCGCTGGCACCGCTGGACACCAGCAGCGGCCTGCTCATCTTCCTCGCCATCGCGCTTGCCGTGATGGCGGTGGGGTTGGTCGCCGCGTACGTCGTGCGGGTGTCGCTGCTGATCGTGCTCATCGCCGGCGCGCCGTTGGCGCTGGTCTGCCACGCCCTGCCGGCCATCGAGGGGCTGGCGCACCTGTGGTGGCGGGCGTTCGCCGGCTGCCTCGGCATCCAGGTCGGCCAGGCGCTGGTGCTCGGCATGGCGGTGCGCTTGTTCTTCGAGGGCGACCGCGCCAGGGTGCTCGGGCTTGCCGGGTCAGGACATCTGGTCGACCTGATCGTGGTCGGCTGCCTGCTGTGGATGCTGCTGCGCATCCCCGCGTGGGTGTCGCGCATGGTGTTCGGCCGGCGCGGCTCGACAGTGGTCCGGATGGTCAAGTCCTACGTCATCTACCGCGGCGTCCGCTCCATCGGGATCGGGAGGTGAGGATCATCAATCGCGCCCGCATCCCCGCCAATATCGAGTACGAGGACCGGTTGGTGTTCGGCCTCACCGCCCGCCAACTCACTATCCTGGCCTGGCTGTTGATGCTGGCCTTGCGGCTGTTGGTGCCGCTGCCGGTCGCTGCCCTGTTGGCGCTGCCCGTCCTCGGAGCCGGCCTGCTGTTGGCGCTCGGCCAGCGCGATGGGCTGTCACTGGACCGGCTCGTGGTGGCCGCGCTCCGCCACGCCCGCGCGCCCCGGCGCCGCGTCCCCGCTCCTGAGGGCATCCCGGACCGGCCCGCCCTGCTCCGCTCGATCCACACCCCGCCGACACTGGCGCCGCTCAGCCTGCCAGCAGGCGGGATCGACCATGACGGGATCGTCGATCTGGCTGGCGACGGCGCGGCGCTGCTGTGCCGGGCGACGACCGTCAACTTCGCGCTGCGCACCGAGCCTGAGCAGGAGGCACTGGTCGCCGCGTTCGCGCGGTTCCTCCACGCGCTGTCCGGCCCGGTCCAGCTCGCCGTCCGAGCCGAGCGCATCGATGTCGGCTCGCTGGTCGGCGAGCTGGAGCGGACCGCTGGTGAGCTGCCGCACCTGCAACTGGAGCAGTGCGCCCAAGACCACGCCCGTTTCCTCGGCGAGCTGGCCCGCCGCCGCGACGTGCTGCGCCGGGAGCTGTTGGTTGTCTTCCGCGAGCCACGAGCCCAGGGCGCCGGAGCGCGGCTGCTGCGTCGCGCCGAGGAGGCCGCCAGCCTGCTCGCCCAGGCGGGGATCACGCTGGCGCCGCTCGATCAGGCCGCCGCCACCGAGGTTCTGGCCCGCGCCAACGATCTTGACGCGCCACCCCAACCCGCCGGACTGGCATCCCCCGACGACACCATCACCAGGAGCCGCGGATGCTGACACTGCCAGCATTCCTCCGCCGCGCCAGCGCGGCGGACAAGGAGTCCCGAGGCTGGCTGCTCGGGCCGGATGCGCTGGAGGTCGGCCCGCGGTGGCTCCGAGTCGGCAAGACCTGGCGCCGCACCCTGGCGGTGACCGGCTATCCCCACGAGGTCGGGCTTGGCTGGCTCGACCCGGTGCTCAACGCCCCCGGCACCCTCGACATCGCCGTCCACGTCGAGCCGATCCCCACACCGGTCGCCGCCGAGCGGCTGCGCCGCCAGCTCGCCCGGCTCGAATCCACCCGCCGCCTGGACGCCGACAAGGGCCGCCTGGTCGACTTCCAAGCCGAAGCCGCCGCCGACGACGCCGCGGACCTGGCCCGCCAGCTCGCCCGCGGCGAGGGCCGGCTGTTCCGGACCGGTCTGTACCTGACGATCCGGGCCGACGACCTGGCCACGCTGGAGGAGCAGGCCGAGGCGATCCGAGCCCTGCTCGGCGCGCAGCTCCTCGACAGCCACCCGGCGACCTTCCGCAGCCTGCACGGCTGGACCACGACCCTGCCGCTGGGCATCGACTCGCTGCGGCTGCGGCGCACGCTGGACACCCGGGCGCTGGCCGCCTCCTTCCCGTTCGCCTCCCCCGAGCTGCCAGGCGCCGACGGGGTCCTGTACGGCCGCAACGCCGCCAGCCAGGGGCTGGTGCTGTGGGACCGCTTCGCCCAGCCGAACTACAACGCGGTCATCCTCGCCAAGAGCGGGGCGGGCAAGTCCTACCACGCCAAGCTGGAGGTCCTCCGCTGCCTGTACCGGGGCGTCGAGGTCGCCATCATCGACCCCGAGCAGGAGTACCAGCGGCTGGCGGGCGCGGTCGGCGGCGCCTACCTGCGGCTCGGCGCTTCCGATGCGCGGCTCAACCCGCTCGACCTCCCGCACGATGGCGGGACCGATGCGCTGGCCCGCCGCGCGCTGTTCCTGCACACCCTGATCGCGGTCATGCTCGCCACGCCGCTCACCCCGCAGGAAGGCGCCACCCTCGACCGCGCGATCCTGGCCGCCTACCAGGCCCGTGGCATCAGCCCCGATCCCCGCACCCACGCACGACCCGCGCCCTTGCTCAAGGACCTCGCCGCCGCTCTGGAGGCGGACGGGGATGGCGCCGGGCGGGATCTGGCCGCACGGCTGGGACCCTTCACCACCGGATCGCACCGGATGATGTTCGACGGCCCGACGACCGTGCGCGCCGAAGGCCACTTGGTGGTCTTCTCGCTGCGGGACCTGCCCGACGAGCTGGCCGCGCTCGGCACGCTGCTCACCCTGGACACGATCTGGCGGCGGGTGGCCGACCCGGCCCGTCGGCGGCGCCGACTGGTCCTGGTCGATGAGGCCTGGCTGCTCATGCAGGACCCGATCGGCGCCCGCTACCTGCTGCGGCTGGCCAAGAGCGCCCGCAAGCACTGGACCGGCCTCACCGTGGTGACCCAGGACGCCGCCGACCTGCTCGGCAGCGACCTCGGCAAGGCCGTGGTCGCCAACGCCGCCACCCAGGTCCTGCTCGGCCAAGCCCCACAGACGATCGATGCGCTCGCCAGCGCGTTCCACCTCTCCCAGGGGGAGCGGGCGTTTCTGCTGGCCGCCCGTCCAGGCGAAGGAATCCTGCTGGCACCACCCCACCGCGTCGCCTTCAAGAGCCTCGCCAGCCCCGCCGAGCACCGGCTCGTCACAACGAATCCGGCTGAACTCGCCGATCTGGACGACGACGCTGAGGATGCCGAGTGACCCGCGTGGTGGCCGCCGCCGTCGTGCTCATGCTGCTGCCGGCGGTCCTGCTCGCCGCCGCGATCGGTGCGGCGGCCGGCGACGAGGGCATCGGCCTCGTGGGTGAGGGGGAGGGGGGAGCGTTCGGGTTGGCCGCCGCCGCACAGCAAGCGGGCTTTCGAGGCCTGGCGCTCTGGACGGCCGTTGCGGTCGGCTTGGCGGAGTCCGGCGGTAACCCCGCCGCCACGCGGCCGAACCCACCGACCCCCGGCTGCCCTGGTGGGTCAGTGGACCGCGGACCATGGCAGCTCAATGACTGCTATCACCCCGAAGTCCCCGACCGCTGCGCCTACCAGCTCGCCTGCGCCGCCGCCGCAACCTACCGCATTTCCGCCGACGGGACCGACTGGACCACATGGACCAGCTTCACCACCGGCGCCTACCAGGCTGAGCTGGACACTGCCGACAAGGCCGTTGCGGCCCTCGCCGCGTCCAGGGCGGACGGCGGCATCCCGCCGGGCTTCGGCACCCCTGGGCCATGCGGGCTCGCACCCGCCGCCGACTACGCCAAGCACTTGGTTACCGCGTTGTTCGGCATCACCGATATCGGCGGCTGCGCGCTGTTTGCCGGCCATATCGCCGACTCCGACCACTACCCTGTGAACGGGCAGGCGCATGCGATCGACGTGATGGTCGGCAGTGACACCGCGCTCGGCGCGCAGGTTGCCACCTGGGCCGCCGCCAACGCCGAGGCGCTGCACGTCAAGTACGTGATCTTCGCCGGCCAGATCGTCGACTTCCGCGATCCCGCGCCGGCCTGGCATGCCTGCCGCGATCCCTCATCGAGTTGCTCCAGGGAGCACTTCGACCACGTCCACATCTCGTTTCTGGCCATCTGAACGGCATCCCTGCCTCGGCTACCACGTCGCGTCAACGATCGGCGCGCGAAGGAGGAGCACGCTGCCCACTCTCCCCATGCGGTCGGGCGGAGCCGCGCCGGAGTATTCATCGCGAATACCGCCGTACTACCAGCGTGACGGGATCAGCATCTACCACGGCGACATGCGCGAGGTCCTGCCCTGCTTGGACCCGGTCGATCTGGTGGTACCGACCCGCCGTACGTGGTGGGGCTGGCCTCCTCGGTGCAGGAGACCAGCAAGGTCGGCGGGTGGGCGGACCTGATGAACGCCGCCACCTGGTACGGCTGGTGGCTCGCGGACTGCCGCCGGCTGACTGCACCCGCCGGCGCGGCCTGGGTGTTCAACAGTTGGCGCAGCTTCCCGGCGCTGGCGCGCGGCGCATGGGAGGCGCGCTGGCCGATCGAGTCCCTCCTGGTCTGGGACAAGCAGGCCGTCGGGACGGGGATGCGTGGGCTGCGGCCCCGCTACGAGCTGGTCGCCCTGTTCGCTCACCGCCGGTTCAAGATCCCGGACCGCGCGATCACCGACATCCACCCGTGCCGCTGGCCGGCGGGCCGCAAGCCGACCGGCCATCCCGCCGAGAAGCCGGTCCCGCTGCTCCGCCACCTGATCAAGATCAGCGGTGGGCGGCAGGTGCTCGACCCTTTCGTCGGCTCGGGCTCGACCTTGGTCGCCGCCAAGCAGCTTGGACGCCCCGCGATCGGCATCGAGCTGGAGGAGCGCTGGTGCGAGTTGGCGGCCAACCGCCTGGAGGCAACCGCGCAGGACAGCGGCCCGGCTGACGGTGGGCGGGTGCGGCAATGAGGCCGTTCTTCGAGGCGGATGGGATCAGCGTGTATCACGGCGACTGCCGCGACGTCCTTGCGGAGCTTCCGGCCGGATCGGTGGATCTGGTGCTGACTGATCCGCCCTACGGTAAGCAGTTCGTCGGCGAGGGTCGGGCGATCAGGAAGGTCAACATCCGCGCCGATGGTGCCAGGCAGGGTGTCCGCGTGGTCCGCCAGGCGCTGTTCGCGGCGCTGCCCCTGCTGAGGACGGACGCGCACGTGCTGGTGTTCTGCCATTGGCAGTCATGGCCGGACTTCTACGACGCGATCTGCCCGCTGGTCCCGATCAAGAACGCGCTGGTGTGGCACAAGGACCGGGGCGGCGCGGGGGACACCGAGATGGAGTACGCCCGCGACTACGAGGTCATCCTCTACGGCGCCCAAGGCCGGCGCCGCATCGGTGGTCGCCGCGACGCGGCGGTGATCCGGGGATTCCCTCCGGTCAGCGCCAAGCGGCTGCACCCGACCGAGAAGCCGGTCGGGCTGCTGGAGTACCTGATCGGCAAGCACTGCCCGCCTGAGGGCCTGACGCTGGACCCGTTCGCCGGAGCCGGCTCGACCCTGGTGGCGGCCAAGCAGCTCGGGCGCCGTGCGGTTGGCGTCGAGATCGATCAGCGCTATTGCCGCATCACCGCCGACCGCCTGAGCCAGCGAACGTACCCGGCCGCCCAACACCCCGCGTAGCTCGCCGCGACGGCCAGTCCCGATTCGACAATCGTCCCGACTTGGGAGGTCACGCTGTCTTTTGCTGCCGTGTTCGTGCCTGAGTTCCGCAGAATGTAGGCAGATTCGGCCTGTCGCCGACGCGTTCGTGCTGGTCACAGGGTTGCAGGGATGCCTAGAACCCTGGAAGCTGTAGACACACGACTTTGGTCGTGATGCTCGACTGGTGTTGGGTGA
>WNGA01002452.1_pt1 | contig 49953 bp, 47 predicted proteins | sample 5400061 | NCBI WGS metagenome assembly WNGA01 (sample SAMN13153366, study PRJNA577476) | soil metagenome | isolation source: 100 cm soil or saprolite under grassland replicate 2 | place: USA:California | collected 2016-06-15
TGTCCGAGCAGCGGGACCTGTCCGGTGCCGTCCTCATCACCCGGGCCGGCGGCACCGAGTTCGAGCGCTGCTACGGCCTGGCGAACCGGTCGGACGCGGTGCCGGTGCGGCCGGGTACCCGGTTCGGGTTGGCCTCGCTGACAAAGATGTTCACCGCGGTGGCGGTCGCCGACCTGGTGCGGCAGGGCAGGCTGGACTTCGACACACCCGTGGTGAAGATCCTGCCCGCGCGGCGGCGCCCGGCGACGCTGCTGCCCGAGGTCACCGTGCACCACCTGCTCACCCATACCTCCGGGATCGCGGACTACTTCGAGGAGGAGGGGAACGAGGATGGCGACTACGCCGAGCTGTGGACCGACCGGCCGTCGTACCGCGTGCTGCGCCCGGCGGACTTCCTGCCGCTGTTCGCCGACATCCCGCCGTACCGCGCTCCGGGTGGGCGGTTCCAGTACTCCAACGCGGGATACATCCTGCTCGGTCTGGTCATCGAGGAGCTGGCCGAGGCGCCATACACCGAGGTGGTGACGGACCGTGTGTTCGGCCCTGCCGGCATGGGCGCCAGCGGCTTCTTCGCACTCGACGAGGCGCGTCCGGACGTCGCCGTCGGCTACCTGCGGCCGCGCGAGCCCGGCGCGCCGTGGCGGTCCAACATCTACTCGATCCCGCCCGTGGGTGGCCCGGACGGCGGCGCGTTCTCCAACGCGGCCGACCTCGACCGGTTCCTGCACGCCTACGACGACGGCACGCTGCTCGGCCGGCAGCTGCGTGATGTGATGCTCACGCCGCGCTGCGACGTGCAGGACGGCCTCGCCATGGGGTATGGGGTGTACCTGTACGCCGAGGGGCGGACCCGGCGGTTCGGTCACGGCGGCCGGGACCCCGGCTACGAGGTGTTGATCCAGCGCCTGCCCGAGCTGGACGTCAACGCCATCGTGCTGTGCAACGTGGAGGACCTGGCCGGGCAGGTGCGCGACCTGCTCGTCGAGGCCGTGGTCGCCACCGCCTGAGCGGAACGCACGGTGGGATCAGCGCCTGCCCCTCGACCGCTCCGGCGGCCGGTACCAGCCGACCGGGAGCCGGACGAACGACCGGCCCCGGATCTCGATCTCGTTGGCGTCGGCGAACCGGGCGCCCGGGTCGAGGCCGTCCTCGACGGTACGGATCCGGCCGGACTTCAGTAGGCCGAGGAAGCACCCGTAGTCGATCACGTACACGTCGTATACCTCGGCGGGATGCTGCGGGTCGAGGGACACGCCCTGCCTGACCCGGTGGATCAGCCGGGCGTCGTACAGCCGCTGGATGACCTCCTCGTTCGACTCGCCGTCGCGGCGCAGCGGGATGATCCGGCTCTGCTGCCGGGAACACTGCTCGATCAGGTTGGTGAACACCCGCTGCGCCGACCTCGGGATGTTTCCCTCCTTGTCCCGCAGGAAGAAGTCGCGGGTCGCGCTGGCCACGTGCAGCGACCCGATCTGCTGGTTGTACGCCGTCCCCGCCGCCAGCCCGGCGATCTGCAGCGCGTCCCGCGGCACACCCTCGGCGCCGAGCACCAGGTTGTGGAAGCTGTCCGGCCCGGCGAACAGCCGTGCGACCAGCCGCTCGGGGCTGTCGATGCCACGCACGGCGGCCTGTTCCGGTCGGTCGGCGCGCACCGCCGTCGCGTACAGGTGCCGGAAGAGCAGGGCGGCGTAGAAGTCCAACGTGGACGCGACGTCGTTGCGGAACAGCAGGAAGTCGTCCAGGTCCAGGCTGGCCGCGGTGTCGGCGCCGAGTTCCAGCCCGACCGGCGCGCCGGTGCCCTCGGTGTCGGCGAACCGCGACCTGCCGTGGATCGCGCTGATCTTCACGACCACCCCCGGGGTAGCGAAGAACGTGCGGCGCAGCAGGTCGGCCATCAGCGGCTGCAGGTCGGGGGGCAGCGCCGACCACTCGTCGAAGAGCACCCACAACTGGTGCGGGGCCAGCGCCCGGGCCAGGGTCTGGATGGCCCCGGACAGTGGCCCGAGCAGCACGTGGTGGGTCTCGTGCCCGCGGCTCACCTTCCGCTCCGACCGCCGCTTGGACTGCTGGCTGCGGCGTTCGTCCTTCCACGACAGGCGGCTTTCCCGGCCGAGGGTCAGGTCACCCGCGGTGGACCGTTCGGTCTGGGTGCGGACGTCCTGCAGTTCCTCCACCTCGGTCTCGCCGACCACCCGGATGCGGGTCGCGGCGTCCGCCAGCGCGTCCAGGCCGCCGCTGATCTCGGCCAGCAGCGGGGACCAGCGGTCGTCCAGCACCTGCTCGTAGATGCCGGTGTGGATGTGCTCGACCACGTCCACCAGCAGGCCGGTCGCCTGCTCGGAGAAGCCGCCGGGCTGGGCGGCGACGAGGTCGTCCGGCGAGCCGACCTTGCGCAGGTCGAGGTAGATGGCGAGCGCGCCCTCGGCGGTCTTCTGGTCCTGCAGGTAGCGCAGCAGGTGCGTCTTCCCGGTGCCGCGCCGACCGAAGAGGATGTGGTGCTCGGAGGACTCCAGGTGCGCCATCAGCGAGCGCACCGGGACGAACGCGTCGCGGAGCACGTCGGCAGGCGCATTCTCGGCGCGCCTGGCGACCTTCATGATCAGGGTGTTCAGATCTGCGTCGGACATGGCCCCCCTGCACGGCAGAACGCTGTCCACGCTAGATCACACCGCCGCGAACTTCGCTTCCGCATACGAAGCAGACCCGAACGGGTGATTTGATTGGCCTCAGGGCCAGCGGTCGACCGGCCGCAGGTCGGACGGGCGCAGCCGGTACACCTCTAACTCCATGCCGTAGTACTTGTCGGTACGCCCGACGTACTGCATGCCCAGCCGCTTCGCCACCGCCTCGGAGCGCTGGTTGCCCGGCCGGATCACCGCGTACACCTCCGACAGGCCCTTGCCGAACGCGTACGCGGCGGCGGCCCGGCCGATCTCGGTCGCGTACCCGTGGCCCCAGTGCTGGGTGCCGAGGTGCCAGCCGATCTCCACGTCCACGTTTGCCGGCGGCAGCGGGCGGACGAAGACGGTGCCGATCGGCTGCTCGCCGTCCCGCGGCTGCACCGCCCAGACCCCGTAGGCCGGGTCGTCGTCCGGCACCGACCAGCCGGCCAGCCGCGCTCCCGCCTGCTCCGGCGAGGTCATCGGCTCCGGCATCGAACCGAGGTAGCGGGTCACCTCGGGTGAGGAGTAGATCGCGTACGCCGCCTCCGCGTCCTGCACGGCGGACCAAGGCCGCGCGAGGAGCCGTGCACTGCTGAAGACCTCGGCCATCTGATGAGCGTATCCAACCTCCCGAAAGCGGGGATGATGCCGGCATGGAGGTCACCCTGGTGCGCGGCGATATCACCGAGCAGGACGTCGACGCGATCGTCAACGCGGCCAACTCCGCGCTGCTGGGCGGCGGCGGCGTGGACGGGGCGATCCACCGCCGCGGCGGTCCGGCGATCCTGGCCGAGTGCCGGGCATTGCGCGCCTCGGCGTACTCCGAGGGCCTGCCGGTCGGCCAGGCGGTGGCCACCACCGCGGGCGACCTGCCGGCGCGCTGGGTGATCCACACCGTCGGCCCGGTATGGGCGAGGTCGGTGGACCGGTCCGGCCTGCTGCATTCCTGCTACGTCGAGTCGCTGCGGGTGGCCGACGAACTCGGCGCCGTCACGGTGGCGTTCCCGGCCATCTCCACCGGGGTGTACCGCTGGCCGCTGGACGACGCCGCCCGGATTGCGCTGGCCGCGCTGCGTTCGACCGACACCTGGGTGGACGAGGCGCGGTTCGTGCTCTTCGACGACGAGGCGTACCAGGCCTTCAGCGCGGCGCTGGCCGCCGGCTGAGCGCCGTGGCAGCGGGTGCCGACCCGCCACCCGCGCGCGCCGTCCCCCGCGCTTGACTTCGGTTCTGGCGGGATGACCCCCGGCCACCCGCGCGGGGGCTAACCGGCTACCTGGGATCCAGTCGGAGCGCGGTCATCGGGCAACTGTCGACCGCGTCCTGGATCAGATCGAGATCCTCCTCCGCGGGGGTGTCCCGCAGGATCACCACATGCCCGTCGTCGTCGGAGCCGAAGTAGTCCGGCGCGAGCGAGGAGCAGTTCGCGTGGCCTTCGCAGACCATCAGATCGGCACGGATTACCACCATCATCGGATCCTACGTCGGAACGGGGCACTAACCGCCGCCGAACGCCGCCGGGATGTCCTCGAGCGGCAGTTGTGCGGACACCATCGGCCGCAGCCGGACGATGATCCCCGGGCAGCCGAAGCCGACCGCGGCGCACAGCCGGCCGTCGCGCACGTACAGGTACGCCTCCCGGTCGGTGATCCCGAGCGGCAGCGGCACCACCCGGTCCGCCACGTCCGGCCAGCCGACCATCTGCAGCTTCGTGCCGAACTGGTCGGACCAGAAGTACGGCAGGTGCGGCGGGCGCGGGCGGTCCACGCCGAGCAGGTCCATCGCCACCGCGTCGGCCTGCTCGCCGGCGTTCGTCCAGTGCTCGAACCGTTCGTACCGCCGCCTCGTCGGGTCCCACCACTGCCCGATGTCGCCCACCGCGTACCTGTCCGGTGCGTCCACCACCCGCCCGTGCTGGTCGCAGCGCACCCCCTGCGGCGCCGGCTCCGGCAGCCAGTCGGTGTTCAGCACCGAGCCGACCGACACCAGTGCCACGTCCCCGGCCAACTCACGCCCGTCGGCCAGCCTGACGGTGACCTCGCCCTCGTGCTCGGCCAGCGCGCTGACCCTGACGTCGCAGGCCAGCCGGACGCCGTGCTCGCCGTGCCGGCGGGCCAGCGAGCCGCCCACGTCGGCGCCCAGCACCCGGGCGAACGGCGTGCTGTGCGCCTCGATCAGGGTGACGTCCACCCCGCGGCCGCGCGCCACCGAGGCCACCTCGGCGCCGACGAACCCGCCGCCGACAACCATCAGGTGGCTGGCGGTCGCGAGCGCGTCGCGCAGCCGTCGGCTGTCGTCCAGGGTGCGCAGGATCCGGATCCGGTCCGACTCGGGCTGGTCGGGCAGTCGCCGCGCGCGCGCCCCGGTGGCGGCCACCAGCACGTCGTACCGGTAGGTCTCGCCGGCCTCGGTACGCACGCCGTCCGGGGTCACCGAGACGGCCCGGGTGCCGCCCACGAACTCGATGCCGGCGGCGGCCAGGTCGTCGGCGCTGGCCAGAATCACCCGATCGAGGTCCCACTCGCCGGCCAGGAACTGCTTCGACAACGGCGGCCGGTCGTACGGCCCGCCGGTCTCGTCACCCAGCAGGGTGATCGGGCCGGTGTGGCCGTACCGGCGCAACCCCTTGGCGGTACGCCAGCCGGCCAGACCGGCCCCGACGATGAGAACCCGGCGGTCAGTGTTCATACCGCCAGATCCTGGCCGTTCAGGACACCGCTGACCAGCGCAGCGTGATCTCCCCGAGCCGCCAGCGTGACCGGCCGCCCACCACCGGCCAGCCGTCGTCCACCAGCCGCTGCACCGCGCCCACCCAGCGCTGCCGCGGCCCGAAGCTGGACAGCGGCGAGGCCGCCGCCCACGCCCGGTCGAACGCGCGCAGCAACTCGTTCACCGGCTCACCCCGGACGTTGCGGTGGATCAGCACCTTGGGCAGCCGCTCGGCCAGGTCGCTGGGCGCTTCGAGCGAGGCGACCCGGGCGGCCAGGGTGAGGGTGAGCGGCCCGGACGCGTCCAGTGCCACCCAGCACGCCCGGCGGCCGATCTCGTCGCAGGTGCCCTCGACCACCAGCCCGCCCGGGGCCAGCGCGGCCCGCATGCTGCGCCAGGCGTCGGCCACCGTGTCCGGGTCGTACTGCCGCAGCACGTTCAGCGCTCTCACCAGGACCGGGCGCCGGCCGGCCAACTCGAAGCCGCCGCGGGCGAAGTCGAGGCCGGGCGGGTCGGCGAAGGAGGCCGCCGCGCGGACCCGGTCCGGGTCGATCTCCAGGCCGACCACCCGCACGTCCGGGCGCACCCCGCGCAGCCGGTCGGCCAGCTCGATGGTGGTGACCGGGCTGGACCCGAAGCCGAGGTCGATCACCAGCGGGTCGGCCGCATCGCGCAGCCGGGAGGCCTGGGTGCCGACGATCCAGCGGTCCACCCGGCGCAGCCGGTTGGGGTTCGTGGTGCCGCGAGTGGCCAACCCGAGCACGCGCCCAGTCACCACCCTCCGCACGGGCACCGAGCGTAGCCGCTCGCCGGATCGGGCGACCCAGGGGAGGTGATCCGGGGAGGTGAGTTCGACTCGGGCTCCGACTCCCCCGGCTGGGACTGCCCCGGCCTGCCACTGCTGGGTCGAACCCATGATCGTCGCCGTGGAACGACGGCGGGAAGCGGGGAAACTCGGCGGTGATCACCGGGTCGGGCGGGTCGGGCGGTGCGGGCGGTGGTCGGGGATCTCGGGCCGGGATGTCGGCGGTTGGGGTGGCCGCCGAATCGGGCGTCGTGCCCTGGGCTCGGCAGCCGGGCCGCTCGAGCCCGCCGGTCGATGATCGTCGCCGTGGAACGACGGCGGGAAGCGGGGAAACTCGGCGGTGATCACCGGGTCGGGCGCTGGTCGGGCGGTGGTCGGGCGGTGGTCGGGCCTGGCGGTCGGCGCGCTACGCCTGGCCCTCGGCATCGCCGGTGCGGTGGTGCTGCTCTGGCTCGGTGTACGCACGGTGATGACCGCGTTCCGGGTGCGTTCCGGGCTGGAGGTGGCTGACGACGTGGCCACCCCGTGGCGGGCGTTCGGCGCCGCGCTGGCCGGCACCGCTCGAACCCGGCCACCATCGCCTCCTGGGCGGCGATCTTCGCCGCGGCCTCGACCAGTGCGGGCGCCGGCGCGGTGCCGCTGGTGGTGGGCGTCGGTATCGGCAGCGCGACCTGGGTGACGATCCTGGCCGTCGGTGTCGCGGTGGTGCGCCGCGCGGTCGGGCCGCGGGTCGAGCGGTTCGCCGACCTGCTGGCCGGCCTGGCACTGATCGGCTTCGCCGGGGTGCTGGGCTCCCGCACGGCCGAGGCGCAGTAACTGTTCCCGGTAACCATTCCCGCCGGCCCGCGTCTGGGGTCGGCAAGGAGGCTTCCCGTCGGGCAGTCGGTCCCCGGTGGCGGTGGCCGGCGGCCGGCCGTTGACCGGACCGCCCCGCCATCGGAGGTTACGGCGGCCGCCCAACCGCCGACATCGCGGCCCGGGATCCGCCCCGGACGGGCGGCTGCTGCTGCTCGAGGAGCGGGACCGCGCTCGCACTGGGACCGGACCGGCATCCAGGAGGGCACCGACCTGGTGGTGGCCGCGGTCCGCGGCGTCCGGCCGGGACGGTTCGCGCTGCAGGGCGCCATCGCCGCGCTGCACGCCGAGGCGCCGAGGCGCCGAGCTACGACCAGACCGACTGGCCACAGGTGCTGGCCGTCTACGACGCGCTCCTGCAGGCGTGGCCGTCCCCGGTGGTGGCCCTGAACCGCGCCGTGGCGCTGGCCATGGTGGCCGGCCCGGGCGCCGCGCTGGCCGAGGTGGAGGCGCTGGAGCAGGCCGGGCGGCTGGCCGGGTACCGATACCTGGCCGCCACCAAGGCCGACCTGCTGCGTGGCCTCGACCGGCGCGCCGAGGCCGCCGCGGCCTACCCGGCACGCCGTAGGGTGGTCAGTCGTGCAGGAGCAGTACGACGTGCCGCTGGCCGGGCTGACCACGTTCCGGCTGGGCGGCCCCGCGGCCACGCTGGTCGAGGCGGCCGACGCCGGGGAGATCGTCGACGCGGTGCGCGGGGCCGACACGGCCGGCGTGCCGGTGCTCCTGGTCGGCGGCGGCAGCAACCTCGTGGTGGCCGACGCGGGCTGGCCGGGCCTCGCGGTGCTGCTCCGCTCCCGCGGCGTCGACCTGCGCCGCGACGGTGGGCGGGTCACGGTCACCGTGCAGGCCGGCGAGTCGTGGGAGGACCTGGTGGCGCGCGCGGTGGCCGACGGGCTGGCCGGTGTCGAGTGCCTGGCCGGCATCCCCGGCCTGGCCGGCGCCACCCCGGTGCAGAACGTCGGTGCGTACGGCCAGGAGGTGGCCGAGACGGTACGCACCGTCCGCGTGTGGGACCGCGAGCGCGGCGAGCTGCGCGAGCTGTCCACAGTGGACTGTGGGTTCGCCTACCGGACAAGCATCTTCAAGAACGTCGAGCGGTACGTGGTGCTATCGGTGACGTTCTCGCTTGAACCGTCGGAGGTGTCCGCTCCGGTGCGGTACGCCGAGCTGGCCCACGCCCTGGGGGTCGCGATCGGCGAGCGGGCCAAGCTGGCGGATGTCCGCGAGGCGGTGCTGGCCCTGCGCCGCGGCAAGGGGATGGTGCTCGACCCGGCCGACCACGACACGTGGAGCGCCGGCTCGTTCTTCACCAACCCGGTGCTGTCCACTGTGGACACTGCCGCGTTCGGGGCGCGGCTGCCGCCGGGCACCGCGTACCCGCACTGGCCGGCACCCGATGGCGGCACCAAGCTCTCGGCCGCGTGGCTGATCGAGCACGCCGGCTTCGGCAAGGGATACCGCCGCGGCCGGGTCGCCCTGTCCGGCAAACACACCCTCGCCCTCACCAACCGCGGCGGCGCGACCACCGAGGATCTGCTCGGGTTGGCCCGCGAGATCCGCGACGGCGTGTACGCACGGTACGGCGTCACGCTGCACCCCGAGCCGCGACTGGTCGGCGCCACCCTCTGATCCGGGTTTCCCCTTGACACCGCCCCGCTGCCGGTAGATGCTCAACCCATCGGTTGAACAACCAAGAGGTTGAATACAATGGCGGACGACCGGCTCAGCAGCACCTTCGCTGCCCTGGCCGACCCGACCCGGCGGGCGATCCTGGCGCGGCTCGCCGCGGTCGGGGAGGCGACGGTGAACGACCTGGCCGAGCCGTTCTCCATCAGCCTCCAGGCGGTCTCCAAGCACCTGAAGGTGCTCGAGGGTGCCGGGTTGATCACCCGTGGCCGGGACGCCCAGTTCCGGCCGTGCCGGATCCAGGCGGCGCCGCTGGAGCACGCCGCCGAATGGATCGAAAACCACCGGCAGCTCGTGCAGGACAGGCTCGACCGCCTGGGTGAGCTGCTGCATGACATCCGACGAGGACAGCTGCAGGACATCCGACGAGGACAGGAAGGGGCACCGTCATGACCGGAACTCCGGGTACGGCCGGCACCGACAACGGCCTGAAGCTCATCGCCGAACCGGGACGGCAGGAGATCGTCATCACCCGGGTCTTCGACGCGCCGCGCGAGCTCGTGTTCAGGACCTACACCGACCCGAGTCTCATTCCGCAGTGGTGGGGCCCGCGGAACACGACGACCGTCGTCGACGCGATGGACGTGCGGCCGGGCGGCGCCTGGCGGTACGTCAACCGCGGCGCCGACGGCAGCGAGCACTGGTTCCACGGCTACTACCACGAGATCGCGGCGCCCGAGCGGCTGGTCCACACCTTCGAGTACGAGGGGACGCCGGGCCACGCGCTGCTGGAAACGGTGACGTTCGACGAGGTGGACGGAAAGACGAGGCTGACCGACAGTTCCGTCTTCCAGTCGGTCGAGGATCGCGACGGGATGCTCAAGGCGGGGATGGAGGAAGGGGCGAGGGAGCTGATGGACCGGTTCGCCGAACTCCTGGCGAGGCTCTCAACCCGCTGACTCCCCAGTTCAGACCCGGCGGGACACGCCCGGGTAGTCGAGCACGAAGCCGGACCGGTCCAGGGTGATCTCGGCGCTGAAGGTGCCCGAGGTGAAGCGGAGCACGGCGGTGCCGTCGGCGGACCGGCGGACGTGCTCGTAACGCTGCCCACTGCGCTGCACGACCAGGTCCGGGAGCCGCACCCAGGCCATCACCAGGTCATGCCGGCCGGGCTCGCGGTGCAGCCGGTGGCGCAGCACCGGCATGGTGTTGGTGAGCGGGCAGTACGCCAGGTCGCAGTCCAGCGCCCGGTCGAGCAGCTCCACGTCGGCCAGCCCGTCCACGCCGTCCGCGGGGTGCGCCAGCCGGCGGGCCGCCCAGGCGCCCTCGGTGTCCCGGGTCAGCCGCAGCTCCCGGGACCAGTCCGGGCCGGCCGCACGCACCAGCAGCCGCCGGGTGACGTAGTCCTCGACGGTGTCCAGCTCGTAGTCCACCCGGTACGGCTGCCCGCCGCCGAACAGGATGGTGCCGCGGGCGTGCAGGCGGCCCAGCCGGACCTCCGCGCGCGCCTGCTCGAACCTGGCCGGCGCGTCGTACCCCTGCCAGGTCAGCGTCTGCTCGGTCATGGCGCCTTGGACTGCCCCGCGTCCGCATCCGGTGCCGCGACCCGGTGCACCTTGTGCTGCGCCGCCTGGGCCAGCGGGCGCACCTCGAGCAGCTCCACGTTCACGTGCGGCGGCCGGGTGACCACCCAGTCCACGCAGTCGGCGATGTCGTCGGCGGTGAGCGGATCCGGCACGCCCGCGTAGACGGCGGCCGCCTGCGCGGCGTCCCCGCCGAACCGCTTCAGACTGAACTCCTCGGTCGCCACCATCCCCGGGGCGATCTCGCTCACCCGCACCGGCCGCCCGGCAAGCTCCAGCCGCAGCGTCTCGCGCAGCGCGGCGGCGGCGTGCTTGGCCGCGGTGTAGCCGCCGCCGCCCTCGTACACGATCCGGCCCGCGGTGGAACCGAGGAGCACCACATGCCCGGCGCCGCTGGCCTCCAGCGCCGGTAGCAGCGCCTTGGTCACGCGCAGGACGCCGAGCACGTTCACCTCGTACATCCACAGCCAGTCCTCGGGGTCGGCCCGCTCGATCGGGTCGATGCCCAGGGCGCCGCCGGCGTTGTTCACCAGCACCCGGCAGGTGGGCACGGCGGCGGCCAGCGCGTCCACGCTGGCCTGGTCGGTCACGTCCAGCGTGAGCGCGGTGCCGCCCACCTCGGCCGCCAGGGCCTGGACACGGTCGGTACGGCGCGCGGCCGCGACGACATGGAACCCGGATGCGGCCAGCCGCCGCGCGGTGGCCGCCCCGATGCCGCTGCTCGCTCCGGTGACCACCGCCACCGGCCTGTCGGTCTGCACGGTCCGGCAGCCTAGTGGGCATCCCGGGTCTACACCGTCCACGGCCGGGCAGGAATCGGGGAGCGACAGTGTTGTTGCGGTCCGGAGCCCTGCTGCTCGGAGGTGGTACGTGACCGGCCCCCATCGTGTCGCAACGCTGTCCGTCCACACCTCGCCGCTGGACCAGCCGGGAGGCGGCGACGCCGGTGGCATGAACGTCTACATCGTCGAGGTGGCCAAGCGGCTGGCCGGGCTCGGCGTCCAGGTGGAGATCTTCACCAGGGCCACCTCGTCGGAGCTGCCGCCGCTGGTGGAGCTGGCCCCCGGTGTGCTGGTCCGGCACGTGACCGCCGGGCCGTTCGAGGGGCTGGCCAAGGAGGATCTGCCGGCGCAGCTGTGCGCGTTCGCGGCCGGGGTGCTGCGGGCCGAGGCGCAGCGCGAACCCGGCTGGTACGACGTGATCCACTCGCACTACTGGCTGTCCGGGCAGGTGGGCTGGCTGGCGCGGGAGCGCTGGGGGGTGCCGCTGGTGCATTCGGCGCACACCCTGGCCAAGGTGAAGAACATGCTGCTCGCCGAGGGTGACAGCCCCGAGCCGCGGGCGCGGGTGATCGGCGAGGAGCAGGTGGTGGCCGAGGCGGACCGGCTGGTCGCCTCCACCCGGGCGGAGGCCCGGGAGCTGGTCTCGCGGTACGACGCCGAACCCTCCCGGGTCGAGGTGATCCCGCCCGGGGTGGACCTGGAGCGGTTCCGGCTCGGGCCGGCGTCGGTGGCCCGTACCCGCCTGGGCATCCCGCCGGACGCGCACGTGCTGCTGTTCGTCGGGCGGATCCAGCCGCTGAAGGCGCCCGACATCCTGCTGCGGGCGGCGGCGCGGCTCGCCGCCGACCCGGACCTGCGCCACCGGCTGCTGGTGCTGGTGGTCGGCGCGCCGAGCGGCACCGGGCTGAGCGAGCCGGAGAGCCTCAAGCGGCTGGCCGGCGACCTGGGCATCTGCGAGCTGGTGCGCTTCCTGCCACCCATGCCGCCCGAGGAGCTGGCCGAGGTGTACCGCGCCGCGGACGTGACCGTGGTCCCCTCGTACAACGAGTCGTTCGGGCTGGTGGCGCTGGAGTCGCAGGCGTGCGGCACGCCGGTGGTGGCCGCGGCGGTCGGCGGCCTGTCCACGGCGGTCGCCGACGGGGTGTCCGGCTTACTCGTGGACGGCCACGACCCGGCCGACTACGCAGCCGCGCTGGAGCCGCTGCTGCGCCAGCCCGGGTACCGCGAGCTGCTGGCCACCGCGGGCCGCGGGCACGCCGAGCGGTTCAGTTGGCAGATCACCGCGGAGCGGCTGCTCGCGACGTACCGTGGCGCCATGGCGGACCCGATCTTCCACGCGGCCGACCCCGCGGTGCTGCGATGACCGGGGACCTGGACACGGTCATCCGGTCCACCCTGGACGACCGCGAGCTGGAGTACCGGCGGCACGGGCCCGGTCGGTACGCGGTCGAGCTGCCCGGCACGAAGAAGCTGGCGACGATGTGCCAGCTCGAACTGGGTGAGCACTCGCTGCTGGTGGAGGCGTTCGTGATGCGCCACCCGGATGAGAACCGGGAGCAGCTCTACGACTTCCTGTTGCAGCGCAACGCGCGGATGTACGGGGTGGCGTTCGCGCTCGACCAGGCCGGCGACGTGTACCTGGTGGGCCGGATCGCCCTGCACGCGGTCACCCCGGAGGAGCTGGACCGGGTGCTCGGCTCGGTGCTCACCTACGCCGACGAGAACTTCAACACGATGCTGGAGATCGGCTTCGGCTCCTCGATCCGCCGCGAGTGGGCCTGGCGGGTGAAGAACAACGAGTCGCTGGCCAACCTGCAGGCGTTCGCCCGGTTTGCCGACCCCGAGCACTCCCAGCGCTAGGCATGTCGATCAATTGGGTTCGAGCCAGGGTCGACGAACTGGGTCACGATGAGTAACAATCGGCTACGTTAGGTAACATGGGCGGCGTCGGGAAGAGGGGCCCGGCGCCGCCCACCTCTGACGGCTGACCGGTCGGCTCGAGATAGGCGCGCGCCCATGCAGGCTTTCACACTGCCCGACTTCTACGTGCCGTACCCGGCCAGGATCAACCCGCATCTGGAGCGCTCCCGCGAACACAGCACGGCCTGGGCCGGACGGATGGGCATGCTGCAGGCGCCCAAGCCCGGCGGTGGCCTCGTGTGGGACGACGCGGCGCTGGCCAGGATGGACTACCCGCTGATGTGCGCCTACACCCATCCGGACTGCGACGGCCCGGCCCTGGACCTGATCACCGACTGGTACGTCTGGGTGTTCTTCTTCGATGACCATTTCCTCCAGCAGTTCAAGTACTCCCGCGACCTTCCCGGTGCACGGGCGTACCTCGACCGCCTCGGGGAGTTCATGACCGGGCCCGGCGAGACGCCGCCGGGGCCGACCAATCCGGCCGAGGCAGGGTTGACGGACCTGTGGGACCGGACGGTGCCCGCGATGTCGGACGGGTGGCGGCGACGCTTCACCACCAGCACGCACAACCTGATGGTGGAGTCGATGTGGGAACTGGACAACATCAGCCGTGGCCGGGTCGCCAACCCGATCGAGTACGTGCAGATGCGGCGGCGGGTCGGCGGGGCGCCGTGGTCGGCCAACATCGTCGAGTACGCCGTCGGCGCGGAGGTACCGGACCGCCTGGCCGGGACGAGGCCGATGCGGGTCCTGTCGGACACGTTCGCGGACGCGGTGCACCTGCGCAACGACCTGTTCTCCTACCAGCGTGAGGTGCGGGAGGAGGGGGAGAACGCCAACGCGGTGCTGGTCTTCGAGCGGTTCTTCGACACCTCGACGCAGGAGGCCGCCGACCTCGTCAATGAGCTGCTGACGTCCCGGCTGCAGCAGTTCGAGAACACGGCGCTGACCGAGGTGCCTGCCCTGCTGGCCGAGAACGCCGCGTCCGTGCCCGAGCAGAGCGGGGTGGCCGCCTATGTCAAGGGCCTGCAGGACTGGCAGTCCGGCGGGCACGAGTGGCACGCGAGATCCAGCCGGTACATGAACGACGGCGCCGTCCCGGGTCCGGCCGGTGCGCTGCCGGGCCCGACCGGCGTGGGCACCTCAGCCAGCAGGCTGGCGTCCTCCCCGGCGCTGGGGCTGCGGCGCAGGTCCCGGCAGCACTCCCACCGGCCGTTCGAGCCGGTGGGCCACCTGCCGCTGCCGGACTTCTACCTGCCCTACCCGGTCCGGACCAGCCCCCACCTGGATGCGGCGCGACGCTACGCGGTGGGCTGGGCGCGGGACATGGGCATGTTCGACCCGGTGCCCGGGGTGGAACCCGTCGGCGTGTGGGACGAGCGGCGCTTCGTCGGCTTCGACTTCGCACACTGCGCCGCGATGATCCATGCCGACGCGAGCCCCGAACAGCTCAACCTGTCCGCGGACTGGTTGGCCTGGGGAACCTACGGCGACGACTACTTCCCGGCGGTGTTCGGGACGACCCGCAACCTCGCCGCGGCGAAGGTCTGCAACGAACGGCTCAGCGCCTTCATGCCACTGGACGCCGGGGCGGCCCCGGAGCCGGCCAACCCGGTCGAGCGGGGCCTGGCGGACCTGTGGCGGCGCACCGCGGGGCCGATGACGGCGGCGGCCCGGCGGCAGTTCCGCACGGCGGTGCAGGACATGACCGCCAGTTGGTTGTGGGAACTGGCCAACCAGGCCCAGAACCGCATCCCCGACCCGGTCGACTACGTCGAGATGCGCCGCAGGACGTTCGGGTCGGACATGACGATGAGCCTGGCCCGGCTCGCACACTCCGACGTGGTCCCCCCCGAGATCTACCGGACCCGGGTCTTGCGCGAGTTGGACACCGCGGCGCAGGACTACGCCGCCTTCACCAACGACCTGTTCTCGTACCAAAAGGAGATCGAGTTCGAGGGCGAGGTCCACAACCTCGTCCTCGTCGTGCAGAACTTCCTGGACGTGGACCGGTGGAAGGCCCGGGACATCGTGGCCGACCTGATGACGGCACGGATGCGGCAGTTCGAGCACATCGTCGCCAACGACCTGCCGGCGCTGTTCGACGAGCACGCCCTCGCCGAACCGGTGCGCAGGGTGCTCACCCGCCACGCCGACGACCTCAAGGAGTGGATGTCGGGGATCCTGGAATGGCACCGCAGGTGCGCGCGCTACACCGAGGGCGAACTGCTGCGCACCCGGGCCGCGGGCGCGCCGACGGATTTCTCGTTCCCGCCCGCGGGGCTCGGCACCTCGGCGCTGCGGGTCCCCGCGGCGGCGGGGACCGGCGGGCGGTGACGCGGTAGTCCCTCGCCGCGCTTGTTCACGGGCGCGCGCCCGCCGGGTTGCCGCTACGTACCGTGACCGGCCCGTCGCATATAAATACGCTTCCGTTGCGTATCGAAACGGTGTAGCGTCGCGACGAAGCGATACGGAGACGTAGCGAAATCCGATGGGGGAAGTTCGGTGGATGCTCAGACGATCCACGCACGCCGCTGGGGGATCCTCGGCGTACTCATGGTCTGCCTCGTTGTCGTCATCCTCGACAACACCGTCCTGAACGTCGCGCTGAAGACGATCCAGCAGGATCTGGGCGCCACCCAGAGCGACATGGAGTGGGCGATCAACTCCTACACCCTGGTCTTCGCCGGCCTGATGTTCACCGCGGGCGTGCTGGGTGACCGGTTTGGCCGGCGGCGGCTGCTGCTGATCGGCATGGTGCTGTTCGGCGGCGCGTCGGCGCTGTCCGCCTGGTCGCAGTCGCCGGGGCAGCTGATCGCCACCCGGGCGCTGATGGGGATCGGCGCCGCGATGATCCAGCCGCAGACGCTGTCGATCATCCAGAACGTGTTCGAGCCGGGCGAGCGTGGCCGCGCGATCGGCATCTGGGCCGGGGTCAGCGGAGCCGGCATCGCGCTCGGGCCGGTCATCGGCGGGTTCCTGCTGGAGCACTTCTGGTGGGGCTCGGTGTTCCTGATCAACGTGCCGTTCACCCTGGTCGGCGCCGCGGCGATCATCGCGCTGGTGCCCGAGTCGGCCGACCCGCACCCGCAGAAGGTCGACCCGCTCGGGGTGCTGCTGTCCATCGCCGGCCTGGTCTCGCTGGTGTACGGGATCATCAAGGGCGGCGAGACCGCGCAGTGGACCAGCACGCAGGTGCTGCTGCCGATGGTCGGCGGCGCCCTGGTCCTGGTGCTGTTCGTGCTGATCGAGCGGCGCACCAGCCACCCGTCGCTGGACCTGACGCTGTTCCGCAAGCCGGAGTTCTCCGCGTCCACGGTGGCGCTCGCGCTGACGTTCTTCGCCATGATGGGCACCACGTTCTTCCTGACGTTCTACTGGCAGATCGTGCGCGGCTACGCGCCGCTGCGGGCCGGCCTGCTGGTGGTGCCGGTGTCGCTGGGCATCGCCGCGATGGCACCGCGCAGCGCCAAGCTGGTCGAGCGCTTCGGCGCCCGGGCGGTCATCGCCACCGGGATGGTGCTGACCGCTGGCGTGTTCTCGCTGTACACCCAGATCGGGCAGGACACACCGGTGTGGGCGATCGAGTTGCTGCTGCTGGTGTGGGGCTTCGGCGGCGGCATGGTGATGGCTCCGGCCACCACGGTGACCATGTCCGCGGTGCCGCGGGACAAGGCCGGTGTGGGCTCGGCGGTGACCAACACCGTCCGGATGGTCGGCGGCTCGCTGGGCGTGGCGATCCTCGGGTCGGTGCTGTCGGCGGTGTACCGCGGGCGGCTGGACGGCGCGGTGAACGTGCTGCCGGCGAACCTGCGAGACGAGGCGGCCGAGTCGATCGGCGGCACCGTCGGGGCCATCGGCAAGGTGGCCGGCGGCGTGCAGAACGGCACCCTGCCGCCGTCCGCCGGGCGTGGCCTGCCCGGGCTGGCCGATACCGCGAACGCGGCGTTCCTGCACGCGATGCACGCCGCGGTGCTGGTCTCGGTCGCGGCGGCCCTGGTCGCGGCGCTGCTGGTCCGGATCTACCTGCCCGGCAGGACCGCACAGCCAGAGCCCGCACGGCCGGAGCCTGCGGTGCCGCCGGAGGAGCGTGCGCTGGAGCCCGCCGAGGTGGTGTCATAGAGGGATGACCGGCGAGGTGGTCGCCACTGAGCTCAGCGCGGTCGAGGACGCGCCGGGGGCGGAGAGCTGCCCGCGGCGCGGCCCCGGCCGGCCGCGCAGCGAGGAGGCCGAGCGCGCCATCCTGGACGCCGCGCTCGACCTGCTGGCCTCCAGCGGCGTGTCCGGGCTGTCCATCGAGGCGGTCGCGGCGCACGCCTGCGTCGCCAAGACGACGGTGTACCGGCGCTGGTCCAGCAAGACCGAGCTGGTGCTGGCGGCGCTCGCCCAGATGAAGGGTCCGATCGTGCAGCCGCCCGGCGAGTCGGTGCGCGAGGACCTGCTGTACATGGCGCGGTACGCCTGCCGGTCCTGGCGGGAGACGCCCGAGGCGGAGATCTTCGCCCGGCTGGTCGCCGAGGCCAAGCAGCACCCCGAGATCGGCGAGCAGTACTGGCAGCGGATCATCAAGCCGCGCCGCGAGGTCACCCACGGGGTGCTGCGACGCGGCATCGAGGAGGGCCTGATCCGCCCGGACGCCGACCTGGAGCTGATCACCGAGATGCTGATCGCCCCGGTGGTCATGGGCAGGCTGCACGGTGGTGGTCGCATGTCGGACGGCCAGGTGGAGCAGCTCGTGGATGCCGTGCTCGCCGGGTGGGCGCCGCGCTGACCGCGGTGTCAGGGTGGCGGCACTAGGCTCGCGGGTATGGTTGGCACCCTGGTCCTGCTCCGCCACGGCGAGAGCGAGTGGAACTCCAAGAACCTGTTCACCGGCTGGGTGGACGTCGACCTGACTCCCCGCGGCGAGGACGAGGCGCGCCGCGGCGGCGAGCTGCTGACCGAACACGGGCTGCTGCCGGACATCGTGCACACGTCGGTGCTGCGCCGGGCGATCCGCACCGCTGAGCTGTCCCTGAACGCGGCCGACCGGAGCTGGATCGACGTGCGCCGGTCCTGGCGGCTGAACGAGCGGCACTACGGGGCGCTGCAGGGCAAGAACAAGGCGCAGGTGCGGGAGGAGTTCGGCGAGGAGCAGTTCATGCTGTGGCGGCGTTCGTACGACGTGCCGCCGCCGCCGCTGCCGGCCGACTCGGAGTTCTCCCAGGCGACCGACCCCCGGTACGCCACCTTGCCGCCGGAGCTGCGCCCGGACACCGAGTGCCTGGCCGACGTGGTGGACCGGATGCTGCCGTACTGGTACGACGCGATCGTGCCGGACCTGGTCGCCGGGCGGTGTGTGCTGGTGGCCGCGCACGGCAACTCGCTGCGCGCGCTGGTCATGCACCTGGACGGGCTGACCAGGGAGCAGGTGATCGCGTTGAACATCCCGACCGGCATCCCGCTGCGGTACGACCTCGACGGGGACCTGCGCCGGGTGTCGTCGGCGTACCTGGACCCGGAGGCCGCCGTGGCCGCCATCGAGGCGGTGGCCAGCCAGGGCAGGTAACCCGGTCCAGAGCGCCGAGATGGCACGTCTCGTGGTCGGTAACCACCAGACGTGCCATTCCGCGCCCAGCCAGGGAACGGCCCGGGAGGTCAGCCGACCAGGTCGGGGACGCGGTCGGGCTCGGCCGCGGCGGCCGGGACCTGCGGGGTGGCGGCCCGCCGGGTGCGCAGCGCGTACAGGCTGACCGGCACGCCCACCAGCACGATGGCCGCGGCGACCAGCAGCGAGAACTGGTACGCCGAGAGGAACGCCGACAGCGGGTCGGCGCCGGCGCGCAGCTCGGCCGACTGCCGGGTGCCCAGGATGGCGCCCAGCACGGTCACCCCGAGCAGCCCGAACACCTCGCGGGAGACGTTCAGTACGCCGGAGGCGACGCCCTCGCGGTCGGCCGGCAGTTGGCCCAGGATCGTCGCGGTCAGCGGGACGAGCAGCCCGGCGCCGACGCCGTACAGCAGGAACCACGGCATCAGGTCGGCCAGCCCCGAGCCGCGGCCCACCGAGGACAGCCCGACCACGGCGGCCGCCATCAGGCCCAACCCGCCGGCCACCGCGACGTGGGTGCCGACCCGGGCGGCGATCGGCCCGGACACGGCGGCCACCACGGCCAGCACCAGCGCCATCGGCACGAACGCCGCGCCGGCCCGGGTCGGGCTGAAGCCGAGCACGTTCTGCAGGTACAGCGCGGTGAAGAAGTAGATGCCGAAGATGCCGAACGCCCATAGGCCGGTGGCCGCGGTGCCGCCGCTGAACAGCCGGGACCGGAACAGCGACAGGTCCATCATCGGGTCGGTGGAGCGGGTCTCGGCCAGGACGAAGGCGACCGCCGCGGCGGCCGAGGCGGCGAACGCGCCGAGGATGAGCCCCGAGGTCCAGCCGCGCCGCTCGCCCTCGATCAGCGCGTACGTCAGCGCCAACAGGCTGACCGAGGAGGTGGCCAGGCCGAGCGCGTCCAGCCGGCGTACCGCCCGGCCCGGGCGCGGCTCCCGGATGGCGGCCATCGCGATCGCCACGGTGACCATGCCGACCGGCACGTTGATCAGGTAGATCCAGCCCCAGTGCCAGTGCTGGCTGATGAACCCGCCGGTCAGCGGCCCGAAGGCCAGTGCCAGCGCGCCCACCGCGCTCCAGATGCCGACCGCCATGCCGCGCTCGCGCGGGTCGGTGAACGTCGCCGGCAGGATCGCCAGCGCGGCCGGGGTGAGCAGCGCCGCACCGGCGCCCTGCAGCACCCGGCCGACCAGCAGCGTGCCCTCCGACCCGGACAGGCCGGCCAGCAGCGAGGCCACCGTGAACAGCGCCAGACCGGTCAGGAAGACGCGCCGCCGGCCGTACACGTCGGCGAGCCGCCCACCGACCAGCATCAGCCCGGCGAACACCAGGATGTAGCCGCTGACGATCCACTCCAGCCCTGCGATCGACAGCCCCAGGTCGCGCTGGATCGTCGGCAGCGCCACGTTCACCACGTTGTTGTCCAGGTAGGTCATGAACGTGGCCAGCGACACCGCTGCCAGCACCCACCACCGTCGGTTGCTCTCCACCGGCCCAGCCCTCCTGTACGTCGTACCTTTACGTAGTACCTGTACGACGTACAGGCTTGCCTATACGTCGTACAGTTGTCAAGTGACTCCCGATGAGAAGACCCGCCTGACCAAGGCCGCGGTGGTGCAGCAGGCGCTGGCGCTGGCCGACGCCGAGGGCCCAGAGGCGCTCACCATCCGACGGCTGGCCGACCAGCTCGGCGTGACGCCGATGGCGATCTACTGGCACTTCCGGAACAAGGACCAGCTCGTGACCGCGGTGGCCGACCATGTGATGGGCGAGGTGGCGCCGGACCGCGACCTGGACGCCCCCTGGCAGGACCAGCTCCGCGCGATGGTCGAGGCGCTGGTCCGGGTGGTGCGCGCCCACCCGTCCGGCCCGGTGCTCCTGGCCGCGGCCGACAAGACGCAGGTGGAGACGTTCAACCGGGCCACCGACGTCGCGCTCGGGTTGCTCGGCCAGGCCGGCTTCACCCTGGAGGAGGGCTTCCAGATCGCGAAGTACCTGCTGCACGCCACGATCGGGCTGGTCGAGCGGGAGCCCGGCCGCCTCCCGGGGATGTCGCCGGACCAGGCGGCCGAGTGCCTGCGTCAGAACCGGCTGGAGCTGGAGGCGCTGCCGGTCGACCGGTTCCCGCGGCTGGTGGAGTACGCGGCGAGCGTGCCCGACGCGCCGGACCTGGACGGGTACTACGCGTTCGGGGTGGACCTGATGATGGCCGGCGTCGAGGCGCTGGCCGCCCGGCGGGCCGCGGGAGGGTGTGTCCTGTAGCTCTTGGTGGATGCGGGCCGGGGCCGCGCCGCTGAAGATCTATGGGACACGCCCTAGTCGGAGGCCCGCAGCTCGTCGCCCCGCGGCCGCTCGCCGGTGACCATGTACACCACCAGCCTGGCCACCTCCACCGCGTGGTCGGCGAACCGCTCGTAGTACCGCCCGACCAGCGCCAGGTCGATCGCCGGCTCCACGCCGTAGGTCCAGTCCGGGGACATGATCGTGCCGAACAGCTCCCGCCGCAGGGCGTCGATCTTGTCGTCGTCCGCTTCGAGCTCGCGGGCGCGCCGCACGTCCCGGGAGGCGACCACCTCGGCCGCCTTCTCCGCCATCGACAGCGCCGCGGCGGACATCTCGGCGATCGTGTCGTGCAACACGTCCGGCACCGCGCAGACCGGGTACCGCAGCCGGGCGACCTTGGCGATGTGCCGGGCCAGGCCGCCCATCCGCTCCAGGTCGGCCACCCCCCGCAGCCCGGCCACGATGATGCGCAGGTCGCCGGCCACCGGGGACTGCCGGGCGAGCAGCTCGACCGCCTTGTCCTCCAGCGCCTGGTACGCCGCCTCGATCTCGGCATCCGCGGAGATCACCGACTCGGCCAGCGACACGTCGCAGTCCAGCATCGCCTGGGTGGCCCGCTCCAGCGCGACCGAGACCAGCCTGGTCATGTCCACCACGGACCTGCTCATCTGGTCCAGTTGCTCGTGGAACGTCTCCCGCATGGATTCTCCCGTCGTGGTCCGGGGGTGGTGCGGTCTTCTTGAGGGGCTCCGGGCCCCGCGGAAGGTCCCGACCGTGTCTGGCCGTCCGCACATTATCTCCGCCGGGCAGCTTTCCTGGTGCGCCCGGTGAACAGGCGTGGTACGCGAAGTGAACAGCTCGTCCACCCGGTGTGACCCTTCCCGATCTGCCGCCACCGGGGCTGCGGGTACGGCACCGCCCGCGCCTACCATCGCCGCGTGGACGTCGCGGTGGGAGTGAGCATCGCGCTGGTCGCCGGGCTGGTGGTCGGCGCGCTGGCGGCGCTCGCGCTCGGCCGGCACCCCGCACGGGCACCGGTGCTCCCGGCGCCGCTGCCCGCGGTCAGCACGGCCACGCTGGCGCGCCGGATGCTGGAGGTGATCCGGCACGGCGCGGTGGTCGTGGACGGGTCCGGCGACGTGGTACTGGCCAACGCCGCGGCCCGGTCCATGGGCGTGGTGCGCGCCGGCCGGCTGGCCGTGGACGACCTGCGCCGGCTGGCCGAGGCGGCCCGAGCCGACGACGAGCAGCGCCAGCTCGTGGTTGACCTGCCCGGTGGCCGGCTCGGCCGGGAGCCGATCGCGGTGGTGGCCCACGTGGCGCCCCTGGACGAGGAGGGCCACGTCGCGCTGCTGATCGAGGACGTGAGTGAGTCCCGGCGGCTGGAGGCGGTACGGCGGGACTTCGTGGCGAACGTCAGCCACGAGCTGAAGACCCCGGTCGGCGCGCTGTGCCTGCTGGCCGAGGCGGTGGCGGACGCGGCCGACGAGCCCGCCGAGGTGCGCCGGTTCGCCGAGCGGATGCAGCACGAGGGCATCCGGCTCGGGCGGCTGGTCACCGAGCTGATCGAGCTGTCCCGGCTGCAGGGCGCCGACCCGCTGCCGCCGTCCCGGGTCGTGTCGGTGGAGCGGGTGGTCACCGAGGCGGTGGACCGCACCCGGCTGGCCGCCGACGCTGCCGGCATCACCGTGGTGGCCGGCGGCGAGCGCGGGCTGGCGGTGCGCGGCGACGAGGGCCAGCTCATCACCGCGCTGGTCAACCTGGTGGACAACGCGATCGCGTACAGCCTGGCCGGCACCCGGATCGCGGTCGGCATGCGGCGGCGGGCCGGCACCGCGGAGGACGGCGGCGACTCGGTGGAGATCTCGGTCTCCGACCAGGGCATCGGCATCGGAGAGGCGGACCTGGAGCGGGTCTTCGAACGGTTCTACCGGGCCGATCCGGCGCGGTCGCGGGCCACCGGCGGCACCGGGCTCGGGCTGGCCATCGTCAAGCACATCGCATCGAACCACGGTGGCAGCGTGAGCGTTTGGAGCGTCGAGGGCTCCGGTTCGACGTTCACCATGCGGCTGCCGGCGGCGGTACGTGGGACCGTCTTCCCAACACGCCCACCGCTGACCTTCCCACCGGCCAGCGTCCTACCGGCGACCGCTCCACGGCGGCCAACCTGAGGAGTGCCCCATGACTCGCGTTCTCGTGGTGGAGGATGAGGAGTCGTTCTCCGACGCCCTGTCGTACATGCTGCGGCGCGAGGGGTTCGAGGTGTCGATCGCCGGCACCGGACCGGACGCGCTGAGCGAGTTCGACCGCAGCGGCGCCGACCTGGTGCTGCTGGACCTGATGCTGCCCGGGCTGTCCGGCACCGAGGTGTGCCGCACCCTGCGGCAGAAGTCCAGCGTGCCGGTGATCATGCTCACCGCCCGGGACAGCGAGATCGACAAGGTGGTCGGCCTGGAACTCGGCGCCGACGACTACGTGACCAAGCCGTTCTCCTCCCGCGAACTGGTGGCCCGGATCCGCGCGGTGCTGCGCCGCCGTACCGAGCCGGAGGATCCGGTGCCGACCGTGCTCGAGTCCGGCCCGGTGCGGATGGACGTGGACCGGCACGTCGTCAGAGTCGGCGGCGACACGGTGCCGATGCCGTTGAAGGAGTTCGACCTACTGGAACTGCTGCTGCGCAACGCCGGCCGGGTGCTCACCCGGGGGCAGCTCATCGACCGGGTCTGGGGCGCGGACTACGTCGGCGACACCAAGACCCTGGACGTGCACGTCAAGCGACTGCGCGCCAAGGTCGAGCCGGACCCGTCGAACCCGCGGTACCTGGTCACCGTGCGCGGCCTCGGCTACAAGTTCGAGGCGTGAGGTACGAGCCGACATCGCAGCGAGGAGCGGGGGAGCCAGGAGCGGGCGAGGAGCGCAGCGAGGAGCGGGCGGGTGAGGCTCAGCCGTCCAGCCGCCGCGTCGCCCCGAACGTGGCACGCACCCCCGGCGACCAGAGCACCGAGACCGGCGGCCCGGAGACGGTGACACCCGCGGCAGCGACCAGGTCGTCGGCCAGGTCGAGCAGGTCGGCGCGGTGCAGCGGCCATCGGCGGTGCTCGTTCGGGATCCAGACGGTGTGCCGGCCGCGCCTTGCGTGCAGCCCCCACCGGGCGGTGACGAAGTGTTCCAGCGGCGACGGGTCGGCGATCGGCTCGCCCACCCGGACGGCGACCCGGCCGCCGGCACCCAGCGGTCCGGGCCACCGGCGGCGGGTGCGGTACCGCACCACGTCGCCCTGCCGGCCGTACCGCATCCGCGCCCAGCAGTACGGCAGCCGGTACGCCACCCGGGCGGCCAGGACGGTGAGCAGCCGGCCGGCCTCCAGCGACATGAACACCACGCCGTGCCGGCCGGCCGGGTCCACCGAGTACAGCCGGACGTTCGTCTCCGGGAACGTGCCGAGGTACGGCACCCCCGGGCCGACCGGCAGCCCCACACCGGACATCCGGAGCGGCACCAGCCCGACGTAGGTGGCTCCGCCCAGGGTGTCCGGCTCGACGCCGGGCGGCAGCAGCGGGCCTACCGCGTCCGGCTCGACCGGCCAGTGCAGGAAGGCCAGGTCACGCCACTGCTGCGCCATCCTGGGCCGGCCGGGCAGTGGCGGCGCCTGGACCGGGAACGACGCGGGCAGCCCGCTCACCGCGGGTCGGCGGGATGCACGGCCATCAGCCCGCCGCGTTCCGGTCGGGCGGCATGGGAATGTCGGCGGTCAGGTCGCATCCGCCGGGTGTACCGCGATCAGACCCCGGCGGTCGAGGCGGGACGTGCAGATCCGGGCCAGTTCGTCGTACGCCTTCGGCCCGATCAGCGCGGCAAGCTCGGCGGCGTACGACACGTACAGCGGCTCGCGCCCGACGTGCGCGTCCGGGGAGGAGGTGCACCACCAGTGCAGGTCCTGGCCGCCCTCGCCCCAGGACCGCCGGTCGAACTCGGTGATCGTGGAGACCAGCACCCTGGTCTGGTCCGCCCGGGTCACCCAGTCCTGCTCGCGCCGGATCGGGAGCTGCCAGCACACGTCCGGCTTGGTCTCCAGCGTGTTACGTCCGGTGCGCAGCGCGAGCAGGTGCAGCGCGCAGCCGGCGCCACCGGCGAACCCGGGCCGGTTGAGGAACACACAGGCGCCGTCCACGGTGCGGGTGCGCCGCCGGTTGTGGTCGTCGCCGACGGTGTCCCGGACGAACAGCTTCTTGTCGATGCCGTGGTACTGCCAGATGTCCGGAGTCAGCTCCGCCGCGGCGGAGCTGACCCGCTTGGCGTCGGCGGTGTCGGACAGGAACGCTCCGTGGCTGCAGCACCCGTCGTCCCCGCGGCCGGCCACGATGCCCTGGCAGCCGCGGCCGAAGATGCAGGCCCAGGACGAGCACAGCCAGGTCAGGTCGGCGCGGATCAGGTGCTCTGGGTCGGCCGGGTCGGCGAACTCCACCCACTCGCGGGCGAAGTCCAGACCCACCTCGTCGGTGGCCATGCCCACGAGCCTAGGCCGGGCGCGGGTACGGTGTCGCATCATGCGGCTCGGCGTGCTCGACGTGGGTTCCAACACGGTGCACCTGCTGGTCGTGGACGCGCACCGCGGCGGCCACCCGATGCCGACCCACTCGGAGAAGTCCATGCTGCGGCTGGCCGAACTGGTCAGCCCGGACGGCCGGCTGTCCAAGCAGAGCGCCAGCGCGCTGGTCGCGGCGGTGGTCCAGGCCCGGAACGCGGCCCGCCGGCTGGGGTGCGACGACCTGCTGGCGTTCGCCACCTCGGCGGTGCGGGATGCGGAGAACGCCGGCGCGGTGCTGGACCGGGTGCGCGCCGAGACCGGGGTGGACCTGCAGGTGCTGTCGGGCACGGCCGAGGCGCGGCTGACGTTCCTCGCGGTACGCCGCTGGTTCGGCTGGAGCGCCGGGCAGTTGCTGGTGCTGGACATCGGCGGCGGCTCACTGGAAATCGCCTGCGGGATCGACGAGGCGCCGTCGTTCGCCGAGTCGCTGCCGCTGGGTGCCGGCCGGCTGACCCGGGAGCGGTTCGACGAGGATCCGCCCAGCAAGCAGTCGGTGGCGGCGCTGCGGGAACACGTGGATGACCGGGTTGCTACTGTAATGGGCCGATTGCGGGATGTGGATCATCCAGACCGGGTGGCCGCAACCTCGAAGACCTTCCGCTCGTTGGCACGGCTGACCGGTGCCGCGCCCTCGAGTGCGGGACCCCGTGCTCCCCGGGTGCTGACGATCGACGGCTTGAGGCAGGTGATCGGGTTCATCTCGCGGATGTCGTCGGCCGACCTCGCGGAGCTTGACGGGGTGAGTCCGGCCCGGGCTCATCAGTTGCTGGCCGGCGCGGTCGTCGCAGAGTCGGTGATGCGGCTGGCGAAGGTCGACCAGGTGGAGATCTGTCCGTGGGCGCTGCGGGAGGGGATCATCCTGCGCCGCCTCGACTGGCTGGACGGAGCTTAGGCGTATGGCACGGCACACGCGTGCGGACCACCACGGCGAGGATGCCGTGCCCAACGCCCGATCGGCGTCCGACCTGCTCCGGGCGGCGGGGTACGACCTGCCGGAGTCCCGCCGCCGCCGCCGGGAGCGCGCCCAGGAGCCCACCCAGGAGCCCACCCTGCCGCCGGCGGCCGAGCGGATGATGTTCCCCTACCGGCGCGACGCCGACGTCGACCGCACCGGGGAGCGCACGCAGCCGGCCCGACCACCCGGCCAGCGCCCCCAGCCGGCGCGAACCGAGCCATCGCGTCCGGATCCGGTGCGTCCGGATCTGGCGCGGCCGCATCCGCCGCGTCCGGCCGGGGTGGGGTCGGATCCGGTTCGTCCGGATCTGGCGCGGCCGCTTCCGCCGCGTCCGGCCGGGGTGGGGTCGGATCCGGTTCGTCCGGATCTGGCGCGGCCGCTTCCGCCGCGTCCGGCCCAGGTGGGGCCGGATCCGGTTCGTCCGGGTCTGCGCCCGGATCCGTTGCGGTCGCAGCCGTCGCGAGGGGAGCGGCCGCGGTCCGAACGCACCGAGCCGGCGTTCCCGCAGCGGACGCCACCGGCCGGATGGCGGCCCGAGCTCACCGGCCCGCAGACGGGTCCGCAGACCGGCCCGCATACCTGGCCGCCGCTCGGCTCGTCCGTGCCGGTACGCGTCCCAGTGCCGCCGGACCTGGACGAGCCGACGCACCTCGCCCCGGTGCAGCCGCTGCCCCGCCGGTACGCCCCGCAGCCGGCGCCGGTCCGGCTGGCGTCCGCCGCCGCGGCCGCGCCGCTGGTGCGCACGCTGCCGCCCAAGCGCCCGGTGCAGCCCGAGTACGACGAGCGCCCACTGGACCGGCGCGCCGCCAGGCCGGTGACCGAACCGGTCGACGATGAGGGTAACGACGATGCGCCCGAGCGGTCGCTGTTCCGCGCCTGGGTGGTGTTCCTCGTGGAGACCCTGGTGGCCGCCGGCCTGGGACTCGGGCTGTGGCTCGGCTTTCACACTCTGTGGCGCACCCAGCCGCTGCTGGCCGTCGGCGGCTCGGGCGTGGTGCTGGTCGGTCTGCACGTCACCGCCGGCTGGATCCGCCGCCGGCAGACCGGCGGTGAGCTGGACCTGTTCTCCTCAGCCGTGATCGTCGCCGTCGGGGTGGCCATCACCGTGCTGCCGGCCGCGTTCACGATCCACCCCGGCTGATGACGTACGACGCCGGCCCTGCGAGCGGTCTGTGGGCGGTGGCAGACCTGGTCACGCCGATGGCGATCCGGGTGGCGGCCACGCTGCGGATCGCCGACCACATCGCCCGCGGGCTGAGCACCGGCCCGGAGCTGGCCGAGGCGGCGGGCGCCGACGCCGATACGCTCGAGCGGTTGCTGCGGCACCTCGTCACCGCGGACGTGCTCAGCCGGGACGAGGCCGGCGGGTACGCGCTGACCACCCTGGGTGCAGAGCTGCGTGACGACCACCCCGGGGGCACGCGCGACCTGTTGGATCTGGAGAGCGCGCTCGGGCGCGCCGAATCGTCCCTGATCCACCTACTGCACAGCATCCGTACCGGGGATGCCGCGTTCCCGTTGCTGTTCGGCCGCTCCTTCTGGGACGACCTGTCGGCCGACCCGGCCCGTACGGCATCCTTCGACGCACAGATGGGCGCCGACGTCGCCGAATGGGCGAAGGCCGTCGTTCCGGCGTTGATCGGGTTGGCCACCGCCGCGTCGGCGATGTTCTGCGGGAGGTGCGTCGAGGCCACGAGCTGGGCGGCGGTCTGCCCGAGCCCGGCCTGCGCCCGGACCTCCCGGAACGTCAGGCACCCAACCGGCGCGGCCCATTGCCCCCGCCGACGGCTCTTCGGCCCCAGTGCCGACGGCCCTTTCGGCCCGGTGCCGGGGCCGGGCGTGCCGACTGCCCTGTGCCGATACCGATGGCTCCGCCGCCCACCGAGCCCGGCCGGCGTGAGACCCTCACGACCGGAGCCGCTGGATCCTGTCCTTGAACAGGGTGGTGGCGACTTGCCGGGCATCGGCGGCTCGTTCGGGTCCACCGCGACGTCGACCAGCGCCGGCCCGTCGAAGGCCAGCGCCTCCTCGACCGCCGCCGCGAGTTCCGCGGGCCGCTCGATGTGCGCGCCGTACCCGCCGCAGCCGCGCGCCCACGCGGCGAAGTCGCCGGGCGGCGGGTTGAAACGCACCCCGTGCTCGGGGTAGCCGAGCACCATCTGCTCCCACAGGATCTGCCCGAGGGACTGGTTGTTGTTGATGACGACCTTCACCGGCAGCCGGTGCTGCGCCGCGGTGAGGAACTCCGCCATCAGCATCGCGAACCCGCCGTCACCGATGAATGCGACCACCTGCCGGCCGGGGAACGCGTGCTGCATCGCGATGGCGTACGGCAGGCCGGGCGCCATCGACGCCAGGTTGCCGGACAGGTAGAACTCCCGGCCACCCCGGATGTTCCAGTGCCGCGCCGCCCAGGTGGCGATCGTGCCGGAGTCGCAGGTGAGGATCGCGTCGTCGGCGGCCGCCTCGTCCAGCACGTGCACCAGGTACTGCGGCGCGATCGGGTCCCGCTTCGGCGACTCCAGTGCGCGCAGGTCGGCCCGCCACCCGATCATCAGCTTCTGGTACTTCTCCAGGTGCCCGGTGTCGGTGCGCCGGCGCAGGTGCGGGATCAGCGCGCGCAGGCCCTCTGCCACGTCGGCCACCATCGGCACCTCGGTCGGCAGCCGCGCCCCGGCCCGGGTCGGATCCGCCTCGATCTGCACCACCCGGACCCTGCCCGGCTCGGGCAGGTGCTTGGTGTACGGGAAGTTGGTGCCGAGCATCAGCAGCGTGTCGATGTCCTCGATGAGCTCCTCGCTGGGCCGGGTGCCGAGCAGCCCGATGCCGCCGGTGGTGTACGGCGAGTCGTCCGGCAGCACGGCCTTGCCGGGCAGCGTCTTGATCACCGGCGCGGCCAGCGCCTGGGCAGCGCGCAGCACCTGCTCGCGGGCACGCAGCGCGCCCGCCCCCGCCAGGATGGCGATCCGCTGGCCCGCGTTGAGCACCTCCGCGGCGGCCCGGACGTCCTCCTCCCGTGGCAGGCCGGGCGGCGCCAGGTACACCGGCGCGGTGGCCGGCGCCCGGGCCGGCGCCACGTGCGCGTACGGGTCGGCGTCCGCGTCCGCCACCTGCACGTCGTTGGGCACGGTCAGGTGCGCGACGCCGCGGCGGGCCAGGGCGGTACGCATCGCGAAGTCCACCAGGCTGGGCAACTGCGACGGGTTGACCACCACCTCGTTGTAGACCGCCACGTCCTCGAACAGCCGGTCCAGGTGCACCTCCTGCTGGTAGCCGGTGCCCAGCACGGACGTCTCCTGCATCCCGGTGATCGCCAGCACCGGTGCGTGGTCCAGCTGGGCGTCGTACAGCCCGTTCAGCAGGTGGATGCCGCCCGGGCCGGAGGTGGCCAGGCAGACCCCGATCCGGCCGGTGGCCTTGGCGTACCCGCAGGCCATGAACGCGGCCGCCTCCTCGTGGTGCACCAGCACGAACCGTATCCGGTCCCGGTGCCGCCGCAGCCCTTCCATGATCCCGTTGATGCCGTCGCCGGGCAGGCCGAAGACCGTGTCCACGCCCCACTCGGCCAGCCGCTCGACCAGCGACTCCGATGCGATCCGCGCCATGGGCGGCTTGGTACCCGAATCGGCCGGGCCAAACCGTCTCCTAGCGCTCCGTGGCGGCGTATGTCGCCGCGGTCACGGCGCCGTACGCCGCGTGCGGCAGCGCGTCGGCCAGCCAGTCCGCGCCGCTCCACTCCGCCGGGTCGGTGATGCCCGTCGCGGTCATCGGGACGTTCGCCGCGGCCATCGCGATGGCGCCGGCCAGCAGCGCCCCGCCCCAGGTGGGAAGGCGCAACCCGGCCGCCCGGAGCAGCCCGTACCCGGCCCCGACCGCGACCCCGGTGGCGATGCCGGTGAGCCCGCCGATAGCCGAGACCCGGTTGCGGCGGGCCGTCTCGTCGCCGGGGATCGGTACGTGCGCGGCCGCGGCCAGCCGTTCGACGCTGCGCTCGGGGGTGCTGCTGGCCGGCCGGCCGCGCACCGTCATGTCCCGGTGCGGCAGCGCCGCGCACTGCCGCCTCGGGTCGAGCGCGCGGTGCGGACCCTGGAGGCCGCCCGCCACTGACCGCAGAAAGGCGCATCTCGGCGGATCGAACGGGGGAGAAAGACGCATCTCGGCGGGTGGAACCGGGGGAAGGGCGCATCTCGGCGGATGGAACAGGGGAGGCACATCTCGGCGGAGGGGGACAGGAGAGGGCACCTCCGGACCTTCCGGGGATGCAGAGGTGCCCTCTCAGCTCGGGGCGGTGCCGTCAGTCCTTGCCGCGCCCGCTCAGCGCGTCCCGTACCCGGTCCACCAGCCCGGCGCCCGGGGCGAGCAGCTTGTTCATCGGCGGGGTGTCCGGTGCCGACGGGTGCGGGCGGGTCGGCGCCAGCTTCTTCGCGGTACGGGCCTTCCCGCCGAGGTCGGCCAGCACGTTCGCCGGCACCGCGTCCTGCAGCCGCGGGAACAGGTCCCGCTCCTCCTCCTGGATGTGCTGGCGGATCTCGGTCATGAGGGTGTGCAGCGTCGGCCAGAACTGCGCGTCGCCGGGCTCGAGCCGCTCCAGCTCCTTCATGGTCCTCTCGGCCTGGGCATGCTCGGAGATCTCCTGGTCGGCCAGCTTCGCGCCGCCGGGGACGTGCTCGCGGGTGGTCGGGTAGAGGTACATCTCCTCCGCCACCGAGTGCCGCACCAGCTCGATCACCACCCGCTCGGCCAGCGTCCCGACCTCATCACCGGTGCTGCCCGCCAGGCCCTCCAGCTCGCGGAACAGCTCCTCCACCTCGCGGTGGTCGGTGATCAGTAGCTGTACCAGGTCTTCGTTCTCCGAATGCGTCAACTCAGCTCAGCTCCTCGCTGCGGGTTCGGCGCCCAGGGTCGTACCCGCCGGGGGGCGGCTGAACCGGTGCCCGACCAACCGGGTGCGACTACGCCAGCGGTGGCACCGCGCGGGTCTCGGCGATCCGGACGGCCAGGTCGCGCAGCTTCACGTTCAGGTTCTGCGATGTCCTGCGCAGCACATCGAAGGCCTGGTCCGCGGTCAGGTTCCGGCGGGCCATCAGGATGCCCTTGGCCTGGCCGATGACGTCCCGGGTGTCCAGCGCGTCGCGGAGCTGGCTGGTCTGCGTGGTGCCGGCCACGGCGACGGCGGCGTGCGCCGCCAGCAGCATGCCGACGTCGCGGGCGTCGTCATCGAACGCGCGCCGCTCGCGGGCGTACAGGTTCAGCGTGCCGAGCCGGCGCCGCCCGCCGCCCGGAACGGTTGCGCCGTTGGACCCGTCGGCGGCCGGCGAGCGCGGGAACAGGCCGAGGGACAGCACCGCGTGGATGCCGAGCCTGCCGGCCAGCGGCCCGAACGTCGGCCAGCCCGGGTAGGACGCCACGTCGGACACGACGAGGTACGGCAGGGCGGCGTCGCCATTGATGTCCCGGCACGGCCCTTCGCCGGTGTCGTACTGCAACTCGTCCAGCCGCAGCGCCAGCGCGTCGGTGTAGGCGGGGGTGCTGATCCCCCCGCGGGCCGCGAACAGGCTCACGCCGGCCAGGTCCGCGCCGTCTATCACCTCCACCGACGCCTCGACGATGCGGCTCAGCACCTCATCCATGCTCCCGGCGGCGAACAGATGCTCGGCCAGCTCGGTGAACCGCGCCGCCAGCGGGTACTGCGTCCGGAGCGCCCGCCGGGCCGCCTCCGCCTGCTGGCGGCTCCTAGGGCGTGTTTCAGAAGTCCCGGTGGATGCGGGCGGTGATCCAGGCGGCGGTCCGGCAAGGCGGAGGAGGAGCCGATACCGTTGTTGTATCGGCGACGACGACAACGCCGCCGGTCGTCGTCTGGGCGCCGATCCGCGCTTCCTCCCGGTACTCCCAGCCGGCCTCCGGCGCGCCACCGGCATCGGCCGCCGGCCACCCGGAACGCGTCTCGGCCGCCCGCTGCCGCTGCTCGGCATCCGCGTCGCGGCCGTACGCCAGCCGGTCCCGCTGAGCGGCCAGCTCGTCCCGGTCGTCCGCCGCGAGGCTCCGGCGCTCCGCGCCCCAGTCCAGCTCGGTGGGACCGTCCCCGTTCACGTCAGCCGCACCTCCCCGCCGGCGGGACCCGCCCGCCCGCCACGAAGTACATCTGTCCAGAACTCGCACCTTTCGCCGCCAGAACTCCGCTGGGCGCCGGGTGGCGGCCAACCGACTGGACGTCGCACCCGTCGCCCGGACGACAAGATCCTCGACCTCGCCCGGGTCACCCGTTCGGGTGGTCCAGGCGGTGCTGCGGCGGAGGACAGTCATAGTATGCCGTCCGACAACCATTCCAAACACCGCGGCGAGCAGGCCAGGCAACGGGCCGTGGCGGCGGTGGAGCGGCTGGCTGAGCTGCGGGCTCGCCAGGCCCGGTGGCACGACTCGGACCGGGAAGGGTCCTGGCCGGAGGATGTCCAGCGGGCTGCGGACTCTGCGGAGCTTGCGGCGCGCAACGCCGCCACCGCACGCCGGTCGGCGGTGCGCGCGTACGAGCGGGCGGCCGAGGCGCACGAGCGGGCGGCGGCCGCGCACCGGCGGGCCGCCGAGGCCGGCCGGCCCGGCCACCGGGAGCATGAGCGGCGCGCCGAGGAGCACGTGCGGGCCGCCCACGCGGACCGGGCGGCCGCGGCGAGCTGGGCGACGGACGCGGACCTGGCGGCGGCCACGGACCGGGCGGCCCCGGCGGGCTGGGCGACAGAGGCGGACCGGGCGACGGACACCGACCAGGCGGCGGCCGCGGACCTGGCGGCGGCCACGGACCTGGCGGCCCCGGCGGGCCGGGCCATGGAGGCGGACCGGACGACGGACACGCAACGGGCGGCGGCCACGGACCGGCCGGCCCCGGCGGGCTGGGCGACGGAGGTGGACCGGGCGGCGGCGGACGCGGACCGGGCGGCGGCCACGGACCGGGCGGCCCCGGCGGACCGGGCGGCGGCCACGGACCTGGGGGCCCCGGCGGGCTGGGCCACGGAGGCGGACCGGACGACGGACACGCAACGGGCGAAGGACGTGGACCGGGCGGCCCCGGCCGAGGAGCCCGGCGACCGGTAGCCCTGCCGCGCGGTTTGGCTCGTGCGGGTTCGGGTAACCGCCGGCCATGACCGCCCGTCGGCCAGCCGTGGTGGTGCTGCGCGCGCTCGGCCTGGGCGACTTCCTGACAGCCGTCCCGGCGTACCGGGCGCTGCGCCGGCACTGCCCGGACCACGAGATCGTGCTGGCCGCACCGGGCTCGCTGGCGCCGCTGGCCGGCTGGACCGGGGCGATCGATCGGGTGCTGCCCACCGGTGCGCTGCAGCCGGTGCGCTGGTCCGGACCGGCGGCCGGGCTCGCGGTCAACCTGCACGGCCGCGGCCCGCAGAGCCACCGGCTGCTGGCCGCCGTGCCGGCCGGGCGCCGGATCGGGTTCCGGTGCATGGAGGTGCCCGGCTTCGACGGGCCGGCCTGGCAGCAGGGCGAGCACGAGGTGCGGCGCTGGTGCCGGCTGCTGGCCGCGGTCGGTATCCCGTGCGATCCGACCGACCTGCTGCTCACCCCGCCGCTGCCGCGCGGACCGGCGGCCGGGCCGACCGGACCGCCGGTCGTGGTCGTGCATCCCGGGGCCGCCGCCCCGGCGCGGCGCTGGCCGGCGACACGGTTCGCCGCGGTCGCCCGCGGGCTGGCGGCCGGCGGCTGGCCGGTGGTCATCACCGGGGATGCGGCCGAGCAGTCGCTGGCGCAACAGGTGGCCCGGTCGGCCAGGCTGCCGGACGACGCCGTGCTGGCCGGCCGGACCGGTCTGGCGGAGCTGGCCCGGGTGGTGGCCGGCGCGGCGCTGGTCGTCTGCGGCGACACCGGCGTCGCGCACCTGGCCACCGCGACCGGGACCCCGTCGGTGCTGCTGTTCGGGCCGATGCCGCCGGCCGAATGGGGCCCGGTGCGGGACCTGGACCGGCACGTGGTGCTGTGGTCGGGCCGCGGCGGTGACCCGCGGGGGCCCGTCCCGCACCCGGGGCTGCTCGCGATCGCGGTGCCCGACGTACTGGCCGCGGCCCACACGCTGCTGGCCCGCAGGCGCCGGTATTCCCCGGCCCGGGGCGATCAAACCTGACCGTTTCGCCGCCGGGGTCGCCGGGTAGCCAGCGGCCATGACGGTCGGGCGGGCGGTCGTGACCGGGGGCGCCGGGTTCCTCGGTTCGCACCTGTGCGAGCAGTTGCTGGCCCGCGGCGTCGCGGTGGTGTGCCTGGACAACTTCCTGACCGGCGCACCGTCCAATGTGGACCACCTGCGGGCCGACCCGCTGTTCACGCTGCGGGACTGCGACGCCAGCACCGAGTACGACGTGCCCGGGCCGGTGGAGCTGGTGCTGCACTTCGCCTCGCCGGCCTCCCCGGTGGATTACCTCCGGCTGCCGGTCGAGACGCTCCGGGTGGGCAGCGCCGGCACGTTCGCGGCGCTCGACCTGGCCCGCCGGAAGGACGCGCGGTTCGTGCTCGCCTCCACCTCGGAGGTGTACGGCGACCCGCTGGAGCACCCGCAGCGGGAGGACTACTGGGGCAATGTCAACCCGGTCGGCCCGCGCGGGGTGTACGACGAGGCCAAGCGGTTCGCCGAGGCACTGACCACCGCCTACCGGTCCAGCCAGGGCACCGATACCGCGATCGTCCGGATCTTCAACACCTATGGGCCGCGGATGCGGCCGGACGACGGCCGGGCCATCCCGACGTTCATCCGGCAGGCCCTGTCCGGCGAGCCGATGACCGTACACGGCGACGGCAGCCAGACCCGCTCGGTCTGCTACGTCACCGACACCGTGGACGGCATCCTGCGGCTGGCGCTGTCCGACCTGGCCGGCCCGGTGAACATCGGCAACCCGGACGAGCTGTCCGTGCTCGAACTCGCGGAGCTGATCCGGTCGATGACCGGCTCCCGCTCGCCGATCGTCCACGGTGGACGCCCGGTGGACGATCCGACGGTACGGCGGCCGGACACCACGCTGGCCGAGCGGAGCCTGGGCTGGCAACCCCGGGTGTGCACCGCGGACGGCCTCAGCCGGACGATCGGGTGGTTCGCCCGGCGGCTGGCCACCGTCTGATCAGACCGCCCGGGGAGATTAAGGCCAGGAGGGCTCCACCGCGGGGGTGATCACCAGCTCGCGCAGCTCGCATCCCGCCGGCTGGGACAGCGCCATCAGCACAGCCCGGGCCACGTCCTCCGGCCGGTTCAGCTTCGCGTCGGCCGGCGGCTTGTACTGCTCTGTCCGGTCGTCGAAGAACGCGGTACGCATGCCGCCCGGGACCAGCAGGGTGACGCCGACGCGCCCGGCGGTCTCGGCGGCCAGTGCACGGGTGAAGCCGACCACGCCGAACTTCGAGGCGCAGTACGCGGTCGCGTCGCTGAGCGCGCGCAGGCCCAGGGTGGACGCCACGGTGACCACTCTGCCGGACGACCGGGCCAGGTACGGCAGTGCGGCCCGGACCACCGCGGCGGTGCCCAGCAGGTTCACCCGCACCACGCGCTCCCAGTCCTCGGCTGGTACGTCGGCGAGTTGGCCGCAGGAGTCGATGCCGGCGGCGGTGACCACCGCGTCCAGGCCGCCCGCCTCGTCGGCCAGTCGGACCACCGCCCGCTCGGCGGCGCGCCCGTCGGCCAGGTCGACCAGCACGTGCGGCACCTCCCGCTGCGGCGGCTGCCGGTCCAGCACCAGCGGTCGCCCGCCGGCGTCGGCCACCGCGGCCACCACGGCGGCGCCCAGCCCGCTCGAGCCCCCGGTCACCAGCACGGTGCCTGTCACGGTCCGCTCCTCTCCTCCGGCTGCCGGCCGGAGGACCGGCAGTGTTCGATCAGCCGCGACGTGGAGTGCCCGTCCTGGTAGGGAAGCAGCACGACCTGCCCGCCCCAGCGGCCCAGCACGTCGCTCTCCGGCAGCGGCATCCCGGCGTAGTCGCCCCCCTTGGCCCAGACGTCCGGCCGCAGCGTGGTCAGCACCGCCTCGGGGGTGTCCTCGTCGAAGACCACCGCCGCGTCCACGTACTCCAGCGCCTCCAGCACCCGGATCCGGTCCGCCTGCGCCACCACCGGCCGGTCCGGCCCCTTGAGCCGGCGCACCGACTCGTCGGAGTTCAGGCACACCACCAGGCAGTCGCCCAGCGCCCGGGCGGCGCGCAGCAGCCGGATGTGTCCCGCGTGCAGCAGGTCGAAGCAGCCGCCGGTGGCGACCACGGTGCCGCCGCGCGCCCTGGTCCGGGCCAGCACGTCGTCGGCGACCGCCCGGTGGGCCGCCGCCGGTACCGGCACCGGTTCGGTCCGGACGGCGCCCGCCGCACCCGCCAGCACGAACCCGGTGGCGTCGCGTACCGCCGCGACCACCGCCTCGCTGGGCAGCCTGCGCCCCGCCAGCAGCCCGGCCGCGGTGGCCGCGAACCGGTCGCCGGCCCCGCAACTGTCCAGCCTCCGGCCGGGATGGTCCACAGTGGCCGCCGGGACCACCAGGGGCGGCTCGCCGCCGTACGACAGCAGCGCGCCGCGCCGGCCCATGGTCACCGCCACGGCGCCGGCCTGCCAGCGCTCCACCAGCCGCGCCGCGATCAGCCCCACCGCGGCCAGCTCGCGCCTGCCGTCGGGCGCGCCGACGTCCCCGCCCGGCCCGTCGAGCCCGCCCGGACCGGCGAAGCGGGTTGCCTCGGCCAGGTTCGGGGTGGCCAGCCGTACCCCCGGCACCGGTGCCTCGCCGCGCGGGTGCGGGTCCCAGACCACCGGCACCCGGCCCGCCACCTCGGCCAGCACGGCGCGGATCTCCGGCCGCGCGACCAGCCCGCGGCCGTAGTCCGAGACCAGCACCCCGTCGGCCTGCGCGATCGCGGCCAGTGCCTCGTCCGGCACCGCATCGACCACACCGGACCCGCCCCGGTCGATGCGCAGCAGGGACTGGCCGGCGGCCCGCACCCGGGTCTTCACCGGGGTCTCGCCGCGCAGCCGGCCGGCGCACAGCCGGACGTACCGGACCAGCAGGCCGCGCAGCCGGGCAGCGTCCACATCGGACCCGAGCGCGGTGACCAGGGTGACGTCGCACCCGTCCTGGGCGGCCAGCAGCGCGGCGAGACCGGCACCGCCGGGCCGTTCCACAGTGGACCGCTGCTCCAGCACGGGCACCGGCGCGTCCGGGCACACCCGGAAGACCTCGCCGGTCAGGTCCCGGTCGAGCAGCGCGTCGCCGACGACGGCCAGCCGGACCGGCCGGCTCACGCGAACACCTCGCTGGCGCTCGGCGTCCGCGTTCGCGGGGCTGCTGTGCTCATTGGTTCGCTCGCAAGCTCGCTCACGGCACGGCCCGGGCCAACTCGGCCGCGGTCGAGACGCCGAGGGCGATGTCGAACGCGGCGCAGATCAGGTGGACAGCGACCAGGTGCAACTCCTGAACGGTGCCGGTGGCAGCCGAGTCGACGCACAGCGCCTCGTCGCAGACGGTGGCCAACGGGTTCGGCGCCGGACCGGTCACCGCCCAGGTCAGCAGCCCGCCTGCCCTGGCCCGTTCGGCGGCGCGCAGCACGTTGCGGCTTCGCCCGGAGGTGGACATCGCGACCAGAACGTCGCCCGGGCGGCCGTGCGCCTCGACCTGCCGGGCGAAAACCTCGTCCGCGTGGTAGTCGTTGCAGATCGCGGTCGCCGCGGAGGTGTCGGTGTGCAGCGGGATGGCGGAGTACGCCGGTCGGTCGTCGCGGTACCGGCCGACCAGCTCCGCGGTCAGGTGCTGGGCCTGCGCGGCGCTGCCGCCGTTGCCGCAGGCCAGCAGCCGCCCGCCGCGGGGCAGGATGCCGGCCAGCCGGGCACCCCACCGGTCGGCCAGCCCGGCGGCCGGGCCGAACCTGTCCAGCGCCTCCTGCAGCTCGGCCAGGTGGCCGGCGCCGCACGGGATCTCGGTCACCCGGCCACCTCCATCCGGTCGCAGCAGACCCGCAGGTACGCCGCCTCGGTGTCGGCCGCCACGCGCTCCCAGGAGTACCGGGCCCGCGCCCGGTCCACGCCGCCGATCCGGTAGCCGGCCAGCCGCGTCGGGTCGGCCAGCAGCGACCGCAGCACCCGGGCCAGCCGGGCCGGGCTGGGGGAGCGGACCAGCTCGCCGGACAGCCCTTCGGCGACGGTGTCGAGCAGGCCGCCCACCGCGCTGGCCACCACCGGCACCCCGCAGGCCATCGCTTCCAGTGCCGTCATCCCGAACGGCTCGTACCGCGGCACGCACACCGCGATGTCCGCGCTGCGCAGCAGCGACGGCAGCGCCGCCCGGTCCACCCGGCCGGTCAGCACGACCCGGTCGGCGACGCCGCACCGCCTGGCCTCGGCGCGCAGCCGGCACGCCTCCGGATCCGCGGACAGCTCGGCCCGCGGCGGCCCGCCGATGATGACCAGCTCCGTCTGCGGCACCAGCCGCAGCGCCCGGATCGTCAGGTCGAAGCCCTTGCGCGGTACCAGCCGCCCGACCGCGATCAGCCGGCTGCGGCCGTTGCGCCGGGCCGCCGGCCCGTGCCGGGTGAAGTGCCGGACGTCGACGCCGCAGGGGACCACCGTCACCGCGCCGCGCGGCACGCCCATCCGGGCCAGCTCCTCGACCTCGTCCCGGGCGGTGGCGATCACCAGCGCGGCGCTGCGGCCGACCGCGGCCTCCAGCCGGATCCGCTCCTTGGGGCTGGTGTCGGCGCCCCGCTGGTGGCGGCGCTTCACCGTGCCCAGCGCGTGGAAGGTCTGCACCACCGGCAGGTCGGTGCCGCGGGCCGCCAGCATCGCGGCCAGCCCGGACATCCAGAAGTGCGCGTGCACCACGTCCGGCGGGTCCACCGCCCACGCGGCCCACAGGAACCGCCCGAACACCGGCATGTACCGCAGCAGTTCGTCCTTGGGTACCTCGCTCGGCGGTCCGGCCGGCACGTGTACCACGTCCACACCGCGACACATCGGCACCCGCCGCGGTACTCCTGGTGTGTCCTGCCGCGAGTACACGGTCACCCGGTGGCCCCGCCGGGCCAGCGCCCGGGCCAGCTCCGCGACATGCACGTTCTGGCCGCCGGCATCGACCCCCCCGACGGCGGCGAGCGGGTTGGCGTGTTCGGAGACCATCGCAATGTTCATCGAACGAGCTCCTCGAGCAGTCGGTCCCAGTCGGACAGGAAGCGGGGGAGTCCGTACCGGTGCAGCGCCAGCGCACGGGCCTGCGCACCCATCGCGGCGGCCATGCCTTCGTCGGCCAGCAGGTCCCGGGCGGCGCCGACCAGCCGGTCGAGCGCGGTCGAGACCACCCCCGCGCTCGCCGGCACCGCCTCGTACGCCTCGGTGCTGCCGAGCGCGACAACCGGCAGGCCGAGCTGCATGGCCTCGATCAGCGCCAGCCCCAGCGAGGTCCACCGGCACAGGTGCAGGTAGCAGCGGCGCTGCGCCAACGCGTCGTGCAGCGCGGCCGGCGGCTGGTCACCGCACTCACCCAGCGCTACGCCGAGCCGCGCCGCCAGCCCGGCGGTGCCCGTGCCGAAGACGTCCACCGGGACGCCCGCCCGCACGAACCGCGGGATCAGGTCCGTGCCGGTGACGCGCCAGCGCCGGACCGGCTCGTTCACCGCCACCGCGGCCCGGGGCAGCGTGCCGCGGTAGCGCGGGCCCGGGTCGGGGATGCCGTGCTCGATCACCGTGTCGGGTGCGCACCCGCTGTCCCACAGCAGCCGGTTGAAGCCGGTCACGTGCACCAGCGGGATGTCGGCGCGGTCGGCCAGGTGGTGCCGGGTGTTCGGTACGTCGCCGCGGGGGGTGTTGTGCTCGAGGTACACCGCAGGCACGTCGGTGCCCGGGCGGCGGCCCAGCCAGTCCTCGGCGAGCTGCAGTTCCTTCGGCCGCTGCAGCAGCACCACATCGACGTCCAGCTCCCGCAGCCTGTCGTACGGAACGTCCACAGTGGACGGCCACGGCCGGCCGGCCCGCCCCAGGCCGTCCGCGTCGCGGCTCGGCGTGACCGGCAGCAGATACCGGTGCCGGCCGCGCACGAAGGCATCGGTCCAGGAGCCGTGCACGTGCCAGAGCAGGATTCTCACCGGTCCACCTCCGCCAGCTTGCGTACCGCCTCCAGCACCTCCGGCGGCTCGACGGACTCCAGGCACGGGTGACCGTCGATCGGGCAGAGCCGGGCCCGGCTGCCCCGGCACTGCGCGTCCAGGTCGCCGAGCAGCACCGTCGGCACGCCGTACGGGGCCCACCGCTCGACCGACACGACCGGCGAGAACAGCGACACCACCGGGGTGTCCACCGCCGCGGCCAGGTGCGCCGGGCCGGTGTTGCCGCAGACCAGCACCGCGGCCCGGTCGAGCACCGAGGCGAGCCGCCCGAGATCGGTCCGGCCACCCAGGTCGATGCCGTGCCGGCCGGCCACCCGGGCGGTGAGCGCCGTCTCGCCGGGCCCGCCGGTGACCACCACCTGGTAGCCCTGGCCGGCAAGCAGTTCCGCGGTGGCCGCGAACCGGCCCGGGCTCCACTGCCGGGCCGGCGCGCTGGCGCCGGGGTGCAGCACCACGTACCCCCGCCCGCGCACCAGCCGTTCGGTCGGCGGCAGCGGCCGGCGCACCGCCAGCCGGCCGTCGTCCCCGGCCGGCAGCGCGAAGCCGGCGGCGTCCACAGTGGACAGTTGCCGCTCCGGCTCGGGCCGGTCGTCGGCGGCGGGGCGCTGCCGTAGGTCCAGCAGCGACCCGGGGTAGTCCTCGCTGGCCGCCACGATCCGCGGGACGCCGGCCAGCCGCAGCACCAGGGCCAGCGGCAGCGGAGACTGGTGGTAGGAGGTGAGGATCACCGCCACGTGGACCGCGCGCGCCGCCACCGCGGCGACCAGCCCGTCCAGGTCGGCCTCGGCCACGGCCGGCGGATCCGGGTCGATCCAGGGGCAGCGCCAGACCAGCACGTCGTCCACCCCGGGCAGCAGCCGGGCCGCCGCCGCTCCGGCCGGGCCGGCGAGCAGGGTCACGTGCGATGCACCGGCCGCCACCGCGCGGACCGCGGGGCCGCAGACGAGTACGTCCCCGGCGCTGTCCAGCCGCGCCACCAGCACCCGCGGGCCGCTCATGGTCGGCCCTCGCCGAGCAGCAGGTCGATCGCGGCCGCGAGGTCGCGGGCCACCTCGGGGGCGGCGCGCACCTCGGCCCGCCGGGTGGCCGGGGTGGGCACCAGCACCGCCCGGGCACCCGCCGCCCGCGCCGCCGCCACGTCGGAGCCGATGTCGCCGACCACGGCGCACTCGTTCGCGGCCATTCCCAGGTCGGCCATCGCCTTGTGGATCAGCCCGGGCGCCGGCTTGCGGCAGCCGCAGCCGTCGCCGGCCGCGTGCGGGCAGACCGCCCAGGTGTCGAACGGGCCGAGCAGTTCGGCCACCCGCGCGTTCACCGCGTCAACGTCGGCGGGGGTCAGCAGGCCGCGGGCTACGCCGGACTGGTTGGACACCACGCCGACCCGGATCCCGCGGGCCCGTAACCGGTCCAGCGCGGCCCGGGCGCCGTCCAGCGGCCGCACCATCGTCGGGTCGCCGTTGTACGGCACGTCGTGCACCAGGGTGCCGTCCCGGTCGAACAGCACCGCCCGCGGCGGTGGCCGCCAGCGCGCCACCCTGCGGTGCCGCCACCGCCCGCGCAGCCAGTGGTAGGCGACCACCGGCGGGACCGCCGCGCTGGTCACCAGCATGGTGCCGATCTCGGCCCTGGTGCGCGGCCCGGGGGCGATCCGCAGCCAGGCGAACCGGAGGTAGAGCGCCAGCCACCCCGCGCCGCCGGCCGCCGCCACCACCGGCTGCTGGGCGAGCGCGCCGCCGAGCGCGACCAGCGCCGCCAGCACGGTGACGAGGTGCCAGCGGCGGCGGCCGCGGGTGGTACCGGCCAGCTCCCGCCAGCCGGCACCGTGCTTGCGGTCCAGCAGCGGGTCGTCGGCGTTGCCGGCCTGGGCCCGGACGCTGGACCAGCGGTCGGCGCGGCGCACCGGGTGGACCACCTCCCGGTCGCCGGTCACCAGCCGGTAGCCGGCGGCGAGCGCCCGCAGCGCCAGGTCGGCGTCCTCCCGGTACGCCCGGGTGAACCGCTCGTCGAAGCCGTCCAGGTAGACCAGGACGTCGCGCCGGTAGGCCATCTCGGCGGTGATCCAGCGGGCCGTGGCGAGCCCGGCGGTGTTGCGCTCGGCGTCGGTGGGCGGCCGGCTGCCCGGCAGCGGCACCCGCACCCGGGCCTGGCTGCCGGCCACGTCCGCGCCGAGGGCGGACAGGTCCGCGTCCAGCCGCGCCGGCCAGTCCCGGGGCAGCAGCACGTCGTCGTCCACGAACACGACCCACCAGTTCCGCACCGCCCGCCAGCCGACGTTGCGGGCCGCCCCCGGCCCGTGCCCGCCCGAGCTGAGCACCCGGACCCGGCGCAGCAGCCGGCCGGGCACGAACAGGTCCAGCGGGCCGTCCGGGTTCGGCCGGTCGTCCACCACGACCACCTGGTCCGGCGGCGGGCCGGTCGCGTCGCCGAGGGAGTCGATCAGCACCTGCAGGCTGCGCCGACCAACCGACGGCACCACCACGGCGTAGCTCATGCACCCCACTCCCGGCGCAGCACGAACGGACCGATGGCGAGCACGTCCACCGGTGCGGAGCCGAACAGCTCCAGCGCGTCCCGGGGGGTGTCCACCATGGGCCGGCCGGCGGTGTTCAGGCTGGTGTTGACCACGACCGGCAGCCCGGTCAGCCGCTCGAACGCCTGCAGCATCCGGGCCAGCTCCGGCTGCCTCGCGTCGTCCACCGTCTGGATCCGCGCGGTGCCGTCCACATGCACCACGGCCGGGATCCGCTCCATCCACTGTGGACGGACGTCGTGTACGAACAGCATGTACGGGCTGGGCACCGGCCCGCGGCGGAAGACCTCGACGGCCCGGTCCAGGCGCACCATCGGCGCCACCGGGCGGAACTGCTCGCGCCCCTTCACATCGTTCAACCGGGCCAGGTTCTCCCGCCGTGCCGGGTTGGCCAGCAGGGAGCGGTGGCCGAGGGCCCGCGGACCCCATTCCGCGCGTCCGGCGAACCAGGCGACCAGCCCGTCGTGTGCGAGCTCCTCGGCCACCGCCTGGGCCACGTCCGGTGGCCGCTCGTAGCGGACCCGCGCGGTCCGCAGCATCTGCTCGATCTCCTCGTCGGTGTACCCCCGACCCAGGTCGGCGCCGAGGAACGGCAGCGGCGTGTCGCCGCCCGCGCGGGCCACGTGCAGCGCCGCGCCGAGCGCGGTACCGGCGTCGCCGGCCGCGGGCTGCACCCACACCTCGGCGAACCCGCTCTGCTCGGCGATCAGCGTGTTCGCCACGCAGTTCAGCGCGACCCCGCCGGCCATGGTGAGCTGTGCGGCGCCGGTCTGGTCGTACAGCCAGCCGGCCAGCTCCAGCAGCACCTCCTCGCAGCGCCGCTGCACGCTCGCCGCCAGGTCGGCGTGGTCGGCGGTCCACTCCTCGCCGGGCGCGCGCCGCTTGGCCAGCGCCGGCCAGTCGACACGCTCTGTGACGAACCGGCCATCGCCGGTGGTACGGACCAGGTCGCGCAGCAGGCCCAGGTGCCGGGGCTCGCCGTAGGACGCGAGCGCCATCACCTTGTACTCGTCGGAGGACCGCAGGAAGCCGAGGTGCTCGGTCACGTCCTCGTACAGCAGCCCCAGGGAGGACGGCAGGTCGGTGACCGCGAGGGTCTCCAGCACACCGCGGCGGTACCGGCCGGCGAGGTGGCTGGCCCGCTCGCCGCGACCGTCCAGCACCAGCACCGCGGTGTCGCCGCCGAACGGCGCGGCGAGGCCGGCCGAGGCGGCGTGCGCGACGTGGTGCGGCACGTACCGCACCACCGCCGGGTCCAGCCCCGGCAGCGCGGTGGCGCAGAACTGCGGGAACCGCTCGGCGTACAGGGTGCGCAGCCACTCCCACGGGTCGTCCGCCACACCGGCCAGCGCCGGGTCGTAGGAGTACGCCACCGCGTCCACGTCGGCCGGCTCCAGCCCGGCCTGCGCCAGGCACCACCGCATCGCCTGCTCGGGCAGCTCCCAGGTGGAGAAGGCGACCGGCCGCTTGCCGTGCTTGCGGCGGGAGAACCGCTCCTCCTCCGCGGCCGCGACCGTCGCGCCATCGACGACCAGCGCCGCCGCAGGGTCGTGGAAGACCGCGTTCACCCCGAGCACTCGCATGCAGGCCTCCATCGCAGGGATCCGGACGAGCTGCCTGTCTGCTCAAGCACTCAGCAGAAGCTGGTTCCCGCTCGACCCGTTCTCAAACACGAGGAGTAGCGCTTCGCCGGTCGCCCACCGCTCCGCCACGGCTCCGTTACCGCTGCGTTACCGCTCCGCCGCCGCCCCGTCGGAGACGAGGTCCATGACCAGGATCGCGCCGCCGGATCCGCCGTTGCTCTGCCGCAGCGCACCGCAGACCACCCGCACCGTGACGTCCCGGCCGCGCCGGTTCACCGCGGGCAAGGTCATGGTCTGGGCGAACGAGGGGTCGCCCAGCGCGGCGCGCACGTACGGGCGCAGCTCCGGCAGCGGAAGCCCGATGTCGAGGTTCAGCAGGTGCTCGCCCCTGGCCTCCTCCGGACGCACCCCCCACAGCTCCTCCGCGCCGGGGTTCCAGGCGAGCACCAGCATGTCCCGGTCCACCACCACCACGGCCGCCTGCAGGGAGGTCAGTACCGACTCGAGGAACGCGTTGAGCTCGTCCAGCTCGGCCGATCGCTCGCGCAGCGCGTCGTTGATCGTCTGCAGCTCGTCGTTCGCCGACTGCAGCTCCTCGTTCATGGTCTCGAGCTCTTCGTTGGTGGACTGCAGTTCCTCGTTGGTCGTCTCCAGCTCCTCGACGGTGGACTGCAGTTCCTCGTTGGTGGTCTCGAGCTCCTCGTTGGTGGACTGCAGCTCCTCGTACGCCGCCTCGAGTTGCCGGTGCGCCTGCTCCAGCTCCTTCAACAGCCGGCGCGCCGCGGTGACGTCGTGGAAGACCAGAGCGACCCCGATCAGCCGGTTCTCCGCGCCGGTCAGCGGGTTGACCTGGATCTCCAGCCAGATCGGCTCGGCCCCGCCGGGGTGCCACTCCACCTCCTTGACCCGGATGGTCTGCCGCTCGGCGCGCGCCTGCTCCACGTACCCGCGCAGCTCGACCGGCCGGTACGAGACCTCCAGGTCGCGCAGCGGGCGGCCGACGTCCTGGCCGGACAGCCCGAACAACGTCTCCGCCTGGTGGTTGATGAGTGCGACGGTGTCCTCGGTGGTCACCGCGATCTGCGCGACCGGGCTGGCCGAGAAGGCCTTCTCCCGCAGCTCCTCCAGGCCGGTCACCTCGGTGCGCCGCTCGGCTGGGGGCATCGCGGTCGGCAGCCCGGGCGGCGCCCCCGGGTTGCCGGCCGCCTTGCGGAAGACCCGGTGCTTGAGGTCGACCGGGTCGAACAGCCGGTTGTGGCTGAGCAGCAGCTCGGCCTTGCCCAGGAACAGCAGCCCGCGCGGCACCAGCGCGAAGTGGAACCGACCGAGGATCCTGGCCTGTGTCTCGGGGTTGAAGTACATCAGCGTGTTGCGGCAGACCAGCAGGTCGATGCGTGAGATCGGGGCGTCCTGCACCAGGTCGTTGCGGCCGAAGATGACGGAGCGGCGCAGGTCCTTGCGGAAGACGTACCGACCGCCGGTGGGTTCGAAGTAGCGCCCGAGCAGGTCCGGGGAGACGCCCTGCAGGCCCCGTTCGCCGTAGGCGGCCTGCCGGGCCTGGCCGAGCGCCTCGTCGTCGAGATCGGTCGCGTAGATCTTCACCCGCTGCCGGAACCGCTCCACCCCGAGCGCCTCGGCCAGCAGGATCGCGAGGCTGTAGGCCTCCTCGCCGGATGCGCAGCCCGCGCTCCACACCCGGATGGGCTCCTCCGAGCGGCGCTCGCTCAGCAGCGCCGGGACCACCTCGGTACCCAGGTGGTCCCAGGCCTCGGCGTCCCGGAAGAACCCGGTCACGTTGATCAGGATGGTGTTGAACAGCGCGCTGAACTCGTCCGGGGTCACCTGGAGGTAGTCCACGTACTCGGCGTAGTCGGATATGCCGACCTGGCTCATCCGCCGGTGGACCCGCCGGGCCAGGCTGGTGCGCTTGTAGCCGGTGAAGTCCGCTCCGCGGGACTCCTTCAGGTAGCCGAGCATGGCCTCGAAGGCGAGTGCCCCGTCCTCGGAGGCGGGTGCCCCGTCGTCAGGCGTCGCGTCGTCCACCATCAGAACGTACTCCTGCCTCGGGGCTCACGATCCGGCCGGAAGATCAGCCCCGCGGCCGCGCCCGGGACGGCTGGAGGCTGGCCCAGACCACCTTGCCGCCGGCCGCGGTCGGTACGAACCCCCAGCAGGACGAGACCTGCGCGACGAGCCGCAGCCCGCGACCGCTCTGCCGGGACGGCTGCGGGTCCAACTCCCTGGGTGGGTTCGGGTCGTCGTCGGCCACGGCCACGACGAACCGCTCACCCGTCCACTCCAGCCGCAGCACCGGGGCGCCACCGGCGTGCCGCAGCACGTTGCTGACCAGTTCTGAGGCGACCAGCCGGGCGTTCTCGCTGAGCGGCTCCAGCCCCCAGTCCCGGCAGGTCCTGTCCACCATCCGCCGGGCCCGGCCGGCGCTACCCACGTCGCCGGACAGTTGCACCCGGACCCGGCGCCGCCGCGGCGGCGAGGCCACCGCGTCCAGCGCGTCGGCGCGGCTCGGGTAGGTGGCGACGAACCGCGAGACGCCGGTCCGGCGCAGCAGCTCGGCGACCGGCGGCGACGGCTCGGCCAGCAGCAGCGGCGTGCCCGGCCACTCCGAGATGCGCAGCCACACCGTGGTGAAGACCGACAGCAGCGGCGCGGTCTCCACCACCAGACCGGACAGGTCCACCACGATGCCGGGCGGCTCCTCGGCCGAGCACTTCAGCAGGGTGTCCCGCAACCGCGCGTAGCTCAGCAGGTAGAGCAGGCCGACAGGGCACACCACAGTGGCCCGCGGGTCGTCCTCGATGGCGATGCGCAGCCGGTCCGCGGGGCTATCGGTCACGATTGGTCATCCCCCGGGGCTCGCCGGCGGGCAGCCCGGCCAGCAGCATCGCGCGGAGCACCTCGACCGCGTGCTCGGCGAAGTCCACCTCCAGCCGCAGCTGGTCCGACACGGGCGGCGCCGCCCCCGGCTCCACCGCCTGCAGGGCCAGCTCGGCGATCACCGGGCCCATCTTGCCGGACGGGAGGACGTGGTCGGCCCGGACCAGCCGCAGCGCGTTCTCCGGCATTCCCCGGTAGAGGGCGTCAGCCGGATCCTGCACCATCGTCACGCCGCCCCGGGAGGCGATCGTCACCAGGCCGGCGGCGCCGTCGTCCAGCACCCCGGACAGCACCACCCCGACGACCCGCGGACCGAGGGACTCGGCGGCGGACCGGAACAGGACGTCCACCGCCGGTCGGTGCCCGTTCTCGGTCGGCCCGTTCGACAGCCTGAGCCGTTGGCCCGTCAGCAGCACGTGGTGGTCCGGCGGCGCCACGAAGATCCGGCCAGGCAGCAGCTCCGTCCCATCCGTAGCCGCCACCGCCGGCACCGGCCCGGCCCGGGACAGGATCATGGGCAGCACACTTGTGCCACCGGCCGGAAGGTGCAGGACCACCACGATCGCGGCGGGCACCTCCTCGGGCAGCCCAGCCACGAACGAGCGGAGGGCCTCCACCCCGCCCGCGGATGCCCCGACCACCACGACGTCGCGGCAGAACATCGGCATAGGCCATCACCACAATCGCCGACCCGCACGCGCACTCGGGTGTCTGGGCGCCGTCACTGACGGCCTACCCATTTGACAGCACGTCACCCCTCAAGGACCGCATCCGGTGGCCGGCACCTTCGGCGCCACGGCCACGGTTACCGGGACCAGGTCCGGGTACCGGCCACGGTAGGGCCGCCTGGCCCGGCGGCCCGCTACCCGCAGGGAGGACGAAAGATGACCAAAGCACGCGAGATCATGTCCACCGGGGTCGAGTGCGTCGGTGCCGAGGAGACGGTGCTCGACGCGGCCCGCAAGATGGCCACCCTGAACGTCGGGGCGCTGCCGATCTGCGGTACCGACAACCGGTTGAAGGGCATGCTCACCGACCGGGACATCGTGGTCAAGGTGCTGGCCCAGGGCAAGGACCCGTCCAGCGTGCGGGCCGGCGAGCTGTCCCAGGGCGAGGCGGTGACCATCGGCGCCGACGACGACGTCGAGGAGGTCCTGACCACCATGGCCAAGTACCAGGTGCGCCGGCTGCCGGTCATCGACGGCCACGACCTGGTCGGCATCATCGCGCTGGCCGACGTGGCCCGGGCGCTGCCGGACACCAGGGCCGGCGACGTGCTCGAGGCGCTGTCGGTCGGCTGACCACCCGCCCCCCGCGGGGAGCACGGTGGGTCAGCGCAGTACCACGGTGTGCTCGCCGCGCGGGACCAGCTCGCCGATGACGGCTGCGTCCGGGATCTCCCCGGCCAGCAGCAGGCCGCCGGAGGTCTGGGCGTCGGCAAGCAGCAGCGACTCGTTCTCGCCCACGGCGCTGGCCTCGGTGTACGGCCGGACCCAGTCCAGGTTGCGCCGGGTGCCACCGGAGATGTACCCGGCGGCCAGCGCCGCGCGGGCGCCGTCGAGGTAGGGGACGGCCGCGGTGTCCACCACCGCGGTCACGTTGCTGGCCCGGGCCAGCTTGTAGAGGTGGCCGAGCAGCCCGAAGCCGGTCACGTCGGTACCGCACCGGATGCCCGCCCGGACGGCGGCGGCCGCGGCGGCGTCGTTCAGCGCGGCCATGGTCTCCACCGCCTCGGCGAACACCTCGCCGGTCGCCTTGTGCCGGCTGTTCAGCACGCCGATGCCCAACGGCTTGGTGAGGCTGAGCGGCTGGCCGGGGCGGCCGGCGTCGTTGCGGATCAGGTGGCCCGGGTCGGCCACGCCGGTCACCGCCATGCCGTACTTCGGCTCGGGGTCGTCCACGCTGTGCCCGCCGCCGACGTGGCAGCCGGCCCGGCGGGCGACGTCCAGGCCGCCGCGCAGCACCTCCGCGGCCAGCTCGAACGGCAGTACCCCGCGCGGCCAGGCCAGCAGGTTGACGGCCACCACGGGCCGGCCGCCCATCGCGTACACATCCGACAGCGCGTTCGCCGCGGCGATGCGGCCCCAGTCGTAGGGGTCGTCCACCACCGGGGTGAAGAAGTCGGCGGTGGCCACCACGGCGAGGCCGTCCCGGATGGCGACCACCGCGGCGTCGTCGCCGTCGTCCAGGCCCACCAGCAGGTCCGGGGCGCGCTCCCCCGTCAGGCCGCGCAGCACCTCCTCGAGCTCGCCGGGCGGGATCTTGCAGGCACAGCCGCCGCCGTGCGCGTACTGGGTGAGCCGAACGCCGGTGACCGTCATGCCCCCATGCTGCACCGCGAGCCGACAGCGAGTGAGCATCGCAGGGCCGCCCCGGCCGCGGGGAGGAGCCCGGGTGGACGGCGGCCCGAGGAGCGGAGCGAGCGCGGAGGCGAGCAGTTGGGCACCGCGAGCCGACAGCGAGTGAGCATC